>Ga0182736_1002862_pt1 | contig 12331 bp, 14 predicted proteins | sample eDN5th30CKraftBY_FD_128882 | JGI IMG/M metagenome (GOLD analysis project Ga0182736, IMG submission 128882) | Enriched backyard soil microbial communities from Emeryville, California, USA - eDNA 5th pass 30_C Kraft BY (version 2) (version 2) | ecosystem: Environmental > Terrestrial > Soil >...
AGCCGGCCTTGGCCTGACGAGAGGCGCGGATGGCTGACGTCCGGGTCCGCGGACCTGCCCGTCGGCCGCAGCGTGGGAAGGACGCCTGATGGCAGGCGCGGCGCGGTACGATTCGGCATCGCCGCGCCGCCGGTCCCGCCGGTCGGTCCGTCCCCTTCCTGAGAACGCTGCATGTTCACCCGTAGATATTTCTGCGCCAGCCTCCTTGCGGCTGGCTTTCTTGGCGCCCTGCCCAGTTCGGCTGTCGCGCGCTCCGAGCTGCCCTACATCGATAGTGTCGTGAACGAGGCGGCCCGCGCGGTCGTCCGCCAGCACGACATCGCGGGCATGGTGATCGCCGTGACGCACCAAGGCCGCCAGCGTTTCTACACCTATGGCGTCGAATCATTGCAGACGCGGCGCGCGGTCAATCGGGACACGATCTTTGAAGTGGGCTCGATCAGCAAGACCTTCACCGTGACGCTTGCCGCGTATGCGCAGGCCAAGGGCTTGTTGCAGTTGACCGACAGTCCGGCGCGATTTTTGCCCGAGCTGGCCGGCACTGAATTCGCCAAGCTGACCTTGCTGAACCTGGCGACGCACACGACGGGCGGTTTTCCGTTGCAGGTGCCGGACGAGGTCCGCGACAACGCGCAATTGATGCAATACCTGAAGGCATGGAAGCCGGAGCATGCGCCCGGCACGTATCGCTCGTACGCCAATCCCAGCATCGGCATGCTGGGCGTCGTGGCCGCTGCAAGCCTGAAGCAGCCGTTTGCCCAGGCGATGGAAAAGGACCTTTTTCCGAAGCTGGGGCTGTCCAGCACGTTTATTGAGGTGCCCGCCGCCAAGGCGTCGCGCTACGCGCAGGGCTACAACAAGCAGGGCGCGCCGGTGCGCGTGAATCCGGGCGTGCTGGCGGCCGAGGCCTATGGCGTGAAAACCAGCGCGCGCGACCTGCTGCGCTTCGTCGAGGCCAGCATGGATATGGACGTGCTGGACAAGGACATCCGCCGCGCCATCGCGGACACCCACGTGGGGTACTACCAGGTGGGCGCAATGACTCAGGACATGGTGTGGGAGCAGTTCCCGTATCCCGTGCCGCTGGATTCGCTGCTGACGGCCAACGCCGGCACGCTGAACAGCCAGAGCCATCCGGCCCAGGCGCTGCAGCCGCCGCTGGCGCCGCAGGCCCAGACCTGGATCAACAAGACGGGGTCCACCAACGGCTTCGGAGCCTACGTGGCGTTTGTGCCCGCGCGCAAGCTCGGCATCGTCATTCTGGCCAACCGCAATTACCCGAACGACGCGCGCGTGCGTCTGGCCGCGGAAATCCTGGGGGCGGTGGACAAGCAGCCCTTGGCGCCGCCCGCCGCGCGGTAGGACCTTGCAGATGCCGCGCATCGAATTCGATACGAATTACGACGCCTGATGTCCCCAGAGGCGGCCTCGCATATAGGGACACGGCCATTGGCCGGGAAACGTCGGAATGCGAACCTGTTTCAACATATCTCCGATCAATTCCGTCCCCAATAAACGGCCGGGTTTCTTGTCGGATAATGCACGTCGTTGCTCCACGCCGGACCTCTCATGCCACGCGCCACCCGCCGTATCGTTTTTCCCCTGTTCGCCACCCTGACGGCCGTCCTGGCCGGATGTTCTTCCCCCAAGCCCGTTTACGAGCGAGAGGACTTCGCGCAAAGCGATACCTACTCGCGCAGCGTTCCGGCGGCCAGCAGCGCCGCCTGCGATGCGGGCCGGCGCGCCTTGCTCAGCCAGGGATACAACATCGACAAGTACGAACCGTCGCGCGTCACCGGCCACAAGAACTTCGAGGGCGAGGACGGGCAGCATACGCAGATCAGTTTCAACGTGGAGTGTGCGCCCGACGGCAGCGCGCACGAAGGCGCCACCGTGTTCGCCAATGCCGTGCAGGACCGCTATTCGATCAAGCGCACGGGCAATTCGGCCAGCGTGGGGGTCAGCGTGCTGGGCCAGGTCTCGATGCCGTTTGGCGGCAGCGACGACTCGCTGGTCAAGACGGCAAGCCAGACGGTGACGCGCCCCAAGTTCTATGACGGGTTCTTCCAGCTGTTGGAGCGATACCTGCCCGACGCCAAGGCGGCCGCCGCGCCGCGCGAGCCGTCCGTGCGGACGAAGGGAGCCGCGTCAAAGTCGGCGGCTTCTCCCGCCACAGCCCCGGCCCCGGCGCCGGCCGATCCGGTCGTGGCGCCGGATGCGCCGGCCGACACGCTGAACCCTGCCGCGGCCGGCGGCGACAAGCCGGCGCCCGCCGCAGCGCCCGCCACGTCCGCGCCGGCGGCAAAGACGCCCGCTTCGGGATCGCCCGCCACGGGATCGTCCGCCGCGGGATCGCCCGCCGCGGAATCGCCCGTGGCCGCACCTGCCGCCACGGGATCGCCCACCGCGGGCTCACCCGCCGAAGGGGTGCCTGCTTCTGCTCCGGCTTCGCAAACCGGCAATTGAAGTCCTTGCCGCCGGCGCATCCACCGCCGGCGCGTTTGCCGTAGCGCAAACAGTGCGGAACGGCGCGCCGCATCGCGCTGGCCGCGAGCGGCGATAATGCCGCCCATGACATACCAACTCCTGAAAATGGCCCATGTGGCGGCCGCCGTGGCGTGGCTGGTGGGCTCGCTCTTCGTGTCGCTTTTTCTCCTGACGTCGCAGCCGGAGCATGGCGACGACGCGCCCAAGGAACGCCGGATGCTCCACGTCCTGCGCCGCTGGACGCTGTTCGTCACCACGCCGGCCATGGTCATCACCTGGTTGATCGGACTGCACCTGGCCATGACGTTCGGCTGGTTTGCGATGAACTGGATCTGGATCAAGGTCGCCTTCGCGATCAGCCTGTCCGGCTTGCTCGGCATGCAGAGCGCATCGCTGCGGCGCATGGCCGGCGGCAGTGGCAAGCGGCCGCCTCTGATCGACCTGCAGGCGCCGTTCATCGTGCTGGCGGCGGCGGCCATCGTGACGCTGGTCGTGGTCAAACCGTTCTGAACGGGCACGCCTGACCGCCGGTCCGGCGCATGGCGGGGGCGCCATGCCTGGACTGCGATATGACAACGCCCCATATCGAATCAACCGCGTAATAACGACTCAACGAACTAGTCGTTCGCGCGCACGAGCCCCGTCCCTAGAATCGTCTCCTCTCATAACTGCACGGGTTCAGAGGCGATTCCATCATGACTATTCGTACTTTTGTGGCCGAGGCCGCGGCGGATGCGTCCGTTTCCGGCGGCGCGCAGCCCGCGCGTTTCGCATGGGCGCCGATCTTCAAGCGCTTGCTGGGTGCGGTGCTGGCGTCCGCCGCCATGTTCCACGGTCCGGCCTTTTCGGCCGACCCCAAGCCGCTCAAAGTGGGCGTGCGCGGGGGCGTGGACGAGCAGATCTGGGAAGTAGTGACGCAGGTGGCCAAGAAAAATGGCCTGGCCGTCGAGCCTGTCGTCATCACCGGCACCGCCAGCCCGAACGAGGCGCTGAACAACGGTGATCTCGAGGCGAACGCCTTCCAGCACATTCCCTTCCTGAACGACCAGATCAAGCAGCGCGGCTACAAGCTGGTGCCGGTGGCCAACACGTTGATCTCGCCCATCGCGTTCTATAGCAAGAAGTACAAGTCGCTCAAGGACTTGCCGGACGGCGCGAAGGTGGGCATTCCCAACGATCCCAGCAACCAGACGCGCGCGCTGGTCATCCTGCGCGACCAGGGTCTCATCACGCTGAAAGACGGCTTTGATCCGGCGACCGGCACGGCCACACTCGCCGACGTGACGTCCAATCCCAAGAAGCTGAACTTCGTGGAAAGCGCATCGGTGGTGCTGGCGCGCTCGCTGCCGGACGTGGATACCGCCGCCATCGTCAACAGCTTTGCCTACCAGGCCGGGCTGATCGCCACGCGCGATGGCATCGCGGTCGAGAGGAAGGAAAACAACCCCTACGTGAACATCATTGTGGTGCGCGAGAAGGACAAGGACGCGCCGTGGGTGCCCGCGCTGGTCAAGGCGTATCACTCCGAGGAAGTGCGCCAATTTATCCTGACGAAGTTCGAAGGGTCGGTGATCCCGGTCTTCTAGGCAATCATGCAGCGCGAACTTTCCCTGCCCCAGGACGCCATGCACGCCACGCAAGCGCCGGCGCGCGACGCGCACATCGTGTTCGAGGGGCTGCAGAAACAGTACCAAGGCCCCGCGGGCCCGGTTGCGGCGCTGTCGGACGTGTCGTTTTCGATTGCGCGCGGCGAGGTGTTCGGCATCATCGGCCGCAGCGGGGCCGGCAAGTCCACGCTGCTGCGGTCGATCAACATGCTGGAACGGCCCAGCGCGGGCCGCGTGTGCGTGGATGGGGTGGACGTGGGCAGCCTGGACGAGGATGCGCTCGTGGGCCTGCGCCGCCGCATCGGCATGATCTTCCAGCACTTCAATCTGCTGTCGGCCAAGACGGTGGCCGAAAACGTCGCGTTGCCGCTGCGGGTGGCGGGCGTGAAGCCGGCTGCCGCGCGGGCGCGGGTGCAGGCGCTGCTTGAGATGGTGGGCCTGCGGGACAAGGCCGATGTTTACCCGTCAAAGTTGTCCGGTGGACAGAAGCAACGCGTGGGGATTGCGCGCGCGCTGGTCCACGAGCCCGAGATCCTGCTGTGCGACGAGGCGACTTCCGCGCTCGATCCCGAGACCACGCAATCCATCCTGGCGCTCCTTTTGGATATCAACCGCAAGCTGGGCCTGACCGTCGTGCTGATCACGCACGACATGGCCGTGATCCGCGAGGTCTGCCACAACGTGCTGGTGCTGGATGGTGGCCGCAAGGTCGAACTGGGCGAGGTGTGGCGCGTGTTCGGCAACCCCCAGGCGGATGCCACGCGCGCGCTGCTGCGGCCGTTGCAGCACGATGTGCCGGGGGACCTGGCGGCACGGCTGGTGCCCGATCTGCAGGGGCGTCCTGGCGTTGCAGTGCTGCGGTTGCGCTTTACCGGCCAGGGCCGGCCGGACGGCGTCTCGCTGCAGGCGCTGGCCGCCATGGGGCCGGGCGCCACGCTGCTGCACGGCGGACTGGACCGGCTGCGCGGCCACGCGCAAGGCAGCCTGCTGGTGTCGGTGCCCGCGGGCGCATTACAGGAAGAGGCCGCGCGCGCCGCGCTGGTGGCCGATCAGATCAAGGTGCTTGGCTATGTCGCTACCGATGCTTGATAAATACCTGCAGGCATTTCTGCAGACGCTGACGATGGTGAGCATTTCCGCAGCCATCGCCATCGGCGCCGGCCTGGCGCTGGCCGTGGTGCTGACGGTCACCGCACCGGGCAGTCTGTACCCGCGTCCGCGCTTGAATAAGGCACTTTCGGTCACGGTGAATACCTTCCGCGCCATCCCCTTCATCATCCTGCTGGTCGCGATGCTGCCCTTCACGCGCTTCCTGGTGGGCACGACGCTGGGCACGTGGGCGGCCATCGTGCCGTTGTCGGCCAACCTGATTCCGTTTTTTGCGCGCATTGCGCAGGTCAGCCTGAACGACGTGGACCACGGCCTGGTCGAGGCGGCGCGCGCCATGGGCTGCCGCCGCTGGCACATCGTGCGCCATGTGCTGCTGCCGGAAGCCTTGCCGGGCATCATCGGCGGCATGACGGTCAGCGTGATCGCCATGATCAACGCGTCTGCAATGGCAGGGGCCGTGGGTGCTGGCGGGTTGGGGGATTTGGCGATCCGCTACGGCTACGAGCGCTACGAGACGCGGGTGATGTTCGAGGTGATCGTGATCCTGATTGCGCTGGTGTCGATCGTGCAGTTCACCGGCGAGTGGCTATCGCGCCGCGCCGACCACAAGCGCTAGCGCATGCGTGGCGTGATGCAAGGCTTATCCGGCTCAGCGCAGCGGCGCCTGCGGCATGGCCGCCAGGGATTGCGTCGCCAGCCGTTCCTGCTCGCGGGCCAGCCGGTTGACTGTGTCCTGGTGCTGGTGAAAGCGCGTCAGGTCGGCGTTGCGCCCGAACTTCAATTCGTTGCGGTCCGCGTACCAGAACTGACGGTTGTCATCGAGCAGCGTGATCATCAGCCCGAACTCGTGAAGGATCTGCGTTTCCAGGTCCCAGACGCGCCGCAGCTTCTCGTTGCTTGCCGCCCGCGAGTCCGTCAGCGCCTGCAGGATCTTTGCCTTTTCAGGTTCGGAGATGGTCAGCGAGCGCACCAGCGTGGGCATCTCGTCCAGCACGTCCAGGCTTTGCTGGCGGTAGTCGGGCACCAGCTTTTCGGCCTGTTCCAGAATCAGGCGGCTTTCGATCAGGCCCGAGTCGCGCGCCAGCCGGCCGGCGTCAAAGAGCCGGGGCAGGCCGATTTCCTTGAGTTCCTGCAGGTAGGCGCGATGCTGCGCAAGCCGTTCGCCGGCCACGGTTTTCATGGCCCGTTCCATTTCGCCGTACGGACCCGTGGCCTTGGGCGAGGGATCGATGGCGGGCACGTCTTCGGGCACGCCGGAGCCGCCGCCGGCCTGCATGCGCAGTGCGTCGATGGCCTTGCGGATTTCGGTGTTGGCGATGTCGCGCTGGCGGTTGTCGTGGCTGCGTTCGGCAAGCGGCACGGCCACGGCGGCCAGCAGGAACACCCCCGCGCCCAGCATGATGCGCACGCGGTTACGCGGCGTGCGAAATCGTTTCCAGAGGGAAAAGACGCCCAGGACGACGAGCAGCAGGGCGCCCAGGAGCATGGCGCCGCCGAAGGCCAGTTGCGCAACCTCCAGCATCGTTTCCGGACGGCTGCTGTAGACGGTCCACGCCAGCATCGCGGAATAGACCAGACAGGTGGCGGCCTTCAGGAGCCAGCCGGGTTCGGGCGGAGCCGTGGCCAGAGCGGCCGGGCCGGCAGCCGTGGCGGGCGCTTGCGGGTCGTTCATGTGGCGCGCGAAAACGGGGATACGGCGTTTGACTGTAAAGACTCGCTTGGGCCCCGTCAATGCCGCGGGCCGGCGGCGGGAAGCGATTTCAGGGCAGGCGCGATGCGCGTCTGCATCCACCGATGACAGGAGTGAATGACATGACCGACCACCCGCAACACGGTTTTGCGACCCGCGCCATCCACCTGGGCTACGACCCGCTGGACGAACAGGGCGCGCTGTCGCCGCCGCTGTACCTGACGTCCACCTACACGCAGGACAGCATCGAGGCCTTTGACCGGATCCGGCTTGGTGAAGCCCAAGGCTATGTCTACGGCCGTACGCGCAATCCCACGCAGGCGCTGCTGGAAGAACGCCTGGCGTCGCTGGAAGGCGCCGAGGCCGGCGTGGTGACGGCCTCGGGCATGGCGGCCATCTCGGCCACCCTGTTTTCGCTGTTGCAAAGCGGCGACGAGATCGTGGTCGACCAGATTGTCTACGGCACGGCCTTCACGCTGTTCACGCAGGGGCTGGCCCGCTTTGGCGTGCGGGCCGTGTTCGCGGACTTCACCAAGCCCCAGACGGTGTCCGCCGCCATCGGCCCCAAGACCCGGGCCGTGTACTTCGAGACCCCCGCCAATCCCAACCTGCGGCTGGTGGACATTGCGGCCATTTCCGCCATCGCGCGCGGCAAGGGGCTGCTGACGATCGTCGACAACACGTTCGCGACGCCGGTGCTGCAGCGGCCGCTCGAGCACGGCGCGGACATCGTGCTGCATTCGGCCACCAAGTATCTGGGCGGGCACGGCGACCTGCTGGCGGGCGCGGTGCTGGGCCGCAAGCCGCATATCGACGCCATCCGGTTGCAGGGACTGCGCTACTTCACGGGCGCGACGCTGTCGCCGTTCACGGCCTTTCTGGTGCTGCGCGGGATCAAGACACTGGAGCTGCGCGTGCAGCGGCACAGCGAATCCGCGTTGAAGGTAGCCAAGCTGCTGCGTGAGCAGCCGGCAGTGGCGGATGTGTTCTATCCGGGCCTGTCCGGCACGGCGGGCGCGGACATCGCGGCGCGCCAGCAGGCGGCGGGTGGCGGACTGGTGGCCTTCGAGCTGAAGGGCGGGTTGTCCGCCGGCAAGGCGCTCTTGAACAGCCTGAAGCTGGCGCGCATTGCGGTCAGCCTGGGCGATCCCGAGACCCTGATCCAGCATCCGGCGTCGATGACCCACGCCAGCTATTCGGCCGAGGACCGCGAGCGCTACGGCCTGTCCGAAGGGTTGCTGCGGCTGTCCGTGGGGCTGGAAACGCCCGAGGACATCCTGGCGGACCTCAAGCAGGGTCTGGATCGCGTGTAGCCGAGGGCAGGTCGGGAGAGGCGGCGTCCGCGCGCCGCCAGGCCACCCACTCGCCTTCGCCCTCGAAATGGCGCAGGCCGCGCGCGGCGGTCGCCAGGCCCGCGCGCAACACGTCCATGTCCAGGCCGGGCAGGTTGCGGAGCAGGGCGGGGGGCAACTGGTTGATGTCCAGCACGCGCTCGTCGAAGTCCATCCGCATCAGCCCGCCGCCGTCGGTGGGCACGCGGACGAACCACAGGCTTTCCATGTAGTCGCCAAACCACGGGTCCGGATAAATCGCCTGCGTGAAAACGAACCCGAATTCATGAATGTCGCGCCAGGGCCAGAATTCCTGCAGGCCCATCGCGCGGGCCAGTTCGCCCGAGCGCGTCAGCCCGGCGTCATCAAAGCGCACGATTTCCTGCAAGGGGTCTTCGGCTGCCGGGGGGCCGGCGAACCATCGCTTGATGAATGACCACATGGGTGTCGCGATCGAAGGGAACAGGGAGGTGCAGTGTAAAGGGGCCGGGGTCGTGTAAAAATGTTACAACCTTTGATCCCAATCAATTTCGCGCACCCTGGCGCAAGCTAGGGTTGAAGTTTTTGGCGCAGCAAGGACAGGACGAATGACCGACAAGATATCGCAGGCTCCCGATCAAGACGAAGCCGCCCCGGCGGCGCCGGTCAAGCGCCCCGCCGTGGCCAGGGGCGCGGCCAAGCGCACGGCGAATGCCCGCCCGGCGGCCGCATCTGCCACCGAGCCCGCCATCGAGCCCGCCGTCGAACTGAGCAAGCGCGTGGCGGCGCGGCAGGATGCGGCGCGGCAGGAGACCGCGGCGGTGCTGGCCGACATTGCTGGCCGCTACCAGGTGGGCGAACCGGGCGAGGCGCGCGCGGCTTTGCGCACCGTCATCGATGCGCTGTCGGCCGATGACGCGCAGGCCGTGCATCGCGCGCTGCTCGATGCCAACCGGCAGGCGCCGGGGGCGCGCCGCAATCCCGACGAAGAACTGGCGGGAGATTGGCGCGAGGGCGTCTATCCCTACCGCCACCGCATGCTGCGCCGCAATTACGAAAAGCAGAAGTACAAGCTGCAGGTCGAACTGCTGAAGTTGCAGGCGTGGGTCAAGGCAACCGGCCAGCGCGTCGTGATCCTGTTCGAAGGGCGCGATGCGGCAGGCAAGGGCGGCACCATCAAGCGCATGATGGAACACCTGAATCCGCGCGGCGCGCGCGTGGTCGCCCTGGAAAAGCCGTCCGACACCGAAAAGGGCCAGTGGTACTTCCAGCGCTATGTGCAGCACCTGCCGACCGCGGGCGAGATCGTCATGTTCGATCGGTCCTGGTACAACCGCGCGGGCGTCGAGCGCGTGATGGGATTCTGCTCGCAGGACGAATACCTGGCGTTTCTGCGCCAGACGCCCGATTTCGAGCGCCACCTCGTCAGCAGCGGCATCACGCTGATCAAGCTGTGGTTTTCGGTCAGCCAGGAAGAACAGCGCCGCCGTTTCCAGCAGCGCAAGGTGCATCCGCTCAAGCAGTGGAAGCTGAGCCCGGTGGACCTGGCGTCGCTGGACAAGTGGGACGATTACACGCGCGCCAAGGAAGCCATGTTCGCGCACACCGACACCGCCGATGCGCCGTGGATCGTGGTCAAGTCCGACTGCAAGAAGCGCGCGCGCCTGAACGCCATGCGCTATGTGCTGAGCCGCCTGCCCTACGAGGGCAAGAGCGACGACGCGCAGATGGCGATCGATTCGCTGATCGTCGGACGCGCGCTGTAGGGGATCAGCCGCCCAGCGCAGCCAGGTTCAACACGTGGCTGCGCCCGATCCACACGGCGCAGTCGCGGTGGTCGCGCAGCGAATTGCCGGTGTTCGGATGCATGAACACATCCAGCGCGCCGTGGTTCAGTGTCAGCCAGGTGGCGATCTCGGCCAGATGCTGCGGACCGAACGCAATCTGGTAGCTCCATTGCGGATGCGGGCCCACGGGGCGCTCATGGAAGCGTCCCATTTCCATCTTGCTGTCAAACGTCGCAACGATCCGTTCGCGCAGGGCGAACGCGGCATCGCGGCTTGCCGCGTCGAAGTACACATGGGCGTGCCAGCTCGCGACGTCCGTCACGGGAATTTCCATCGTTCTGTCCTGATCCGGTTCAGCCGCCCGCGCGCTTGGCGCGGTGGCCTTGTTTCGTGAGCGCGTCGATGATGCGGTCGCAGTGGTCGCCCTGCACCTCGATCACGCCGTCCTTGACGGTGCCGCCCGAACCGCACGCGGTTCGCAGCTGCTTGCCCAACGCGGCCAGGGCGTCGGGCGCCAGCGCCAGTCCGCGCACCAGCGTCACGCTCTTGCCGCCGCGGCCCTTGGTCTCGCGGGAAACGCGCGCCACGCCATCGTCCGCCGGGGCCGCGCGGCTGGCCGCCTGGCACTGGCATTGCGCCACAGGCTGGCGGCATTGCGGGCACATGCGCCCGGACTCGGTGGAATAGACCAGGCCGCCCGAGCCGCCGCGCTTCATCAAGACTTGCCCCGCATCTGGTCGATGAGACGCCGATCGCGCTTGGTGGGGCGTCCCGCGTCGATGCCCAGCGCCGGTTCGGGCGCCAGGCGCCGCATTTCGGCGGCGCGCTCGCGGGCGGCCACGCTCTCGGGCGTTTCTTCATACAGCAGGCGCGCCACCGGCGCGGGGCCTCGCACGCCGCTCACGGCCACGACGCGCACCTGCAGCGCGGGGTCTTCCTTGCGGACCGCGACGACGTCGCCGGCGCCGACCTCGCGCGCGGGTTTGGCAGGCTGCCCGTTCACGAAGACGCGGCCCTTGCCGATTTCCTGCGAAGCCAGGCTGCGCGTCTTGTAGAAGCGCGCGGCCCACAGCCATTTGTCGAGTCGGATCTTGTCCATCCAGCGGGTTCCTGCGGTAAAGCTGTCCAAGGCGTCATGATAGCCCCGCCCGCGCGGCAAAAAAAAAACGGCGCCCAGGATGGAGCGCCGCAAACCGGCTACGCGGTGTCCGGGCCCATCAGGCCCGGCAGTACTCAATCCAGTTTCAGGCCCGCTTCCTTGACGACGCGCTGCCACTTTTCGATCTCGGCGCGGCGGAACGTGTCCAGTTCGGCAGGCGTGGAGCCAATGGGTTCGGCGCCGATGCCGGCAAGCTGTTCGGCGATCGCGGGATCCTTCAGCACCTTGGCCAGCGCCTGCGACACCTGTTCGACGATGGCGGGCGGCGTGCCGGCCGGGGCGAACACGGCGTTCCATTCGTAGGTTTCGTAGCCCGGCACGCCCGATTCGGCGATGGTGGGCAGGTCGGGCGCGGTCTTCGAACGCTCCAGTCCGCCAACGGCGACAGCGCGCAGCTTGCCGTTTTTCACGTGCTGCCAGGCAGAGCCCATGCTGGCGAACATGACGGGCACCTGGCCCGACATCACGTCGATCATGGCCGGGCCGCCGCCCTTGTACGCGACGTGCTGCAACTGGGTCTTGGCCAGCAGGTTGAACAGCTCGCCCGCCAGGTGCTGGGCCGAACCGGGACCGGCCGAGGCAAAGTACACCGGTTCCTTGGCATCGGGCTGGCCCAGTTTGATAAGGTCGGCGACCGACTTCACTTCGTACGACGGCGTCACGACCAGCACGTTGGGCACGCGCAGCAGCAGCGACACCGGCGCGAAGGCCGAAAGCGTGTCGAACTGCATCTTGCTGTGCAGCGCGGGGTTCTGTGCGTGATTGGAGGCGTCCAGCATCAGCGTGTAGCCGTCGGGATTGGCCTTGGCGACGACAGCGCCGCCGATCATGCCGCCGGCGCCGCCGCGGTTTTCGATGACCACGGGCTGGCCCAGTTCAGCCGCGAGCTTCGGGCCGATCAGGCGGGCGACGACGTCCACGGTGCCGCCGGGCGGATAGGTCACCACCAGGGTGACCGGACGCTCGGGGTAAGCGGCGTGCGCGGTGCCGGCGGCGCCAGCCAGCAGGCCGGCGGCGGCGAACAGCGCACTACGCTGCGCCAGGCGTTTGATGAGAGGGGTCATGGAGTGTCTCCTTTGAATTGGAATAGCTGCAACGGCGTGTCGGCAAGCACGGCCCGCCGTTGCGCGGGGTCGTCGATCCAGGCGTCCAGCCACTGCGTGGCCGCGGCATAGGACGCC
>Ga0182736_1002863_pt1 | contig 12329 bp, 11 predicted proteins | sample eDN5th30CKraftBY_FD_128882 | JGI IMG/M metagenome (GOLD analysis project Ga0182736, IMG submission 128882) | Enriched backyard soil microbial communities from Emeryville, California, USA - eDNA 5th pass 30_C Kraft BY (version 2) (version 2) | ecosystem: Environmental > Terrestrial > Soil >...
AGCGGTGATCCGCTCGCCGGCCGACGGCTACACCATCGGCACCATCATCAGCGTGCACGCCTCCAACGTCGCGCTGCAGCCGAAGCTGCCTTACGACTCGGTCAAGGACATCACGCCGATCGCCTTCCTCGGCCATGTCGGCAACATCGTCGTCGTGCATCCCGACGTGAAGGCGACGTCGATGGCCGAACTGATCGAACTGGCACGGGCCAATCCGGGCAAGGTGCATCACGGTTCGTCCGGCATGGGCACATCGCAGCATTTTTCCGGCGAACTGCTCAAGCTCGGCACCAAGGCCGACTTCGTCCACGTGCCCTATCGCGGCGGCGGACCGGCCATCAACGATCTGCTCGGCGGCCACATCCAGATGATGTTCGGCAACTTCGCGTCGATCGTGCCGCATGTGCGCGCCGGCAAGGTGCGGCCGCTCGCCGTCACCGCCGGCAACCGCTCGCCGGTGTTCCCCGAACTGCCGACCGTCGCCGAGGCCGCCAAGCTGCCGGGCTTTGCCGTGACCGAATGGTACGCGGTGATCGGACCGGCCGGCATGCCGCCGGAGATCGTCGCCAAGCTCAACGCCGCCTTCTACGAAGCGCTGAAGCGGCCCGACGTCGCGCCGAAGCTGCGCGACCAGGGCATCGAGGTGGAGTTCATGACGCCCGACAGGCTCGGCACGTTCGTGCAGGCGGAAATCGCCAAGCTCAGCGACATCGCCAAGCGCGCCGACATGAAGCTGACGCAGTAACCGGCAGGCGGAGGCCCCGACGGAAAATGTTCACGCCATGACGGGCCTTCGTCTCGCGCTCACGATGCAGGATGCCAAGCCCGCGCTTCCCCCCAGCGGCGGAGCGCGGCTGACGGCGCAGGCGTGGCACGGCGGCGCGGCGACCGGCGGCACGCTCGATCCGGCCCTGCGCGGCCAGCCGGCCGGACCGTCGCGCTGGTGCCTGCTGTCCGATCTGAACGGCGATACCGGAGACGAACCGGACGGCGCCTGGCTGCTGGAGCAGATCAACCCCGGCGACCTGACATCGCCGGAGGGCGCGGCCGCCTTGTTGGTGGTGACGATGGATATCGCCGCCGCGGTCGAGGAAGAATTCAACGACTGGTACGACACCGAACACATGCCGCTGTTGCGCGCGGTGCCCGGCGTGATCTGCGCCCGGCGCTACCGCACGCTGCGCGGCGCGCCGCGCTATGCCGCGGTCTATCATCTCGACGGCACCAACCCTTACGCCTCGCTGCCATGGCGGCAGGCCGACCAGACGCCGTGGCTGCAACGGCTGCGGCGCTTCCAGAGCAACCGGCATTATTCGATGTTCTATCCGGGCGCTGCCTGACGCGGCCGCGCCGATCCGCCCGAAAGTCTCATTCATGTCCGACCCCAAAGTCCCGTCTTCCGCCGCGGCCGAACTCGGCGCCTTCGTCACCGGCTTCGACGGCAAGGACCTGCCCGACGCCATGCGGCACGAGGCCAAGCGCGCGCTGGTGAACTTCTTCGGCGTCGCGCTCGGCGGCGGCTTCGATCCGGCCGGCCGCATCGCCTTCGACGTCATCGCCCCGCTGGCCGGCCCGCCCGCCGCCACCGTGATCGGCTATGCGCAGCCGCTCGACATGCTCAGCGCCGCTTTCATGAACGCGCTGAACGCCAATGTGCTGGAATTCGACGACACCCACATGCCGACGGTGATCCATCCGACCTCGCCGGTGGCGCCGCCGCTGTTCGCGCTGGCCGAGACGCGGAAAGTGTCGGGTCAGGCGTTTCTCGACGCCTTCGTGCTCGGCGTCGAGGTCGCCTGCCGCGCCGGCAATGCGGTGTCGCCCGGCCACTACAGCCGCGGCTGGCACATCACCGCCAGTTGCGGCGTGATGGGCGCCGCCGCCGCCTGCGCGCGCCTGATGGGCCTGAGCGCCACGCAAACCGCGCACGCCATCGGCATCGCCGCGTCGCAATCGGCCGGTCTGGTCGAGAACCTGCCGACCGGCGCCAAGAATGTGCAGGTCGGCAACAGCGCGCGCTGCGGCCTGCTGGCGGCGTTGCTGGCGCAAGGCGGCTACACCGCCGCGCCGCAGGCGATCGAAGGCCCGCGCGGCTGGGCGAGAGCCAGCGGCGACACGCCGGACATGGACGCTTTGCTCGGCGGCCTCGGCCTCACCTGGGAGCTGGCGAAGAACGCCGTGAAGGCCTACCCCTGCGGCATCGTGCTGGCGCCGGTGATCGACGCCTGCCTCGACCTGCGCCGCGACCACAACCTCAAGGCCGCCGACATCGCGCATGTCACTGTGCGCGGCAATTCCCTGCTGCTGGCGCGCGCCGACCGGCCGCAGGTGCCCGACGACCGCATCTCGAAACTGTCGATCCAGCACAGCGCCGCCATCGTGTTCGAGCGCGGCGCGGCCGGCGTCCGGGAATATGCCGCGATCGACGATCCGGCCATCGTCGCCTTCCGCGGCAAAGTCACCGCGCAGGCCGACGATACGGTGCCGATCGAGGCCGCCATCGTCACCGTCACGACCGCCGACGGGCGCAGCCTCACCTCGCATGTCACGCAGGCGCGCGGCAGCCTGGAGCGGCCGCTCAGCGATGCCGACATCGAGGCGAAGGCGCGCAACCTCGCCGGGCTCGGCGGCGCCGGTGTCAACATCGCGCCGGTGTTCGAGGCGGTGTGGTCGGTGGACAAAAGCGACGATGCCGGCCGCATCGTCAAACTGGCGGCGGCGAAGCGCTAGCGCTACGGCGCGGCCTTGCCGCGCACCTCGACGCCGGCCCAGTGCTCGTACATCTTCGTGATGGTGGTGATGTCGCCGCCCGGGTGTTCTTCGGCCCAGCCGTGCCAGAGATCCGACAGGTTGCGTGCGATCGGCGACGGCAGCTTCATGCGCTCGGCTTCGGCGAGGAACAGCAGCAGGTCCTTGTCGACCGTGTGGTTGGTGGCGCCGTAGTTGAAGCTGCGCGTCAGCACCGCCTTCGGAAACTTTACCTCGGTGGCCGAGTTCTTGCCGGTGCCGGTGTTCAGCACGTCGAGCATCAGTTGCGGATCGAGCCCGGCCTTGACGCCGACCACCATGGCCTCGGCGGTGGCGGCCATCGCCAGATAGTTCAGCATGTTGTTGACGAGCTTCACCATCTGCGCCTGGCCCGGCTGCGGGCCGGCGACGAAGACGTGCGAACCGAGCACGGCGAAAGCCGGCTGCGCCATGGCGATCGCCTCGGCCGCGCCGGCGGCGATGATCGTGAGGGTGCCGCTGGCCGCGCGCGGCGTGCCGCCCGTCACCGGCGCATCGACGAAGGCGATGCCTTTTTCGTTCAGCCGCCGGCCGATCTCGGCCGCGGTCGGCGGACCGCTGGTCGAGAAGTCGACCACGCATTTGACCCGCTTCGACGATGCGACGCCGTCGGCGCCGAACAGCACCTGTTCGGTCGCGTCGTTGTCGGTGACGCAGGTCAGCACCACGTCGGCGCTGTCGGCGGCGGCGCGCGGCGAGGCCGCCCAGGCCGCGCCGCCCGCGATCAGGTCGTCGGCCTTGGCGCGGCTGCGGGTATGGACCGTCAGCGGCAAGCCGGCGCCGAGCACGCGCGCGGCCATCGGCCGACCCATCGCACCGATGCCAATGAAAGCGTAGGCAGTGGAAGCCATCGTACACCTCGGCTAGAGTGGGACACAGCGACAACGCCTGGCGGAAAGCATGGGCGACGCCAAAGGGGGAAAGCGTGAGCGGTATACTTGCAGTCTGGAACAACCGGTCGGAAGCAATCAAGCGCGAATACGAGCACTGGTACAATACCGAACACATTCCCGAGCGCATGGCGCTGCCCGGCTTTCGCACTGCAAGACGTTTCCAGGCGGTCGACGCCGACCGCACCTTCTTCACCTATTACGACCTCGACTCCCCGGACGTGATGCAGACGCCGGTCTACAAAGAGCGGCTGTCCAACCCCACAGTGCAGACCCAAAGCATGATGCCGCACTTCTCCGGCATGGTGCGCAGCGTCTTCACCGAAGCGGCGCGCGAAGGCAGCGGCTTCGGCAACGGCCTCGGCGCCGCGCTGGTGGTGGCGCGCTACATGAACGCCCCGCCCGCGCAACTGCCGGCGGCGGCGCTCAATTCCGTCGACCGCAGCGAAATCGTCAGCGCCCGGCTGTGGCAGCCCTCAGCCGCCAACGTGCGCACCGAGACCGCGGAATCGAAGACGCGGGCCGAGCCCGACGGCGTCGCCAGCGGCGCCATCGTGGTCGAGACCATGCGCGCCGACGAGGCCGCCACCATCGCCGCGGCACTGCGCGCGGCGCGCGAGGACGGCGTCTCCGTCGGCACCTACAGGTTGTTGTGCGCCTACAGCGCCTGACGGCCGAACGCTTCAAGCTCGATTGACACAAGCCTTGCCGCAGCAACACAGTGGCGCGCCCGCCGCTGGCGGCGCCCCGCACCGAGCCGTTTCAACATCCCATCAGAAAACCGCGTGACCCCATGACCGCCGGCGTCTATGCCCCGCTCCGCACCCTTGCCGATATCGAAGGATTCGAATCCGTTCCGCTGGAGCAGCGTCTGCTGTCCTGGGACGTCAACGACTGGGTGCGCCACGGCTTCGATCTTGCGCCCGACAAAATCGCGATCCGCTACATCGCCGACGGCAATCCGGACTCGACGCCGGCCACCGTCACCTATGCGACGCTGAAGCGGCAGACCATCGCGACCGCCAACCTGTTTCGCTCTCTCGGCGTCGGACCGGATGACGCGGTGATCGCACTGCTGCCGACCACGCCGCATCTTTATCCGGTGATCCTTGGCTCGCTCGCCGCCGGCATCTCCTGCTGCACGAACTGGATGCTGGAGCCGTCGCACTGGAGCGCGCTGATCCGCGCCGCGCGCGCCAAGGTGGTCGTCGCGCTCGGGCCAACGCCCGGCTATGACATCTGGGAGAAGCTCCAGTCGATCAGGGACGAGCTGCCGCCCGACGTGCATGTGCTGTCGGTGCAGGCGCTCGGCGGCGCGCCGATCCCGGACTCGGACATCGAACTGCTGGCGTCGCAGCAGCCTGCCGATGCGCTGACCTTCACGCGCAAGGCAAAGCCTGACGACATCGCCGCCTATGTGCATTCCGGCGGCACCACCGGCTCGCCGAAGCTGGTCAAGATCGCGCACCGCGGCTTCGCTTACAAACTGTGGGCCAACATGCTGGTGATGGCGCACACGTCAGACGACGTGATCTTTTCCGACTATCCGATGTTTCACATCGCCGGCTTTTTCGGCCGCGGCGTGATGGCCGTGTCGCACGGCATGGAGATGGTGATCCCCTCGCCGATCGGCGCGCGCGACAAGGCATTCGTCGCCAATTACTGGAAGTTCGTCGAGAAGTTCCGCATTTCCGTGCTGTCCGGCGTGCCGACCACGCTGGCGCAGCTCAGCAAGATGCCGCCGCAGGGCGAAGACCTGACGTCGCTGCGGCCCTACGGCGTGACCGGCTCGACCGCGTTTCCGGCCGAGGTGGCACGCCAGCTCGAGAAGCTGTGCGGCGTGCGCATGCTCGCCAGCTATGGCGCCACCGAATACACGCAGAACGTGGCGCAGCCGCCGCGCGACGGCGACCCGCGTTACGGCTCGGCCGGCCTGCGGCTGCCTTATACGCAGATCAAGATCGTCGAGATCGACGACGGCGGACACATTGTCCGCGAATGCGCCGTCGACGAGATTGGCCTCGTCGTCGTGAAAGGCCCGAGCGTGACGTCAGGCTATGTCGATGAAAGTTTCAACGCCGGCATCCTGCTGCCGGACGGCTGGTTCAACTCCGGCGATCTCGGCCGGCTCGATCCCGACGGCTTCCTCTGGATCACCGGCCGCGCCAAGGACGTGATCATCCGCGGCGGCCACAACATCGACCCGACGGTGATCGAGGAAACGCTGCTCAAGCATCCCGAGGTGGTGCTGGCGGCCGCCGTCAGCAAGCCGGACGCCCATGCCGGCGAACTGCCGATTGCCTATGTACAACTCGTCGACAACGCCAAGGCCACGGCCGAGGACATCCAGGCCTTCGCGCTCGCGCACAGCCCGGAGCGGGCGGCGGCGCCGAAGGAAATCGTGCTGCTCCCCAGGATCCCGCTCACCGATGTCGGCAAGCCCGCCAAGGTGCAGTTGCGTCTCGACGCGGCACAGCGCGCCTTCACCGCAGCGCTGGCCGACATCGGCAACGTGACGGTGACGATGATGCCCGACGCAAAGCAGGGCCACCGCGCCGTTATTTCCGTGACGGCGCCCGCCGGCGCCGGACGCCAGGCCATCGAAGACAGTATTCGCGAGCGAATGAAATTCTACGCAACGCCGTCGGAGATCGTCTGGGCCTGACCGCGAGCAGGCAGCCGCACGGTACAAACCGCCACGTGTAGCCGCCCGCGAGCGCGCGCCTGCGCCTTTTGCTTGCTTTGTCGCCTGAGGAATGATGGAAATATCGACAACAAAATGAGCCGCCGGAAAGGCGGTTGGACTTCGGGGGAGGTTACGATGAAAAGGCACTACGCGCTTTTGCTCGGCCTGTTATCGGCCGTCGCCACGCTGGCGCTGCCGGTCGCCGGCGCCATCGCTCAGGACAAATACCCGTCGCGCCCCTTGCGCGTAATCGTGCCGCTGCCGCCGGGCGGCGCCATCGACGTGTTCGTCCGCGCCCTCGGCAAGGAGTTCGAGGCCCGCACCGGCGCCGCGGTCGTGGTCGAGAACCGCGCCGGCGCCAATACCATCATCGCCGCCAATACCTGCAAGAGTGCGCAGCCGGACGGTTACACGATCTGCCTGCTGACGCGCAGCACGGTGTCGATCAATCCGGAGCTGTACAAAAAGCTATCCTACGATCCGCTCAAGGATTTCGAGCCGATCACCAACGCCTTCTTCGGCCAGCAGATCGTCATCCTCAACAAGGCGGTGCCGGTCACCACCTTCAAGGAACTGGTCGAGTATTCGAAGAAGAATCCCGACAAGCTCAACTTCGCGTCGATGGGTCTGGGCGGCGACTCGCACCTCGTCATGGAATGGCTCAAGCACGCCAGCGGCGCCAGCATCGCCCACGTTCCCTACAAGGGCTTTCCGGAGGCGATCACCTCCTTCAAGGCCGGCGACGTGCAATTGATCGCGCTGCTGGTCGGCAACCCCGATCTGGCGCGGCAGGTGCGCGAGGGCGAGGTGAAGGGCCTGCTGCTGCCGGGCTCGAAGCGTTCGGATCTCGTACCCGCGGTGCCGACCTTCGCCGAATCCGGCCTGCGCGGCGACGAAACCGCCTTCACCCCGTGGTTCGGCATGTTCGCGCCGAAGGGCACGCCAGCCGCGGCGATCGACAAACTCAACGCCGAGATCACCGCGATCATGGCGGGGGCCGATTTCCGCGAGCGGTTCCTCGTCTCGAAGGGTTTCACGCCGGCGCCTTCGAAACCGGCTGAGTTCGCTAAATTCCTGGTCGAGGACCGCAAGTCCGCGGCCGAGCTGGTTGCGATCTCCGGCGTCAAGCTGGACGAATAGAAAGTATCACGTCGGCGTCATGAGTTTTCTGCGCGACAAGGACATTGCGATCGTCGCCTGCGCCGACACGAAACTGGTCCGCCGCAGCGGCCGTTCGGCGATGTCGCTTGCGGGCGACGTCCTCGATCAGGCGCTCGGCCGCGCCGGGCTCGAGAAGAAGGATGTCGACGGTTTCGCCTCGACGCTGGCGATGTCGGAAGCCGGCAATCCGTTCTGGACCAATCTGGTCGCGGAGTCGCTCGGCCTTTCGACATCGTGGACGCAACTGACCGACCTCGGCGGCGCTTCCGCCATCGGCAACGTCGCGCGCGCGGCGGCGGCGATAAAGGCCGGCTTCTGCGAGACCGTGGTGTGCCTGGCGGCTGACGCCCCCTCCACCCGCGACCTGTCGAACCAGACCGGCTATCGCACCGAGTTCGGCGACCCGTTCGGCTATAGCGGGCCGCCGATGGTGTTCGGCCTTCTGAGTTCGGCCTATGCGCACAAATACGGCGGCCTGCCGCAGCAGGCGCTGGCTCGCCTCGCCGTCGCGCAACGCAACGGCGCGCTGCTCAACCCGAACGCCTGCGATGTGCTGCGGGTGCCGCTCACCGAAGCCGACTACCTCAACTCGCGCATGATCGCCGATCCGATCCGCATGCTCGACTGCGTGATGCGCTGCGACGGCGCCAATGCCGTGATCGTGACCACCACCGCACGCGCGAAGCGGCTCGGCGTGACGCGCATGGTGCACCCGGTCGCCTATCGCGAGCGCACGAATTTCGACCCGACGCAGGAGATCGACGACATCACGCTGTCCGGCTTCACGATGTCCGGGCCGGAAGCGCTCGCCGACGCCGGCATGGCGCCGGGCGATATCGACGCCTTCTATCCCTATGACGATTTCCTGATCGCCGTGCTGCTGCAGCTCGAACAGATCGGCTTCGCGCCGCCCGGCGGCGGCGGCGACTTCGTGCTCGGCCGCGACATCGGCATCGGCGGCGCCTTCCCGATCAACACCAGCGGCGGCCAGATTTCAGCCGGCCAGCCGGGCCTTGCCGGCGGCGGCGTCAATCTGGTCGAGGCAGTCGCGCAATTGCTCGGCCAGGGCGGCGAACGCCAGATCGCGCGGGCGCGCAATGCCATGGTGACCGGCATCGGCGCCATGCAATATGCCCGCAACTGGGGCACCAGTGCCGTGCTCGTGCTGGAGGCGGCGTGATGGCGGACAAGGCTTTGCCCGAACCGACCGATGTCAGCCGGGACTTCTGGGCCGGCGCCGCGCGCGGCGAATTCATGCTGCAATATGACGCCAAAGCCGGCCGCAGCCAGTTCTTCCCGCGCCCGGTCAGCCAGTTCAGCAGCGGCAACCTGGACTGGAAGGCGGCCACCGGCGGCGGCACGCTGCTGGCGGTGACCGGCGCCGCGCCGCTGCAAGGCGTGGACGGGCCCGGCCGCGTCGGCATCGTCAAACTCGACGAAGGGCCGCGCGTCTTCGCGCGCGTGCTCAAGGCAGGTCCGGCGCTGGCGCCGGGCGCGCGCATGCGGCTCACCTGGCTCGAGCCGCAGGACGGCGTTCGCCTCTATGCATTCGAGCCGGCCTGACGGATCCCATAAAGGCAACACGCGATGGCGCTGAACTACGACAGGATCATGGCCTATCGCCCCGGCGATCTGCGTGCCGACTACACGGCGCGCGACTGCATTCTTTATGCGCTCGGCATCGGCATCGGCATGGACCCGCTCGATCCGGGCCAGCTCAAATTCGTCTATGAGAAGGAGCTGCTGGCGTTTCCGACGCTGGCGACGACGCTCGGCTGGATGGGGCGGCTGACAGATCCGGAATTCGGCATCGACGAGCGCCGCGTCGTGCTCGCCGACCAGCGCCTGGTGTTGCACCGGCCGCTGACGACCGAGGCCAGACTGATCAGCCGGCCTTACGTCAAGGAGATCATCGACAAGGGCGAAGGCAACGCCGCGATCATCCAGTTCACGCGCGACCTCGTCACCGAGGATGGCACGCGGGTCGCCACCGTCGAGGGCTCGACACTGGCGCTCAAGCATGGCGGCTTCGGCGGCAAGGTAACGGAATCGCCCAGGCCTGCGCCCATTCCCGCGCGCGAGCCGGATGCGGTCTGCGATCTGCCGACGCCGCCCAACCTCGCGCAACTGTTCCGCTTGATGGGCGACACCAATCCGCTGCACATCGATCCGGAGCGCGCCAAGGTCGCCGGCTTCCCGCGCCCGATCCTGCACGGCATGGCGAGCTTCGGCATCGCCGCCCATGCCATCGTCCGCACGCTGACGCAGTACCGGCCCGAGCAGCTCGCCAGCATCGAGGCGCGCTTCTCGCGCCCGGTATTCCCCGGCGAAACCATCCGCACCGAGATGTGGCAGACCGGTGCGGAAGTCGCGTTCCGCTGCCGCACCGTCGAGCGCGGCGAGATCAGCATCGACAACGGACTGGCTGTGCTGCGATGACAAACCTCGACTGGGACAACACGACGCTGTTCTCGGACGACAATCCGGCCGACCGCGCCTTCCGCGAGGAAGTGCGCAGCTGGATCGCCGACAACTGTCCGAAGGACCTGTGCAACCGCGCGCTGCGCGTCGATCCGCCCGAACTCAAGCCGTGGCACCGCAAGCTCTACGAGCGCGGCTGGATCGCGCCGCACTGGCCCAAGGAAGCCGGCGGCATGGGCGCGACGCTGACGCAGCAGATCATTCTGTTCGAGGAGATGAGCCGCGTCGGCGCGCCGACGCCCTTCCCGCACGGCCTGAGCTTCATCGGCCCGCTGATCGTCGATGCCGGCACGCCGGCCCAAAAGGCCAAGCACCTGCCGCCGATTTTGACCGGCGACGTCACCTGGTGTCAGGGCTATTCGGAGCCGGGCTCCGGCTCCGATCTCGTCAGCCTGACCACCCGCGCGGTGCTCGACGGCGACCATTTCATCGTCAACGGCCAGAAGACCTGGACCACCAACGGCCATTTCGCCGACTGGATGTTCGCGCTGGTGCGGACCGACCCCGCCGCCAAGCCGCGCCATGCCGGCATCACCATGCTGCTGATCGACATGAAGTCGCCCGGCATCACCGTGCGGCCGATCCAGACCATCCGCGGCGACGCGGAATTCGCCGAGGAGTTCTTCGTCGACGTGCGGGTGCCGAAGGAGAACATGCTCGGCGACCTCAACGGCGGCTGGACGGTGGCCAACAAGCTGCTTGGCTCGGAACGCTTCACCACCGGCCATCCGCGCAACGCCGCCGTCATCCTCAACAAGGCGCGGCGCATCGCCGAATATTCCGGCGCGATCCGCGACCCGGCCTTCCAGCAGCGGCTGGCGACGCTGGAGATCGACCTGCTCGCCTTCTCCGCCTTCTATCGCCACGCCGCCAGCCTGCACGGCCATGGCAAGGCGCCGGCCTCGATGGCCCCGGTGATCAAGATCGCCGGCGGCGAACTGGGCCAGCAGGCGTCCGAGCTGCTGGTCGATGCCGCCGGCCCGCTCGGCTCCAGCGCCGAGGACATCGTCGCCGGCAACAGCGTCATCAGCCCGGCGATGGACCTTTTCGAAATGCGCCGCGTCACCGTCGGCAGCGGCACCGTTGAGATCCAGCGCAACATCATCGCCAAGCGCGTGCTTGGCCTGCCATCGTGACCTGACCCATGGAATTGCTGCTCAACGACCAACAGATCCTGCTGCGCGACGCCGCGGCCAAGCTCGGCGCCGCGCGTGGCGGTCCGCGCCGGGCGCGTCTGCTGCGCGACAGCAAGCGCGAGATCGACACTGAGGCCTGGGCTGAGATCGTCGACGCCGGCTGGCTGTCGGCGCTGGTGTCGGAGGCGCATGACGGGCTCGGGCTCGGCCTCTACGATCTGGCGCTGGCGCTCGAGGAGACCGGCAAGCAGGTGCTGATGACGCCGCTGATCGAGACTGCCGCCGCCACCTGGGCGTTGTCGGAAACGGCGAGTGGCGCCGCGCTGGCTGAGGGCAAACGCGTCATCCCGGCCATCACCGTCCCCGGCCAGGCCTATTCGGGCCAGGCCACCGGCTTGCGCTTCGAGGCGGGCGCCCTCTCCGGCACCGTGCCTTTCGTCGCGTTCGCGGCGCAGGCCGATGCCTTTCTCGTTACCGCCGGCGCGGGCGATACGGCCGTGCTCTGCCTGGTGCCGCGCGACGCGGCCGGATTGTCCATGACGGCCACCGTGCATGTCGATGGCTCCACGTCCAGCGCGCTTGGCTTTGCCGGCGTCAAGGTGACGGCCGACGGCGTCGTCGCGCGTGGCGCGGCGGCCGCCGCCATTGCCGGCAAGCTGCAGGACATGCTGGTGCTCGGCACCGCCGCCGAACTGCTCGGCGTGGCGGAGGCTGCGACCGCCCTGACGCTGGACTACATCAAGCTGCGCCAGCAATTCGGGAAACAGATCGGCAGTTTCCAGGCGCTGCAGCACCGCATCGTCAACTGTTACGTCGATGCCGAACTGAACCGGTCGCTATTATATAATGTGCTGTCGGCCTGGGACGCCGGCACGTCGCATCCGGCAATGATCGCCGCCGCCAAGGCGCGCATCGGCCGCGGCGCGCTGCAAGCGGTGCGCGTCGCGCTACAAATGCACGGCGCCATCGGCTATACCGACGAGCACGACATCGGCATCTTCTACAAGCGGGCGGTGGCGCTGGCCGCCAAGTACGGCAACGAGATCACCCAAACCGGCCGCTTCTCGGAACTGACCCAGTCCTCGCACTGAGACCGCCTCCATGTCGGCTTCCATGTCCGCCGATGCGCTGCTGGCATCCATCTCCGACCGCGGCGTCGCCACGCTGACGCTGAACCGGCCGGACCGC
>Ga0182736_1002864_pt1 | contig 12322 bp, 9 predicted proteins | sample eDN5th30CKraftBY_FD_128882 | JGI IMG/M metagenome (GOLD analysis project Ga0182736, IMG submission 128882) | Enriched backyard soil microbial communities from Emeryville, California, USA - eDNA 5th pass 30_C Kraft BY (version 2) (version 2) | ecosystem: Environmental > Terrestrial > Soil >...
CCAACGCGGCAAACAAGAGCAACGCGCAGATCTCGGGCGAATTCACCGACCTGGCAAACGTCAATGCCAAGGACTACGAGATCTCGTTCGACGGCACCAATTACCAGGTCGTGCGCATGCCGGAAGGCTCGCAGGTCTACAACGGCCCGGCCACCGGCACGCCGCCCACCGCCACGCTGAATCTCGAAAGCGAGATGGGCGTGACGCTGACCATCAATGCGCCGCCCCAGGCCGGCGACAAATGGTCGCTGTCGCCCACGCGTAACGCGGCCCGCGACATCAACGTGCTGATCACCGATCCCGACAAGGTTGCCGCGGCGGATCTGGACGGCGGCGACGCCAACGGCAAGAACGCCTTGAAGCTGGCGCAACTGCAGACCAGCAAGGTGCTGAGCCACGGCACGATGAGCATCAACGACATGTTTGCGCAGGTCGTGAACACGGTCGGCGTGCAGACGCAGCAGATCAAGACGGCCGCCACGGCGCAGGTCAACCTGATCAAGCAGACCACGGCCGCGCAGCAGGCGGTGTCGGGCGTGAACCTGAACGAAGAATACGTAAGCCTGTCGCTCTACCAGGAGCAATACCAAGCCAGCGCCCGCATCATCGATGTGGCGAGCACCATTTTTGACACGCTGTTGGGCCTGCGCGGCTGATCAGAACGTTGACTGTGAATACTAGAAAGCATTTCGGAGCTGCACCATGCGTCTGAGCACCACGATGATGTACACGAACGGCCTGAGCGGCGTTCTCGCCCAGGAATCCGACATGAATCGCCTGGTGGAACAGGTTGGCAGCGGCCGCAAGTTCCTCACCCCCGCGGACGATCCGCTGGCGGCTTCCCTGTCGATCGGCGTCGCGCAGACGCAGAGCATGAACACGACGTACGGGCTGAACCGCAACACGGCCAAGACCAATCTCGGCCAGGAAGCCAACGTCCTGGACTCGATCACCACCGCGCTGCAGGACGTGCGCACGCGCGTCGTGCAGGCCGGTAACGGCACATTTGCCGACAGCGACCGCCAGGCGCTGTCCACGGCGCTCAAGAGCGCCCGCGACGCGCTGCTGGGCCTTGCCAACAGCACCGACGGCAACGGCCAGTACCTGTTCTCGGGCTATGAAGGCAGCGTGGTGCCTTACGCCCAGGACGCGACGGGCAAGATCGTCTACAGCGGCGCCACCGGCGAGCGCACCGTGCAGGTCGACCAGTCGCGCCAGTTGTCCACCAGCGACCTGGGCAGCGACGTCTTCAATCGCGCCAATCCGGGTTCGACCGCGTACGTAAGCACGGCATCGCCGGCCAACGGCGGCACCGCGCAGTTCAGCACGGTCTCGGTCACGCCGGGCAGCCCCAACATCGGCAAGAATTTCAGCCTGCAGTTCGAATCGGACCCCGCCACGGGCAACATGGGCTATCGCGTCATCACGACCGACCCGTCCGCCACCCCGCCCGTGCCGCCGGTGATCACGCCCGCGCCGCCGGCGGGTCCCACGGAATACAAGGAAGGCGCCAGCATCGACTTCGGCGGCGTCGCCGTGGTGGTCAAGGGCACGCCGCAAAATGGCGACGTGATCGATGTCGAAAGCATCCAATCGGCCGATGTGGATCTGTTCAACACCCTGGACAACCTCATCAAGGTCCTGGATTCGCCCATCGCGGGCGATGAAAAGGCGCTGGCGCGCCTGAACAACGAACTGGCGACGGCGAACAAGAAACTCGCGACCAACTACGACAACGTCCTGACCGTGGGCGCGTCGGTGGGCGCCCGCCTGAACGAGCTGGAGGCGCTGGACGCCACCGGCACGCAAAAGGGCCTGTCGTACTCGAAGTCGCTGTCGGATCTGGAAGACCTGGACTACTACGCCGGCGCCAGCCAGCTCGCGCTGCGCCAGGTCGCCTTGCAGGCGGCTTCGGCTGCGTTCATGACCATTCAGGGTTCCAGCCTGTTCAGCCGCAAGTGATGCGGTAGGTTTCAGCGGGGCGCGGCGTGCCCGCACCGCGACAGGCGCACTTTTCGGACGCTGCCGGCCAAGGGCCGGGGCGTCCGTAGTGCGTATAGGGTGGGTTGTGTCGTTCTTCGTTGCTTAACGCTCGGATATTTCATGCTTGGAAATTTGAAAGTTCGCACTTGTATCATTCTGGTGCTGTTGCTCTTCACGGGCGCCATGTTCATTTCGAACGGGGTGGCGTGGATGGGGTTGAACTCCGGCAGCGACAAGCTGGCACAGGTCAACGAAGCCTATGCCAACCAGGCGACGCAACTGCAGCGCGCCTACAGCACGTTCCTGCGCGGACGCCTGCTGCTTGCCAATTCGCTGATGGACATGCAGCAGGGCAAGACCGAACAGTCGACCTCGCAGGCCCAGCGCGCCGACGCGCTCATGGCCGAAGGCTTGAAGTTGTTCGACGCCTTCCGCAAGGCCCCGCGCATGGCGGGTTCCGAAGAGATCGTGGCCAAGCTGGACGCCGCCTACAAGCAGTTCGATGACGTCTACCGCCGACAGGCCGCCGCGCTGAAGAATCTGGCCATTCAAGACTACCTGGACCTGAACGACGCCGGCGGGGCCGCCAACACCGCGTTCCGCGAGGCCGTGAACAACGTGCTGCAGTTCACGGACACGCGTACCGATGAGCTCATCGCGCAGGCGGAAACGGATCACAACATTTCCCGCACCGTGACCATCGTGATGCTGGCCATCGCCCTGGTGCTGGCGCTGGGCTGCTGGATTTTCATCAACCGCACCGTACTGCGTCCGCTGCATGAAGCCGGCGACCACTTCGAGAAGATTTCGGCCGGCGATTTCACGGGCCGCATCGACGTGCGCAGCACCAACGAAATCGGTCACCTGTTCGGCGCCATCAAGCGCATGCAGGAAAGCCTGACGCGCACCGTGGCCTCGGTGCGCCGCGGCGTCGAAGAAATCAACCTGGGCGCCAGGGAAATCTCCGCGGGCAACACCGACCTGTCCAGCCGCACGGAGCAGCAAGCCGCTTCGCTGGAAGAGACTGCCGCGTCGATGGAAGAGCTGGCCTCGACCGTCAAGCAGAACGCGGACAATGCGCGCCAGGCCAACCAGCTGGCCGCCAGCGCCTCTGACGTGGCAGAGCGCGGTGGTTCGGCGGTGTCGGAAGTGGTCAACACGATGCAGGAGATCTCTGCCAGCTCGCGCAAGATCTCGGAGATCGTGTCGGTCATCGACGGCATTGCGTTCCAGACCAACATCCTGGCGCTGAACGCCGCGGTGGAAGCTGCCCGCGCGGGTGAGCAGGGCAAGGGCTTTGCGGTGGTGGCGGGCGAAGTGCGCTCGCTGGCCCAGCGCAGTGCGCAGGCGGCCAAAGAAATCAAGGGCTTGATCGAGGATTCCGTGACCAAGGTGGGCGCTGGTTCGCAGCAGGTCGAGCGCGCCGGTTCCACGATGCAGGAAATCGTGGCCTCGGTGAAACGCGTGACGGACATCATGGGCGAGATCTCGGCGGCGTCCGAAGAGCAGTCCAGCGGCATCGACCAGGTGAACCGCGCGGTCTCGCAGATGGACGAAGTGACGCAGCAGAACGCGGCGCTGGTGGAAGAGGCCGCGGCCGCCGCTGGCTCGCTGCAGGAGCAGGCCCAGCGCCTGGCCGAAGCCGTGTCCGTGTTCAAGATCAACGCCGGCGAAGTGATCGAAGTGCCCGCGCGCCAGTTGGCGCAGCAACGCAGCGCGCCGCTGATGCCCGCGCCCAAGCCCGCGCAGGAAGAACCGGCGAAGGCCGCCGCGCAGTCTGAGTCCGCACCGAAGGCGGCGCCCGCGCCCCGTTTGACGCAAGTGGCCCGGCCCAAGCCGGCGGGCGCGACCGCTGCGCGTCCGATGCGCCGGCCGGCAGCGCGCGCAGCGGATGCCGCGGACGCGCCGGCAGCCGCGCCCAAGCCCGCCACGCGCCGTCCGCCGCCCTCGGACGACGATTGGGAATCTTTCTGACGGTTGTAGTGGGCGTCAGTGCATTGAACAGGCAGTAGAGGAAAACCCCTTTTACGGCCCGGCGGCCACGAAAGCGCCGCCGGGACGGCTACCGGAACTACGGAAATGTTTAGCAATCTGAAGGTGCGCACCGGATTGATGCTGGCCCAGTTGGCAGTTGCCCTGGCCGCGCTCGTTGCCATTGTCCTGGGTTGGAACAGCATGCAGTCCAATGCCCGGGCGATCGACGCCTTGGATTCTCTGAGCGTGCAGCAGAGCAATCTGATCAAGGATGCTTACACCAACATGTTGCGCGCTACCATACGCGTCGACACCGCCGCCGCGCTGCGCGCAGCGGGCGACACCGGCGGCGCGGCAGAGAACGCGCGTATCTCCCAGCAGCTGATTGCGGACGCCAAGAAGTTCATGGAGACCTTCAAGGCAATTCCGAAGACGACCGAAATCGGGAAGGCGTCGGAAGGTGAGCTTTTGGCAGCATTCAATGGCTTTGCCGACTCGCTGGGAAGCATGATGGCGGCCCTGGAGAAGGGCGACACCGCGACGTATGTGTCGCTCAAGAACACCAAGACGGCCGCCGCCAGCGGGGTCCTCTACAAACAGATCACCAATTTCGCCGCCAACATCAACAAGTACAGCGACGACATGGTGAATGCGTCGCGCAGGCATGCGTCGACGATGACCTACGTGTACATCGGCCTGGCGCTGCTGATCCTGGCCGTGTCGCTGGGCGCGTTCCTCTTCATGAACCGCGTCGTGCTGCGTCCGCTGCGCGCCGTGGGAGAGAGCTTTGACAAGATCGCCGCCGGCGACCTGACCGTGCGGGTGGACGTCAATTCCACGAACGAGGTCGGCGCGCTGATGGCGGCAGTCAAGCGCATGCAGGAAAGCCTGGCGCGGACCGTTTCCGCGGTGCGCCGCGGCGTGGACGAAATCAACGTCGGCTCGCGCGAGATTTCCGCGGGCAACACGGATCTGTCCAGCCGCACGGAAGAGCAGGCCGCTTCGCTGGAAGAGACCGCCGCATCGATGGAGCAGCTGGCTTCGACCGTCAAGCAGAATGCCGACAATGCCCGCCAGGCCAACCAGCTGGCGGCCAGCGCATCTGACGTGGCCGAGCGCGGCGGTTCGGCGGTGGCGGAAGTGGTCAGCACGATGGAAGGCATTTCGGCCAGCTCGCGCAAGATCTCGGAAATCGTATCCGTCATCGACGGCATCGCGTTCCAGACCAACATCCTGGCGCTGAACGCCGCCGTGGAAGCGGCCCGCGCCGGCGAGCAGGGCAAGGGTTTCGCGGTGGTGGCGGGCGAAGTGCGTTCGCTGGCGCAGCGCAGCGCCCAGGCGGCCAAGGAAATCAAGGGCCTCATCGAGGACTCGGTCTCCAAGGTCGGGGCCGGGTCGCAGCAGGTGGAACGCGCCGGCGCGACGATGCAGGAGATCGTCGCTTCGGTGAAACGCGTGACGGACATCATGGGCGAGATCTCGGCGGCGTCCGAAGAACAGTCCAGCGGCATCGACCAGGTCAACCGCGCGGTTTCTCAGATGGACGAAGTGACGCAGCAGAACGCGGCGCTGGTGGAAGAGGCCGCGGCCGCCGCCGGTTCGCTGCAGGATCAGGCCCAGCGCCTGGCCGAAGCGGTGGCCGTGTTCAAGATCAATGCGGGCGAAGTCATCGAAGTGCCGGCGCGCCAGTTGGCCCAACAGCATCGGCCGGCCGCCCGCGTGGCGGCGCCGGCGGCTGCAGCGACACCCGCGCGGGCGCCCGAGCCGGCGCCGGCGCCCGCCGCGCCGGCAGCCAGGCCCGCCGCGGTGCGGCTGGCGCACAGCACGGGCACCAAGTCCGAGCCGGCGGCAGGCGCCTCGGCGGCGCGGCCGCCGCGCAGACCGGCGGCGACGCGTCCCGCGCCCGCCGCGAAGACCGACCCGAAGCCCGCATCCGCACCGGCCGCAAGCCGGCGGCAGGCGCCTTCGGACGACGATTGGGAATCTTTCTGACGCCGGGTAGACCGGCAAATAGGCAGGGTATGCGAGGTTATCTACATCTTCTGGCAGCGGCCGCGATTGCGGCCTTTGTCGCGGGTTGCGCGGCAACGGGTCACAACTTCGATCCGAGCAAGCTGTCGACCCTGACGCCCGGTCAGACGACGCTGGAAGAGGCCGCGCGCGCGCTGACCGCTCCGCCTGCCCAGCAGTTCAAACAGAGCGACGGCACGGTGCTGATGCTCTGGTCCCACAAAATCACCTTTGTCGCCGACGGCCTGTACAGCCGCAAGGAAGCGCTGCTGCAGTTCGGCCCCGATGGCCGGCTGATGCGGCTCGTCGACAGCACCAATATTCTGCTGGAACCCTGGGAACGCCAGAAATTGTTGGGACCGGCCCCTGCGCCTGAGATCACTCAGGACTGGGCCCAACCGGCCGTGGCCCCCGAGGTGCAAACCATCTACATCCCGGGTCCGGGAGAACCGGCCGGTCTGGCGCCGCAGGGCAAATAGCCCCGCAGTCCAGCAGAAGACATCGGGCCCCAAGCCCGATGTTCGTCGCCCTGAGTGCAAGCCCTGTGTAACAGGGCGTGTCCCACGGGTGGTTTTTCATTTGGTCAGAGCAGTTCCTGAGGGATGGGGAAATAAATGGAAGCGAGTCTCGAATCCGGCGCAAAGGCCGGCAAGGCGGGCAAGAAAAAAGCCGCGCGCGCACCCAAGGTCAAGCGCAAACTGAGGCTGCGCGATGCGCGCGTCGGCACGATGCTGCTGTGGGTGATGGCGTTTTTCGCGCTGCTGATCGCAGCGGTGGGGGGCTTGGCCGCCTACTTCCTGCAAAGCAACTATGAATCGATCCGAGAGGTCAATGCGCTGACCGAGCGCGCCAAGCAGGTCGAGATCATCAACAGCGACATGCTGCGTGCACGCGTTGGCCTGATGGTGGCCGCCCGTCACCTGCAGGAGTCCGGCTGGGGCAGCGGCGAGAATTCGGCGCGTGACGCGGCCGCCGCGCTCAAGGGCGCGACCGACCTCCTGACCGGCGTGCGCAGCCGCTTTGCCGATTTCCAGAAGAACATGCTCGAGGACGACACCGGCCGCCAGCTGTCGATGAACCTGGTGCGCCGCTATCGCTCGTACATCGACGACGGCGTGGACACGATGGTCGAAGCCCTGCGCAGCGAAGACTATTCGACGTTCTACATGGTGAACAACGAATACGGCACGCCGCGCAGCGCCGCCTTCATCGAGGCGATCGCCCAGTTCGACAAGTACATCGCCGATCAGCAGCGCGAAACCATTGAGCAGGCTGAAGCGAACTTCAAGCTGGCCATGATCGCCGTGGGTGTCGCCGTGGTGCTGGCGCTGCTCTTGATGGTGCTTGCCCGCATCCTGTTCGGCTGCCTGGTCGTGCGCCCCTTGGTAGAGGCCGGCCAGCACTTCGACAAGATCGCCGCCGGTGACCTGACGGGCCGTGTGGAAGTGCGTTCGCACAACGAAATCGGCCAGCTGTTCGCCGCGCTCAAGCGCATGCAGGAAAGCCTGACGCGCACGGTGTCGACGGTGCGCCGCGGCGTGGACGAGATCACGGTGGGCTCGCGCGAGATTTCCGCGGGCAACACGGATCTGTCCAGCCGCACGGAAGAGCAGGCCGCTTCGCTGGAAGAGACCGCTGCATCGATGGAAGAGCTGGCCTCGACCGTGAAGCAGAACGCCGACAACGCCCGCCAAGCCAACCAGCTGGCGGCCAGCGCGTCGGACGTGGCCGAACGCGGCGGTTCCGCCGTGTCTGAAGTGGTCAACACCATGGAAGGCATTTCGGCCAGCTCGCGCAAGATTTCCGAGATCGTGTCGGTCATCGACGGCATCGCGTTCCAGACCAACATCCTGGCGCTGAACGCGGCGGTGGAAGCCGCGCGTGCCGGTGAGCAGGGCAAGGGCTTTGCGGTGGTGGCGGGCGAAGTGCGCTCGCTGGCGCAGCGCAGCGCCCAGGCCGCCAAGGAAATCAAGGGTCTGATCGAGGACTCGGTCTCCAAGGTGGGCGCCGGTTCGCAGCAGGTGCAACGCGCCGGCGCGACCATGCAGGAAATCGTGGCGTCCGTGAAGCGCGTGACGGACATCATGGGCGAAATCTCGGCGGCGTCCGAAGAGCAGTCCAGCGGCATCGACCAGGTGAACCGCGCGGTTTCGCAGATGGACGAAGTGACGCAGCAGAACGCGGCGCTGGTGGAAGAGGCCGCGGCCGCCGCCGGCTCGCTGCAGGAGCAGGCCCAGCGCCTGGCCGAAGCGGTGGCCGTGTTCAAGATCAACGCGGGCGAAGTCATTGAAGTGCCTGCGCATCAGCTCGGCGGCTATGCCGCGCCGTCGCTGAACTGATCGTTGTTGTTCCGGGCCGCGCCCGATCCCGCAAACGCGGGATCGGGCGCGGCTTTTTTTACGTCCGCAATGCTCGGATCCGGCAGGAATCGCTTGTCTTATATCCAGTGGTTATAAGGGCGTTGATCGCGGTCATAAGCACGTTAAGTTTTCTGCTTTATGACCGTAAAGATTGGCAACGCCTGATGCGTCAGGCCGAAAACACAGTGATCGATGGTGACCGGGGGATCGGGCGCCAGACGAAGCCGGCGGGAGTGCACCGTTGCCTCGCATCGCGTCCGTTGCATGCCGCTCAATCTGCTGTCGTATATGTTGTAAACCCGGAGACAAGCCGTGCGCGTCAACCTACCCGTCACCAATGTGGAAACCAAGCTGCGCGAGGATCAATACCTGATCTCGCGCACGGATACCAAGGGCCGCATCGTCTATGCGAACCCTGCGTTCGTCGATGTCAGCGGCTTCACGCGCGACGAACTCATCGGCAAGCCGCACAACATCGTGCGCCATCCCGACATGCCCCCGGAGGCCTACGCGGACCTTTGGGAGACCCTGGAGGCCGGCGAGTCCTGGCTGGGGGTCGTCAAGAACCGCCGCAAGGATGGCGGCTTTTACTGGGTGCTCGCCAACGCCACGCCCATTATCGAGAACGGCGAGGTCGTGGCTTATTCGTCGGTGCGTGTGCGCCCGTCGGAAGAGCAGGTCGAGATGGCCGAGGAACTCTATGCGCGCATGCGCGAGGGCACGGCCAAGGGCGTGCGCATCCTGCGTGGCCGCCCCGTGCGCGCCGGCTGGCGCCGCGGGCTGGACGTGCTGGCCTTTCCGTTCCGGTCCGGCGTGCGCAACCGCATGCTGCGCCACGCCACGCTGTCGGCCGGCTTCGTCGCCGCGGCCGGCGCCTATGGGCTGCATGCCAATTGGGACAGCCTGTCGCCGTGGGGCGCGGGGTTGGGTTGCGGCGCGATAGCGCTGGCCGTTGCCGCCATCTACGGCATGGGCTGGAGCCTGGCGCGTTCGCTCCTGGATCCGATGCTGGATGCGGCCAACATGGCGCGCCAGGTAGCGGCCGGCAATCTCACCACGCAGATCGTGCCCGAGTCGGATGACGAGGTGGGCAGCCTGAAGTTCTCGCTGGAAGTGATGCGCAAGAGCCTGATCGGCATCGCGCACGATGTCTACCGCGGCATCGAAGGCACGACGCACGCCGCCGTGCACATTGCCCGCGGTAACCAGGAGCTGGCCGGCCGCACTCAGGGGCAGGCGGCGTCGTTGCAGCAGACGGCTGCCAGCATGCAGCAGCTGACCTCGACCGTGCGTCAGAACGCCGACAACGCGCGGCAGGCGAACGACCTGGCCGCCAGCAGCATGGACGTCGCGCGGCGCGGCGGCGTGGCCGTGGGGCAGGTGGTCAACACCATGCACGGCATTTCAGACAGCTCGCGCAAGATCGCCGATATCGTCAGTATCATCGAAGGCATCGCCTTCCAGACCAACATCCTGGCGCTGAATGCGGCGGTGGAAGCGGCCCGGGCCGGCGAATCCGGCAAGGGCTTTGCGGTGGTGGCGGGCGAGGTGCGCAGCCTGGCGCAAAAGAGCGCGCAGGCGGCCAAGGAAGTGAAGTCGCTGATCGAAGACTCGGTCGACCGCGTGACGGAAGGCTCGGCACAGGCCGAACAGGCGGGCGCGACGATGCAGGAGATCGTGGACGCCGTGCACCGCGTCACGGCCATCATCAGCGAGATCTCGCGCGCCTCGCAGGAACAGTCGACCGGCATCGAGCAGGTGGACACCGCGGTCTCGCAGATGGACGTGATGACCGAGCAGAACACGGCGCTCGTGCAGGAGCTGGGCGGCGCGGTGACGCAGTTGGGCAATCAGTCGGGCGCGCTGCGCGAGACCATCCGCGTCTTCCGCGTGGTTGGCCAGCACTGAGCGGTTGGCGGGGCGGGCCGCTCGCCGGCCCCGCTAGCGTCCCGCCAGCGCGTCCACGACGCGGCTCATCGCGGTCAGGCCCGATTCGAAGAGCGATTCCAGGAACGGGCCGGCGTGAGGCAGCACGATGGTCAACACCGTCACGCCGATGATGAGCGTGACGGGAAAGCCCACCGAGAACACGGAAAGCTGCTGGGCGGCGCGGTTCAGGATGCCCATCGCCAGGTTGATGGTGAGCAGCGCGCAGATCAGCGGCAGCGCCAGCAGCAGGCCCGACACGAACACCGTCTTGCCCCATTCGACGATCGTGCCCCAGCCATTCTGGTGCAGCTGGATCGTGGCAATCGGCAAGGTATCGAAGGACCGCACCAGGGCCGCCAGGACGAGAAGGTGGCCGTCCAGCGCCAGGAAGGTCAGCATCGCGACGATGTTGAACAGGCGCGACAGCACGGCGGTGTTGGCGCCCGAGCTGGGATCGAAGAACGACGCGAACGACAGACCCATCTGCAGTCCCACGAATTCCCCCGCGGTCTGCACCGCCGCGAACACGATGCGCATGGTAAAGCCCATGGCGATGCCGATCAGCACCTGCTGCATCACCATCCACAGGCCCGCGTACGATCCGGGCGCCACCGGCGGCATGGCATCGAGCGCGGGCCCGATCGCCACGGCCAGCACGAAAGCCAGGCCAATCTTGACCTTGACGGGAATGAGCGATTCGGAGAACAGGGGCGCGGTGGCCACGAGCGCCAGGATACGCACGAACGGCCAGAGAAACTGGCCGACCCAGCCGTTGAGCTGCTCGAGCGTGAAAGAGAACATGGCGTGGCAACCCGTGTCCGGCGGCGGGCGCCGCTCAGGACACCAGCATGGGGATCTGGCCGATGAGCTGCCGGATGTAGTCGACCATGACGCCGATCAGCCACGGGCCCAGCAGCACCAGCACGCCGCACATGGCCAGCAGCTTCGGAATGAACGACAGCGTCATTTCGTTGATCTGCGTGGCGGCCTGGAAAATGCTGATGACCAGACCCACCACCAGCGTGACGAGGAGCAGGGGACCGGCCATCGCCAGGACGACCTTCATCGCCTGGTAGGTCATGGTCATGACGGTTTCGGCAGTCATGGCGATCTCCTTGCGGCGTTACTGGTAGAAGCTCTGGGCAAGCGAGCCCATGAGCAGGTTCCAGCCGTCGGCCAGCACGAACAGCATCAGCTTGAACGGCAGCGCCACGGTGACGGGCGGCACCATCATCATGCCCAGCGCCATCAGCACGCTGGCAACCACCAGGTCGATGATGAGGAAGGGAATGAAGATCGTGAACCCGATCTGGAAGGCGGTTTTCAGTTCGCTGGTGATGAAGGCCGGCACCAGGATGCGCATCGGCACCTGCGAGGGGTCTTCCAGCGCCGGCTGTTTGGCCAGGTTGGCAAAGAGCGACAGGTCGTTCTCGCGCGTCTGGTGCAGCATGAACGTGCGTAGGGGACCGGCGGCGCGTTCGACCGCGGCCTCGAACTGGATTGTCCCTTCGGACAAGGGCTTGTAGGCGTCGGTGTAGATCTTGTCGAACACCGGCGACATCGTATAGAAGGTCAGGAACAGCGCCAGGCCGATCAGTACGTGGTTGGGCGGCGACATGGCGGTGCCCATCGCGCTGCGCAGCAGGCCCAGCACGATGATGATGCGCGTGAAGCCCGTCATCATCAGCAGCGCCGCCGGCAGGAAGGACAGCGACGTCATCAGCAGCATGGTCTGCATGCTGAGCGAGTACGTCTGCGAGCCGTCCGCGCCCGGCGTGGCCGTCAGCGCGGGCAGCGTGGCCTGGGCCACGACGCCGGCCGGGAAGAAGGCCAGGCCCAGCACCGCGGCGGCGGCCAGCATGGGCAGCGCGCGCTGGCCGGCGCGTGCGAATGTCGTGCGGGTAGGCAAACTCATGGGTATCGCTTGATTCGCGCCGGGGCGTTGTGCCTTAGCGGCGCTTGAGTGCCTGGCCCAGCTTGGCCGCAAAGGCGGCCGTGGGCAAAGGCGAACCCTCCGGCAACTGGCCGGCGGGCAGGGTATGCAGGGTGGTGAGCTGGTTCGGGCC
>Ga0182736_1002867_pt1 | contig 12310 bp, 7 predicted proteins | sample eDN5th30CKraftBY_FD_128882 | JGI IMG/M metagenome (GOLD analysis project Ga0182736, IMG submission 128882) | Enriched backyard soil microbial communities from Emeryville, California, USA - eDNA 5th pass 30_C Kraft BY (version 2) (version 2) | ecosystem: Environmental > Terrestrial > Soil >...
AGCGCGGCCTTCGTGACGATATCCACGCAGGCTCCGTACTCCGGCACGTCCTTGCCGGTCAGGATGCCGGGATGGCGCTTGAGCTGATTGCGCACCTCATTCACCACCGCACCCGCAGCGCGGCCGACAGCATTCATGCTGAAAGCGGAGAAAAGATACGGCAGCAGACCGCCAATGAAGAGACCGATGATGATCTTCGGATCCTTCAGCGAGAAAGACAGGGCGGCCTCGACCTGGGCCGGATCCAGCTTCAGGTGGCTCAAAGGACTGAGGAGGTGATGCTTCAGATCCACGACGTAAGAGCCGAAGAGGACGACTGCAGCCAGACCTGCACTGGCGATCGCGTAGCCCTTCGTGACAGCCTTCATCGTATTGCCCACGGCATCGAGATCATCCGTGATGGCGCGCACTTCTTTCGGAAGGCCGCTCATGACCGCGATACCACCGGCGTTATCGGTGATCGGGCCGACGGCATCCAGCGAGATAATGATGCCCGACATGGACAACATCGCCATCACCGCCACGGCGATGCCGTAGAGGCCGGCAAAGGAGTAGCTCAGCCAAATGCCCGCCGCGATACAGAGAACGGGAAGCGCTGTGGCATTCAAACCGACGCCGATACCAGCGATGATATTCGTCGCGTGGCCTGTAATGCTCGCTTCAGCGATCTTGCGCACCGGCGAGTAGGCCGTAGAGGTGTAATAGTTCGTGATCAACACGGCGGCCCCGGTCATCAGCAAACCGATGATCGTGCAGTAAAAAATCCCATTGGCGGTATAGGTCGCCGAGCCACCGTTCAAGACATCCGTGATCTGCAAACCATTCGGAAAAAGCGCATGCGTCAAGGGCCAGAAGCCGATCGCCGCGATGATCGTGCTCACCAGCACACCACCCATGAGAGCGGTCGCAGGCTTGGTGCCACTGACGTTCACGAAAATGATGCCTATGATGGAAGCGATGATCGCAATGCCTCCGAGCAGGAAGGGATATACGACCGGCGCGCCGAGCCCCACGGTGAGAGCGCCAACCAAGATCGTACCGATCAGCGCGACGGCGTAGGTTTCAAAAACGTCCGCCGCCATACCCGCGCAATCGCCGACGTTATCACCGACGTTGTCGGCAATAGTCGCAGGATTCCGGGGATCATCTTCATCGAGATTGGACTCAACCTTGCCGACGAGATCCGCTCCGACGTCGGCCGCTTTGGTGTAAATGCCGCCTCCGAGACGGGCAAAGACCGAAATGAGCGACGCTCCAAGAGCGACGCCAATCAGACTGGCCACCGCTTTGTCCGGGCTGATCTTGGACACCACGAGCCAGAAGATGCCAACGGAAAGCAGCGCCAGAGCCACCACCAGGAGACCCGTCACCGCGCCGCCATTAAATGCCGCCCGCAATGCCGGGGCTCGACCGACGGTCGCACCTTGGGCGGTTCGGACGTTGGCCAGCACCGCGATGCGCATGCCAATATAGCCAGCCGAGAGGGAACAGACCGCCCCGAGCAGGAAGCCGAGCGCGGTCGGCAAGTCCCGCAAGAAGAAGACCGCCGCGAAGATGACCAGCGAAATCACGCTGATCGAAGCGATCTGGCGATTCAGGTAGGCTTTGGCTCCTTCCTGAATAGCACCTGCGATTTCGCGCATTTTTTCATTTCCCGCCGGAGAGCGGAGAATTTTACCGATCAGGACACCGGCTGCGATGAGGCCGACGACGGCCCCGATTAACGACAATGGAATACCTTGTTGGATAAGTAGTTCGGGAGACACGTTTGGGGATGGGGTGGAAGGTTGCGGGTATAGGGCAATCCCCTTTCAGAAGCAATTTGTTTCGCTTGACATTAGTTCAAACTCGAAAAAAGGACGATGACCCTCCCACTCCGAAAGGGGGGGGGTGAAATAAGTATTCAGACAGAGGTGCCAGTGAGTGGAAATGTAGAGGTTGGTAGAGGTTTTCGAAAAATATGCGCCAGCAGCCAGTATTCCCCAAAAACAGAAAAACTGTGGTGCGTGGCTCGACTTCGCGAGTCTTTGGTAGTCTTTTTTTACGATTTTGGCGGTTCGATCCAAAAGTGGAACGATCAGTCTCAATTCGAGGAGCCCAGATATTTTCAGTGGCAACATAGGACATGTCTATACCAAATTCTGCAATATCCGGCAAGGAAGCACTTCCTCCGAAGCGGCGCTTCCATTCAGTCACAACCCTACAGAAAACCCATGACTAAATCTCTGCGAAAGGGCTCAGAGTCGAAGGTTGCCTCATGCATGGGCTGGAAGCCCATGCCACGGACCAGGCAAAATCCAAGACCGCAATGAGGTTGGCAACTCCCCATCCCCTTCCGGTCCACAATCGTGTCATGGGCTTCCAGCCCATGAGTGACGCTTCCAACTCCTCCCAGACCACCGCATCTCTTCTTTGCGCAGAAACTTCATGACTGTGTTGCGACCTTGAGTTAGATCGCTAACAACTGCTGCATTCTGACTTCCCCCACCCTTATGGGAGGGAGACTTTGACCAAATGAATGCTATTATCGCTGCCGGAGAGTTCGCAGAGGCCGCATCGGCCCGGAGTGGCGGCGAGAGCTAACAAGTTTTCCGCGGGGAATTTTTTTTCCAGAGCACTCCATACTTCGTGGTTCCACTGTCCGGCGTTTTCCATCCACTCCGAGGCGCAGACCCAGGCCTCCGTGTCGTTTTTTTGCACGGCGCCAAAGTTGCCAAGCTGGGCTCCCCGGTTGGGGATGAGGATTTGCTCCGTGTCTCCAAGCACGACGCGCCGTTCCTGGTCGACTTCCGCAATGAGCAGGGGAGCGCGATGCCGGACGACATGGTCGTTGTCCAATCCGCTGCGGGTATAAACCAGGAAGAGGCGTTCACCGAGCCGGAGCCAGTGTTGTTGAGTATTGTAAGATCCGAGGTCGCGGCCATCGCAGAATGTCCACGGAGTAGGCGCTTCGAAATGCAGTCCGTCATGAGAGACTGCGACATACCCGCGCTCGTCATTGCGCAGGGTCAGCCAGAAGCGGCCGTTACATTCCATCAAGGAAGGCTCCACAAATCCGCGCATCACAGGCAAAGCGAGGATGCCACCCACCTCACGGACGGTCAGCTCTTTCCCATCAAACGCACACCGAAGGACGACGACCGCAAACCGGGCAGCGAGGTCGCCGCTCTCGGAAATGCTAAAGTAGATGGGCAGGAGAATGTCGCCGCCTGGCAACTCCTCCCATTGAACACATCCGGCACCCGAGAAACTAAACTTCTCCGGATCGGGGAGATGCAAACACCGCGCGGGGCCCCAGACATTCTGCTCCGGATCAAAGACGGCGTAGGCGGTCTCGCGGCGCTGACAGTCGGAAGCGATCTTTCCATCCCGATACCGGCTCGTAACACCTATGCCGAGGAGTTTTCCCGTAGCCGTGTGCCGCTGCGAAGTGAAGTCACATATCGTGCCGACGATCCCGCCCGGCTCGGACCATCGGGAGAGCTCGCTCTGCTCCACCGGAGAGGACCAGGTGTGGCCGCCATCGTCGCTCCGCATCATGGAGATACCGGAGAAGACGTCGTGGACGTGATCCTGCAATGACATGAAGGACTTCTGCAAAGTGACGATCATTGCCTCGCTGCAATCGTCGGACTCGTGATTAACAAAGCCGCAGCGGGCATGCGCCCAGCAGGTTTTTCGATCATAGCCTCGGGCTATAACCCTTCTCTCAATATTTATCGTTTCTTGATGTAACTTTTCCGCCAGGAGCATGGTTAAGGGTTTTGGTCAGGGGTTGCGGTGGCATCCTTATTCAGAGCGAGCAGCGCTTCCGCCACCTGCTCTCGCGCCTTCATCAGGCTGTCGGTGTCGAGCGAATAGGAATCGAGTTTGGGAACAAGGCTCCTGGCCGAAGCGAGCGCGTCCTGGCCGAGTTTTAAAGCCGGAGAGTCAGGACTGGCCTTGGACGCATGGGTGACCGCGGTTTTCAGCAGATCGATAAGCTCCCAGTCCTCAATACCATCACGAATCAACTCGAAACGAACCGAGCTGATCGGCTTGCCGTCCGGTCCCGGATAGAGGAAATAGCCCTCGCCATTTCTCTTCTCGAAGTTCTTTCGGCTGTAGGGAAGCCAGGCCACGTCCGGCCAGCGGGCCTTGGACTCGGAGTTAGCCGTCCATCCGTTCATGAGCCAATGCAGAAAACCGGTATAGCCTCTTTCCGATGCCAGCCAAAAAGTGATGCGACCGTCAATGCCGGGATAGTCGATCAGGGAGGCATTAGGAAAGGGATGAAAAGGATGGGCGTAGATGTAGAAAAACAACTCATCCCCGGCCGCATGCCTCTGCGCCAGCTCGGGCGTCTCCAATCCAAGCAGCGGCACCCAAGTGTCCACACTTCCGATGAGCTCCTTCAAAGGCGAGTAGGTGGTGGTCGTGATGGTGCGGACTTCGGGGGCGGCTTTTTTCGCCAGATCAAAGACATGCTTCATGAGCGGATACTGGCCGGGGTCGTGCTGCTCATCGAAGCCGAAGACGTACAGAGTGGTGTCCGATTTTCCGGCCATGGACTGAAATTGCTCCTTTTGCTGCGTGACGCGGTTCACCACTTTTTCCTCATGCTGAGCGTCAGGCCACCGGTACGTCCGGCTCTCACGATCCTGCTCGAGCAGTTGGCTGACGTTGACCAGATTGACGGCGTTGACGCCTTCGGTCAGAGCGGCTTTGAGCGCCTCTCCATTGGGAGTGAGGGCTGAGGCGAAGGGGTCCGTGGTATTCCAACGCTTCTTAAAAACATAGCGATTCCAGTCGGCGAGCACGTCCTCGCGCGGGGTTTTCCAGCCGTAGAATTCCTCGAACTGATTGGGAGAGAAGCGGCCGATGACCTTGAATTTTCCGGGCTTAGGAAGCGTGATGTCCCAGACTTGGACTTGAAGCGGGAGCGTTTGAAGAATGGTGCCGTTGCTTTTGATCAGGATATTCCCGCGATAGATGCCGGGCTTAGTGGCGGAGTCGGTGGCGACGGTGACCCAGAAGGACTGGTTGGTGCCCTGAGAAACTTTATCTGCCTTAGGAGACGGGAAGACGATGTCGGGCCACCAACCGACCTGCTCGCTATAATACTGCGGGGAGTTGGTCTTAACAAAGTCAATACGCGAGACGGAAGCGGCGGCCTCGGGGATGCTTTCCCCCTGCTCATCAAGCAGTGGCGAGAGTTCCAGGGAAATCCCGTCAAGATCGCGGTCCAGAGCCGAAAGAGTGATCTGCACGCTTTCCTCCTCGTTACGCGTCAAGGCCATCTTTGCCTCCCCGGCAATCGCGCCCGTGTAAGGAAGATCGCGCAGAACTTTTAACATGGGAGAGTCCGTGCCTATCGCGTAGCCGGAGAACTGGCCGAACTGCCGGGTCATCTCGTCACGGAGGCGAGCTGCGTTGTTGCTCTTCTGCCATTCCATAGTCGCCGTTCTGAACTGATCGGCTTTGTCTGAGACGGCTTTCCACGCAGCATAATAGGGAGAATCCGGGCGCACCTTGAACCCTTGGTTGCCCTTGAGCATTTCCGTCCACCTCACTTCAGACTTTTTCGCCTCGGTCAGATCGAGCCCCCTCGCCTTGGCATCGGCCAAGATGGCGTTCTGTGACTGCTCGACCTCCGCGAAGATCGCCTGGGTCGAGGTGGAGAGGCCGGGAATGTCGAGCCGATGTTTATCCGCAAGGAAAAGCTCGATCCTCCTGCTCATAAACGAGAATGCCAGATAGTCGCTCCAGAAGTCTCCCGCCGTGAGGGCTTCCTTCGATCTTTTGAGAGTACCTTCAGCAAAGGCGACGTCTCTAAAAGCGGCCTTCCCCGGGGATCCTGATTTGACCAGGGTGATCTGCACGAACTTGGCTCCGGGAGGGGAAACGATGCTATAGCTCAAGGGGCGCCAGTCGAAGCTTCCGTCGAATTTTTCGAGCACCTGAGCCTGCGCCGGCCCACCCTTTTTCTCAAACCAGCGAAGCTGGATCTGGCCGCCCATATCAAATCCGATATGGATCTCGTCCTGCTTGAGTTTCAAGGCCAGAGAGTACGCTGTGTCCGGTCTCACCGGGATGAGTGAGCTATGAATGCCTAATACCGCAGCACCTGGCATCATTTGGACCGCGTGCTGCTTTTCGCTGGTTTCGGAGAGCTCGATCAAAGAGGTGTCATAGGGATAATAAGTCCAATCCTTAGGCTTCCCCTGAGAGGTCGGTTGAAACGTTCCATTCAGAACCAGGCTATTTTTCTCAACCGATTCGGCGGTGAGAACCTGATTGGCGCCGGGACTCGCCCCGGCCTTATCCGCTTTTTCGGTGGGGTCATTCCCGATCTGGTTCATAGATATTTCGGCGATCTCGGCCTGAATGTCTGCACCGCGGATTTCGATGCGGAAACGGCATCGGGAGTCTTCCATCTCGTCAGGCGTGCGAAATCGGACGGAAAGGGTCTCCCATTCCTGATGGTCCGCAGTGATCGATATGGAGGGGGTTTGCCAATGCCATCGCGTATCCGTCGCAAAGATGCGGAAAACTCCATCCCGGCCGAGCTCCACAGATGGAGCGCGCAAGGTCACGGTCAGCTCGTAGTCCTGCCCCGGCTCCAGATTAAAGATCCCTTGTTTCTGAGTGAGACGGAGAGGGGCGTCCGACTTTTCCGTATTGATAGTCAAGGCCGAAGCATGGGGGGAATCCTTCACTTCAACAATGGAGACACCTTCATCAGCGTGATTCTCGACGGCGACATCTCCCTTAGTGAGGCTCCAGGTCGCATTCGTATCGAGGTCCAAGAATTGCTCGACGTGGACCGGCTGAGCCGCCTGGAGGGTTGCGAGACAAAGGATCGGAATGAATGCGTGGATGATGCCTGTTAGTTTTACGTTCATGGGCAGTCTTAAAGAAGATATGGTGAGGACGAATGGGCCACTCCCTGGCAGGCGCTAGGGCTGGGGTCGGGCCAAGTCCTTAGCGGTGCCGGCCTGGGTATAGATCTTGCGGACACCGAGTTCGTACATGCGGGATTCACTGGCAGCCTCGACGTGGCCGTCCAAGAAGAATAGATTGGCGAGATTGTTATGCCGGGCGTGAATGCCGCCGGCGGCGAGGGACTCCCCACCCGGGAATACCCGGACGGATGGGATGCCGGCTTTCGTGACGCTATCGACTAAAAAGATGCCTTTCGCCGGGGAGGGATGATTTCGGACGTTAACTTTGTAGACGAGGCCCAACTGACCGAGTTCGTTGACGGCGGGCTCCACCTTGCCTTCAGGGTCTCCCATGTAAATGCCGTAGTGACGCCCGCTAATACTCCCCGAGGCGTCCGTGTATGGGATGGAGGGGCAGCTTAGCGCCTTGAGTTCCCCGCGAGTCAAATAGCCATCAACGATGAGCATGGTGTTCCACATGGCGCCGGTCGATCCGGAATACCAGACATTGAACGTGGGGCCCTGCTCCCTCGCGGCGACGAGAAGGGTCGAGCCGACAGAGCGGATATTCGACGCGCACTTGGCCGCCTTGCTGCGCTCCTGGATCGTCTTCACGGAGGGGATCGCTAATAAAAAGAGAACGCCCACGATGCCGATGACCACAAGCATCTCGATGAGAGAGAAGGCCTGAAAGGGCGTTCGGGTATTAGGAATGTGCGGCTTTGGAGGCATTAGATCCGACGAGCAGCCTGGGGACCGACGCTCCAGCGCAGGCGAATGATCAGCACAGTGAAGGATATGCCCAGCAGGAGCAAGGTCGAAGGCTCCGGGATAACGGCAAAGCTGCCCCCATGGTCCAAAACGGCCCAGACGGAACCGGTCTCGGTGTCGTATCCCCAGGAGCCCAGATAATCAGCGGTCGCAGAGATCCCCGAACTGGCGAAACTTTGGTTCAACCCAAATAGAGCAAGGGACCCGGTCGCTGAATTGCCCTCGGTGGCGTTGACCCATGTGCTGTCATCCAACCAGCCCAGGAAACTCCCTTCCGCAAGGCCAGACGTAATGGAGAGCTGGACGACCTGGATGTCCGTGGCAGTGCCGGAGAGATTCCACACATCACTACGGCGGGAACTGTCGTTCGAAGCACTCGAAGAAGACTGGAAGCTGGTCGCGACCTCGCGAGCCTCACTAGCGACACCCGCGAGAAGCGAAGCGGAGGTCTGTGTCTGCAAAGTCGAAGATACGGCATAGACATTGTAATTTTCCGCGGAGGCGAACTGTCTTTTATACTGGGCGAGGGCGGACGACAGGATGATTTGATTCTGCAAGACCAAGCCCGACTGGACCGTCAAGGTACCCCCGCTATTGGTAATAGCTCCCGTGCCAGCGGCGTTGTTTGCAGAGAGGACCAGGGTACCGGAATTAATCCGCGTGCCACCCGAGTAGGTACTATTAACCCCGCTCAGGATCGCCTGGCCGGAACCGGTGGACTGAATGACAAGGCGGGAATTGTTTCCAGTGATAGGAAGGAGGATGGAGATATTACCCGAACCGTTGACTTGAACGACGCTATCGACATTGTCCGAAAGGCCAACCTTAGCAGCCCCGCCGCCGCTTGATTTGAGGGTGAGGTTCTTCGCGCTGTCATTCGCGAGGATCGTGTAATCGATCCCATTAACAGTGGCGCCGTGGTAGTAAAAGGAGCTGGCCGAAGCGCTGTTGCTATCGATGCTGAGGTCCAGGCCAACCCTCGTGGAAAGGAGATGGACGGCACCCACGTTAGCCTGGTTCGGCGTCGGGTTAAGCCCATGCGTCATTGAGTAGGTGAGCGCAGCCCCGCCGACGTTGTTAAACTGCGCCACGTCCCCCGCCAAAGGCAAAGCGCCTCCCGACCAATTTGCCGCAACAATCCAGGCGGCGGACTGATTCGAAGGAGCGATCCAGGTAATATCACTAGCTACAGCAGGGGAACAGATCGCCAGCAAGGACGCCGCAATGCCTGCTTCAATAAGGGGAACTAATGAAACTTTCATTCGTTGCCAAAATCTCACGAGAATCCACTATCTCCAAACCAAGAAACATGGTACCAATTTGGTACCGTGAGGAAGAGCAAACTACAGATTCAAGCGACCTCATCCCAAATCGCCGATTTTTTGCGAGAGCAGGTACGGGCCGGCCAATGGGGTGATCGGCTACCTTCCGAAAGGAGCTTTTCCGAACAGCTCGGAATAAGCAGGCGCTCCCTGCGAGGAGCATTAGCCGAGTTGCAACGCGAGGGTCTGATCGTCGAGAGGAGTCAGCTCGGCACCAAAATCGCTCATCGACGGGTGCGCAAGAGGATCCATCAGATCTCGGTCGGCGTGGTCGTTCCGAAATCCTCGCGTGACATCCTCGGAGGCGCCTTATTCTTCCTGGATGAAATGCGCAAATTTTTTGAGGCGCGCCAAATAACCATGCAGATTCACCGGGCCAAATATCTCCCGGGAAATGCCGTGGCGATGGATTTCGAAAAGACCATCCGCGAGAACGCACACGCATGCTGGATACTGGTCTCGCCGATGGCTCCCATGCAGCGGTGGTGCAAGCAGAATGGAGTCCGGGCGATGGTCGTCGGGATCGGAAACCACGACTTCCCCAGCATCAGTGTCGACTATCACGCTCTCTGTCGCCATGCCGCGGGAGAAATGTTGCGCCTGGGCCACCGGCGTCTAGCCATCATCCTCCCGAGCAATGAAAAGATCGAAGACGTGCAGAGTTGCCTCGGCTTTCAGGCCGGCCTGGAAAGCTCGTCTCATTCGGATGCCTTCATAACGCGGGAATATCACGATCAAACCACGCGCGGAGTTTGCCTTCTAACGGATCGTTTGCTGCGAAGGAGTCAGGGGCCCACCGCCTGGCTGGTTTGCCGCCAGGGGCATTTTGTCACGATGCTTACCTATCTCCTGCACAAGGGGGTCAAGATTCCCTCGCAAATCTCCCTCGTCAGCCGAAATACGGATGTCTTTGCAGGTGATATCGTCCCGAGTCCCACCCGGTATGTGATCAATGACAAATCCTATGCCAGAAAGTGCGCACGACTCGCGCTAAAGGTGATCGATGGCCATGCGTCGGAAGAGGAGGTGGTCAGCATCATGCCCGATTTTCTGCCTGGAGAAACATTAGGACCACTCGGAAAGGGCGATGGCGACCCAGGTTAGGGCCGTATTAGCTTTTAACTCTATCGGCAGAATAGAGCACTAACGAGAGCAGGCCGTCCTACCTGGTGATAGGCCCGACGGGGTGCCAATGCCCAAACATTCTCTACAAGAATGGAGCAACCGCGTGTTTAAGGTAGCAGAGGAAGGTGAAGGCGGGTCGTGATGTTGATCTCTCTTAGGAATGTTTCGTCGTGGCTAACGACGAGGAGGGCTCCGTCATAGGCTTGAAGGCCGGCTTCGATGGTGTGGATGGAGTCGAGGTCCAGGTGGTTGGTGGGTTCGTCGAGGATCAGAAAAGGAGGGGGAGTTGTGCCGCCAAGGACGCAGGCCAGGCCAGCGCGAAGGAGTTGGCCGCCGCTGAGGGTGGAGACGGGCTGGAGGGCGGCATCGGCGCGGAACATGAAGCGGGCGAGCGATGCGCGGCAGGCTTGTTCAGGAGCATCCGGGTTCATCCGCAGAAAGTTCTCTCGAATCGAGAAGCCGGGATCGAGGAGGCTCACTTGCTGATCGAGCATGGCGTAGTCCGTCCAGACGCGAACGGTTCCCAACCAGGGGTTTAGCTTTCCAGTGATGAGGTGCAGGAAGGTGGTCTTGCCGCTGCCATTGCTCCCGGTGAGGGCGATGCGCTCGGGTCCGGTGATGGTGAGTGAGAGATCGCGGATGATGGGCTGTCCCGGCCGGTAGCCCACGGAGACGGAATCGATCGCGAGAACGGCCCGACCGGCGGGGAGTTCCGTCGGGGGAAGACTAATGGAGAAGGGCTGGAGGATTTCGATGCGCTCGCGAGCGTCTCGCGCGGCGGCCTGAGCTTCGGTGCGCCGGCGCTCAGCGAGCCGGGCATGAGCTCCACTGGTGGCTTCGCTTTTGTTTTTCCGCCCACCGAGCAGGATGCGGGGTATGCCTCCCTGCGCGGCTTTGCGGCGACCGGCGGCATCCTTGTGAGCTTTGCGCTCAGTAATGGCTTGAGTGTCGCGAGCAACCTCGGCGATGCGTTTTTCCGCATGGGCCAGATCATGTCGGGCCGCGGCCAATTCGAGAGCCTTGCGCTCCCGGTAGTGGGTCCAGTTGCCACCGTATTTTGTAGCGCCGAGGGAGGTGAGCTCGACGATGGTGTCCATGATGTCGAGCAGTTCCCGATCATGGCTGACGACGATGGCACCGGCACGCCACTTTGCAAGGAAGCTAATAACAGCGGCGCGGCCTTCGCGGTCGAGGTTGTTAGTAGGCTCATCGAGCAAGAGGAAGTCGGGTTCAGCGAAGAGGACGGCGGCGAGCCGGGCGCGGGTGCACTGACCGCCGGAGAGTTTATCCAGGCAAGTCTCGGGTGGCGCATCCAGCCCGACACGCCCGATGGCGGAAAGGATGCGCGCCTCCAAGGACCAGTCAATGTCGGGGAGTTCGTCAACGGTGACGTCGCCAACCTCGGCTCGACGAAGAAGGGCGAGGGATTGAGCCGCGCCGAAGAGATCGGCTACAGTTTCCTCGGGTTGTATCTGGACCGTTTGACGAAGGAAGCCGATACTGCCTCCGATGGAGACTTGGCCGGAGTGTGGCTGGAGGTCGCCTGCTATTAGTTTAAGCAGGGAGGTCTTGCCAACGCCGTTGCGACCGACGAGGCCGGTGCGGCAGGCGGTGAAGCTCAGATGAAGGTTGGAAATGAGCGGGCTGCCGTCGGGCAGGCACCAGGTAAGGTCGGTAAAAGAAATGGCAGGAGACATAAGAATTCTGTCCCGGTTCGTTGGGATGACGAGCCGAGGTCGCTGAGTTGCGTTCGCAAGCGGGCCAGGTAAAAGTACGCCCACCATAGTGGTGTTCGGCGCGAAACCTGAGAGGCCGGGTTGGAGAATTCTTATTCCATCTCTGTGGGGCTAAAGTACGCGATGGAGAGGAATGTGCAAATGTGTTTTTTTGGTGAGGGCGTTATCGACCCTCGATGCTGCCAAGTAGCGGTCGATTTATCTCACCTGAGGTGACGGGAAGGGGCGGGACGCCTAACGTTGGCAACGCTGGTTTACCTGATGCTACCCTTTCAGGGCAGGTTTCTTTGGGTGGCGGTTTTCCCAGGGGTGCCCTTTGGGCAACCCTGGGCTATCTGATGAAACCCCTTTGGGGTTTTCGGCGGTGGATGAAGTTAGGTCGTTCGGCTTTGGAGGGGCTTGTTACGTCGTTATTGCATTATTAGAATAACGA
>Ga0182736_1002868_pt1 | contig 12308 bp, 13 predicted proteins | sample eDN5th30CKraftBY_FD_128882 | JGI IMG/M metagenome (GOLD analysis project Ga0182736, IMG submission 128882) | Enriched backyard soil microbial communities from Emeryville, California, USA - eDNA 5th pass 30_C Kraft BY (version 2) (version 2) | ecosystem: Environmental > Terrestrial > Soil >...
ACCCTCGCCTATTCCTTCCTCGATTCGCTCGTCGCCGATCCGCTCTTCTTCCGGCGGGGCCTGGTCGTCCACGTCGACCTCGCGCTCCTGGTGTGGATCTACGCCTGCGTGGCGGCGCTCTTCGCGCTGGTGCCCGCCCGCCGCGCGCCGGGCCTCGGCGCGAGGATCTCGCCTGCCTTCGGCCTCGCGGGGGTGATGCTCCTCGTCGCGGCGGCCGGCGCCGGCGGCTCGAAGCCCGTCCTCTCCAACTACGTGCCGGTGATCGACCACCCGCTCTTCCTCGCGGGCCTCGCCACCTTCGCCTTCGGCGTCGTCCTCGCCTTCGCGGACCGCCGTCTCCTCCCTTCGAGCGAGGCGCGGCGGGGGATCGTCGAACTCCCCGATGCCGCGCGGGTCGCCCTGCGGACGGCGGCCCTCGGCGTCTTCGCGGCGCTGCTGTGCTTCGCGGGATCGTGGGTGTCTACGCCGCGAACGCTGGCGCCGGAGGCCTACTACGAGAACCTCTTCTGGGGCGGCGGCCACGTGCTGCAGGTCGCCAGCGTCGCGGCCATGTGCGGCGCCTGGCTGACGCTGCTGCAGCCGCTCTCGCGCCGCGAGATCCTCGGGCGTCGCAGCGCATCGCTCCTCTTCGGCGCGCTCCTCGTCCCCGCCTTGCTCGCGCCGCTCCTCGCGCTGCAGGGGCCGAGCTCGCCCTGGTACCGGGTGGGCTTCACGCGCCTGATGCAGTGGGGGATCTTCCCCGTGGCTCTGGTGGTGATGGCGGCGTGCACTTGGGCGCTCTTGCGCGCGAAGGCGCGCCTCGCGGACGGCCGTGTGCTGGGCTTCGTCACCAGCGCCTCTCTCACGCTCCTCGGCTTCGGCATCGGCGCCATGATCCGCGGCTCCAACACCATGGTGCCGGCGCACTACCACGCGGCGATCGGCGCGGTGACGGCGTCGTTCATGGCGGCCACCTATCCGATCCTGCCTTCCTTGGGGATCCGCGTCGTCTGGCCGCGCCTGGCCCGTTTGCAGCCCGTCGTCTTCGGCGTCGGCCAGGCGATCTTCGCGCTGGGCTTCGGCATCGCCGGCCACTTCGGCATGGGCCGCAAGGTCTACGGCGCGGAGCAGCTCCATCGCACGCTGCCCGAGACGATCGGCCTCGCGGTGATGGGCATGGGCGGCCTCGTCGCCGCCATCGGCGGCATCGCGTTCCTCACGATCTTCCTCGCCTCCTGGCGCCGGGCCTCGGCGGCGGAGGCGGCAGGCAGGAGCGAAACATGGATCCCGGAGAACGGAAGCACCCCATCCAGAAGCTGATGGACAACCCGTGGCTGCTGCTCGCCCTGGGCGTCCTCGTCCCTTTCCTCTCTTACACCGTGTGGGGATGGGTGGAACTCGCCTCCGTCGCCCCCGCGACGCTGCCCTGACGGACTCCCCATGAGCATCCATGCACCGGAAGCAGGTTGGCTCCGCGCGCCGAGCGGCGGCGAGCGCCTCTGGATCGGCCTCGCCCTCGCGTGGTGCGTGATCCTCTCGCTCGCGATGCCGTACTGGCACTTCAAGGGCAAGCAGAACAGCACCGGCGAGTCGTATCGCGTCACGGCCACCGCCTTCATGGAGCGCGTGAACCGCTTCATCGCCGCCTACAAGGTCGGCGAGGAGAAGGGCGTCGCCGTCGTCGAGCCGCCTCCCGGCAGCGACGTCTACCTCCAGGCGTCGATGTGGCGCTGGTACCCGATCCTCAAGCTGAAGGAGGGGCAGTCGTACCGGATCCACGTCTCGTCCATGGACCTGCAGCACGGCTTCTCGCTGCTCCCCATGAACATGAACTTCCAGGTGCTCCCCGGCTACGACCACGTGCTCACCGTGACGCCGACGTCGAAGGGGGAGTTCACCATCGTCTGCAACGAGTTCTGCGGGATCGGCCATCACGCGATGACCGGAAAAATTCTCGTCGATTGAGAGAGAGAGCTCCCATGTCCACCATCACCGTGGGGGCCGCACCGGTCCCCGTCGACACGCCCGCGCCGAAGCGGAACCACGCGCCGGGGCAGGTCCGCATCTGTGACACCACCGGACTGCCGGTGTGCACCGTCGCGGAGCGGTTCATCCGCTTGAACGCCGTCGCCGCCGTGGTGTTCCTGCTGGTCGGCGCGATCTGCGCGCTCCTCGTCGCACTCACGCGCTGGCCCGCGGTGCATCTGCTGGATCCGGTCTGGTACTACCGGCTCCTCACGGCCCATGGCCTGAACATGCTGATCTTCTGGATCATCTTCATGGAGATCGGGATCCTCTACTTCGCGTCGACGAGCCTGCTGGGAACGCGGCTCGCGTCGAAGGGCCTCGCGATCGCCTCGTTCGCGCTGATGGCCGTCGGCGCCCTGGTGACCAACTGGGCCGTCTTCTTCACGCAGCAGGCGGACGTGCTGATGACGTCCTATGTCCCGCTGCGGGCGCACCCTGCGTTCTACGCGGGGATCCTCGCCTTCGCCGTGGGTGCGCTCCTGGGCGTGATCGACTTCTTCGCCACCCTCTACATCGCCAAGCGGGACAAGACCTACGAGGGCTCGGTCCCTCTCGTCACCTTCGGCGCCACCGCCGCCGCGATCATCGCGGTGGTGACGATCCTCCACGGCGCGATCGCGCTGATCCCCGCGTTCACCTGGTCGCTCGGTCTCACCGAGGTCCCCGACGCCGGCTGGTACCGGATCATGTGGTGGGGCCTCGGCCACCAGAGCCAGCAGATCAACGTCACCGCCATGGTGTCGGTCTGGTATTTCCTCGGCACCGTCACCGTGGGTGCGAAGCCCTTGAACCAGGCCGTCTGCCGCGGCGCGTTCGTGCTCTACATCCTCTTCATCAACCTGGCCTCCGCCCACCACATCCTCGTGGATCCGGGCGTGGGCGCGGGCTGGAAGATCTGGAACACCTCCTACGCGATGTACCTCGCCGTCCTCGCCTCGCTGATCCACGGCTTCACCGTGCCGGCGTCGGTGGAGGTGGCGCTGCGGAAGAAGGGCCACACCAAGGGCCTCTTCGGCTGGCTCGCCAAGGCGCCGTGGAGGAACCCGGGCTTCTCCGCCTTCTTCCTGTCGCTGCTCATCTTCGGCTTCATCGGCGGGATCACCGGCGTCACCCTCGGCACGCAGCAGATCAACATCATCGCCCACAACACCCTGCGCATCCCGGGCCACTTCCACGCCACCGTGGTGGGCGGCACCAGCCTCGCTTTCATGGGCCTCGCCTACTACGTGGTCCCGCTGATCTTCCGCCGCGAGTACCCGCTGCGGTGGCTCGCGAGGCTGCAGCCCTACCTCTTCGGCGGCGGCATCCTCCTGCTCTCGATGGGCATGTCGTTCGCGGGTTCCTACGGCGTGCCGCGGCGGCACTGGGACGTCGAGTTCACGGGTGCCCAGTTCTCCGCGGGCTTCGACGCCGGCGCCCACCTGATGCTCGGCGTGCTGGGCGTGGGCGGCGTCGTCGCCTTCATCGGCCTGCTCGTCTTCATCCTCCTCACCGTGTGGGCGGTCTTCCTCGGCAAGAGGATCGTGAACCGCCCGATGACGCCCTGGTAGGCGAAAGGAACGCGACCATGAAGCCCGCTGAAGACATCCGGCGCCAGCAGCAGGAGAGCGCCGACGATCACCACGCCCCCGGCACGCTGGTCCTCGCGCTGATCCTGCTGGCCTCCTTCGCCATCTACTACTTCGCGAACTGGAAGGCTCTGGCCGACGTATGGCACGTGCGGTGACGCGGCGTCCGCTGCTGGAGAGGCTGGTCGAGTTCTTCTCCGGCTGGCAGTTCGCCGCCTTCTCCCTCTCGGCGATCGGCGCGTACGAGCTGCTGGTGCTCGGGATGCTCTTCGCGCCCGTGACGGACGACGCCTTCGGCCGCTTCGCGGAGGACTTCAAGACCTGGTGCTTCGGCTGGGATCCCGCCACCGGCCGATCGCAGCCGATGTACCTGGTCCTGATGCTCTCGGAGCCGCTGGTGCTGGGGCTCGTCCTCGCGGTGGTCTACTGGAAGCCGCTGCGGGACGTGGCGTCCACGCCGCGGCGCCTCGTTCCCCACGCCGCAGTGGCGGCGACGCTCACCTTCGCGGCGATCCCGGTGCTGATGTCGCTGACGCCCGCGGAGGCGGCGGAGGGGGAGCTCCCGTTCCCGGCGGAGCGGCTGCGCACCGCCCACGATCCCCCGGACTTCGAGCTCGTCGACCAGGAGGGGAGGCCGGTGTCCCTCGAGGCCCTCCGCGGCAGGGTGGTGCTGCTCACCGGCGTCTACGCGTCGTGCGCCTTCACCTGCCCGATGATCCTCGGCCAGGCCAGACGCGCCGTCGCGTCGCTGCCGCCCGAGAAGAGAGGAGAGGTGACGGTGGTCGCGGTGACGCTGGATCCGAAGAAGGACACGCCCGAGGTGCTCGCCCGCATGGCGGAGGCGCAGGGCGTCTCGGCGCCGTCCTTCCGCCTCGCCACCGGCGCTACGGAGGTCGTGGAGCCGCTCCTCGATCGGATGGGGATCGAGCGCCGGCGCGATCCCGCCACCGGCGTGATCGATCACGCGAACCTCTTCCTCGCGATCGATCGAAGGGGGCGCGTGGCCTACAGGTTCACCTTGGGTGAGCGACAGGAGCGGTGGCTGGAGACGGCCCTGGGCCTCCTCGTCGCGGAGGAAGGAGCCGCAGGATGATGCGCGCCTCCGAGAGCCATCCCGAGCCGCCGCCGAGGGGACACCGGATCTTCTCGCGCCTGAACCGCGGGGTGGAGCGTCTCGATCGTCTGGTGGAGCGGATCGCGCCAGGCTCGCTGAACCCGTTGGCCCAGACCGGGGCGATCGCGAACGCGGCGTTCATCGTCGCGGCAGTGACCGGGGTGATCCTGCTGCCGTGGTACTCGCCGAGCGTCCACACGGCGTTCGAGTCGGTGGAGGCGATGTCGCGCGCGCCGTGGACCGCGGGGCTCCTGCGATCCCTGCACCGCCTCTCGTCCGACGTGACCCTCCTCTTCGCGATCATCCACGGCGTGCGCCTCTTCCTGGCGGGGCGCTTCGGCGGTCCGCGCAGGCTCGCGTGGACCACCGGGATCCTGTCGATCGTGACGCTGATCTTCGTCGGCAGGTTGGGCTACTGGCTGGTCTGGGATCAGCGGGCGCAGCGCGTGGCCCTCGGCACGGCGCGCATGGTCGACGGGCTGCCGATCTTCGCCGATCCGCTGTCGCGCTCGTTCCTCACCAACGAAGGCGTCAACTCGCTGCTCTTCTTCGTCGTCTTCTTCTTCCACATGCTGGTGCCGCTGGCCATGGGCGTGATGCTCTGGCTCCACATCAGCCACCTGTCGCGCTCGCGGTTTCTGCCCAAGCGGCCCCTCGCCGTCTGGTTGGGGATCACGCTCCTCGTCGCGGCGGCGATCGAGCCGGCCCGAAGCGCCGGCGCCGCGGATCTCCTGCGACCCGCCGCGTCGTTCACGATCGATTGGTTCTACCTGCTGCCGCTGTGGCTGTCGGAGCGCCTCTCCGGTGCGGCGCTGTGGGCCGTGTTCTTCGCCTGCTGGGTTCCCCTCGGCACGATCCCCTGGTGGCTCTCGCGCGGCCGCGCGCCGGCGGCGGTCGTCGACGTCGATCGCTGCAACGGCTGCACGCACTGCGCACAGGACTGCCCCTACGACGCCATCCGCATGGTGCCTCGCACGGACGGCCGCCAGTGGACGGTCCAGGCGGAGGTGGACCCGTCGCGCTGCGTGGGCTGCGGGATCTGCGCCGGCTCCTGCGACCCGGGCGGGATCGCGCTGCCCCAGCTCCCCGTGGTGGATCAGCGCAAGCGCATCGAGAGCTGGATCGAGCAGGCCCTCGACGCGGACGAGTCGCCGCGGATCGCCTTCGTCTGCGCGTCGTCCGCCGGCGCGGGCCTGCGCATCGATCCCGAGGACGGACGGTGCGACGACCTGCCGGGCCATCGCGTCATGGCCGTCCCCTGCACCGGCTGGGTGCAGCGATTCACGCTGGAGCGCGCGCTGCGAAGAGGGGCGGCGGGCGTGCTCGTGGTCGGGTGCGGTCCCGTCGAGCCGCACTACCGCGAGGGCCTCGACTGGACGGCGCAGCGCCTCTCGGGCGAGAGGGAGCCGAGCTTGCGGCGGGAGAAGGTCGACGGCGATCGCATCCGCTTCGTCACGCTGGGCGCCACGAGGTCCAGCGATTTGCGCCGCGTCGCCGAGGAGGCGATCGCAGGATCCCGGGCGCCGGCGCGGTCGTCGGGGGCCGGAGGTAGGCGTCGTTGGGCCGGGGCCACGGCGGTGGCGACCGCGTTCGGCGCGCTGATCGCCTTCGCCTCCGATCGGCCCTTTGCCGCGGCGCCGGTCCCCACGGAGCTCGTCGTCTCCTTCAAGCACCCCGGGCGCGTGAGCGAGCACTGCCGGAAGATCGACGAGGCGGAGAAGGCGCGCCTGCCGCCCCACATGCGCCGCGACGAGATCTGCGATCGCATGCGATCGCCCGTCCGCCTCCAGGTCGCGGTGGACGGCGCGACGGTCCTCGAGCGCGCGTACGAGCCCCGCGGCCTGCGCTCCGACGGGAACAGCGTCGCCGTCGAGCGCATCGCGTTGGAGCCGGGCGAGCACCGCGTCAGGGTCTCCCTCGGCGACGGACCGGACGCCGCGGAGTGGAACCTGACGGATGAACGCGAGGTGAAGGCGGGATCGAACGAGCGCGTCGTCGTGCTCTACGATCGTGTCGCGGGCTTCACCTGGCACCCGGAGATCGCGGGCGGACACTCGGCCGAGGTGGCCATCCACCCGGAGTGATCAGGCCTCGGCGATCCGCTGGAGCTGCGCGGGCTGGAGGATCTGGATGCGGCCGCCCTGCGACGAGATCCACCCGTCCCGCGTCCACCGGCTCATCACCCGGATCGTCGTCTCCACCGTGGTGCCGGCGAGATCCGCGAGGTTCTGCCGGGTGAAGGAGCGGCCGATCCAGATCTCGCCGTTGCGGTTCACGCCGAACTTGTCGCCCATGCGCAGGAGCGCCGCGGCGAGGCGCGCCTCCACCGGCGCGGTGGCCAGCCGGAGCCGCGCGTTCCCCGCCTCGAGCAGCCGGCCCATCATCACGTCGAGGGTGCGCGTGGAGAGGTCGGGGTGGCCGCCCATCACCCGCTTGTACCAGCCCCCCTCGATCTTCAGGCAGATGGTGGGCTCGAGGGCGATGGCGCTCGCCGGCATGGGAACGCCGCGCAGCACCGCCACAGCGGCGACGAGATCGCCGGGGCCGAAGACGTCGAGGGTGAACTCACGGCCGGCGGCCGCCTGCTTCACGATCCGCACCCGCCCCGTGAGCACCCCGTAGACCGCGTCGCCGGGGTCGCCCTGATCGAACAGGCGCTCGCCCGCCGCGCACTCGAGGCGCGTCACCGGCGCGGCCTCGAGCTCGGCATCCGTCAAGCCCTTGAGCAGCGGGAACGCGCGTCTTAGCTCGATGGAATGACCCAAGGCGAGACCTCCAAGACCGGTCCGCCGTGTTCTATACGCGATGGAGTCGCCGCGCTACCTGTCGGGTGACGTGTTCGTCAATGACCGTGCGCATAGGCGACGAACCGCCCGTGGTGGGAGAGCGAGACACACGCATCCAGCCGAACCCCGTCGCGCTCCAGCCAGGGCGGGCCGAGGCCGTCCCAGGCTCCGGCCTGCGGATCCCGAACGATCCGCAGGATGGAAGAGGGCCAGCCGGACGCCACGGCGACGCTCCGGATCGCGAGCGTGCGAGCCTCCGCGCCCGGGTCGCCTCGAGACACGCCGACACCGAACTCGGGTCTCGCGCCGATCCAGGCGACGGCGTGGATGAACCCGCATCCGTCGGCTTCATGCACGTGCAGGCGGAGGCGAAGCTCCGAGAGGCGCACCGACGCCAGATCGCAAGAGACGTCGTAGGCCGACGGGGCGGAGGGCGCGCCGCCGCGGAGCCGGACGATCGCCTTGTAGGCTGCCTCCTTCGCCGCGAAGAACGACCAGAGGGCGGCGTCCGGCTCGCGTGCCCTTTCGAGGACGCGAAGCTCCGCCGGCCGGAGGATCCGGCGGACGAAGCGCTCGCGTCGCGACGCGCCCACCGCCTCCGGATCCTCCAGGTCGACGACGTCGTTGCCGACGATCACGCCGCTTTGCGGAGCACGATCGAGACGGCGTCGCCGACGCTGCGCACCGAGTCGGCTTCGTCATCGGTGATGGCGATGCCGAAGGCATCCTCCATCTCGAGCACGACGTCGACGAGCCGCGCAGAGTTCACCTTCAGGTCGCCGAGGATCGACGTCTCGGGACCCACGGCCGCCAGCGCGTCGGGCGCGCGGACGAACGGCTTCAGGATGCCGACAACCTTCGTGAAGATCTCTTCCTGGGACATGACTTCGCTCTCCTATTCGTGAAATCGCCGGAAGATCGCGCAGCCGTTGACGTCGCCGAAGCCGAACCCGGCCTTCGCCACGACGTCGAGATCGGGCAGATCGATCGTCCGGTGGGGAATGCGCTCCGCCCAAGGCAGGAGCGCGGGGTGGAGGTCCTCGCAGTTGGCCGAGCCGTGGACGAACCCGCCGGCGAGCTCGAGCACGGCGGCGACGCACTCGATGCCCCCGGCGGCGCCGAGCGCGTGACCGATCAGCGACTTGGTGGATTGGATCCAGGGCATGCGCTCCGGCGGCAGCTCCAGCGCGGCGGACCAGCTCTCCACCTCGCGCGGATCGGCGAAGGTGGCGGTGAGGTGGCCGTTGATCGCGCCGATCCGGGAGGGCGCGATCCCGGCCATCTCGACCGCCGCCCGGATGCACCGGCGCACGCCGGAGGGGTTCGGCGCCGTCATGCTGCCGCCGCCACGGTGACCTCCGCAGTTCACTTGGCCGCCGATCACCTCCGCGAGGACGCGGGCGCCGCGCCGTCGTGCGCTGTCGAGGCTCTCGAGGAGGAGGACGCCTGCGCCGGAGCCGGGGACGAAGCCGGAGGCCGCCGCGGACATGGGCCGTGACGCGCCTTCCGGGTCGTCGTTGCGCCCGCGCGCCAGCACCTTCATCCCGTCGAAGCCGGCCCAAATGTACGGTGAGTGTCCTTCGGAACCACCGGCGATCATGCGCTCGGCCCGGCCCTCTCGGATTCGCAGGAAGGCCTCGACCACCGCCTCCGTGCCGGTGGTGCATGCGCTCGAGTTGGTCGAGACCTGGTTCCCGAGGCCGAGCAGGCCCGCGACGCGGGCGCTGTTGCCGCTCGACATGATCCGCTCGACCATGGTGCTGCCCAGGCGCCCCACCTTTCCGGCGTCGACGCGGGGCGCGAGCTGCTCGGCGATGGTGTCGATGCCACCGATCCCCGTGCCCAGGATCGCGCCCGCGCCCCAGTCCGGCTCGTCGTCGGGGCATAGCCGGCGCAGGCCCGCGTGCTCCCAGGCGTCGAGGGCCGCGATGGCCGCGTAGACCATGTTCGGGTTCATGGCGATGAGCTCGTCCTCGCTCAGGTACCGGCGCTGCAGCTCGTCGACGCCCTCCGGGATGCCGCCGACCTGGCAGGCAAAGCCGAGCTGCGCGAGGCGCTCGTGGTGCCGGATGCCGCTCTTCATCGCCCGCAGCGCGGCGGCGAATGCGTCGGCGCCGTGTGCGTTGGGCGCGAGGACGCCCAGTCCCGTGACCACCACCCGGTTCATGGCCGCTCCCAGCGCGGGATGCCCATCCCCGAGACCACGCCGCGCACGGCGACGACGCCGTCGGACCGGGTGAGCGTCGCGTCGACGGTGAGCTTCCGCCTCCGCCACGAGATCCGCTTCGCTTCGATCCGCACCGTCTCACCCGGCGGGACCATCGCCTCGAACTCCACCCTCGCGTCGGTGAAGAGCGTGACGAGGCGTCCGTCGGCAACGCCCTCCTCGGCGAGGAGGTGGATCCCGAAGGCGACGAGGCCCGTCTGGCAGAGGGCCTCGAGCAGGATTACGCCTGGTGTCACCGGATCGCCGGGGAAGTGGCCCCGGTAGAACCACGCGTCGGGCTGGAAGGTGTGCTCGCCCGCGATCGCGGTCTCGTCGATCGCCACGATCCGATCGATGAAGCGAAACGGCGCCTGCTGCGGCACGAGCCGCAGGATCTCGTCGGGGGTGAGGCTCACGAGCCGCTCCTGTCCATGATTCCGCCCGTGGAGCGCGCAGAGGGGTGCGGGTAGTCGGAGTACGCGATGTCCCGGAAGACGCCGACCTTCGCGTCCTGCACGACGTAGATGGGCTCGCCGTCCACCAGCACCCGGCCGGTGCCCACCGCGACCGCCGCGCCGGAGGCCGGGAGGATCGAGAAGCGGCGGACGTCCACCTCGTAGCGGACGAGGCGATCGTGGGGCCGGATCTGTCCGGAGAACTCCACCGACCTGCACCCGAGCGCGCGGCCCGATCCTTTGGCGCCCCCCGCCGCGCAGTAGAGGCCGACGAGCTGCCAGATCGCGTCGACCCCCAGGCAGCCGGGCTGCACCGGGTCGTCGCGGAAGTGGCAGTGGAAGAACCAGTCGTCCACGTGGACGTCGCGCTCGGCGACGATCCGCCCGCGCGGTCCGTCGCGAACGAGCTCGACGACCCGATCGATCATGAGCATCGGAGGGGCCGGCAGACGCACGAACTCGTCGGGTGGATCCTCGACCAGCCTGCCCTGCGACAGCGCCAGCAGCTCCTCTTTCGAGAACGCCGCGCGCTCCAGGAACTCCGCATACCGAATCATCCAACCACCTCGAAGGTCACGCCGGCCCAGGAGAGGCCCGAGCCCACGACGACCAGCACGATCGAATCCCCGTCCTTCAGCTCGTCCCAGTGCTCGGAGAGGACACCCGGCGCGCCGGAGGCGCCCGTGTTTCCCAGCCGCTCCACGTTGTGCCAGTGCTCTTCGGGCGCGACGCCGGCGCGGGTGGCGACGCTCTCCAGCATGAGTCGGTTCGCCTGGTGGCCGATGAAGCGCAGCCGGCCGCCGACCTGCTCCGAGCGCGCCCGCGCCTGCGGGAGCCTCTCACCGAGGCAGGCGAGGGTGGTCTTGATGGCGAAGCGCTGCACCACCGGCCCCCGCTGCGAGAAGTGCCCGTGCCGCGGGATCACCACCTCGCCCCAGCCGGCAGGGGAGGACCCCATGCTCGTGGAGACCACGCGCAGGCGAGACGGGACCCGAGGCGAGACCACGGTCGCGGCGGTCCCGTCCCCCAGGAGCACCGCGGACGATCGGTCGCGGTAGTCGAGCACCCGGGTGTTGTTCTCGGGGTTCACCACCAGGACGAAGTCGGGAAGGGCGCCGTTCGCGTGCAGCATGTGGAGCTGGACGCCGAAGGTCGAGCAGGCCGACGAGACGTCGAGCGCCGGCGCCTCGATCCCGAGGGCCGCGGCGATCCGCGCGGCTTCGGAGGGGATCGCCATCTCCGGCGTGCAGGTGCCCGCGATCACCATCCCGATGTCGTTCGGCGTGAGCCCGGCGCGCTCGATCGCGCGTAGCGCTGCCTGCCGGCCGGTCTCGGCGTTCGTCCATTCGGCCGCCTCGAGGGCCGCCCGCGGGTCGGCGTTGCGGGTCAGGCGCAGGTAGTCGAGGGGGAGCACCGTGCGCCGCTCGCGGATCCCGACGCGCTCGAGGATCCACTCGTCGCTGGTGCCGATGTCCAGCGACTCGAGGAACGCGTTGTCGATGACGTTCGGCGGATGGAAGTGCCCCATGCCGTGGACGAAGAGCATTCTAGCCTCCCACCCGCTCACCGCCGTCGACCCGCAGGATCGCGCCGTTCACCCACCGCGCCTCCGGCGTGCACATGAGCGCGACGACGTCCGCCACGTCCTCGGGGGTGGTGAGGCGGCCGAAGGGGTTGCGGCGCTGCGCCGAGGCCTTCATCGCCTCGGAGCCCGGGATCATGCGGAGCGCGCGGGTGTCGGTGACGCCGGGCTGGAGCACGTTCGCGCGGATCCCCCACGGCGCGAACTCGACGGCGATCGATCGCGACACGGCCTCGAGGGCAGCCTTCGCGGCGGACACCGCGGCGTATCCCCGCCACGCCACCTCGTTCCCCTCGCTGGTGAGGGAGAGCACCCGGGCGTCGTCGGCGAAGAGGCCCCTGTCGTGGAGGACGCGGGTCCAGGTGGCGAGGCTCGTCCCCATGGCGTGGACGGTCCCGGCGAAGTCGTCCTCGTCGAGGAGGAGGTCCCGATCGTCGGAAAAGGGCGATCGGACCAGCGGCTTGAGGTTGCCGAGGGCGATCGAGTGGAGGAGCACGCGGACCTTTCCGCGCCCGCCCATGTGCGACGAGAGCTCGTCGAGGATCCGATCGCGTCCCTGCGGCGAGAGGGCGTCCACGTTGAGGGCGAAG
>Ga0182736_1002869_pt1 | contig 12308 bp, 11 predicted proteins | sample eDN5th30CKraftBY_FD_128882 | JGI IMG/M metagenome (GOLD analysis project Ga0182736, IMG submission 128882) | Enriched backyard soil microbial communities from Emeryville, California, USA - eDNA 5th pass 30_C Kraft BY (version 2) (version 2) | ecosystem: Environmental > Terrestrial > Soil >...
AGAAGCGTGGGCCGTCCGCCCGCCGAGGGGTGTTCTGGGCGACGGCCTGCGGTGCGGCGGCGGATGGGGCCGGCCCCGGGTTGGCCTGGGCGAGCGGCGCCGGCGGGGTCGCATAGATGGAGGTTGGCAGGGCCGGCGTCGGCAGGGGGGCCGGCTGGGCCGGCGGGCCGTAGAGGGGTGTGAACCCGTCGTCGCGGGGCGCCGCCGGCTGGGGCGCGGCCGGCTGGCGTGGGGCGTAGGCGACGGGAGCGGGCATGACGGCAGGCGGAGCGTAGGCCGCTTGGATTGGCGTCGGCGGGACCTGATCGGCCGTCCCGGCGGCGGCTGTCTGGGCGCTCTTGCCGGGCCACCAGAGGGCGCGGCCGGGCGCGGCGCGCGGGCCGGCGTATGCGCTGTTCGCATAGATTGGGCCGACATCGGCAGGGCGGGGCGTGAGGCTGCCGCCATAGCGGTCGATCTGAGCCGCGGCGGGACCTCCAATGACGAGGCCCAAGACGAGGCTTAGGCCGAGATGAAGCGGTTTACGCATAGGCATTCCCACTCGCGCAGCAGGAAAGACCTAACCGTCGCCGATTAATCCCCGGCTAACGCCGCCGCCCACGCCACCGGTCCAACACCTGTCGCTCGGCGATCCTGAGGAGGCCGTGCAGTCCGAGGCCAAGCGCCGCCAGCATCGCCAGGGCGGCGAACATCTCGGCGGTGCGCAGGCGATTGCCCGCTTCGAGGATCTTCCAGGCGAGGCCCTGGGCTGCGCCGGAGCCGGCCACGAACTCGGCCACCACCGCCCCGATCACCGCGAGGCCGGCTGCGACCTTTAGCCCCTCCAGGGCGAATGGGGTGGCGGCGGGCAGGCGCAGGCGCGTCAGCCGTTGCAGGCGACTGGCGCCATAGAGGTCGAACAGGCGTTCGAGGTCCGGGTCCGCGGATCGGAGGCCGGTGAGCAGCCCCGAGAAGATGGGGAAGAAGGCGACGATGGCGGCGAGGGCCACGATGGCCCGTTCTGGATGGTCGAGGCCCGCCCAGATCACCGCCAGGGGGGCGATGGCCACCACCGGCGTCACCTGCAGCGCCACGGCGATCGGTCCGACGGCCCGCTCCAGCATCGGGCTGAGCGCCGCCGCCAGGGCGATGGGGGCGGCGACTGCGACGGCGAGCGCCAGCGCCAGCAGGGCCATGGCCAGGGTGTTCCAACCCGAGGCGAGGAGGGCGGGCGCCTGGTCTATCAGCGCCGCCGCCACGGCGGACGGCGCCGGCAGGAAGTAGGCGGGGACGGCGAGCACCCGGCACGCCGTCTCCCATCCCGCCAGCAGCAGGGCGATCAGCAGGAGCGGCGCAAGGATGGAGGCGATCCGGTTCACGCCATCGCCTCTTCCAGCAGGGCCGACACCCGTTCGGCCGCCTCACGGAACTGGGCCGTGGTGCGGAACCTCGGCGGGCGCACCTGGGGGCCGTCGATGTCCACCTCGCCGACGATGCGGCCCGGCCCAGGGCTCATCACCACCACCCGCCGCGCCATATAGACCGCCTCCTCCACGTTGTGGGTGACGAAGACCACGGCGGGGCGGAGGCGATCGCACAGGGCGAGCACATCGTCGGCGAGCTTGCGCCGGGTGATCTCGTCCAGCGCCGCGAAGGGCTCGTCGAGCAGCAGCAGGCGAGGCTCTACGGCGATGGCGCGGGCCAGCGACACACGCATGGCCATGCCTCCCGAAAGCTGCGCCGGCTTCAGCCGCTCCGCCCCCGCAAGGCCAACCTGGGCGAGGACGGCGGCGGCGCGGGCGGCGGCCTGGGGCTTGGGAACGCCGCTCAGCTCCAGCGGCAGGGCGGTGTTGGAAAGGGCGGTGGCCCAGGGCATCAGGGTGGGATGCTGGAACACCATGGCGGTCTCTTGCCGCCCGGCGCTGCGGATCACCTCGCCCTGGCTCGCCGCTTCCAGGCCGGTGAGCAGGCGCAGCGCCGTGGACTTGCCGCACCCGGAGGGGCCCACCAGCGCCACCACCTCCCCGGCGGAGATTTCCAGGTCGATCGGCCCGAGCACTGTCCGTCCGCCGTAGACGGCTGAGACCGATCGCAGCGCCGCGACCACGCTCACCGACGCCGCCCCAGCCATTCCGCGCGGGACTGACCCCAGATTTCGATGGGCAGGGTTTCGAAGGGGGCGGGCAGGCGGCCCGGCCGCAGCAGGCGCGAGCCGAGGCGTCTGGCGACCGCCTGCGAGGGGGTGTTGTCCGGATCGATGGTGTGGATGACCTCGCTCCAGCCCAAGGTCTGGAACGCCCAGTCCACCGCCGCCGATGCGCCTTCGGTGGCGTAGCCCCGCCCCCAGGCCTCACGGGCCAGGCCCCAGGCGACTTCGGTCCCCGGCCAGCCTTCCGGCCGCCAGGGGCCCAGGCGCCCGATCCAGCGGCCGGACGCTTTCTCGATGACAGAGAACATGGAGAAGCCGTGCACCGGCCATGCTCCGGCGATGGTCATGGCGGCGCGCCATGCGACGGCGCGGGGCTGGGCGCCGCCCAGGAACCGGGCGGCCTCCGGATCGGCGGCGAAGGCCATCCAGGCCTCCAGGTCGCCCTCGACCGGTGGGCGCAGGATCAGCCGTTCGGTCTCTATGATCGGGCCGGCGGTCACGTGGTCGATGTTCACGGGGCGGGCTTCAGGAAGTCCAGGGTGTAGGCGCGCTTGTAGTCGAGGTCCTTGGGGTAGACCCCCTGCGCCGCGGCCACGTCGAAGAACTGTTTCCAGCGGTCGTCGGTCATCGCCCCGACGCCTTGCGTCGCCGCGTCGCCGGACAGGACGAGGCCGTAGCTCTTGATCTTGGCGCGGGCCTGATCGAGCACGTCCTGGCGCATCTCCGGATTGTCCTTGCGGATCAGCTCGTCCCCCGGCTTGGGGTCGCCTTCCAGATAGGACTTCCACCCCGCGGCGGAGCCCTCGACGAAGGCGCGCACGGCGGCGGGGTTTTTGGCGATCAGGCTGTCGGCGGCCAGCACCATGGCCGCGTAGCCGGGATAGCCCTCGTCGGCCAGCAGGAAGACCGCGGGCTTCATCTTGGCCTCGGTCTCCAGGGTGTAGGGCTCGCTCGTGACATAGCCCTGCTGGATGGCCCGCTTGTCGGACAGGAAGGGGCCGGAGTTGAAGGTGTATTTGCGCACCTGATCGTCGGTGAAGCCGTACTTGGCCTTCAGCCAGGTCCAGAAGGCCGTCACCGAGGCGTCCGCCAGCAGGATCGGCCGGCCCTTCATGTCGGCGATCTTCGTGATCCCCGTGCCCGGATGCGCCATCAGCACCTGCGGGTCCTTCTGCATCGCCGCCATCACCGCCCGGACCGGCGCCTTTTCGGCGGCGAGATTGAGCACGATGAAGTTGTTGGAGCCCATGCCCATGTCGACCGCGCCGGAGGCCAGCAACTGGGGCACGTTCACCCCCGGCCCGCCTTGGACGATGCGCACGTCGAGGCCGCGCTTGGCGTACTCGCCGGTGGCCACGGCCTGATAGAAGCCGCCCTGCTCGGCCTGCGCCCGCCAGTCGGTCGCGAAGCGGATGGCGGTGGTCCCAGCAACGGGTGCGGCCGCCTCATCCGATGTCTTTGGCGAGCAGGCGGCGGCCATGGCGGCGAGCGCGACGATCAGCAGGCGGCGGGTGGGCATCTCGAACCTCGGCGGTAAGCCGCGACCGTACGTGGCTCACCCGGTTCAGGAAAGAGCGCTGCGACCTACCTCCCTCGTGAAACGGGGGAGGTAGTTGGGTGACGCTACCGCCCGAGCGCCTCGCGCTTTTCTTCCAGGACCAGCCATTCCTCTTCGCCGGCCGCCAGTTCGGCGCGGGCGGCGTCGAGGGTCTTCATGATCCGGTCGAACCCCGCGGGGTCGCGGGCGTAGAGGCCCGGGTCGTCCAGCTTGGCTTCCAGGGCGGCGATCTCCGCCGGCTTGTCGGCGACGAGCTTCTCCAACTCCTCCAGCCGTCGCTGGTCCTTGTAGGAGAGCTTGGTGGCCGCCTTGGGGGCCTGAGCCGCGCGGGGCGCCGGCGCGGGGGCGGCGGTCGCCTGCGGGCCCGCCAGGAAGCCCGGGTTCTGGCGCAGGAAGTCCTGCCAGCCGCCGGGGGTTTCGACCACGCCCCCCCGTCCGTCGAGGGCGATGGTGGAGGTGGCCAGCCTGTCGATGAAGTCGCGGTCATGGCTGACCAGCAGCAGGGTGCCCTGATAGTCGGCGAGCAGGTCCTCGAGCAGGTCCAGGGTCTCCATGTCGAGGTCGTTGGTGGGTTCGTCGAGCACCAGCAGGTTGGCGGGCCGCGCCAGCGCCCGCGCCAGCAGCAGCCTGTTCCGCTCGCCCCCGGAAAGGGTCGAGACCGGTTGGCGCAACTGGCTGTCCTTGAACAGGAAGTCCTTGGCGTAGGCCGCCACGTGCCGCGGCGTGCCGGCCACGATCACCTGATCGCCGCCGCCGGGGGCTAGGGCCTCCCACAGGGTCTCGCTGCTACGCAGGGCGGCGCGGGCCTGATCCAGGTAGACGGTCTCCAGCCCGGTGCCGAGGCGGACGGTCCCGGCGTCGGGGGCGATCTCGCCCAGCAGCAGCTTGACCAGGGTGGTCTTACCCGCCCCGTTCGGCCCGACGATGGCGGTGCGGTCGCCGCGCACGATGCGAGTGGAGAAGTTCTGAACGATTTTCTTCTCGCCGAAGCTCTTGGAGATCCCCTTCACCTCGGCCACCAGCTTGCCGGAGGTTCCGCCCGTCTCCAGGGTCATCTCCAGGGCGCGGGACTGGTCGCGGATCAGCACCGCCTTCTGCTTGCGCATCTCCGCCAGCTCGCGGGCGCGGCCCTCGTTGCGGGTGCGCTGGGCGGTGATGGAGCGGTAGAACCAATAGGTCTCCCGCTCGATGGCCTTCTCCAGGCGGCGCAGGTTCTCCGCCTCGTCGGCCTCGATCTTGGCGGCCCAGGCCTCGAAGGCGGCGAAGCCCTGATCGAGGGTGCGGACCTTGCGATGGGCCAGCCAGAAGCAGCGCGTCGTCACTCGTTCCAGGAAGGCCCGGTCGTGGCTGACGATCAGCGCCGCGGCGCGGCCCGACTGCAGCCGCTTCTCCAGGGTTTCGATGGCCAGGATGTCGAGGTGGTTGGTCGGTTCGTCGAGGAGCAGCAGGTCCGGTTCTTCGGCGAAGGCGCGGGCCAGGGCGGCGCGGCGGATCTCGCCGCCAGAGAGTCCTGCGCATCCCTTGGCGGGGTCGAGGCCGAAGGCTTCCAGTTCCGCCTCGGCGCGATGGTGCGGCGCGCCCCCGGCGGCGGCGTAGTCGGCCAGGGTCTCGCCGGCGATGACCGGCTCCTGTGGCACATGGGCGAAGGACAGGCCCGGTTGCACGAACCGTTCGCCCCCGTCCGGGGCGATCTCGCCGGTCAGCACCTTCATCAGGGTCGACTTGCCGGCGCCGTTGCGGCCGACGAGGCAGGTGCGGGCGCGGGCCTCGATGCTGAGGTCGACCCCGTCGAACAGCATGACGGGTCCATCCGCGAGACGGACGTCCCGCAGGGCCACGATCGGAGCGCGGGCGTTCATGGCTGGCTGGCCAGCCGGTCGAAGTCCTCGGCGAGGCTGGTGTAGAATTGCGCCCGCGGGGTGGCCTTGGCGGCGCTCCCGTTGAGGGGCCGGGCGGGCTTGCCCTTGTGGGCGCGGCGCATGAAGTCCTCCCAGAGACCGGGTGCGGCCGCGCCGTTGCGGGACCAGACGGCGGCGGTCAGGTCGGCGGTGAAGCCGGCGGACCAGCCGTCCTCGCCATCGCCGGCGGCGCCGCGGACCGCGGCGGCGGGGTGGCCAAGCGCGGTGGAGTCGGTGGGAGAACGCATCATGGCCGTCATCTGGCGGCTCAGGGGCGGCGCGTAAACCTCCGTCGAGAGGTTTTCTGGACGGCGGTAGAGGATCTTTCCGTTCATGTCGGCGATCTTGAGGATCATCTGGGGCGGCGAAAGTCTGCCGCCGGTGCGGAACGCCTGCAGCGCGGCGGCGAAGCCGGGCGCACTGGCGGCCGGGCCCATGCCGCCCTCCGCGAGGGTCAGGCCGAAGCGTTGGGCCGCGGCGTCCAGCTTTGCTGCCGAAACCTTGGCGGCGAGGACCCCGTGCGCGGCGGCGCTCACATCGCCAGCCGACATCCCGCCTTCCAGCGCAATGGCCTGGGTCAGGAAGGCGCCGGCTTCGCCGAGGGGCCGTGGGGTGTTCAGCCGACCGGCGCCGCCGAAGCGGTGGTCGCGGCTGGCGGCGAGGGCGGCGACGTCGCCCTCTTGATCAAGGGCGGCGATGATCGCGTCGGGCGTCCGACCGTTGCGCAGGGCCTCCACGGCCGCCTGCTGGGCGAAGGGGTCGAGGGACAGGGTGACGATCAGGGGCGTCCGGGCGGGGGCGAGGCGGCGCGCCTCCGCCGCGGCCCAGTCGAGGGCGGCGGCGAGTTCCGGCTGACCCTCGGCGACGGTCGCCAGCCGGACCGGCTCGCGCCGGGCGAGGTCGAACGCCGCCGGCTGGATCGCCCCCGCCGCCAGCATTCGGGCCAGCACGGCCTCGGTGCGCATGGCGGCGTCGGTCTCTCCCTGCATCGGCCCGGCTTCGAGCGCGGCCAGGAAGGCGGCTTCGGCAAGGGTGAGATGGGCGGCCGGCTTGGCGAAATAGGTTTCCGCCGCCGCGTCCAGACCATAGACGCCGGCAAGGTCGGCCCGCGCCAGATAGAGGGCGAGGAGGTCCGAAGGCGGCAGGCGCTGGCGCAGACGCCGCGCCAGGGTCTGTTCCTGCAACGGCCGTCCGAGGCGGTCTGGAGCCGCAGGAATCAGCAGACGGGCGAGCCGCAGGTCCGGTTCGTCGTCCGCCGTCGCGAAGGCGGACGCCACATAGGGCGGCAGAGCCTTCAGATCGATCGGCTGGGGAGTTCCGCCGGAGCGTCGGCCGAGAAGCGCGCCAGTCCGGTCTTTCAGGGTGACGTCGGCGGGTCGGTTCATCGCCTGCAACGCCGCGAGGGACGAGGGGACGGGAACGTCCTGACCAGCCAGGCGCCAGGTCCACAGGCCGACGAACAGCGTCGCCAGCAGGGCCAAGGCTGCAAGCACGGCCCGGCCCCGCATACGCTTACCGCGCGAAGGCTGTTCCAAATCGGTCTGAGGCGTCGACGGCAAGGGTTTGTCCGCTGGCAAGTCCTTGTCGGGGTTCAACAACCATGCCAGCGACGACGCGCCGGCCTGACGCCGCCGCCGCGGCGGCGTATAGGGAGGTGATGAGCCGCAACCCGCCCTCCGCCGCCGCCGCACCGCCGCGCCCCTTCTGGGAAGCCAAGCGGCTCGACGAGATGACCACCGAGGAGTGGGAAAGCCTGTGCGATGGCTGCGGTCGCTGTTGCCTGATCCGGTTCGAGGACGAGGAGACCGGGGAGGTGATCCCCACGCGTATCGCTTGCCGGCTCCTCGACACCGAGACCTGCCAGTGCACCCGCTACGCCCACCGCAAACGCTATGTGCCCGACTGCATCAAGCTGACCCCCGGGGCGGTCGAGCACCTGACCTGGATGCCCAAGAGCTGCGCCTACCGGCGGCTCTACGAGGGGCGGGGTCTGGCCTCCTGGCATCCCTTGATCACCGGCGATCCGGAAAGCCCGCATCGGGCGGGGGTCGGCGTGCGGGGGCAGGTGGTGTCGGAAACCGCCCTGCGGGATGTCGAGGACGCGATCGATTTCGCGGCGGAGGAGTTGTCGGAGGATCCGCCGGAGGACTGGGCTCCCGAGGTTGATGTGGTAAATTTGCAACATTCAGGCTTGCGCCGCAGCCGCTAAGCCCTAATTGATCGAAGCAGCAGGCGCTTTTCACGCGCTTGGACCATGAGGTGTGTGTGGCGCAGGACCCCTACAAGGAGCTGGGCGTTTCGAGGAGCGCGACTGCGGACGAGATCCGCAAGGCGTTCCGCAACTTGGCCAAGCAACTGCACCCCGACCGCAATGCGGGCAACAAGGTCAACGAGGAACGGTTCAAGCGCGTCACAGCGGCGTTCGATCTCCTCGGCGATGTCGACAAGCGCGCCCGTTTCGACCGCGGTGAGATCGACGCCGACGGCCGGGAAATCATGCGCGGCTTCCAGGGCGGCGGCCGCCCCGGCGGCGGCTATCCCGGCGGCCCGGGCGGTGGCGGCGGCGGGTTCGGCGCCCGCTTCGAGGGCGCGGACTTCGAGGACATCCTCGGTGAGATGTTCGGTGGCGGCGGCCGTGGCCGCGGCGGCGGCGGCTTCAACACCCGCGGCGCGGATGTGCGCGTGCGGCTGGAGATCGACATCGAGGACTCCATCAAGGGCGGCTCCAAGCGGGTCAGCTTCGGCGACGGCCGCGTTCTGGACGTCAACATTCCCGAAGGCGCGGCCGAGGGGCAGGTGCTGCGGCTCAAGGGCCAGGGGCAGCCCGGGCGTGCGGGTCCCGGCGACGCTTTGATCGAACTGGCGGTTCGGCCTCATCCCATTTTCCGTCGTGACGGCGCGGACCTGCACATGGACCTGCCGGTGTCGGTGCCGGATGCCGTGCTGGGCGCCAAGGTCTCGGCGCCGACCCCGGAAGGCCCGGTCACCCTGACCATCCCGAAACACGCCAACGCCGGGCGGACCCTGCGGCTGAAGGGCCGCGGCGCCATCGATCCGGCGAGCAAGCGCCGCGGCGACCTGTTCGCCCATGTCGCGATCGTGCTGCCCGAGGAGGCCGACGCAGAACTGACGCGGTTCGCCGAGGTCTGGCGTAAGGAACGCCCCTATGCGCCGAAGCGCCGTCCATGACACTGTTGCTGAAATCCTGGAGCCGATAACAGGGCGGATGCTGCGCCGCGCCGCGGGCGATGTTCGCTCGTTCAGCGGCGGTTCAGTCCTCATCCCTTAGGTAAGGCGCATGTCCTTGCGAGTTCTCCTTGTCGTGTGCGCCCTGATGGGCGGCCTGGCCTCCGGCGCCCATGCCGCGGGACCGGATGGCGACTCCCTGGGCGCTGGCTGGCGCGAGCAGCAGAACGAGGCGCGCCGGGCTGTGCAGGAGGGGCGGCACATTCCCCTCGCCCGGGTGATCGAGCAGATCCGCCGGATGACCCCGGGCCGGCAACTCGATGCCGGGCTGGAGCCCGGGCCGAACGGCCGCGCCGTCTATCGCGTGCGCTGGGCCGCCGACAACGGCAAGCGGCTGGACTACATTGTCGACGCCGAATCCGGCGCGGTGCTTCAGGTCGAGGGACGATAGCGAATGCGCATCCTGCTGGTCGAAGACGATCCGGACCTCTCGCGCCAGCTCAAGCAGGCGCTGACCGACGCCGGCTACGCCGTCGATCATGCGCCCGACGGCGAGGAGGCGCAGTTCCTCGGCGACACCGAACCCTATGACGCGGTGGTGCTGGATCTTGGCCTGCCCAAGATCGACGGCGCCTCGGTGCTGGAGAAATGGCGTCGGGATGGAGTGCTGACCCCGGTGCTGATCCTCACCGCCAGAGCCGCCTGGAGCGAGAAGGTGGCGGGCTTCGACGCGGGCGCCGACGACTATCTGACCAAGCCCTTCCATACCGAGGAGTTGCTGGCCCGCCTTCGCGCCCTCGTCCGCCGGGCGGCCGGCCACGCCGCCCCGGCGCTGGTGTGCGGCGGCCTTCGCCTGGACCCCCGCGCCGCGAGAGCCTCCGTGGACGGCGAGCCGGTGCGCCTGACGTCCCTGGAGTACCGGCTGCTGCACTATCTGATGATGCACCAGGGCCGGGTGATCAGCCGCACCGAGCTCGTGGAGCATCTCTACGATCAGGACTTCGACCGGGATTCCAACACCATCGAGGTCTTCATCGGCCGGGTGCGCCGCAAGGTCGGGCCGGACCGGATCGAGACCGTGCGCGGCCTCGGCTACCGTCTCCACCCGCTAGAGGGCGAGACCGCCAAGTGATCCAGTTCGCGCCGATGCGGGGCGCATGAAGGCCGGCTCCCTTGTCGGCCGGCTGATCTGGCTCGCGGCGGGCTGGAGCCTGATCGCCCTGCTGGTCACCGGGCTGGCGCTCAGCGCCTTCTTTCGGCAGGCGGCCATCAGCCGGTTCGACCAGGGGCTGACCGATGTCGCCGACGCCCTGTACGCCGGCTCGACCATCGACCCGGGCGGGCGGGTGCTGGCCCCGGCCCTTACCGACGCGCGGGCCCTGCGGGCCTATTCCGGCAAATACTGGCAGATCGCCGAGCCTGCCGGCAAAGGGCTGAAGACCATCCAGACCTCGCGTTCCTTGTGGGACAGCGAGCTGTCGCCCCCGCCCTTCGCGGTGGCGGACCTTCGCCCGGGCAAGACCGTCTTCTACGATGCGAAGGGGCCCGTCGACGAACCCCTGCGGGCGGCGGCCCTCACCGCCCAACTGCCCGGCCGCAAAGCCCCGGTGGTGTTCATCGCCGCGGAAGACCGCACCCCCGTCGACCGCGATGCGCGGCGTTTCGCCGCCACCACCGCCACGGCCCTGGTGCTGCTCGGCGTCGGGCTGGTGCTGGCGGTGGTGCTGCAGGTGCGTATCGGCCTTGCGCCCCTGTTCGCCATGGTGCGCGAGGTGGTGGAGGTGCGCAAAGGCAAGGCCCAGCGGCTGGGTCGGGCCTATCCTAAGGAACTCGCTCCATTGGCCGGGGAGCTGAACGCCCTGCTCGACCACAATCAGGAAGTCGTCGAGCGCCAGCGCACCCATGTCGGCAACCTCGCCCATGCCCTGAAGACGCCGGTGTCGGTGATGTTGAGCGAGGCGGAGCGTCATCCCGGCGTCCTCGCCGAGGTGGTGACGAGCCAGGCGGAGGCGATGCGCGACCATGTGGAGCATCACCTGCGCCGCGCCCGGGCCGCCGCCCGGTCACAGGGCGCTGGAGAACGCACCCCGGTCGCCGACGTGCTGGAGGAGCTGACCCTCACCCTGGAGCGCATCTTCCGCGACAAGAACATCGTCATCGACTGGCGGGCGCCGGACGATCTCGCTTTCCTGGGAGAGCGGCAGGACTTCCTGGAGATCGCCGGCAACGTGATGGAGAACGCCTGCAAGTGGAGCAAGGGGCGGGTGCGCGCCTGGGCCGAACCCCTTGAGGCGGCCGGTCGGTTCAAACTGACCGTGGAAGACGACGGTCCCGGCCTGCCCCCCGATCGGCGCGATGAGGTGCTGAAGCGCGGAACCCGCCTGGACGAGGCGGCGCCTGGTTCCGGGCTGGGCCTGTCGATCGTCGACGAGTTGGCGCGGGCCTATGGCGGGTCGCTCGCCCTGTCGAGTTCGGCCCTCGGCGGCCTGATGATCGAGATCGTTTTGCCGCGGGCCGAGCTCTAGGCCCTTCGCGGAACATTAACCAAGCGTGCCGCAACGTCGCTGATGGGCGCCCCTCCGCGTCCGCTACCAGTTCAGGCCGCGACGTTCATGCCGTTGTCGCAAACGCAGATCGGGGTTGTCAGGCGCCTCATCGAGGCGGCGCCCGACGCCGCCGTGCGCACGCTCGAGACCGCGCTTGCCGGTAGCCGGAACGACAATTCTATCGCCGCGGTCCACGATCTGGTGAACGACGAGCTTGTCGAGCGCCGGGTCCGCGGCCTCGTGTTTGCGCCTATCTCGACGCTTTGCGGTCCTCCCAGGCTCCTGTCGAATCTGAATTTTCCGGCCCAAGTGCTGCCGGCGCTCTGGCGCGTGCTGAAGGCCGAGGCGCCCGAAACCGTCGAGGCCGCGGTGCAGGCGGTGATAACTGGCCGCGGGGCGGAGGATGGCCCGCCGCTGTTCGACACCCTTTGCGCCCTCGCCGCCCAGGGGATGGATGCGTCTGAGCCGGCGTTCCAGGCCGCGGCCGATCTGCTGGAATCCCGCTCGCCGGGGTCTGCCGGGGTCTTTGTGCGAGTGCTGAAGCTGGCGCCCTACGTCCGCGCCGCCGTGCCGCGCCTCGGCGGCTGGGTGCGCAACATCGGCGACGAGCAGGGGCCGGCCATCCGACTGGCCTTCCGCGACGCCACCCGGGATTCCGATGCGGCGACGCCGATCTTCATGGAGCTGCTGGGCTCGCACATGGAGGAGCCGTGGCAGGTGCTGCGGCTGATCTCGGTGATGCTCGACCGGCCGAGCGACCGCTATCTTGCGTCCTCCGAGCTTGCCGGGTTCGGCGAGCGGATCCTGGGAGAGATCGACCGGCGGATCGCCGGCGTCGCCAACTTCGACCCCGATCAGGGCTGGGACGAGGGGGCCAAGGCGGCCGCCGCCGTCTTCACCGCCGTCACCATGATCGGCGAAGTGGAGCAGTGGCTCGCCCTGTCCAAGGACGGTCCCTGGGGCGCGCGTATCGTCGGGCACCGCAAGACCCT
>Ga0182736_1002870_pt1 | contig 12303 bp, 12 predicted proteins | sample eDN5th30CKraftBY_FD_128882 | JGI IMG/M metagenome (GOLD analysis project Ga0182736, IMG submission 128882) | Enriched backyard soil microbial communities from Emeryville, California, USA - eDNA 5th pass 30_C Kraft BY (version 2) (version 2) | ecosystem: Environmental > Terrestrial > Soil >...
AAACACACGCCCACCCCGAAACGGGGGTCCCGAAAGTGAGCGCAAAACAAACTGGCACAAACCGCCAATCCGAAAAACAAGCTCGACACACTGTTGAGTTCTCAAAAGACACCCGCACACCATGATCGCCTTGCGAGCGACGTCCGGGGCTTGTCTGTCATGCTGCCACGCGGACCGGGTCCGGAGCAACTCTCTTATGTTACGTGGTCCGCAGTGCGGAGTCAACCCGCTCGGCCCACGCCCGTCAGGCCTACACCGAAGTGTTCGTCCTGCCGGAGGTTGGTCGCCGTCTGTCGGGCTGACTCTGGGCCGGAGAACCGTCCCGGTCTGTCGTGCTGCCCGCCGTGGCGACCTGGAGAAAGTTACACGACCCCACGAGGCCTTCTGCAGGGGGGTCCCCTTCCGTTGTTCTCCCAGCTCACGCGGTGTGCGATGCCTCGAATCCGGCACGAGGGCGCCGAGGGAGACCGGCCCGTGCCCCGGCCGCCGCGTCCGGTCCCCCGGGTGATCGCCGCGCACGTCGTCGGCCCGGTGCGCCCGGGCCGCCGCGAGCGGCGTGCGGCGGCACGGCGACGCGCCGCGGGTCGGTGCCCGGCCGTTCGGTGCCCGCATGCCCTGCGGCACAGCGGGTTCGTCGTGCCGGACAACGCGACGCGCCCGGTGGCCGGGTGGACACCGGGCGCGCAGGCGGGACGTCGGACGGTCCGCCGACCGTGCTCGCGAGCCGGCCGGGCAGGGTGCCGAGCACCGCCGGGCGGCCCAGCACGCTGCTGAACGACAGCGCGGCGGACTGCCGGTCGTCGACGCGACGGTCCGGTTCTGCTGCACCGCCGTCAGGTCGGCGTAGCCGGGGAGCGCCCGCACGCCGCCCGCTCCTGCGCGGACGCCGTGATCAGGACGAGGAGGTCGGCCTGGTCGAGCGTGCCCAGCTGTTCGGTGCTGATCCGGGCGGAGAACCGGTTGCCGGCGAGCAGGTCGAACCCGGCGGGCGGTCGTCAGGCCGAGCGCCTCGAGGAAGCACACCCGCAGCTCCTGCGAGCGCCGGGTACTGCTGCCTGGCCCGCGCGAGCCGCGCCTCGAGGTCGGCGACCGGCTTCTCGGCCTCGGTCGACCTGCCCAGCGCCTGTCCGGTCAGCCTGGTGGCGTCCTGCCACGGCGTGCGGTGGTCGACGAACCCGGGCGGGGCGGCGACCATCGGCGCGATCGTGGAGTAGATGCCGTACCGCTCCTGGGCGCGGCCCGCCGAGATGCCGGCGATCAGGTCCGGCCCGGTGCGGCGACCGACTCCGTGGACACGTCACCGACCGGCGGCACGGTCGGCGTCCGGCGGGCGAGTCCGGGCTGCGCCCACGGCCACGTCGCCGGCGGCCGGTTGCCGGTGAACTCGCGGATCGCGACGGGCACGACCCCCGGCGCGAGGATCGCGTCCTGGTCGGTGCAGCCGAGCGACACGGCACGCTGCGGAGCGGCCGGAGCGGTCGTCGTATCGAACGTGTGGCTGACGGTCGCGGGGAACGCGGCGCCCGCGGACCCGGACGGCGCGGCCGAGCCCGTCGACGGATCACCTCCCCCACACAGCAGCGACGGCCAGCAGCGCGACCAGGGAGGCGAGGACGACGAACGGGCGTACCGCGCGTGCACGCAGGCTGCTCTATCGCTTGCGTCCAGGCGCGATCCGGTGCCGCTCCCGGCCCGGCCGGTATGCGCTGACCGCGGGGGACGCGGCGTCCCAGAACCGCCACGGCAACGCCGCCGCGGCCGCGACGCCGACGCGGGGTCCCGTCGCGATCCGGCTGTCCGGGACCCGCTCCCCCACGCGCAGCCGCACCGGCGACGCGGCGTCGGTGACGTCGATGCCGTTGTGCTCGCGCCGCAGCCCGAGCAGCGACGCGAGCCGGGCGGGGCCGCGGGCGAGGTCGTCGTCCCGGCGGGCGGTCGGGCGCCGCAGGCGCGCCACCCCCAGGTCGGAGAGCACCTCACCCGCGCGCAGCAGCACCGCGCCCGCCTCGCCGTCCGGGAGGCAGGACACGTTGGCGCAGAAGTGCATCCCGTACACGAAGTAGACGTACAGGTGGCCCGCCGGACCGAACATCACGGCGTTGCGCGGGGTCCGGCCCCGGTAGCTGTGCGACGCGGGATCGTCGGCGGCGCGGTAGGCCTCGACCTCGACGACGCGGACGGCGACCGGGCCGTCGGGCGTGTCGGCCTCGAGCACCGTGCCGAGCAGGCGGGGGGCGACCTGGAGGACGTCGGCGGCGAGCTCGGCACGACTCACGAGCGGGTCCGGCACGCGGCGGATGCTACGTCGGGCTTGCACCTCACGCGGCGTGAGGTCGCATGATCGCGTCATGGACGGGACCTGGAAGGTCGGCGCGGTCGCCGAGACGAGCGGGCTGACGGTGCGCACGCTCCATCACTGGGACGAGATCGGGCTGCTCAGCCCGACGCTGCGGAGCGACGGCGGGCACCGGGCCTACACCGCGGACGACCTGGCGCGGCTGTACGTGATCCTCGTACTGCGCGATCTCGGGCTGCCGTTGGAGTCGATCCGGACGTGTCTCGCGGCGCCCGTCGACGCGCCGCGGCTGCTCACCGACCAGCTGGCGCAGCTCGACGTGACCATCGAGCAGCTCGGACGGCTGCGCGCCCGGGTCGCGGACGTCCGCGAACGGGCGGGCGCCGGGACGCACCTCGGTGACCCCCGCGAGCTGCTGACGCTCATGCGCGACGCCCGGCCGGGCGTGCAGGCACTGCTCGACCGTCATCTCGACGACGAGGAACGCGCCGCGCTCGCCGAGGGCGCCGCGCAGGCCGGACCGGCGTTGCCGTACCTGCTGGAGGTCGAGTGGCCCCAGCTCTACCGGGAGGCCGACGCCCTGCGACGTGACGGCGTCCCGACCGACGACCCACGGATGCGCCGGATCGCCACCCGCCTCGACGAGCTGTCGGCGCTCGTCGGCGGCAGGCGCGACGGGCAGCGCCCGCACGACACCGCGGGCGGCGCGACCCCGGGCAGCGGCGGGGCGCCGAGCGGGGGTGGGGTACGCCGGGCGTGGCGCGAGGACCCGGCGGCGATGTCGGGCCAGCCGGCCGAGGTCGCGGCGTCGTGGCGCGACCTCGCCGACTACGTCGAGCAGGCCAGGGCGGCGCGCCGATGAACGCCGCGACGTCGGTCCTCCCGCTCGGGCTGCCGGTGGCCGTCCTCGTCGTGCTGGCCGCCACCGGGGTGGTGGGCTGGGACGTGGTGTTCGCGGTCGTGGCCGCCGTGATCGTGCTCGCCCTCGTCCAGCGCCTGTGGCGACGGCCGCCGCCCCGGACCGACGAGCGGTACGGTCCCTGACGCGGCGCGGTGTCGTGCGCGCAGGGCCGAGGTCTGCCCGCCCGCCGCTACAGCCACTCCCGCGCTGCGGCGACGGCGGTGCGCAGGCCGTCGAGCTGCTCGGCGACGCGCGGGCCCGCGGTGCCGCCGCGGGCGTCGCGGGAGGCAATCGACCCGGCAACCGTCAGGACCTCGCGGACCTGCGGGGTGAGCGCCGGATGGACGCCGGCGAGCTCGTCGTCGGTGAGGTCCTCGAGCCCGACGCCGCGGGCCTCGGCGGCGCGGACGCAGCCCCCGGCCGCCTCGTGCGCGACGCGGAAGGGCACCCCCTGCCGGACGAGCCACTCGGCGACGTCGGTCGCCAGCGTGAAGCCCGCGGGGGCCAGCTCCGCCAGCCGGTCGGTGTGGAAGACCAGCGTCGAGACCATGCCGGCGACCGCGGGCAGCAACAGGTCGAGCTGCTCGACCGAGTCGAACAGCGGTTCCTTGTCCTCCTGCAGGTCGCGGTTGTAGGCCAGCGGCAGGCCCTTGAGCGTGGCCAGCAGCCCGGCGAGGTTCCCGATCAGCCGGCCCGCCTTGCCGCGCGCCAGCTCCGCGACGTCGGGGTTCTTCTTCTGCGGCATGATCGAGCTGCCGGTGGAGAACGCGTCGTCGAGCGTGACGTAGGAGAACTCCGCCGTCGCCCAGACGATGACCTCCTCGGCGATCCGGGACAGGTCCACGCCGATCATGGCCAGCACGAACGCCGCCTCGGCGGCGAAGTCGCGGGCGGCGGTGCCGTCGATGGAGTTCGCGGCACTCCCGTCGAAACCCAGCTCTTCGGCGACGGCCTCGGGGTCGAGCCCCAGCGACGAGCCCGCGAGCGCACCGGACCCGTAGGGCGACACCGCGGTGCGCCGGTCCCAGTCGCGCAGCCGGTCGACGTCGCGCAGCAGCGCGTGGGCGTGCGCGGCGAGGTGGTGGCCGAGCAGCACGGGCTGGGCGTGCTGCAGATGGGTGCGCCCGGGCATCGGGGCGTCGGCGTGCGCCGTGGCCTGCTCGACGAGCGCGTCGACGACGTCGAGCACGCCCGCGCCGACGCGGCGGGCGGCGTCGCGCAGCCACATCCGGAACAGCGTCGCGACCTGGTCGTTGCGGGAGCGACCCGCACGGAGCTTGCCGCCCAGGTCGGGTCCGGCCCGCTCGATGAGGCCGCGCTCCAGCGCGGAGTGCACGTCCTCGTCGTCGGGGGCGGGGCCGAACACCCCGGTCTCGACGTCGGAGGCGAGCTTGGCCAGCGCGTCGAGCATGCCGGCGAGCTCGTCGTCGGTGAGCAGGTCCGCGGCGTGCAGCACCCGCGCGTGCGCCATCGACGCCCGCAGGTCGTAGGGCGCGAGCCGCCAGTCGAACTGCGTGGACTTGCTCAGCGCGGCCAGTGCGTCGGCGGGCCCGCCCTCGAACCGCCCGCCCCACAGCGCCATCAGTCGTTCCCGGCTTCGAGCGCGGCCTCGTCGAGCGGCCGCTCGGCGTCGGGCTCGACGTCCTCGTCGGCGGCGGCGATCGAGTCGAAACCGCCCGCGGGCAGCTCCCCGAACAGCGTGCCGTGCTCGACGAGCACCGTCCCCTGCTCCAGCGGCTGGCCGGCGTAGGCCTCCAGCTTCGCCCGGGAGTCGGCGATGTCGAGGTTGCGCATGGTGAGCTGGCCGATCCGGTCGGTCGGGCCGAACGCGGCGTTCTCGACGCGCTCCATCGACAGCCGCTCCGGGTGGTAGGAGAAGCCCTCACCCCGGGTGTCGAGGATCGAGTAGTCGTCGCCGCGGCGTAGCCGCAGCGTGACGGTGCCGGTGACCAGCGACGCGATCCAGCGCTGCACCGACTCGCGGACCATCAGCGCCTGCGGGTCGAGCCAGCGGCCCTCGTAGAGCAGCCGGCCCAGCTTGCGGCCCTCGTTGTGGTAGTTCGCGACGGTGTCCTCGTTGTGGATCGCGTTGACCAGCCGCTCGTAGGCGATGAACAGCAGCGCCATACCCGGCGCCTCGTAGATGCCGCGCGACTTGGCCTCGATGATCCGGTTCTCGATCTGGTCGGACATGCCCAGGCCGTGCCGGCCGCCGATCGCGTTGGCCTCCAGGACGAGCGCGACGTCGTCGGCGAACCGCTTGCCGTTGATCGCGACCGGGTAGCCGGCCTCGAAGGTGATCGAGACGTCCTCGGTGCCGATCTCGACCGACGGGTCCCAGAACTTGACGCCCATGATCGGCTCGACGGTCTCCAGCGACACGTCGAGGTGCTCGAGGGTCTTGGCCTCGTGCGTCGCGCCCCAGATGTTGGCGTCGGTGGAGTAGGCCTTCTCGGCGGAGTCGCGGTACGGCAGGCCGTGGGCGGTGAGCCAGCGGCTCATCTCGTCGCGCCCGCCGAGCTCCTCGACGAAGTCGGCGTCGAGCCACGGCTTGTAGATGCGCAGCTCGGGGTTGGCCAGCAGGCCGTAGCGGTAGAACCGCTCGATGTCGTTGCCCTTGAAGGTCGAGCCGTCGCCCCAGATGTTGACGTCGTCGGCCTGCATCGCGCGGACCAGCAGCGTCCCGGTGACGGCACGGCCCAGCGGCGTGGTGTTGAAGTACGTGCGGCCGCCGCTGCGGATGTGGAACGCCCCGCACGCGAGCGCGGCGAGGCCCTCGGCGACGAGCTGCGGCTTGATGTCGACGGCGCGGGCGATCTCGGCGCCGTACTGCTTCGCGCGGGCCGGCACGCCGGAGATGTCGAGCTCGTCGTACTGGCCGAGGTCGGCGGTGTAGGTGCAGGGGATCCCGCCCTTGTCGCGCATCCAGGCCACCGCCACGGACGTGTCGAGGCCCCCGGAGAAGGCGATGCCGATGCGCTCGCCCGCGGGGAGTGAGGTCAGGACCTTGCTCACGGGTTGGGTGCTCCTTGGTCGAGGTTCAGAGGTCGCGCAGGCGGGCGACGAGCTGTGCGCCGGTGAGCGGCTCGCGCGCCACCACCATCAGGGTGTCGTCGCCGGCGACGGTGCCGACGACGTCGTGCAGGGCGGCCCGGTCGAGCGCGCTGGCCAGGTAGTGCGCCGCGCCGGGTGGGGTGCGCAGCACGGCAAGGTTGCCACTGTGGTCGGCGGAGACGAGCAGCTCCCCCAGCAACCGCGACAGCCGGGCGGTGCCGCCCTCGACCCCGCGGACGGGGCTGCCGTCCTCCGGGATGACGTAGGCCGCCGTGCCGCCGTCGGCGCCGCGCACCTTGACCGCACCGAGCTCGTCGAGGTCGCGCGACAGGGTGGCCTGGGTCGTCTCGATCCCGGCATCGGCGAGCAGCGCGAGCAGCTCCCCCTGGCTGCGCACCGCCCGGGAGGCGATCAGCTCGACGATCCTCGCCTGCCGCGTCGCCCGGGACGCGGCGCCGCTGCGCGCAACGGTCATCGTCGGGACCGCTCCGACCCCGACCGCTGCAACAGCCACGTGAGCAGGGCCTTCTGCGCGTGCAGCCGGTTCTCGGCCTCGTCCCACACGGCCGACGCCGGACCGTCGATCACGTCGTCGGTGATCTCGTCGCCGCGGTGCGCGGGCAGGCAGTGCAGCACGATCGCGTCGGCGGCGCCGCGAGCGACCAGGTCCGCGTTGAGCTGCATCGCGCGGAACGGCGCGGTCCGGTCGAGGCCGTCGTTCTCCTGGCCCATCGACACCCACGTGTCGGTGACCAGGACGTCGGCACCGTCGGCCGCGGCCTGCGGGTCGGCGACGACGTCGACGCCGCCGCCGGTCTCGGCCGCGCGGGCCTTGGCGTCGGCGAGGAACTGCGGGTGCGGGGCGAAGCCCTGCGGCGCGCAGATGCGCACGTGCAGCCCGGCCGTCGCGCCGCCGAGCAGCAGCGAGTGGGCCATGTTGTTGGCGCCGTCGCCGAAGTAGGTCAGCGTGAGCCCCGCGAGCCTGCCCTTGCGCTCGCGGATCGTCTGCAGGTCGGCCAGCACCTGGCAGGGGTGGAACTCGTCGGTCAGCGCGTTGACCACCGGCACGGTCGCCGCGGCGGCCATCTCGTCGACGCGGGTCTGCGCGCCGGTGCGCCACACGATCGCGTCGACGTAGCGCGACAGCACCCGGGCCGTGTCGGAGATCGTCTCGCCGCGGCCGAGCTGGCTCGACCCGGCGTCCATGATCAGGGGGTTGCCACCGAGCTCGGCGATGCCGACCTCGAACGACACCCTGGTCCGGGTCGAGGACTTGTCGAAGATCACCGCGACCGACCGCGGCCCCGCGAGCGGCGTGTGGGCGAACCGGTCGGCCTTCATGGCGTCGGCGAGGTCGAGGACCTCCCGCTGTTCGTCGGGGGTGAGGTCGTCGTCGCGCAGGAGGTGGCGGATCACGGTGCCGCTCCGTCGAGGATTCCGGGGAGTGCCGCCAGGAACTCGCCCGCCTGGGACTCGGTGAGGACCAGCGGCGGGGCGAGCCGGACGCGGTCGGGCACGGCGTTGTTGACGAGGAAGCCCGCGTCGCGCGCCCCGTTGGCCACATCGGCCGAGACCGGCGCGGTCAGCGCGATGCCCACGAGCAGGCCGGCGGCGTCGACGTGGTCGACCAGCGGGTGGCCGAGGCCCTCGACGCCGGTGACGATCTCCTTGCCGACGCGCGTCACGTGGTCGAGCAGGCCGTCGGACTCGATCGTCGACAGCACCGCGAGCGCGGCGGCGCAGCTGATCGGGTTGCCGCCGAACGTCGTGCCGTGGTGACCGGGTTCGAGCAGCTCACCTGCCGCGCCGATGCCGATGCAGGCGCCGATCGGCAGCCCGCCGCCGAGCCCCTTCGCGAGGGTCACGACGTCGGGGACGACGCCCAGGGGCTGGTGGGCGAACCAGGCACCGGTGCGGCCGATACCGGTCTGCACCTCGTCGAGGACCAGCAACGCCCCCCGCTCGGCCGTGATCTCGCGGGCGGCCCGCAGGTAGCCCTCCGGCGGGATGATCACCCCGGCCTCACCCATGATCGGTTCGAGCACGACCGCGGCGGTGTCGGGGTCGACGGCCTGGTCGAGCGCGTCGACGTCGCCGTACGGGATGTGCGAGACGCCGGCCGGCATCGGCTCGAACGGCGCCCGCTTCGCCGGCTGTCCGGTGAGTGCGAGCGCGCCCATCGTGCGGCCGTGGAACGCGTTCTCCGCGGCGATGATGTTCGGCCGGCCGGTGCGCCGCGCGATCTTGAACGCGGCCTCGTTGGCCTCGGCCCCCGAGTTGCCGAACAGCACGCGCGCACCGGGGACGCCGAGCAGCTCCAGGAGCTTCTCCGCCAGCGCGAGCGCCGGCTCGTTGACGTAGAGGTTCGACGTGTGGCCCAGCGTCGAGACCTGGCGGGTGACCGCCTCCACGACGGCCGGGTGGGCGTGCCCGAGCGCGTTGACGGCGATGCCGCCCAGCAGGTCGAGGTAGCGTCGGCCGTCGGCGTCCCAGACCTCGGCGCCCTGGCCGCGCACCAGCGCGAGCGGCGGGGTGCCGTAGTTGTTCATCATCGCGGCCTGCCACCTGTCGGCGTAGGTCCGCGTCGATCCTGTCTCGGTCATGGGATCACCATCGTTCCGACTCCCTCGGTCGTGAACACCTCGAGCAGCACCGAGTGCGGTACCCGCCCGTCGATCACGTGTGCCTGGCCGACCCCGTCGCGCACCGCCCGCAGGCAGGCCTCCATCTTCGGCGCCATGCCGCTCTCCAGCGTCGGGAGCATCGGCTCCAGCTGGTCGGCGGTGAGCTCGCTGATGATCGAGTCGGGGTCGGGGTAGTTCGCGTAGAGCCCCTCGACGTCGGTGAGCACCACGAGCTTCGCGGCGTCGAGGGCGCCGGCGAGCGCCGCGGCGGCGCTGTCGGCGTTGATGTTGTAGACCTGCCCGTCGACGTCGGGTGCCACGCCGGCGACGACCGGGATGCGCCCGGCGGCGACGATGTCGAGCACCGCGTCGGGGTTGACCGCGACGACGTCGCCGACCAGCCCGATGTCGACCGGTTCGCCGCCGACGAGCGCCGTGCGCTTCTCCGCGGTGAACATCCCCGCGTCCTCGCCGGACAGCCCGACGGCGTACGGCCCGTGCTGGTTGATCAGCCCGACGAGCTCGCGCCCGACCTGGCCGACGAGCACCATGCGCACGACGTCCACGGTCTCGGGCGTGGTGACCCGCAGGCCGCCGCGGAACTCCCCCGGCAGCCCGAGGCGGTCGAGCATCGCGCTGATCTGCGGGCCGCCGCCGTGCACGACGACCGGGTGGATGCCGGCCAGCCGCAGGAACACCATGTCCTGGGCGAAGGCCTGCTTGAGCTCGTCGTCGATCATCGCGTTGCCGCCGTACTTGACGACGACGATCTTGTCGTGGAAGCGCTGCAGCCACGGCAGCGCCTCGGCGAGCACGCCCGCCTTCTCACCGGCGCGCTTGAGCCGCGCGGCGGCGGCGCCCGGTTCAGGAGGGGTAGGCACTGTTCTCCTCCACGTAGGCGTGCGAGAGGTCGGTGGTGAGGATCTCCCCGGCGCCGTCGCCCAGTCCCAGGGCGATGTCGACGACGATGTCCGGGCCGGACAGGTCGGCGTCGGTGCGCCCGCCCGCCGCGACGCCGCCCGTGCACAGCCGGACGCCGTTGATCGTGATGTCGATGCGGTCGGGGTCGACGTGCGCGTCGGAGTAGCCGACGGCGGCCGCGACCCGGCCCCAGTTGCCGTCGGACCCGAACAGCGCGGTCTTGACCAGCGAGTCGCGCGCGACCGTCCGGGCGACGACGACGGCCTCGTCCTCGGTCCGCGCGCCGGTGACCCGCACGACGATCCGCTTGGTGACGCCCTCGGCGTCGGCCTGCATCTGCCGGGCCAGGTCTCGGCAGACCGCGGTGACGGCCGCGGTCAGCGCCTGCGCGTCGGCCCGCACCCCGGACGCGCCGGAGGCGAGCAGCAGGACGGTGTCGTTGGTCGACATCGACCCGTCGACGTCGAGCCGGTCGAAGCTGACGCGGACCGCGGCCCGCAGCACCTCCTCCAGCGAGTCCGGGTCGACGACGGCGTCGGTGGTGACGACCGAGAGCATCGTCGCCATCGACGGCGCGATCATCCCGGCGCCCTTCGTGAGGCCGCCGACGCTCCACCCCGCGGGGTCGACGTGCACGGCCTGCTTGGCGACGGTGTCGGTCGTCATGATCGCGGTGGCGGCCGCGAGCGCCGCGTCGCCCGACGTGTCGAGCGCTGCCGAGGCCTTCTCCACGCCGGCGAGGACGACCTCGCGCGGCAGTTGCTTGCCGATCAGCCCGGTCGAGCAGACGGCGACGTCGATCGCGCCGCAGTCCAGCAGCTCGGCGGCCTTCTCGGCCGTCGCGTGGGCGACCTGGAAGCCCTCGGGACCGGTGCAGGCGTTGGCCCCGCCGGAGTTGAGGACGACAGCGGTGAGTGTGCCGGTGGTGAGTACCTGCTGGGACCAGAGGACGGGCGCGGCCTTGACCTTGTTGCGGGTGAAGACACCTGCCGCGTGGTGCTCGGGCCCGTCGTTGACGACGAGCGCGAGGTCGAGCGCGCCGGAGGCCTTGAGCCCGGCGGCGACGCCCGCGGCCCGGAACCCGCGCGGGGTGGTGACGGTCATGTCGGAAGTCCTTCGGGGAGCGTACTGATCAGGGAGCGACGCCGGTGAGCGGCAGCCCGGCCGTCTCGGGCAGGCCGAGCGCGATGTTCATGCACTGCACGGCCGCGCCCGCGGTGCCCTTGGCCAGGTTGTCGACCACGGCGGCGACGACCAGCCGCCGCGCCGCGACGTCGACGGCGACCTGCAGGGTGACGGCGTTCGACCCCAGCACGGCGCCCGTCGTGGGCCACTGGCCCACGGGCAGCAGGTGCACGAACGGCTCGTCGGCGTAGGCCTTCTCGTAGACCGCGCGGGCGGCGTCGGCGGCGCCGGCCGGGTCGACGTCGGCGGCGAGCGCGGCCGAGCAGGAGGCGAGGATGCCACGCGGGAGCGGGGCGAGCACCGGGGTGAAGCTCACGGCCACGGGGCCGCCCGTCGCGTGCGAGAGGTTCTGGGCGATCTCGGGGGTGTGCCGGTGCGCGCCGCCGACGCCGTAGACCGACAGCGACCCCATCACCTCGGAGCCGAGCAGGTGCGGCTTGGGCGACTTGCCCGCGCCCGACGTCCCGGACACCGCCGTGATGACGACCTCGCGCTCGACGAGACCCGCCACCAGCGCCGGGGCCAGCGCGAGGCTGGAGACCGTCGGGTAGCAGCCGGGAACGGCGACGCGCCTGGTGCCGCGCAGCGCGTCGCGCCCGCCGGGCAGCTCGGGCAGCCCGTAGGGCCAGTTCGGGGAGTACGGGCCGCCGTACCACTTCTCCCAGTCGTCCGCGTCGGCGAGCCGGTGGTCGGCCCCGCAGTCGACGACGAGCACGTCCTCGCCCAGCTGGGCGGCGATCTCGGCGGAGTGCCCGTGCGGCAGCGCGAGGAAGACGACGTCGTGCCCCGCGAGGTTCTCGACGGTCGTCTCGGCGAGCACCCGGTCGGCCAGCGGGAGCAGGTGCGGCTGCAGCTCCCCCAACCGGGTCCCGGCGTTCCCGCCCGCGCTCACCGTCCCGATCTCCACGTCGGGATGGGCGAGCAGCAGCCGGAGCAGCTCGCCTCCCGCGTACCCGCTCGCGCCCGCCACCGCTGCCCTGATCATGTGCATGAGTATGCACGTCGACGAATTCAGATGCAACGCGTTTCGTCGGTGCGCGGCCGTAGTGTGCGCCACGTGACCGACGCGCCCGTCACCGCCACCCCCACCCCGGCCGTCCCGGCCCCGCTCGCCGCTGCCGCGGCCGCGCTGGTCGAGGCCGTCCGCATCGGGCTGGCGCAGCTCGGCGATCCCGTCGCGGCCGCCGCCATGCAGCGCTACATGAAATCGGAGATGCCGTTCCACGGCGTCCCCGCCCCGGCGCGCGAGACGCTCCTGCGCCGGCTCGTCGACGAGCATCCCCTCGACGGGAGCGGACCGGGCGGTGGGGAGGTCGGGGCCG
>Ga0182736_1002871_pt1 | contig 12300 bp, 11 predicted proteins | sample eDN5th30CKraftBY_FD_128882 | JGI IMG/M metagenome (GOLD analysis project Ga0182736, IMG submission 128882) | Enriched backyard soil microbial communities from Emeryville, California, USA - eDNA 5th pass 30_C Kraft BY (version 2) (version 2) | ecosystem: Environmental > Terrestrial > Soil >...
GCAGGCGGTTGTTGGTGCAGTGGAAGTCGATCTCGAAGCCCTTCGGGTAGCCGGCATCAGCGAGAAGCTGCTTCGCCTTGGCCAGATCGTAGGGCTTCTCGGGCAGGCTCTTGTTGCCACCGAAGAAGTTCGACGGCATCAGCTGGTTGGCCGGACGGCCCAGACCCTCGAGCACGACGCGAACGAGCGTCTTGCGGTCGATGGCGAGATCCATGGCCTCACGCACCTTGGGATCGCGCAGCGGGTTCGCGTCGATTTCCTTGCCGTCGACCTTCACCTTCTTCGGCAGGGTCTCCTTCACGTTCGGCGTGATGTTCAGGAAGTACACCGAGTCGGCCACGAAGGTGTCGACCGACTTGTCCTTCTGCATCGCCGCGTAGTCAGTGGCCGGCACATAGTTGACGAGATCGACCTGGCCGGATTTCAGGGCTGCCATGCGGGCCGGATCGCTCGGAATTTCCTTGCGCACGACCTTCTGCCAGGGCTGCTTTCCGCCCCAGTAATTGTCATTGCGCTCGAGGACGAGATCACCCTTCGGCTCCCAGGACACGAACTTGTATGGGCCGGTGCCGATGGCCGCCTTGCCGGAGTTGAACTGCTCGTTGCGAGCTTCCATGCCGACATTCTTCGACACGACGAAGAGACGGATGAAATCGTTGGGCAGGGTCGGAGCAGGCTTCTTGGTCTTGACGTGCAGGGTATACTTGTCGGCCACGGAGGTCGACTCGACCTGCTTAGTGTAGATGGTCATGCTCATCGGGCCGGTGACCACCGGAATGCGGTCGATCGAGAATTTCACGTCCTCGGCGGTCAGTTCCGTTCCATCGTGGAATTTGACGCCCTCGCGAATCTTGAACTCCCAGGTCGTCTCGTCGACCGGCTTCCAGGACGTGGCGAGGCCGGGCTTCAGTCCGAGGTTCTCGTCCGACATGACGAGCGTATCGAAGATGTGGCGCAGGGCTTCCGCCTGGCTGCCGAGCGTCGACCAATGTGGATCGATCGAGTCCGGTCCGGCTCGCAATCCCATAGTCAGCGTTTGCGCGGAAACCGACCCGCAGAGAACCGTTCCGAGAACGAAAGCCGCAACGAGCGAACCACCAAGTTTGAAGTTTTGTTTCACTTCACTTCCCCTCTTGCTAAGACCCTGGCTTTTCGTCCAAGGTGTTCTTATCGATTAGAACGGTAGGTCACTCGGTTACGAAAAGTCAACAGCGCCGTGCCCAAACCTGAACCAACAACTGACGCTTATGAAGGCACCCGTTATAAAGAAACGGAACAGACGCCCGACGAGCGCATTCTCGCCAATCTTGCGGCGGCGCTCGACCGTTCTCTCCCGGTGCCGCTCGGCATCCAACTGCGCGGCCTGATCGAGTTCGGCATTGCTCTGGGTGAATTGCCCACGGGACAACGCTTGCCTTCGGTGCGTGAACTGGCGGAGCGGGCCGGCATTGCGCACATGACCGTCGCGACGGTTTATCGGGAACTGCGCGAGGCTGGACTCATCGAGGCAAAGCCGGGAGCCGGCACCTATGTGGGCGATGGGCACAGCAGCGACGGCCTGCGTTCTTCCGCGATCCGTAAGATCCAAACCCGAATCGAAGCGCTCTTCAATGAGGCCGAGCAACTCGGTCTTGCGCCCTCGGTCGTTTCATCGCTGGTGAATGCCCGCGCCGCACGGGGACCGACACCGTCGCGACCTCTGCGCCTCGTTATGGTGGGCAACTTCGTGGAGACGACACGGCAATATGCCATGCGGATCCAGGAATATCTCGGGACGGGCGACACCATCACCGTGACGACCGTCGATGCCCTGCATGCAGGCGAGACCTTTCCCCTGCCCTGCGATATCTGCGTCACGCTCGCTCACCGGCGCGGCGAGGTCGAGCATCTCGTCCCCAGCGGCATTCCCGTTGTTGGAATGAGCTTCATTCCGTCGGAGGAGACGCGGACACAGCTCGCCATGATCGACCCCATGGCCCGCATCGGCATCGTGTCGATCTTCCCCGAATTCACCGCTCTGATGAAGCCTGGCGTGCTGCGCTTCGCACCGCACGTATCCGATGTGGACGTGCGCCTGATCACGGCACCCGATCTGGAGGCTTTCCTGTCTCAGGTCGACGTGGCGATCTATGCCAGCGGCGCCGAAGCGACCGTCAGACAGATGCTGCCGAAGAATCGCCAGGCCATGGAGTTCCGCTACGTGCCGGATCCCCATGCCATCCGTGCCACCTTGATCCCCGTGTTGGAGCGCTTGCGCTCATCCATCGTTACGCAAGAGGAAGACCCTTCATGAAAATCAGTGAGATGAACTGGCTTCAGGTTGAAGAATACCTGAAGACGGATGATCGCGCCGTTGTTCCGCTCGGCTGCACGGAGCAGCACGCCTATCTGAGCCTGTCCGTCGACAGCATCCTGGCCGAGCGCGTGGCGTCCGAAGCCGCTGCTCCGACGGGCGTGCCGGTGTTCCCCGTGCAGGCCTACGGGATTACGCCTTACTTCATGGCTTACCCGGGTACGATTTCGCTGAAAGCCGATACCTATCTGCGCATCATCACGGACATTCTGGAATCCTTGAAGCGCACGGGCTTTCGTCGAATTCTCTTCGTCAACGGCCATGGCGGCAACACGCCCGGCCAGACGGCCGCCATCGAATGGATGGGCGCGAATCCCGATTGCCGTGTGAAGTTCCACAACTGGTGGAATGCTCCGCGCACGTTCGAGAAGGTGAAGCAGATCGACCCAGTCGCGTCCCACGCCTCCTGGATGGAGAACTTTCCCTGGACCCGCCTGCCCGGCATCGAGCAGCCCTCCCACCAGAAGCCGATGGTCGATCTGGAGCGCATGCGTTCCTTCGGCCCGGAAGGCGTCCGCGAAATCCTCCAGGACGGCAATTTCGGCGGCTATTTCCAGCGTTCTGACGAAGACATGAACGCCATCTGGGCGGTCGCCATCGAAGAAACCCGCGCGTTGATCGAGAACTGGTCATGAACGAGAACACCATTCTGATCTGGGGCGCTGGCGCCATCGGCGGGACGCTCGGCGCCTACCTCGCCCGCGCAGGCGAGGACGTGCTGCTCGTCGACATCGTCGAGCCGCACGTGGCCGCCATGAACCGGGACGGCCTCTTCATCGAGGGGCCTGTCGAGACCTTTCGGCAATCCGTGAAAGCAGTCCTGCCCAACGAGGTCGAAGGGCAGTTCAAGCGCATCATCCTGGCCGTCAAGGCGCACCACACCCGTGATGCCGTGCGCGCCCTGAAGCCGCACCTCGCCGAGAACGGCACTGTGCTTTCCGCGCAGAACGGGCTGAACGAGATCGTCATCGCCGAGGAAATCGGCGCCGAGCGCACCGTCGGCTGCTTCGTCAACTTCGGCGCCGACTGGCTTGAACCCGGTCGCATTCTCTTCGGCAACCGCGCCGCGGTGGCGGTCGGCGGACTCGACGGGAAGGCGACGGACGCCGTGCGCGACTATCATCGCCTGCTGTCGATCTTCGAACCGAAGGCGGTGCTCACCGACAATATCTGGGGTTATCTCTGGGGCAAGCTCGGCTACGGCTCGCTGCTTTTCGCGACGGCGCTGACCAATGCCTCGATGTCGGAGAACCTCGCCTCCGAGCGGCATTTTCCGGTCTATCACCGTCTCGGCCAGGAGGTCATGGCGGTCGCGAAGGCCCGCGGCGTGAAGCCATTGGGCTTCAACGGGTTCGATCCTGACGCCTTCATGCCGGGAGCCGCCGAGGCGAATGCGCGCCGCTCCGTTGCCGACATGGCCGAGTTCAACCGGCATACGGCCAAGACCCATTCGGGCATCTGGCGCGACCTCGCGGTGCGCAAGCGCAAGACGGAAGTCGACGCGCAGATCGCGATCATCGCAACCCTCGGCCAGGAAGCCGGCATTCCCACACCTGCCATCAGCAGGCTCGTCGAACTGATCCACGACATCGAGGACGGACGGCGCGAACAATCCTGGTCCACTCTCGACGAGATGCTGACGCCATGAACCTCGATTTCACCAATCGTCGGGTCGCCGTGACCGGTGCGGCCCAGGGCATCGGGCGAAGCATCGTCCAATGCCTCGCGGCCGAGGGAGCTCACGTCTGGGCACTCGATATGGACGAAGCCGGCTTGCGCGTTGCCGCGGAAGCAGGAGCCAAAGCGACCCGCACTCTCGATCTTGCCGATCGCGCCGCAGTTAGTCGCATCTTCGACGAAATGGCGGCGAGCCTCGGCGGCATCGACATCCTCGTCAACTGCGCCGGCGGAGTCCGTGGGCAGGTAGCAAAGCCGATCGAGGAGGTCAGCGAACAGGACTGGCTCGTCCTCTTCGAAGCCAATGTGCATGGCGCATTCTGGTGTTCCCAGGCCGCGGCTCCGCACATGAAGCAGCAGAGATTCGGCCGCATCGTCAATATCTCGTCCGGTGCCGGCTTGCGCCCGAGCCTGACCGGCATCCAAGCCTATACGGCGTCGAAGCACGCACTTGTCGGTTTGACGAAGCAGCTCAGCTTCGAGCTCGGCCCCTTCGGCATTACAGTCAACAGTGTGGCTCCCGGTTTTGTGCTGTCGAACCCCGCAACACAGCGCCAATGGGAGAGCTACGGCCCCGAAGGTCAGGCACGCTTGGTTGAGAGCATCCATACACGACGCTTGGGCCATCCACAGGACATCGCCAATGCCGTGATGTTCCTGGCTTCTGATGCGGCATCATGGATATCCGGGCAAATCATCTCCGCCGATGGCGGACGCTCCTGATCCAGAAGCAGGTGAACACAATTTCAAAAGGAATTTGAGGAAAATTCATGGACGATATCAGCAACCCGCCCTGGCGTTGGGACGAGCAGACATGGCGCGGCAAGGTGGATCATGTGCGCGCCGGACGTTCCATGAAGCCTGCCAAGTGGAAGAATGGCGCCCGTTGCGCCGTCGCTTTGTCCTTTGATTCCGACCACGAGACGAACGAGCTGCGCGACGGCGGCAAATCCATCGGCCGTATGTCCCAAGGTCAATACGGCAACCGGCAGGGCGTACCGCGCATTCTCAATGCGCTCGCCAAATACGATGCCAAGGCAACCTTCTTCGTCCCGGCCGTCGCTGCCCTCCTCTACCCCGACGAGCAGCGCCGGGTCGTGGCGGAAGGTCATGAAATCGGCATCCACGGCTGGATTCACGAACTCAACAGCCAGCTGCCCTACGAGATCGAGCGGGACCTGATGTTCCGCGCGACGGATACCCTGGAGCGGATCACTGGCGTACGGCCCGTGGGCCTGCGTACGCCCTCCTGGGATTTCAGCCCCACCACATTGCGCATCGAGCGAGAGCTCGGCCTTCTCTACGATTCGTCGCTCATGGCCGACGACGATCCCTACGAGTTGCTGGAGCAGGGCGAGCCCACGGGAATCGTGGAGCTTCCCGTGGAATGGATCCGCGACGACGCGGTGTATTTCAATATGCATCGTTTCAATGGCCTGCGCCCGCATACGCCACCGACGGCCGTCTATGATATCTTCCTCCGTGAGTTTGAACGAGCCTACGAGGAAGGCGGCCTCTTCCTGCTCACCATGCACCCGCATGTGACCGGCTACCGCTCGCGCATCTGGATCCTCGAGAAGCTGCTGGAGGAGATCTCCCGCCGCTCCGATGTATGGATCGCCACCCATGCGGAAATTGCGGCCTTCGCCAAGGCGGAATGCGCCTGATGAGCGGCTCTCCTCGCGCCCGGGATCTCGGCCTGGCCTGCGGCAATCTGCCGGCCGGCGAGCTCAACAGCATTTCCGATGTTCCCGGCGTGCGTGTCGGGCATCGGACGCTCACCGATGGCGATCTCCGAACGGGGGTGACGGCCGTCGTGCCGCATGGCGGAAATCTCTATCGTGAGAAGCCTGTCGCGGCCGTTCACGTGTTGAACGGCTTCGGCAAGAGTGCCGGCCTCGTACAGGTGGAGGAACTGGGCACCCTCGAGACGCCTATCCTCCTCACCAACACTCTCTCTGTCGGCACCTGCAGCACCGCCCTGGTGCGACATGCCATCGCGCAGAATCCGGATATCGGCCGCGAGACAGCCACGGTGAACCCGGTCGTCTTAGAGTGCAATGACGGTTATCTGAACGACATTCAGGCTCTGGCGGTCACCGAAGCGGACGCCTATGCCGCCTTAGAGAGTGCTTCGTCGCAGTTTGCCGTCGGCTCCGTGGGAGCGGGCTGCGGGATGAGCACCTTCGGGTTCAAGGGCGGAATCGGCACATCCTCCCGCCGCCTGGATCTCGACGGCAGGAGCTTTCACCTCGGTGTGCTCGTTCTTTCGAATTTCGGGCGCCCCGGAGACCTTCGGCTGCCTGACGGCAGAATCGTTTCCGCTTCGAGCGCCCTCGACGGGAAGGTTGCGGAGAAGGGCTCGATCATCATCGTCGCCGCCACGGACGTCCCGCTGAGCGATCGGCAGATCAAACGCGTGATCCGCCGCTCCGGCGTCGGGTTGGCAAGGCTGGGATCCTTCTGGGGGCATGGCAGCGGCGACATCGCGCTCGGCTTCACCACCGGCAACATCCTGTCCCACGACGAGAAGGCGGCTCTCGTCGGTCTCCAGGTTCTCAACGAGGATCGCATCGATCTCCTCTTCGAGGCCATGGCCGATGCAACGCAGGAGGCCGTGCTCGATGCGCTCGTCGCCGCAGGCTCCATGATCGGGCGCTCGGGCCATCATCGTCCGGGCCTCTTCGACACTCTGAAAACCCTCCCACCTGAAGCGTGAACACCATGACCGGCAGCACGACCTCCGATAACGATTTCGCCCTCGCGATCCATGGCGGGGCAGGAACGATCCTTCGCAGCAAGATGACGCCTGAGCGGGAAGCCGCCTATCATGTAGGCCTGCGTCGCGCCCTGGAGGCAGGTCGCGCCGTCCTGGCCGATGGTGGCGCCGCTCTCGATGCCGTATCGGCCGCCGTCATGGCGCTCGAGGACGAACCGCTCTTCAATGCTGGACGCGGAGCCGTCTACACCTCGGCAGGCAAGCAGGAGATGGACGCTGCCGTCATGGATGGCCGCGACCGCTCGGCCGGTGCCGTCGCCGGGATCTGCGGTCCCCGCAACCCGGTTCTCGCCGCCCGCGCCGTGATGGAACATTCCGGCCACGTGCTTCTCATCGGCGAAAGCGCTCTGGAGTTCTGCCGCAAGCAGGGCCTTGCCTTCGAGGAAGCGGACTATTTCTACACCGAGCAACGCTGGAATGCGCTGCAGGAAACACTCGCCATGCGCAACAGTGGAGCCGATGACCAGGACGAGTCGCGCAAGCACGGCACGGTCGGTGCAGTCGCCCGCGACCGCCACGGGAATCTTGCTGCGGCGACCTCCACCGGAGGAATGACGGCGAAGGCACCCGGACGCGTCGGCGACAGCCCGGTGATCGGCGCCGGAACCTGGGCGGACAACGAAACCTGCGCCATTTCGGCGACGGGCCACGGCGAGATCTTCATCCGCTATGCGGCCGCTCACGAGATTGCCTCGCGCATGCGCTATGCGGGCCAATCCCTGGAGGAAGCGGCGCGCGCCGTCGTGATCGACATGCTGGCGCCGGCCGGAGGCTCCGGCGGCATCGTCGCGGTCGATCATGCGGGCAATGTATCCCTGCCCTTCAACTGCTCGGGCATGTATCGCGGCATGGTGAAGGGCGACGGCAAGCTGTTGACGGCGATCTACGACGAGCCTCTCGTCGACTTCGACCGGATGTAAGAACGACGAACAGAGCTCCGCGACGGGAGCCGGGGTCCAGCCTGCCTCCCTGCGGCTATTCCCCTGCCTTGAGAAGCGCCTATATTTCACCCGTCGCGAACCTGCCCTGGAGAGGAATGTCCCATGCCGCTCAATGAGAATCCCGTCTGGTTCATCACGGGCTGCTCCACCGGTTTCGGTCGGGAACTCGCCCAGCTGGTCCTGAGCCGGGGCTGGCGTGCCGTCGTCACCGCCCGCGATGCGGGCCGGGTTCAAGACCTGACGCGTGGACATGAGGACCGGGCGCTCGCCCTCTCGCTCGACGTCACCCGCAACGATGACATCACGGCTGCCGTCAAAGCGGCCGAAGAGCGCTTCGGCGCCATCGACGTGCTCGTAAACAACGCCGGCTATGGCTATCAGGCTTCCATCGAGGAAGGCGACGATGCGGAGATCCGCGCGCAGTTCGAAACGAATGTCTTCGGCCTTGCGGCCATGACCCGCGCGGTGCTTCCCGGAATGCGTGCCCGTCGGCATGGTCACATCGTCAACATCTCATCGCAGGCGGGCTTCATCGGCTATCCGGGCTCCGGATATTATGCCGCGACCAAGCATGCCGTCGAGGGCCTCTCCGACGCGCTCGCCAAGGAGGTCGCGCCGCTCGGGATCAAGGTGACCTGCGTGGAGCCCGGCCCCTTCCGCACCGATTGGGCGGGCCGTTCCCTTCAGCAGCGGCGTCCGACGATTTCCGATTACCAGGACACGGTCGGCGCCCGACTCGAGACCACCGCGAATTACAGCGGCCAGCAGCCGGGCGATCCTGTCCGCGCGGCACAAGCCATCATCACGGCCGTCGAGGCCAAGGATCCGCCCAAGCATCTGGTTCTGGGGGCCATTGCGCTCGACGGCGTCCGGGAAAAGCTGAAGGAGACTCTCGCGGAGGTCGAGGCTTGGGCGGAGACGAGCCGCGGAGCCGATTACCCCGAAAGCGAACGCTAGGAAGATAACGACCCAGGCAACGGTGCAGCGGCCATCCTGACCGGATCGCATCAGGCAAGCCGTCATGGTATGTCGCTCGCATCAGCCTTCCAGCATAGGAGCCTCTCGCCCATGAGCCTTGAATCGGTTCGGACCTTCCTCGCCCAGAACGCACCGGATATCGAGATCATCGAGATGCAGACCAGCACCGCCACCGTCACCCAGGCGGCGGAAGCGCACGGCGTCGGGCCGGAGAAGATCGCCAAGACGCTGTCGTTGCGCGTCGGAGAGAAGAGTTTTCTCGTCGTCACCAGCGGGACGGCTCGCCTCGACAACCGCAAGGTCAAGGCGGCCTTTGGCGGCAAGGCCTCGATGCTGGACGCGGAACAGGTTCAGGCGCTCACAGGACACCCTGTCGGCGGCGTATGCCCCTTTGGATTGGCAACACCGCTTCCGGTCTATTGCGACATTTCCCTGAAGGCCTTCGACGAAGTGGTTCCGGCCGCAGGTTCGATCCATACCGCCGTGCGCATCCACCCGCAGCGCATGGCCGATCTGGTCGGCGCCGATTGGGTCGACGTTTGCCAGTAAGCGCAGAGACGTTCGGTCGGTTTTAAGCCGGCCGTCTAAATAACGTAAAAATCCTTGTCGGTCAGGGCGAGCTTAGGCTTCAGCTTGATGAAGAGGATGGCTTTGTACTTCGATCCCGAGCCATCCGCATCATAATACAAGTACCCGTTCTTCTTGTTGTAGATCAGGTAGTCGTTGCCGTCCTGCGCCTTGCTGCCGATGGTAAAGAAGTCGGGTTTCAGCTTTCCGGCCTTACCGAGCTTCTTGAAGATGCTGTTCTCCAGGCGGATCGTATCGTCCTTGACGTTGAAGTCCGTGATGGTGTCGACATTGGTCTTGGCGTTCAACTTATCCTTGAACGTGAAGGTGTCACGCCCCCAACCGCCGGACAGGGTGTCCTTGCCTGCTCCACCATCGAGAGAATCGTTACCTGCGTCGCCGTAAAGCCTGTCGTTGCCGTCTCCGCCCAGCAGGGTATCGGCGTGCATTCCTCCATAAAGCGTATCGTTTCCGCCCTGCCCGAGCAATCGGTTTCGTCCGGTCCCGCCATAGAGGACATCCTGCCCGGCGCCGCCATCGAGCGTATCGTTGCCGACATCCCCATAGAGCTGATCATGGCCTTCGCCGCCGGAAAGGAAATCATCGTCGATCCCTCCATAGAGAAGATCCTGCCCGTTCCCTCCATAGATGACGTCGTTGCCGCCGTCGCCATAGAGCCGATCATCTCCGTCGCGGCCGTCGATGAGGTTCGCGCCCAGATTGCCGAAAATCTCATTCGAGAGCGCATTGCCCGTCAGGCCGATGGAGAGATAGCCGCCGGCGGCTTTCAGGACTTCGACATTGTCGCTCAATGCATACGAGGCATAGGCGATGACCGTATCATACCCCTGCCCTGCATCCTCCAGGACCACGTCCGAGGAAGAGTCGACGAAATAGAGATCGTCGCCGGCACCGCCGACCAGGGTATCGAATCCGCCCTTGCCGTCGAGTTCATCGTTTCCTGACGTTCCAACGATGAGGTTAGAGAAGTCGCTGCCGATCAGCGACAGCGAACTCGCCCCGGCGGCGGCCCTCAGTTCCTCGATCTCGGCATCTGACGCCATGGCAAAACTGACGCTGCTATGGATGACGTCGTAGCCGCCGCCGACCGCTTCGAAGACTCGATCGTCCCGGTTGTCGACGATGTAGGTATCGTTACCGGCGCCGCCATCCAACGTGTCCGCGCCCTCCCCGCCGTCGAGATGATCGTCTCCAGCATAGCCCTCGAGATAGTCGCCCTGCGAGGCTCCGATAAGTCGATCGCTCCCCCGCATGATCGAAGCCACGGCAGCGGCGCCTCCTCCATGGAAGCTCGCGAGCCCCCCATCGTATGCGAATGGAACCGAACCGCAGGCAAAGGTGAACCACAATTCACCACCGCGCCGAACTTCCAGAGAGGAGACTTGGCCTGAATTCGCGCCGATGACAGGGCCTCGATAGACGATGTCGACCAGCATGTGATCGACATCGACCTGGAACCTCGCCGTTTCCAATCCGTCCTCGGTTCCGTAGACAACGGGACCCACAAGCGTAGTGAAGAAGTCCTGCAGTCGGAGGCCAGGTCGCATAGCGTTGGTGAAGGTGACGACAGCCATTGCAGGTTACCGGGAAACTTTCAGGTAAGCGTCGGGACAGGACCGACTGAAGAGGAAAAGCGCGCTTCGCCTGCTCATCCTCTTCAGAGAAGATGACAGCCAGAACAGAACGAAACAAAATTTCAGGAAACGATCCAGCTATTTAATCCTAACTCGCCGTCGATGCAATAACGAGCCGCCATCTTCTCGGGCGGCCTTCAACGGTCAGGGGACATGGGAGAACAGGTCAGCCGGCACCCGACAGCGATCCATCAAAGACAGCATTCGAGGAGGAGTAAGCACACATTCTGATGGGCATCAACAATCTTATACCCCTAAGTACCCGGCAGGGTAAGCTTGACATTTATTACATCGACTGATGCGATTTGCATTCAGGGAATATCTTCGCATCGGGTCAATGGAGGGTGTGATGGGCCGCATCATGAAAGAGGACGATATCTTCATTTCGGGATTGTTCGACCTCATGAATCTTCGCTTCGGCCCCTCCCAAGGCTCGGATGAAGCCTTCGGCGGCATCGAGGAGATGAGAATCCTTCAAAAGGAGTTCCAGATCTTCCGGAAAGGGCGCTCCTTCAGGGATTGCGTGGCCGTCCTCAATCTCGGAGGCTTCTGGAACGCCCGGGCGCGGAACAGATGGCTGAAACTTATCGGCGAACTGGACCAGTACGAGTCCGATGAGCCCGGCGTGAACGGCAATGACCGCATCATGAACATGATGGTCGAGAATCTGGAATCCGACCGGCCTCTTCCGGTCCTTTTCCAGGCTCACGACTCCCGTAGCGAGGACGGGCGCAGGGTGGTCGTGAGGGATTCCAGAGCGGGTTTCTTCTACATAGAGCAACCCTACATTATCGTGTCGTTGCCGATGCTTCCGAAAACGGCTCCGCGCGTGACCCGACAGACATCGACGGCAGCCCGCAAAGCTCCGGCCAAGACCGCCAAGGCAGCCCCCAAGACGGCGCGAAAGACGCCGCCGGGACGGTAAGCCCTCGATCCGGATGGTCAGCTTGCACTCCGCCGAACTCGACGAGGCCTATCGGCACGTCGAGCAATACTACACGCAGAAACTCCGCCGCCATGGCCCCAGTCCGCTGGGCGTGGATTGGAGCTGCATGCCGACGCAAGCTCTCCGTTTCCGAAAGCTTCTCACGCTCTGCGATTTCGACAGACCCTTCTCGCTCAACGATCTGGGATGCGGGTATGGGGCTCTTCTCGACTATCTGGCGCTCTATCATCCACGAACCCCTGTCGATTATCTCGGCATCGACCTGTCGCCGGCAATGGTTCGCAGCGCGCGGAAGCGCTGGACCGGGGAGACGATACGCTTTCACCTTGGGGTCGAGAGCCCGCGCTCAGCGGATTACAGCATCGCGAGCGGCATCTTCAATGTCATGCTCGATCAGCCGGTCC
>Ga0182736_1002872_pt1 | contig 12295 bp, 11 predicted proteins | sample eDN5th30CKraftBY_FD_128882 | JGI IMG/M metagenome (GOLD analysis project Ga0182736, IMG submission 128882) | Enriched backyard soil microbial communities from Emeryville, California, USA - eDNA 5th pass 30_C Kraft BY (version 2) (version 2) | ecosystem: Environmental > Terrestrial > Soil >...
CAGCTTCCGGACGCCAGATTCAATATACAAGTAACCAAAGAAAGCAGCTTCCGATACGCCCGCGGTCACACGCAATTTGGGTAGTCCTCTCGTCGTTCGTGGGCTGCCTAACGAGTGCCCTCATGGGCCCCATCGGGCTTGGCTCGCGCACGGTCTGCCACATCGCACCACACAACAAACCGGTTCAGCACCAAATAGCTCCAGCCCGCTTCGCGGCCGACCGGTCAATCGGGTCTGCGTGTGCTTTGCTACTAAATTCTCTCTCGCACCGCACATGCAAACCTATGGTTTCCCTTGCAGACCCGGCGGCAGCGCGTAGCGCTGTGCCGAAGCTATTTCGTGCTGAACCAGCGCGGTAAAGGGAATGGCTCGTCAGACCGTGCGCGAGCCAAGCCCGGTTGGGCCTATGAGGGCACTCGTTAGGCGAGTGCCATCGAGAACGAGAGAACTACCCAAATTGCGTGTGACCGCGGGCCTGAAAAGCTGCTTTCTTTGCTTACTTTCTTTGCAGCAGCAAAGAAAGTGAGTGCCGCCCCGCACAGGGGCAACGCTAATAGACCGCCACGAAAACGGGATCCGGCGACTACAGTAAGCAAAGTGAGCCCCACCCCGCACAGGAGGCAACGCTGACAGACCGAAAGCAAATCGGAATCCGGCGAAAACAAAAAAGTCACCGAACAACAGCGGCCGGTTTCCGAACCGGCCCCCCCAACGCCCGCAACGTCTCCTTGACAGTAGAGATCCGCACCGAGAGATCGGGACTCCGCGACTCGATGCGCAACTTGTCCTGACCCGCGAGCTTGATGTGCTTATGCTTCTGCACCATCTCGATGATCTTCATGCCATCGACGGGCGGATTCGGAACGAACTGCAGCGAGATCGACTGCTCGCCCGCGTCGATCTTCGAGATGCCGAGCGGTTTCGCAGCAAGACGCAGCCGATGCGTCTCCACGAGCGCATGCGCCTGCGGCGGCAGCTTCCCAAATCGATCGACGAGCTCTTCGAGAATGCCATCGATCGCATCGCTCGATTCGCAGTTCGCGAGCCGCTTGTACAACGACAAACGCTCCTGCACATCGGCGCAGTAATCGGCGGGCAGAATCGCGGGCGCGTGCAGATTGATCTCGGTCGTTGCCGCAAGCGGGGCGTTCAGATCCGGCTCGCGGCCTTCGCGCAGCGCACGCACGGCGTCGTTCAGCATGTCGGTGTAAAGCTGGAAGCCGATCTCGTGAATCTCGCCCGATTGCTTGTCGCCGAGCACCTCGCCCGTACCGCGAATCTCCAGGTCGTGCATCGCGAGATAAAAACCCGAGCCGAGTTCCTCCATCTGCTGAATGGCTTCGAGCCGCCGCTGCGCCTGCTTCGTCAGCGATTGCGGATCGTGCACCAGCAAATACGCATACGCCTGGTGATGCGAACGCCCGACACGTCCGCGCAACTGATGCAACTGCGCAAGACCGAACTTGTCCGCACGATGCATGAGGATCGTGTTCGCGCTCGGCACGTCGATGCCGGTCTCGATGATCGTCGTGCACAACAGCACGTTCGCGCGCTGGCCGACGAAATCGCGCATCACGCGTTCGAGCTCGCGCTCGTGCATCTGTCCGTGCGCAACCGCGATGCGCGCCTCGGGCACCAGCGCTTCGAGCATCGCGCGCCGATTCTCGATCGTCTCGACTTCGTTGTGCAGGAAGTAAACCTGGCCGCCGCGCTTCAGTTCGCGCAGCATCGCCTCGCGGATCACGCCGTCTTCCTCGCGCCGCACGAAGGTCTTGATCGCGAGCCGCTTCTGCGGCGCGGTCGCGATCACGGAAAAATCACGCAGGCCTTCGAGCGCCATGCCGAGCGTGCGCGGAATCGGCGTCGCGGTGAGCGTGAGCACGTCGACCTCGGCGCGCAATGCCTTGAGCGCCTCCTTCTGCCGCACGCCGAAGCGATGCTCCTCGTCGATGATCACGAGCCCGAGCCGCTTGAACTTCACATCGCTCGACAAGAGCTTGTGTGTGCCAATGACGATATCGACCGAGCCTTCGTTGATCTGCTGCACGGCCGTCGAAACTTCCTTGCCGGTCTTGAAGCGCGACAGTTCCGCGATGCGCACCGGCCAGTCGGCGAAACGGTCGGTGAAGGTCTGCGTGTGCTGTTCCGCAAGCAGCGTCGTCGGCGAAAGAATCGCGACCTGCTTGCCCGCCATCACCGCGATGAACGCGGCGCGCAGCGCGACTTCCGTTTTGCCGAAGCCGACGTCGCCGCACACGAGACGGTCCATCGGTTTGCCGCTCGTCATGTCGCCGATGACGGATGCGATCGCCGCCGCCTGGTCGGGCGTTTCCTCGAAGCCGAAGCTCTCCGCGAACTTGGTGTAGTCGCGCGGCTCGAGCTTGAACGCATAACCTTCGCGCGCCGCGCGGCGCGCGTAGAGGTTGAGCAGCTCGGCGGCCGTATCGCGAATCTGCTGCGCGGCCTTGCGTTTGGCTTTTTCCCACTGGCCGGAGCCGAGCGTATGCAGCGGCGCGCTTTCCGGGTCCGCGCCGCTGTAGCGCGAGATCACATGCAATTGCGCGACCGGCACATACAGCTTCGCCTCGTTCTGATACTCGAGATGCAGGAATTCGGTTTCACCTTCGCCGAGGTCCATCGACACGAGGCCCATGTATCGGCCGATGCCATGCTGCGCATGCACGACGGGATCGCCGACCTTCAGCTCGGCGAGATCGCGCACCATCGAATCGACGTTGCTCGCCTGCTCCTGACGACGCCGTCCGGCGCGGCGCGCGAGCGGTCCGTAAAGCTCCGTCTCGGTGACGATCGACAGCTTCTCCAACGGCAGCGCGAAACCGTTGGCGAGCGGCGCGATGCCGAGCGTGAACTTGCCGTCGGCGGTCAGCCATTCGTGGAACGTGTCGCGCAATTCGCCGCGCAGGCCGTTGTCGGCGAGCAATTGCTGGATCGTCTCGCGACGTCCCGCCGATTCCGCGACGAGCATCACGCGATTGTCCGTCTGCTCCAGATAGTGACGCAGCGCGAGCAAAGGCTCGTCGGCGTGACGGTCGATCGCGAGGCCCGGCAGCGGCACGGCCCAGCCGCCTTCGGGCGTCGCGGGAAACTTCAACTGCGCGAAGCGCTTCGCGAACGTGAAGAAATCGTCGTCTGTCAGAAAGAGCCGGCGCGGTTCGAGCAAGGGCCGCTCGCGATCGTGCGAAAGGAAGTCGTAGCGCTGCTTCGTGTCGTGCGTGAAGCGCTTGATCGCGGCGTCCATATCGCCGACAAACGCGAGCTGCGAGCCTTGCGGCAAGTAATGAAAGAGCGTCGCGGTTTCATCGAAGAAGAGCGGCAGATAGTATTCGATGCCCGCCGAGGGCACGCCATTGCCCATGTCCTTGTAAATCTGCGAGCGGCTCGGATCGCCCTCGAAGACCTCTCGCCAGCGGCTGCGAAAGGCGGTGCGCGCGGCTTCGTCGAACGGGAACTCGCGGCCCGGCAGCAGGCGCACGTCGCGCACCGGATAAAGGCTGCGCTGCGTGTCCGGATCGAACGCGCGGATGGAGTCCACCTGGTCGTCGAACAGATCGATGCGATACGGCAGCGCCGAGCCCATCGGATAGAGATCGATGAGCGAGCCGCGCACGCAATACTCGCCCGGCCGCACGACCTGGCTCACGTGCTCGTAACCCGCGAGCGTCAATTGCGCCTTGAGCTTCGCTTCGTCGAGCCGCTCGCCCTGCGTGAACGAGAACGTGTAAGCCGCGAGAAACGACGCGGGCGGCATGCGATAGAGCGCGGTCGTCGCCGGGACGATGAGGATGTCGCAGCGGCCTTCGCCGAGATCGTGCAGCGTCGCGAGACGTTCCGAGACGAGATCCTGGTGCGGCGAAAACGTGTCGTACGGCAGCGTCTCCCAGTCGGGCAGAAGGCGCACGCGCGCATCGGGCGCGAAGTAGGGGATTTCGGCGGCGAGACGCTGCGCATCGACTGCGCTCGCGGTGACGACCGTCAGGAGCGGCACGCTCTCGCGATACGCGGCGTAGTAGCGCGCGATGGCGAGCGCATCGGACGAGCCGGAAGCGCCATCGAAAACGAAGCGCTGACCCGGTTTCACGAGCGCGATGGGAGAACTGGACTGCGCGTTGACGGCTTTGGAAGGCATAAGGTGTGCATGGAGCCGTCCGGCAAACGCGGGTTCGGAGAGTCGAACCGGCGTGCGCGGGACGTGGTCGCGAAAGACCTATTATAAAATCCGGGCTTCAACTTTGACTTGTTCACCTCATCTGCTCGACTATTCGCCCGTGACTTCGCGCCTGTTCTCACTGATTCCCTGCGCCGGCACCGGCAGCCGCTCCGGCGCGCCGATGCCGAAGCAATACCAGACGATCGCGGGCCGCCCAATGCTCGCGTACACGCTCGCGGCGTTCGACGCGTGCTCCGAATTCTCGCGGACGCTCGTCGTGCTCGCACCGGACGACAACCACTTCGACGCGCGCCGCTTCGCCGGATTGCGCTTCGCGGTCGAGCGCTGCGGCGGCGCCTCGCGGCAAGCGTCGGTGTACAACGGGCTCGTCGCGCTCGCGAAATTCGGCGCGCGCGAAGACGACTGGGTCCTCGTGCACGACGCCGCGCGCCCCGGCATCACGCCGGAGCTGATTCGCAAGCTTGTCGCGGAACTGCGCGACGATGCGGTCGGCGGCATTCTCGCGCTGCCGGTCGCGGACACGCTGAAACGCGTCGCACCGAACATGCCCGATGTCCCCACGGACGACGTGCGCGTCGCGCGCACCGAATCGCGCGACGGGCTCTGGCAGGCGCAGACGCCGCAAATGTTCCGGCTCGGCATGCTGCGCGAAGCGATCGAGCGTGCGCGTCACGACGGCCACGACCTGACGGACGAAGCGAGCGCGATCGAATGGCTCGGTCATTCGCCGAAACTGGTTCAGGGCAGTCTGCGCAACTTCAAGGTGACGTATCCGGAGGATTTCGCGCTCGCGGGCGCGATGCTTTCGGCCGGCGCCTGACTCACACTCAACAAAGGTTTGGATCGATGGATTTCAGAATCGGACAAGGGTACGACGTCCACCAGCTCGTCGAAGGCCGCCCGCTCATCATCGGCGGCGTGACGATTCCCTACGAGCGCGGTCTGCTCGGCCACTCGGACGCCGACGTGCTGCTGCACGCGATCACCGATGCGCTGTTCGGCGCGGCGTCGCTCGGCGACATCGGCAGGCATTTCCCGGACACGGCGACCGAATTCGCCGGCGCGGACAGCCGCGTGCTGCTGCGCGAGGCGTTCCGGCGCGTGTCGGAGGCGGGTTTCGCGATCGCGAACGTCGACAGCACGATCATCGCGCAGGCGCCGAAACTCAGCTCCCATATCGATGCCATGCGCGAAAACATCGCCGCCGATCTCGATCTTTCAATGGATCGCGTGAACGTCAAGGCCAAGACGAACGAGAAGCTCGGCTATCTCGGGCGCAAGGAAGGCATCGAAGCGCAGGCCGCGGTGCTTTTGCGCCGGACGTCAATCGACGGCTAAAGCGCGGCGGGAAGCGCTATTTCCCTTCGGCTTCGATCGTCAGCGCGACGGCGTTGATCACCGCGGCGATGCGGCCGACGTCGCGCAGTTGCGTCGTCGACATGCCTTCGGCCACGAGATTCTCGTAGTGCGATTTCACGCAGAAATGGCACTTGCCGACGATCGACGCCGCGAGCGCGTACATCTCGAAGCGCCGCTTGTCGACGCCGCCGTGCGACGCATACGTGTTCATGCGCAAGTTCGCGGGCTGCGTCTTGAGATCGGCGTTGTCGGCCATTTCCAGGTACGGATACCAGACGTTGTTCATGCCCATCAGCGCGGCCGCGGTGAGCACGGCGTTCGTCTCTTCGGGCGACAGCGCGCCCGAGTTGCGAATGATGGCGACGAGCTTCGTCGCTTTCGCGGCAAACGCGGCGGCGAGCGCGACGCCAGCCGCATCGCTGCCTTCGAGCGATGAACGCGCGATCGTGCCGTCGACGTTAAGGCGAATGTCCTTCGCGTAGTCGGGCACCAGTTCCTTGATCGCAGACAGAAATTCCATTGTTTTCTCCTGTTCGATGGCATTAAAAAGCCCGCCGATCGGCCGAAAACACTCGGCTCGATGGCGGGCTTCGCGGCATCCGGAAACGCTTACAGCGTCGCGCCGCCGACGGCACGGTTGCACGGGCAGAGTTCGTCCGTTTGCAAGCCGTCGAGAATGCGCAAGATTTCTTCCGGGCTGCGGCCGACGTTCAGGTTATTGACCGAGACGTGCTGAATGACGTTGTCCGGATCGACGATGAAGGTCGCGCGCAACGCCACGCCTGCTTCCTTGTCGCGCACGCCGAGTTGATCGATCAGTTCGCCTTTCACGTCGCCGAACGAGTAATGGTTCAGCTTGTTCAGGTCTTTGTGCTCGCGGCGCCATGCCAGCTTGACGAACTCGTTGTCTACGCTGCCGCCGAGCAGAACCGCGTCGCGGTCCTCGAAATCGGCCGCCAGCTTCGCGAATTCGACGATCTCCGTCGGGCAGACAAACGTGAAATCTTTCGGATAGAAATAGATGATCTTCCACTTGCCGGGGAAAGACTGCTCGGTAATTTCCTCGAACGCCGACTGGCCGTTCTCTTCGTGATGGTTGAAACCCGGCTTCGCAGCGGTGACAGTGAATGCTTCGACTTTATCGCCAACGGTCTTCATGCGGAAAACTCCTGTGAAATCGTTGAAAGGACAAACTCCAGCCAAACTACCGTATCGCCGTAACGCTCGCGTGACACGTTCATGCCAGGCCGCGCCGAGCGTTGAACCGCTTCATCTTAACCAGAATTAAAAGAGTGCTTCGGCCGTTTCCAGCTTCCGAAACGGGCGCGCTCTAGCCTTCGAAGCGCACGCCGCCTTTCATCGGCGGGAAGTCGATGGTGACTTCGAAGCCGGGCAGAGGCGTGCGGTTGCGCAGACGCAGCGTGCCGCGCTGTCGCGTGACGAGGCGCTGCACGATCGCCATGCCGAGACCGGTGCCGTTCGCCTGCGTGCGCGCCGTATCGACGCGATAGAACGGACGCGTGATGAGCGCGACCTGATCGTCGGGGATGCCGCGGCCCTCGTCCATCACGGAGAGCTCGACCTTGCCGTGCGCGACGCGCGTCTGCAGCGTGATGCGGGCGATGTCGTCGTGTTCGCTGCGGCCGTACTTGCGCGCGTTTTCCAGCAGGTTGCCGACCACGCGGCGCGCATCCGTCGGATCGCCTTCGATCACCGCGCCCTGGGCGAGATCCGTCCGCATGACGACGCCGTCGTCGGCCTGGAAGCGGGCGGCGAGTTCGCTCGCGATCATCGACAGGTCGACGGCCTCGGGCATGCGCTGCATCGGCCGCGCATAGTCGAGAAAGCGCCCGATGATCATGTCCATCTGCTCGATGTCGTCGATCATCGCGAGCTTGGTCGCTTCGTCCGACGGGCTCATCTCCGTCTCCAGCCGCAGGCGCGCAAGCGGCGTGCGCAGATCGTGCGAGATGCCCGCGAGCATCAGCGCACGGTCGGCCTCGAGCTGCTCGAGATCCTGCACCATCTGGTTGAAGCTTCGATTGGTTTCCGCAGCAACGCCCATGCCGCGTTCGGGCAAGGGTTCGGGCGATTGCCCCGAACCGACCTTGCGCGCGGCGAGCGCGAGACGCGCGAATGGCCGATTCACGAGACTTGTGATGAACGCCGCGCCGAACAGCGACAGCGCGAGCGCGAACACGCCCCAGCCGGCCCATTGCAGGCCGGTGACGGTGTCGAGCTGATCGCGATCGAGGGCGACCCAGTAATCGTCGTCGTCGATCTTGAAGCTGATCCATACGCCCGGAATGTCGTTCACCGACTGCGCGATGATCGTCTCGTTGCCGAGCCGCCCGCGCACGTCGCGTTCGATCAGCCGGTTGAGCGATTCATCGGGCTGGAGTTTGTATTTGTCGGTGGTCTCGCGCGGATACACGCGCACGCCTTCGTTGCTCTCCAGATCCTGAAGCAGCGCGCGGCGCAGATCGGGGTCGGAATAGAGCAGGGCGGTGCGCGTGAGCTTGACCACGGCGACGAGCTGAAGCGCCACGCGCTGCGCACGCGGCTCGCGCTCGATGACGCGAAAGCTCTGGAACCACGCCGTGAGACTGACTGCGATGAGCAGCGCGATCAGCGCGAAGGTTCGCCAGAACAGGCCGCCGAACGCGAGCGCCAGTAGCCGCCTGTCGATTCGCATGAGTCTGTCGGGTTCGGCTCGGTGAAGGGGAGAGAGCGTGACGAAACTCGCTTAGGATCGATCAGGCTGCGCCGTCGGGAATGAACACGTAGCCGAGGCCCCACACGGTCTGGATGAAACGCGGACTGCTGGGATCGGGCTCGATCAGCTTGCGCAGACGCGATATCTGCACGTCGAGGCTGCGGTCGAACACTTCGTACTCACGGCCGCGTGCGAGCTCCATCAGCTTTTCGCGCGAAAGCGGCTGGCGCGGATGGCGCGCGAACACTTTGAGTACCGAAAATTCGCCGGTGGTCAGCGGGATTTCCTGGCCGTTCTTCGTGAGCGTGCGCGTCGCGAGATTCAGTGCAAATTCGCCGAACTCGAACACTTCGGTGGTTTCTGACGGCGCGCCCGGCAATTCGGACGGCGTCTGACGCCGCAGCACCGCATGAATGCGCGCGACGAGTTCGCGCGGATTGAAAGGCTTCGGCAGATAGTCGTCCGCGCCCATTTCGAGGCCGACGATGCGATCGACATCTTCGCCCTTCGCGGTGAGCATGATGATCGGCGTGCGATCGTTGCTGCCGCGCAGACGCCGGCAGATGGAAAGACCGTCTTCGCCGGGAAGCATCAGATCGAGGACGAGCAGATCGAAACGCTCGCGCACCCACAACTTGTTCATCGACGGGGCGTTTTCCGCAACGTACACGTTGAAGCCCTGTTCACCGAGGTATCGGCGCAACAGATCGCGCAGGCGCGGATCGTCGTCGACGACGAGAATTTTTGAAGGGTTCTTGGTTTCCATGGCGGCATCTTAGCGCGTTTGTTCAAACGCCGAGTTTGTAACAAAAGCGAGTGTAACAGTTCGTTACAAAATTTACGGGGCCTGTGGCACGGCCTAGGGGTTTGCTGCGTACACTGCTTTACCTAAGCCCGCCATTCGGTAGATACTCCATTAGACCAGTGCGTCGCGCGGCACGACCAAGCCGCTTCGAGACGTGCGCGAAAAGACTGAGGCTGTCCGGTTGTCGAGCAACGAAGGGAACAACATGAAGGGAGCGCGGCAGCGCGGACCCGTGCGCAACGAGCGCATTCTCAGAAAGACACTTCTTGCCAGTGCGCTCTACGCAGTACTGAGCACGCCTCACGCCTATGCACAACCGGCAGGCTTCGATCGCGGCATCGCGAGTTCCCCGAATCGTTTCGATGGCAGAATGATTCGCGCGCAGCAGCGCGTGGGCAAAGGTTCGGGGTCGTCGAGCCACGATCCGAAGACCGCGGCCATGCAACCCATTCAGCAAGTGGATCAGGCGCCGCCCGCGCGCCCGCCGCGCCACACCGTGATGACCGCCGACGAGCGCCGTCTCTTGCGGCAGCATATCGAAGAAGCGGTGCGCGATCTCTACAAGCGGTAAGCGGCGCGTGCCCGCGATGGACCGACGTGAATTTCTCTCGATTGGCGGTGCGTTCGCGGGAGGTCTCGGCAGCATCGGCGATGCGTGCGCCATCGCACATTCCGACACTTCCTCTGCTTCGATTCGCTCCCTCGTGATCGTCGACCTCGACGGCGGCAACGATGCGCTCAACACAGTCATCCCGATCGCCGATGCGCGCTATCGCGTGTTGCGGCCGAAACTCGCGATATCGAAAGACCGCGCATTGATGCTCGATGAACGCACCGCCTTGCATCCGTCGCTGTCGCCGTTGATGAGCGCGTGGCGCGCCAACGAAATGGCGATCGTGCAGGGCGTCGGCTATGACGCGCCCAATCGCTCGCATTTCCGCTCGCGACAGATCTGGGACACGGCATCGCATGCCGATGAATATCGCGCCGACGGCTGGCTCGATCGCGTGAACCTGAAGGTGACGCACATCACCTTGCACGGCTTCGACACGCACGAGCGTCAGTCGCATCGGCATGCGGCGCTGCTGGCCACGCTGGCAGAGCGGCTCGCGTCGCTGCGGGCGTCGCTGATCGCGTCCGGCGCATGGAGCCGCACGCTCGTGATGACGCGCTCGGAGTTCGGACGCGCCGCGCGCGAGAACGCCGCGGGCGGCACCGACCACGGCGCGGCCGCGGCGCATTTCATGATGGGCGGAGGCGTGCGCGGCGGACTCTTCGGCATGCCACCGCGACTCGATCGACTCGATGCGGACGGCGGCTTGTCCGTCGGCGTCGACTTCAGAACGCTCTATGCCACGGTGCTCGACGCATGCGGGCAGATCGATTCGTCATCGATTCTCGGCGCGCGCTTCGCGCCATTGCCGATCCTTCGCGTCTAACGCGTCTTCCATGTGATCCACAGCTTGCGGATCGGCGTGAGTGCGATGCGTTGATGCAGCACCCGAAAGTTCTCCCGTTCGATCTCGTCGAAAAGCGCGAAGGACAGCGCTGCCTGCGCGCGCAGCACGCGTTGCGTCGCGCGCTCCGAAGCGGGAATCGCGGCCAGCGCGTCGTCTAGCGCCTGGCGGGCGCGGCTGGTCTGAAAGCGCATGAGGTCCATGAACGTATCGCCGTACTTGCGATTGATGATGTCCGCGGCCGTCACGTTGAATCGCTGCAACTCGTCGATGGGAATATAGATGCGGCCATTGCGCGCATCGCCGCCGATGTCCTGAACGCGCTCGGCCAGCAGCAACGCGGATCCGAGCGGCGCGGCCCACGACGCGGCCTGCTGCGGATCGCGCGCGCTCGCGCGTGCAACGGCCGTCGCGAATGCGCCGCCCGTCTGATCGAGGTAACGCCGCAAGCCGGGCCAGTCGAGGTAGCGCGCCTGATCGAGATCCATGCCGAAGCCGTCGACGATCGCGGCAAGCGATGCGCGTCCGGCATCGTCGAGAACCGGATGCGCGGCATCGTCCGCGTGCGCCTGCAACGCTTTCGTGACCGGATGCGTGGGCTCGCCGCCATCGAGCCGCCCGAGTTCGCTTCGCCACCATGCGTGCTTGGTGCGGCCGATGGTCGGATCGCTCGTCTCCTTCACGGTCTCTTCGAGCTCGCGATAAAGCGCATAGAGCGCGGTCAGAAGCGGCTGGCTCGCAGCCGGCGCGCGGCGCAGCGCGTAGTACGTGCCGGAACCTTCAGGCGCGGCTTTTTGCTGGCAGTAATCGTCGAAATTCACGAACGGAGCTTGTGGGAGTTCGAGGGGAGGCGGGGTCGGTTCTGGTCGTGCGGTTGGCCGCGCGGCGTTCATTTTATCCGGCGAGGCGCGGCTTCGCTGCGCAGCGGCGGCAGCATCAGCCGGCCGCAAAAACAAAAAACCCCTTTGCCGATGAAAGGGGTTTTCGTGTGGTGCGAGGAGCGGGACTCGAACCCGCACACCCTTGCGGGCGTCAGGACCTAAACCTGGTGCGTCTACCAATTTCGCCATCCTCGCAGCACGGCAGGCGCTCTGGGCTCTTGGGGATGATGACCCGCGCCCGGCGATGCCGCCGTGTCCGGCACCGGTCCACTGTGCCAAGCCCGAGATTCTAACGCATTCATCTGGCGATGTCTGCGAAAATGCGTCGACGGTCCTGAGCTTAAGCGAGGCGCGAGAATCGTCGGCATGGCCGTCGATTCCGGCCATACGCGCCCGAAGATTGCGGCTCGCAGATCGGCTGCCTACAATCTCGTCACACTTCCGCTTCGGCATCGACATTCCCGCTCATGAACCGCAACGCGCGCAATCGCTTCGTCGCATGGCTCGGCATCGCCGCCATGTGGCTTGCCATCGTCGCGCCGGTCATCAGTCAGACGCTCGCCGCGCGCCAGGCCGCCAATCCGCAAGCGGTGCTTTGCACGGTCGATGCGACTGCAACGGACTCGCACGCCGGCCATCACGACGCCGGGAGTCATGTCGACGCCTGCTCCTACTGCGGACTGCTCGCGCAGAATCTGCCGATCGTCACGGGCGTCGTGCATGACGTCGCGCTGATCGAACGCGTCACGCGCGTGCCTGCCTTCGCGAACGTCGAAGACGTCACCTCGAAATCCTTCAACGCCGCGAGCCCGCGCGCGCCGCCCGTCCTCTCCTGAAGCCTTCCTTCGTCTGACCGCATCGATGTTCGTCGCGCACATGAGCGCGATG
>Ga0182736_1002875_pt1 | contig 12284 bp, 10 predicted proteins | sample eDN5th30CKraftBY_FD_128882 | JGI IMG/M metagenome (GOLD analysis project Ga0182736, IMG submission 128882) | Enriched backyard soil microbial communities from Emeryville, California, USA - eDNA 5th pass 30_C Kraft BY (version 2) (version 2) | ecosystem: Environmental > Terrestrial > Soil >...
CGCCGTCGATCTCGACGTCCGCGAGCACCTCCTTCACCGCCGGCGTGGCGGGCGGCGCCTTCAGCGCCTCGACCAGAAGCTCGCCCTTCGGGCCGACGATCGACGCCAGGGCATGGGCAAGCAGGAAGCCCGGATTGGCGATCAGACCGCCCCAGTTGCCCGAGTGATGACCTCCCTCGCGCAGATCGCAGACGAGATCGAAGTTCATGGCGCCGCGGCAGCCGAGGGAAAGCGTGGGCCGATCCTGTCGAACCCGTGGGCCATCCGACGCGATCAGCACATCCGCCGCAAAGTCGGCGGCATTCGCCTTCACGAGCTCTTTCAGACCCTTCGAGCCGGCTTCCTCACCCGTTTCGATCATGAACTTTGCGTTGAAGCCGAGCCGTCCGCCGCGCTCCTCCATCACCGCCCTCAGCGCGGCCATGTTGAGGGTGTGCTGGCCTTTGTTGTCCGCCGTCCCGCGCCCATAGAGCCGATCGCCGTCCCGCGCGGTGACCCACGGCCCCTGCCCCTTGGTCCACTGCTCGTCCATGCCGCGCACCACGTCGCCGTGGCCATAGCCGAGCACCGTCGGCAACGACGGATCCTCGATCCGCGTGGCGAGCAGGATCGGGCCCTGCCCCTCGACCGGGTTCTCATAGATCCTGGAAACAAAGCCCATCGCGTCGAACGCGGGCGTCATTTCGTCCTTGAGATAGCGATGGCACTCGGCAACGGCCGATGCGTCGGGGAATTTCTGGCTTTCGGTGCGGACCGCGACACGCCGAGCGAGCTCACCCTCGAAGCGACCATCGTCGACGTAGGCCTCCATGCGGCCGATGGCGCCCGTTCGCGTCCCACCCGTCTCGTTCGTCGCCATGTCGACACGTCTCCGAAGTCTCGCTGATCCGGCCATCGTCCGCCGCGCGTGCATTCGATCACGATCGGCCGGATTGCGAAAGTCTCGAGCCCCGGCGACGGGCGCTCCCCTCGGCACACCGCCACCGCATGCCTCGCATGTGCCCAGCGCGCGGCGGCTGCCTTTTCCCCGTCACTGATGCGGCCGAAAGCCCCCTCATTGCAGCAATCCGCGATTCGTCATCGACGCGCACGGAATGGGGAGGCATACGTGTCATCAATGGAGAATCGCCGGGGGGCATCCGTCAATACGTCCTCCGGCGGACCTGCGCCGGGAGGGGAACCCGTGGAAAAGCTCGTGGCACCCCGCAACGACCTTGCGGGCGGCATCCTTTGGGTGACGCTGGCCATGGCACTGTTTGCGGGCCTCGCGGCCTCGTCACGCTACTGCATGGCGCTTGGCTACCACCCGTTGCAGGTTGCCTTCTTCCGCTTCCTCTCCGCGCTCATTCTGATGCTGCCGCTGCTGTTCTGGCGGGGCATGTCGCTGGTGCGCTCGAACGCTCCCGAGCTGTATGCCCTTCGCGCGCTGATCAGCCTCTTCTCGATGACGTCGTGGTTCTACGCCATCTCGCTGATCCCATTGGGCGAGCTGACGGCCATCGGCTTCCTGTCGCCGCTCTTTGGCACCCTCGCCGCCGTGGTCTTCCTCGGCGAGAAGGTGCGGGCCCGGCGCATCACCGCCCTCGCGGTGGGCTTCATCGGCGCCATGATCATGCTCCGTCCGGGCATGTCGGCCGTTGGCCTCGGTCAGGGCCTCGCCCTGTTCTCGGCTTTGTCGGGCGGCGTCATGGCGGTGCTCCTGAAACAGCTTGCCGGCCGCGACGACCCGGACAAGATCGTCTTTCTCACCACGCTCATCATGACGCCGCTCTCGCTCATCCCCGCGCTGTTCGTGTGGACGTGGCCGACATGGGAGCTGTTGCTGCCCATCATCGTCGTGGGCCTGACGGGCGTCCTCGGCCACGTCTGCCTCATGCGAGGCTTCCGCGCCGCCGACGCCTCGCTCGTGCTGACGTTCGAGTTCTCGCGGCTGCCGTTCACGGTTGCACTCGGCTTCCTGATGTTCGGCGAGCTGATCGACCTGTGGACGTGGCTTGGCGCCTTCATCATCTTCTGCTCGGCCGTTTACGTCGCCCGCCGGGAGGCACGCCTGCGCGCCGAGGCGAGGCGACGGGAGCTGGAGCGCCCCTGATCTCTCGTCGCCTCTTTGCGAGTACGCCGAATCAATGCGCCTTCTGCGGCTTGCGCTCGCCGCGAACGATGCGCCGGCCCAGCGAATGCCGATGGACCTCGCTCGGTCCGTCGTAGATACGGAACGCGCGCACATCCCGGAAAATCCGCTGCACCATGGTGTCGTCCGTGACTCCCATGCCGCCGAGGATCTGCATGGACCGGTCGACCACGCGGAAGATCGCCTCCGAGCAGATCACCTTGGCCATCGACGAGGTCGTGCTTGCCTTGTCACCCTGGTCGAGCAGCCATGCGCAATGCCAGATCGCCAGCCGCGAGATGTGAATGTCCATCGCGTTGTCGGCGAGCATGAAGGACACGCCCTGGTGCTCCCCAAGCGTCTTCCCGAACGACATGCGATGCCGCGCGTACTCGGTGGCGATGTCGTGCGCGCGCACCGCCGATCCGAGCCAGCGCATGCAGTGCGTCAGGCGTGCCGGCGCGAGCCGCACCTGGGCGTACTGGAAGCCCTTGCCGATCTCGCCGAGAATATCCTCACCCGACACACGCAGGTTCTCGATATCGATCACCGCATGACCGCCCATGAAGCTCGAATCCATCGTGCTGAGCACGCGATGGATCTTGAAGGCGGGGTTCGGCAGATCGGTCATGAACATGGTGCAATCGCCCGGTCCATCGCCCGTGCGTGCCATGATGATCGCGAAGGCGGCTCCTTCCGCTCCCGTGATCAGTGTCTTCCGGCCGTTGATGACGAAACCGTTGCCGTCGGGCGTCGCGGTGGTCTTCAGCAGCAGCGGATCAGCCCCGGCGCCTCCGTCAGGCTCGGTCATCGCGAAGCACGAGCGCACCTCGCCGGTCGCGAGGCGCGAGAGGTATTTCGCTCGCTGCGTCGGCGTGGCGACCACGTCGAGCAGATGGATGTTGCCTTCGTCCGGAGCGTGAAAATGCAACGCGATGGGGCCCAGGATCGAGTAGCCGGCGGCTTCGAAGATCACCGCCTGCTCGAAATGCGAGAACCCCTTGCCCCCGAACTCTTCCGGCGAGTTGATCCCCAACAGGCCAGCATCCTTGGCCGCCGCATTGAGATCGCGCCGCATGTCCTCGGGAATGCCGTGGTCGTTCCAGCGCGGATCCTTCTCGAAGGGAATGATCGTCTCGCGCACGAAAGCGGCAACCTTGTCGCGCAGCTCGGCGAGTGGCGTCTCGATTTCGAAATTCATATGGCTCCTCATCCTGTCACCGGTTCGACTTTGCGCCGACACTAGCTGCTGTCACGCCAGGAGCAAGCGGCCTCGCGCACGCGGCTTGAGCGGGATCAACGCAACCGCGTCCGGCCCGGGACCGCACGCCGGCGATTGACGCGCGTCCCCGTCCGCGCCGACGATAGCCGCAGAAGCGAACCCGGAGCCGAGGACCAGCCCATGACCGCCGCCACGAAGATCGCCAAGGTTCTTTCACAGATTGTCGAGCTGCCGGCCGACGAACCCCTCGCGGACGGTCCCCAGGTGAAGGGGGCGATGCGCCCGTTCGTCGTCGTCAAGGTCGTCACGGCCGATGGCACCGAAGGCATCGGCGTGACCTTCTTCGGCGCCACCATGAACCGCACGTTGAAGCAGGCTGTCGACGACCTCGGCGCCCTGATGATCGGCATGGACGCGCTGGCCGCCGAGCGGATCGCCGCCAAACTTCGCGATTCCGCCTCGAGCGCCGGCCCGCAGGGCATCTTCACCCTCGCGATCTCAGCGCTCGACATCGCACTCTGGGACATCAAGGGAAAGCACCTCGGCAAGCCCGTCTCGCAGCTCCTCGGCGGCCATCGCGACACGGTGCCGGCCTACGCATCCGGCGCCCTGATGCGCCAGTTCACCCTGGACGAGGTCGAGCGCGCCGGCCGCAAGCTTGTGGAGCGCGGCTGGACCGCCATGAAGACCCAGCTCGCGCTTCCCGGACACACCACGCCGTCGATCGAGGTCAATCGCATCAAGGTGCTGCGCGAGGTCATCGGCCCCGACATCAAGCTGATGTGCGACATCAACCAGCGCTGGACCGCCTATCAGGCCGTCGACATCGGTTCGCGGGTTGAGCCGTATCGCCTGCACTGGCTCGAGGACGTCACGCGCGCGGATGATTTCCAGGGCCTCGCCACGGTCACCGCCGCGCTGAAGACGCCGATCGCCGGCGGCGAATATGTCTGGGGCATCGAGCCCTTCCGCCAGATGCTCGAGCGCCGCTCCGTGGATATCGCGATGATCGATCTCGTGCGCGTTGGCGGCATTACGCAGTGGATGAAGGTCGCGGGCATGGCCGAGGCATTCAACATCCCGGTGGTGTCGCACCTCATTCCGGAGGTGCACGTTCACCTGATCGCCGCCGTCCCGAACGGCGAGATCGTCGAATACATGCCCTGGTGCCGAAACCTGTTCGACTCGCCCCCCGTTCCGGAGAAAGGCGTGATGACCGTTCCCACCGCGCCCGGCCTCGGCTTCGGGTTCACAAAGGCCATCGACGCCGGCTTCAAATCCTGACCCGCTGACGGCCCGCGACTCAGTCTCACTCTCCAGCCCGGACCCGTCCCGGCTGGAGGGGAGCGAGCCGGACCATGCGCTCGGGTCGATCGCCCACCGCCGGCCTCACGACCATCCGCCCGTCGCGTTCGGCCGTCCGCGCCGCCGTTGCCGCCGCCGCTGCCGCTGCCGCTGCCGCTGCCGGCACAACCATGTTCGGCTTGCCTCGTCGCGCATCCCGTCCGAGGACGCGCGCGAGCACATGCGGCGGCAGGCCAGCGGCCTCGGCGGCCAGGACATAGGGGCTCCAGAACGACCGGAAGGCCTCCCGCGTCGCCTGCGCCGATGTCGACGACACGTCGATCCCTTTGAACGCCTGCCCGGCCAGCCACGCATGCACCGCCTGCCACACCACCGGCGGAGCCCGCCGATTGCGGGGCCCGCGCACCTGCGAAATGCACGGCGCGCCAGCATCATCGGGCTTTAGCGTCACCTCGACGTCGGCGATGGACCGCCCGTCGCGCCGGACGCTGAAGATGCGCACGCGCCCGTAGGCCAGATGCGCCGCATATTGGTCGAGACAGTTTTCCATCGCCACGCTTTCGCAGACGAAGTCGTCGACCGTCCGCAGCGCCACGATGTCGAGCCCGGACACCGACGCATTCTCCAGCCACGGATCGCGCGTTTCGCCGGCCAACGCACCGACCAGATCGATCCGCTTGCGCCAGATCGCGACTTCATCGCGGGCCCGCTTCCAACCGATGGCCGGAGACCAGATGCCGCGCAGCAAACGGTGCCCCTCGAAGTCCGGATCGAGGCTCGCCCATGCCCAAGCAAGAAGCCACTGCATGTCCTCATCGCCCGTATGCGGCGGCAGCATTCGCGGCTCCCGCAGACACCAGAGCGCGAAATCCCGCCCCACCAGCCGATGGCTGACGATCAGGCGATCGAACCAGATTGCCGCGTCACGTGGATGGGACGGAACGCGGTTCGCGGCCGCGATCGTGAACTCCTCGTCACTCGGCAGGATCGGCAGCGGCTGGGTGAAGGCCTGCGCCGGAAGCCGGCGGAGCCATAGCGGCAGGGCGAGCAGACTGGCCACCAGCTTCAGCGAACCCCCGCCGACCACAGCCTCGAAGGCCGCCTGCCGACGGCGGACATCGCTGTAGCCCGTCGCCAACGCAAACAGCAGGGCCGGATACGAATCCGCGAGATCCTCCACCGCCGGCGCGCATGACGTCAGGCCCGCGATGTACTTCCGGTAGGGTTGGGGAAAGGCATTGAGTCGACGCATACGGCGCTCGGTCACCGTTTCCGCCGTCGGCTCGAATGAACGAGGCACTCCGGGTGCCATGCGGTACTCCCGACCCGTACGACCGACCACAGCCAGAGGGTACCTGGCCATCATGGCGAAAGCGCGAGTGGCCCGAGCACGATTGCCGTCAGCAGCCGGTGACATCGCCCCTTGCGAACGGGCCCGGCCACACTGCAATCCGCGTTGCGTCGAACATCCGCGCCACGCCTCGATGCATATATAGTCATAACCGCGGGGCGGCTACTTCAACTCGGCGAGAGCTTGCGCAAATCCGCTTAGTGAAATCGGAATACCGATCCCCGCCTCTTCCGTCTGGAAGATGATGAAGACTGCGGTCTTACCCGTCTTCAACTGCTCGACGAGACCGTCCTCCGCCACCACCTGCGCATAGCAGGCGAAATTCTGACAGCGCAGAAACGGCGCGTTGCCAACGTCGCGATTGTCGATCTTCAGCCCGAGGCCGGGCGGCAACAGCACGCCCAGGGGCGCGAATACGCGCAGCACGCGCTTGCCGTTCGAGAACGCCTGAAAATAGACCGTCAGCCCGACATTGTTGCGGTCTTCGGCGGTAACGCTCTGCACCAGTGCGCAGACATCGTTGCGTGCCCCCGGCGGCGGCGGTTTGCAGACCACCTGCCAGTCGCCATGCTGGGCTTTGACCGTGCCCGATTGCGCCACGCCCGGCGTGGGCGCCACGAGCCACCCCGCAAGCCCGGCCAGAACGCCAAGGCATGCAGCCATTCGCCGCACGGCCGTTCCGACCGGCGTCCAGCGGGCATAGGGCAACCCGGGGGACGAGCCCTCACGCGACGCCGTTTCTGTCGTATTGCCCACGTTCAGGCCCCCCGGCACCAAGCATGGCCATCCCGCGCACGCCCGGCGCGGCGGAGCCACAATCCCATCACAGCTCGTGAACGCCGCAGCGGCACGGGCACCAACCTCCACGATCAAACCAAGGCAGTATTGCGGCCGAAGTCCGATGCCGGGCCGCATCCTCCACCCTCAAATACCCCCGCGGGTGGGCCCGTAAAGCTGCTAACTCGCGACTTCATCGAGCAATATGCCGCAGCGCGCTTCCCTTGAGTCGTGTCGCCGCATAGTGCTCACTTGTCTGGCAGAGTGCGGGTGAATCCATCGCTGGGCGAGCACTCGTTGAACATGTTTCACGAGGCAATGGCGATCTTATCGCGGGCTGGGCTTAGAGCAGGGCCACGGCGTGTGATCTTTCGTCTCTCAGGCGGGTGACACGTTGCAGGAAAGGAACTGCCATGGCATTCCAACCTCAAGCGTTGTAATTGGCACCGTCGGCGGGTGACGCAGGGCGGCATCAGACCATGCACTCCGACGCGGATCAGCAATTCGGCGGGCCATTGACGGCATGTCGAACGAGAAAGACGGCAAGTTGAGGACGGCGGGATGATGAGACGGCTGAAAAACGCGTTGCAGAGCATACTGGTCGGCGCTGCGGCCGGCATGTCGTTCGCGGCCGCGCCGGCCCTGGCCGGAAAAGGGCAGCCGTCCGATTGGCAGCTCGGCATGCAGCAATCCGTCACCGAGATCGCCGATCAGATTCATTCGTTCCACGATGTGGTGAACATCATCATCATCGCCATCGTCATCTTCGTGCTTATTCTGCTGGCGATCGTCGTGTTCCGCTTCAACGAGAAAGCAAACCCGACACCGTCCAAGACCACGCACCACACGGGCCTCGAAGTCGCCTGGACGATCATCCCGGTCTTTATCCTGGTGGCGATTGCGATTCCGTCGTTCAAGCTGCTGTTTGCCCAGTACACCTACCCGAATGCGGACGTGACGCTGAAGGCGACCGGCAACCAGTGGAACTGGACCTACGCCTACCCCGATCAGGGCGGCTTCAACTTCACCTCGATCATGCTCACCGACCAGGAGCGTGAAGAGCAGATCAAGAAGGGCATCGACGCACCGCGTCTGCTCGCCGTCGACAATGAGACGGTGGTCCCCGTCAACAAGGCGGTGCTGGTGCTGATCACCGCGAGCGACGTCATCCATAGCTGGGCTGTGCCGTCCTTCGGCGTCAAGGCGGACGCCGTCCCCGGTCGCACCACGGCAACGTGGTTCCGCGCACGCGAGGAGGGCGTCTTCTTCGGCCAGTGCTCGGAACTGTGCGGCAAGGATCACGCATTCATGCCGATCGCGATCCGCGTCGTGAAGCAAGAAGTGTTCGACCAGTGGACGGCCCTCATGAAGGATCGCAAGCGCGGTCCCGCGCGCGCCCTCATCGAGCAGGTGGCGATCGAACAAGCGAAGGCCAAGGTCTCATCGCGGACGCCCGCGACGAAGATCCAGTCCGTCGCGCAGAGATGACACGCTAAAAGCAGTACGATCGGCCGCCGAGGACGACGCAGCGGCCACACTTACGCAGGCAAGCCGGTAAGGCTACTCAAGACGAGGCTAAGACGATGGCCAGCAGCGCGCACGCCGTGCACGACGATCATACACCGCACGGCTACAAGCGGTGGTTGTTCTCAACCAACCACAAAGACATCGGTACGATGTACCTGATCTTCTCCATGGTGGCTGGGATCATCGGTGGCTTTCTCTCCGTGATGATGCGTCTCGAGCTCGCAGAGCCCGGGATGCAGTATTTCTCAAGTCCGCACCTCTTCAACGCCTTCGTCAGCGGCCACGGCCTGGTCATGGTATTCTTCATGGTCATGCCCGGCATCATCGGCGGCTTCGGGAACTGGTTCGTTCCGCTCATGATCGGCGCGCCCGACATGGCCTTCCCGCGCATGAACAACATCTCGTTCTGGTTGTTGCCGACCGCGCTCACCCTGCTGCTCATCTCGCTGTTCATGGAGGGCGCCGGTACCTGCGTCATCCCGACCGACATGTCCGGTTGCGGCTCTGGCACGGGCTGGACCGTTTATGCGCCGCTCTCGACCACCGGCCATCCCGGTCCGTCGGTCGACTTCGTGATCTTGTCGCTCCACCTCGCCGGCGCGTCCTCGATCCTCGGCGCGATCAACTTCATCACCACGATCTTCAATATGCGCGCACCGGGCATGACGCTGCATAAGATGCCGCTGTTCGCGTGGAGTGTGCTGGTCACCGCGTTCCTGCTGCTGCTGTCGCTGCCCGTGCTTGCCGGCGCCATCACGATGCTGCTGACCGACCGCAACTTCGGAACCTCGTTCTTCACGGCCTCCGGCGGTGGCGACCCGGTGCTCTATCAGCATCTCTTCTGGTTCTTCGGGCATCCCGAAGTCTACATCATGATCCTGCCGGGCTTCGGCATCATCAGCCACATCGTGTCGACCTTCTCGCGGAAGCCCATCTTCGGCTATCTCGGCATGGCCTACGCCATGGTTGCCATTGGCATCGTCGGCTTCGTCGTCTGGGCCCACCACATGTACACATCCGGAATGGGTGTGAACTCGCAGGCCTACTTCGTGTTCGCGACGATGGTGATCGCGGTTCCGACCGGCGTGAAGGTCTTCTCATGGATCGCCACCATGTGGGGCGGATCGATCCGCTTCACGGTTCCCATGATCTGGGCCCTGGGCTTCATCTTCCTGTTCACCGTCGGCGGCGTCACGGGCGTCATGCTGGCCAACGCCGGCATCGATCGGGCGCTGCATGACACCTACTACGTCGTGGCCCACTTCCACTACGTGCTGTCGCTCGGCGCCGTCTTTGGCATCTTCGCCGGCTGGTACTACTGGTTCCCGAAGATGTTCGGATACATGTACTCCGAGACCATCGGGAAGATTCACTTCTGGCTGACCTTCATTGGCGCCAACATCCTGTTCTTCCCGCAGCACTTCCTGGGTCTTGCTGGAATGCCGCGCCGCTACGTCGACTATCCGGAGGCCTTCGCGCACTGGAACCAGGTTTCGTCGTACGGCTCCTACATGACGGCCTTCGCCACGCTGGTCTTCTTCTTCGGCGTGTTCCAAGCCTTCAGCAAGAAGGTGAAGGCACCGGGCAACCCCTGGGGCGAGTCAGCGACCACACTCGAGTGGACCCTCTCGTCTCCGCCTCCGTTCCACTCGTTCGAAACCCTGCCGCGCATTCAGGCGGACAGCCATCACTGAGCCTGCACGAACGAAGCTTCGGCAGACGGCAACACGGGTGAGCGACCGTCGATCGGTTGCTCACCGCCTTGAGAAAAAGGGTGGCGCACGGGATCATGGCTGAGATTGGATTCAGCTCCGACGCAAGAGACAGACCGGTCGCGGACGGCGATGTCGGTGATTTCATGGCGCTGCTGAAGCCTCGCGTGATGTCACTGGTCGTGTTCACCGCCATCACCGGCATGGTGGCCGCACCCGGCACGATCCATCCCGTTCTCGGGATCATCGCCTTGCTCGCAATCGCGGTTGGCGCTGGTGCGTCGGGCGCGTTGAATATGTGGTGGGACGCCGACATCGACGCGGTGATGAAGCGGACGCAGTCCCGTCCCGTGCCGCAGGGCCGCATCACCCCCGATGAAGCCCTGACGTTCGGCCTCATCCTCTCGTGTCTCTCGATATTGACCCTCAGCATCACCGTGAGCTGGGTGGCCGGCGGTCTGCTCGCTTTCACGATCTTCTTTTACGTCGTGATCTACACGATGTGGCTGAAGCGGAGCACGCCCCAGAACATCGTGATCGGCGGTGCTGCCGGCGCTTTCCCACCGATGATCGGCTGGGCCGCGGTCACCGGCAGCGTCAGCATCGACAGCGTCATCCTGTTCCTCATCATCTTCATGTGGACGCCACCCCACTTCTGGGCCCTGGCTCTGTTCCGCAAGGGCGACTACGCGGACGCCGGCGTCCCGATGCTGCCCGTCGTCGCCGGCAATCTGGAGACGCGCAAGCAGATCGTCATCTACAGCGCACTACTGGTGCCGCTGGCTTGCACACCGGTGTTCACGGGTCTCGGCGGCATCGCTTACGGCTTCACCTCGGTGGTGCTCGGCGGCGTCTTCATGGCACTGGCCATTGCTGTCTGGCGCGAAGGAGAGCAAGAAGAAGAGGGCGACGCTACGCATAACCACAGGGCCGCGAAGCGACTGTTCGGCTTCTCGCTGATCTATCTGTTCCTGTTGTTCGCCGTGCTCCTGGCCGAGCATTCGATGCGCCACTTGCTGGCCTGAGGCACGAAAGGAATGCTGGTGGCTACCTCTGACGATAACGATAGCAAACGCCGGCAGCGGATGCGGTCGTTGGCAATCGGCCTCGCGCTTGGCGCGTTGGTGATCGTCTTCTACGTCGCCACGATCGTGCGCCTCGGTCCGAATGCCTTCCGCAAGAACGGCTTCGGCTCCACTCCCGCCGTCACCGCTCCAACGCAGCAGGCCCCGAAATGACGACTCGCAGCGGCCGCATGAACCCCAACTCGAAGGTCGCCGTCATCTGCGCGGCCGTTGCCGTGGGCATGGTCGGCCTCGCCTACGCGTCGGTGCCGCTTTACCGGCTCTTCTGTCAGGTGACCGGCTTCGCGGGCACGACACAGCGGGTCAACACCGCGTCGCAACAGGTTCTCGACCGCTCGGTCACCGTGCGCTTCGACTCGAACGTCGCCCCTGGCCTTGACTGGGAGTTCACCCCGGTCGTCACCAACATGAAGCTCAAGATCGGCGAGAACGCATTGGCGTTCTACCGCGCCACAAACCACTCGACCGAGCCTGTCGTGGGAACGGCCACGTTCAACGTCACTCCCGAGCAGACCGGCTCGTTCTTCAACAAGGTCCAGTGCTTCTGCTTCACCGAGCAGCGGCTGGAACCCGGCGAGTCGATGGAGATGCCCGTCAGCTTCTTTATCGATCCCGCAATCGTCAATGACCCGGACGGCGCGCTCGTTGGCACGATCACGCTGTCCTACACGTTCCATCCTGTGTCGAAGCCGAAGACGAGTGCCGCCGCAAGTCCGCCCAAACCCAAGGCGGATGAACCGGCACCTCGGTCTTCACCATCGCCGCACGGCTGAGTAGCCTTTACCCGGCATCGGTTCGCTGGATACCCATCCGGTCGAGACGCTGCCGACGCGAGAATGTACCGAACTTCGGGTAGTGCGGCCCAGCCGCCACCGCCCGCGACCACATGAGGGGGACGAGGAGACCCGAGATGGCCGACACCCACGCCAAGCACCACGACTACCATCTCGTCGACCCAAGCCCATGGCCTGCGGTCGGCTCTCTGTTCGCCTTCGTCATGGCCGTTGGCGCCATAGTCTGGATGAAGACCCACGCCAGCGAGACATCAACGCTGCTCGCCATGCGCGGACCATGGCTGTTCGCCGTCGGCGTCTTCGGCGTGCTCTACACTATGTTCATGTGGTGGCGCGATGTCATCAATGAAGCCATCCGCGGCGACCATACACCGGTGGTCCGGCTTCACCTGCGCTACGGC
>Ga0182736_1002876_pt1 | contig 12282 bp, 14 predicted proteins | sample eDN5th30CKraftBY_FD_128882 | JGI IMG/M metagenome (GOLD analysis project Ga0182736, IMG submission 128882) | Enriched backyard soil microbial communities from Emeryville, California, USA - eDNA 5th pass 30_C Kraft BY (version 2) (version 2) | ecosystem: Environmental > Terrestrial > Soil >...
GCAGTGGAATCAGGCGATGGAGGAGTTGGTGCGGGCCTATCACGCGATGGCGACCACGCATGAGACCAACACCTTGATGATGAACGCCCGCGACACCGCCGAAGCCGCCAAGTGGGGCTGAGCCAGGTGATCCGCTCGACGAAGGAACACCGCTCCCCATGAACAGGGGTGCTGAGCCCAACGCCGCTGAACTGACCGTCGAGCAGGCCTGGTACATCGCGGAAACCATTGGCGCCGGGTCTTTCCCGTGGGTATTGGCGATCACCATGCCCTACACCGACGCCAGGGAACGCGGTGCATTCATGGCGCGCCAGCGCGATGAACTCACCCGGATGGGAGTTGTCTCGCCGGACGGCACGGTCAATAAGAGCGTGGCCGACTGGATCCGGGTGGTGTGCTTCCCGGACCGGTGGCTGGACCTGCGTTACGTGGGTTCACCGTCCAGCGGGACCACCGAGATGCTGCGCGGCATCGTGGCGCGCCGTGACCAGGGCAGCGGTAAGCCCACCCGGACGGTGGTGGCGCTGCGCAACGCTCAACTGGTCACCTTCACCGCGATGGACATCGACGACCCGCGGCTGCTGGTACCGGTGCTCGGGGCCGGGTTGCGGCAGCGCCCGCCGGCGAAGTTCGACGAGTTCACCCTGCCCGCCCGGGTCGGCGTGCGCGCCGACGAGCGGTTGCGCGCCGGGGCCCCCCTCGCCGAAGTCCTTGACTACCTGGGCATTCCGGCCTCGGCGCGACCGGTCGTGGAATCGGTGTTCTCCGGTCCGCGCAGCTATGTAGAGGTTGTCGCGGGCTGCGCCCACAACGGCCGGCACACCACCACCGAGGTGGGCATGAGCCTGGTCGACGCCGACGAAGGCCGCATCCTGGTCACTCCCTCGCAGGCCTTCGACGGCGAGTGGGTGTCGACCTTCCGGCCCGGAACCGACTTCGCGACGGCTATCGCGATCGAACAACTGACCGCCACGCTGCCCGACGGGCAGTGGTTCCCCGGTCAGCGACTGTCCCGAGATTTCACCACCCAGCTGACCTAAACAGAGATAAAGAGTAGGGAACATCAATGACCGACGCCCCGGCGCTGACCAGCGCCGTCATGCCGATCGTCCGCATCGCGGTGCTGTCCGACAGCCGGCTGACCGAGATGGCCGTACCCGCGGAGTTGCCGCTGCGCGAAATCCTGCCCGCGGTGCAACGCCTGGTGGCTCCCGACACCGATGACAGCGAACCCGCCGACGGTGCGACCGCACGTCTGAGCCTGGCGCCGGTCGGCGGCGCACCGTTCAGCCTGGACGCCAGCCTGGACACGGTCGGGGTGGTGGACGGCGACCTGCTGGCGCTTCGCCCGGTGCCGGTCGGCCCGGCTGCGCCCGGCATCGTCGAGGACATCGCCGACGCCGCCGTCATCTTCTCGGCGTCCCGGCGTAAGCCCTGGGGGGCCGGCCACATTCAGCGCGCCGCCTTGGCTGCCGGGGCGGGGCTGATCTTCGCGGCCACCGGGCTGGCCACCGCCCATCGCGCGCTCACCGGCGAACCGGCGGGCCTGTTCGCGGTGATCGCCATCGCGGTGGTCACCGTCCTGGCGGCGCTGGCCGCCCGGGCGCGTTCGGCGGAAGCCGCGCTGCCGCTGTCGATCGCGACGTTGGTTCCCGTCGCCGCCGCAGGCACGCTGGCGGTACCGGGCCTGTTCGGCCCGGCCCACCTGGTGCTGGGCGCCGCCGCGGTCAGCGCGTGGTCGTTGATCTACCTGATCGCGCCCGCAGGCACGACCGACCCCGGCTCGCTGGACGGCCGCGGTGAACGTGGGATCGCCTTCTTCACCGCCGCCGTGGTCGCCGGCCTCGGCGTGCTGGGAGCGGCGGCCGTGAAATCCTTCTGGGAGCTTCCGCCTCTCAGCCTCGGCTGCGGGCTGATCACCGCCTCGCTGCTGCTCACCGTTGCCGCTCCGCAGGTTTCGGCGTTGTGGGCGCGACTGCCGCTGCCGGTGATCCCGGCTCCGGGCGACCCGACCCCGTCGGCGCTGCCGCAGAGCGTGCTCGCGGACCTGCCGCGCCGCGTTCGGGTCACCGAGGCCCACCAGACCGGCTTCATCGCCGGCGCCGTGCTGCTGGCCGTACTCGGTTCGGTGGCCATCGCCTTTGAGCCCGAAGGACTTTCGGGCTGGGCCTGGTATGTGGTGGCCGGCATCGCGGTGGCCTCGGTGCTGCGCGCCCGGGTGTGGGATTCCGCGTGGTGCAAGGCCTGGCTGCTGGCCCAGCCGCACCTGACCGCCGTCGTGCTGCTGATCTGCTACGCCGCGACCGGGCGGTATGCGGCCGCCTTCGGTGCGGTGCTGGTACTGGCCGCCCTGGTGGCGGTGTGGACGGTGGTCGCGCTGAGCCCGACCGTCGCATCGCCGGACAGCTACTCGCTACCGGTGCGGCGACTGGTGGGTTTTTTGTCCTCCGGTGTCGACGCCACCCTGATCCCGGTCATGGCCTACCTGGTGGGCATCTTCGCCTGGGTTCTGTCTCGATGACAAGATCCACCACCAAGGCCGGAATGGCCGGCGCGGCAGTGGCATTGACGCTGCTGCTGGCCGGTCCGCCGGCGTCGGCGATCACCCCGCCGAAGGTCGATCCGACGGTGCCGCCGCCCAGTGGGGCACCCGGCCCCGTCGCGGCGATGGAGCAGCGCGCCGACTGCGCGAGTTCGGGCCTGCTGCCCGGCAGCGACGTCAGCACCGCGCCCGCCGGACAGCGGATGCTCGACCTTCCCGCGGCGTGGCAGTTCACCCGCGGCGAGGGCCAGACGGTGGCGGTCATCGACACCGGTGTGCGGCCGGGCCCGCGGCTCCCGGCGGTGGAGCCGGGTGGCGACTACATCGGCACTACCGACGGCCTGACCGACTGCGACGGGCATGGGACGCTGGTCGCCGGGATCATCGCCGGTCAGCCCGCGCCGGACGGGCAGGACGGTTTCACCGGCGTGGCCCCGGCGGCGCGGCTGTTGTCGCTGCGAACCGCCTCGGCGACCATCTCTCCGAGGTTGGCCGGGGACGACCCCCGCACGACCCGCGTCGTCGTCGACATCACCGCCCTGTCGCGGGCCATCGTGCACGCCGCCGACCTCGGCGCACGGGTCATCACCATCTCCACCACGACCTGCCTGCCGGCCGACCGCAACATCGACCAGACCGAGCTGGGTGCTGCGCTGCGCTACGCGGCGGTGGAGAAGGACGCGCTGATCGTGGCGGCGGCCGGCGACAGTGGGCAGACCGGATCGGTCGGCGGCGGCGGCGAGGCCTGCGAGTCCAACCCGCTCACCGACCTCAGCCGGCCGCATGACCCGCGAAACTGGACGGGCGTCACCTCGCTGTCGGTGCCGTCATGGTGGCACCCGTACGTGCTGTCGGTCGCGTCGCTGTCCCCGGCCGGGCACCCGTCGGCGTTCACCATGGCGGGGCCCTGGGTGGGCGTCGCCGCCCCGGGCGAGGACATCGTCTCGGTGAGCAACCGCGACGACGGTTCTCTGGCCAACGGGCTTCCCGGCAACCAGGGCAGGCTGGTGCCGCTGTCCGGCACCGGGTATGCCGCCGGGTATGTCGCCGGGGTGGCCGCGCTGGTCCGCAGCCGCTACCCCGACCTGAATGCCATGCAGGTGGTGCACCGGATCGTCTCCACCGCCCACAACGGCGCCCGCGCCCCCTCGGGCTTGGTGGGGGCCGGCACCGTCGACGCGGTTGCCGCTTTGACCTGGGAACTGCCGCCGGTTGCCGATCCGGCCGACTCGCCGTCGAAGAAGCTCTCCCCACCGCCGGCTCCGCAACCCGAGGACCCGGCGCCGCGGATCGTGGCCTTCGCCGGCACCGCGCTGCTGGCCGGGCTGGTCGCCGCGGTCGCCGTCGGTGCCGCAGCGGCCGCCCGCCGACGAAAGGAAAACCAGCTGTGAGCCCGCACCGTTCCACCATTCCCCGGCCCGGGCCGGCGCGAATCACCCTGGTGCTGTTGGCCGTCGTGCCGGCGGTGCTGGCCTACCCCTGGCCCACCACCCGGGACCGCTGGGTGCTCGGTGTGGGTGTCGCCGTGGCGCTTGTCCTGCTGAGCTGGTGGCAGGGACTGCATCTCACCACCATCGTGCGCCGCCGGCTCGCCATGTTGCGCTCGCGCAGCGGCGCGCACACCGACCGGCGCGCACACTCCGGCGCACGGGCCACCGCGGCGCTGCGGATCACGGCCTCGGCGGCCGGGGGCACGCTGCCGCTCTCGCTGATCGCCGGCTACCTGAACCGCTACGGCCTGCGGGCCGACGCGGTACGCATCACCAGCCGCGGTTCGTCCCCGGAGGGCGACGCGGCCGGCTCGGACACCTGGATCGGCCTCACCTATTCGGCAGCACCGAATCTGCCGGCGCTGCAGGCCCGTTCGCCCAAGATCCCGCTGCAGCGGACCGCTGAGATCGCGGCCCGGCGGCTGGCCGACCATCTCCGTGAGATCGGTTGGGATACCGCACTTGTCGACGGCGACGAAATCCCCTCGCTGATTGGCGCGGGGGCGCGGGAAACGTGGCGGTCGGTTGTCGACGGCTCCGGCGGTCACGTCGCCGCATATCAGGTCGCGATCGATGCGGCGCTGACCGACACGCTGAGCCGGATCCGGGCGTCGAACGCCGAGGAAACCTGGACCACGCTGGAATTCGCCGACGAGGCGGGTCAACTCACCGTCGCCGCGGCGTGCGCCCTGCGCACCGGTTCGGCACCCGACGGCGCTGCCCCCCTGGCCGGTCTGGTGCCCGAGCAGGGCAATCACCGCGCGGCGCTGATGGGTCTGCATCCGCTGTCCGGGAGTCGCCTCGACGGCCACCTGGGGCTGTCGGAGGGCGAACTCGCCGGGCTGAGCTGGCCCGTCGCGGCAGCCGGTGTGGCCGCCCGCTAGAACATGTAGCCCCGCAGGAATGCCGTCATCCGGCGCAGGTAGGCGGGCTGGCTGACGTGCAGTATGTGGTTGCCGGGGAACCAGTGCAGTGCGCAGTGATCCCAGTGCCGCCACAGCATTTCGGACTGTTCCGGTGGCGCGAGCCGGTCGCCCAGGCCGGTGATGATCAGCCGCCGGTCCTTGGCCACCAACGGGGAGTAGTTCAGCGGGGAGTGGTAGGCGGTGGCGGCGGTGAAATCCTTGTGGGGGACGCGGCCCAGCCGTTGACCGGCATGTACCAGCATGTTGGCCGGAAACCAGTCCCGGATCTCCGAGTCGACCGAGACCACCGGCACATTCGGAATCACCGCCTGCAGTCGAGGTTCGACGGCGGCCAGCAGCGCACTGGTGTAGCCGCCCAATGACAGCCCGGTCAACGCGATGCGGTCGACACCGGTGAATTCGAGATAGTCCACCACCGAACGGAAGTCGAAAACGGCTTGGGCCATCGCCTCGGCGAAGCCGGACATGCCGTGCGAGAAGATGCCGTATCCGCTGAAGGGGGAGTACTTTTCGGCACGCCGCCCGTGGAAAGGCAGGGTGAACAACACGACGTCATAACCGGATCGGTAGAACCAGGGCAGCGAGAAGAACAGGCCGTTGAACAAATACGCCGACCCCATGAACCCGTGGATGACGCACAGTGTCGGCCGTGGCCCGTCGTCGTGGCGCCAATGCTGAAATCGGGCGAGGTTGTTCTGGGACAGGGCACTCCAGGAGTCGCGCATGGCCGGGTTGACCGCCTCGAAACCGCTGTGGAAGGCCACGTTCTCCACCACCCCGCGCGCCACCCGTTCGGCGAGCGGATTGGCCCGTCGAGACGAGATCCGGGGCAGCGATGCCGGGGCCGCAAACGAGCGGGCCGGGTCGTGTTCGGCGGCCAACTCGGCGTAGAACGCCAGCCGGTCCCGCTCCCGCCGCGACTCCTCGCGCCCGAAAGCGGTGGTCAGTATCGACGGGATCATCGCCGCGGCGACCATCGAGGCGACCGCGGTGCGCAACCCGATATCGGACACCGCCGAGGCGTCGACGATCAGCTTGTCGCGCAACGACAACTCGCTGCGGTCCGGCAGACCGTGCGCGCCGGCGTCCTCGCCCGCGATGTCGGGGATCGGGATGGGCGGAGTGAGGGGGGTGGCGTCAGGGGTCACGGTCGCCGGCCTTTCTCGGGTGCGGTCGCCCCCGTGGAGGCGCGGGGCACCGTCAACCGGATGGTAGCGCGACCCCGAACAGGTGCGCGGCATTGTCGTGGAGAACCCCACGCAGCCAGGCATCGTCGATGCCGGGAACCGCGGTGATCGCGGTCAGCGCCTCGAGATAGCCGTACGGGATGTTCGGGAAATCGCTGCCGAACACGATCCGGTCGCCCGCGGCGCGGACCCGCGCCTGTTCGCCGGCCGGAAACGGCATGAGTTCGTCGACGAACGCGGTGAACGCCATCGTGGTGTCCAGGTGTACGGCGACCGAATCCAGGCAGATATCGAGGAAATCACGGTATTCCGGCATGCCCATGTGCGCGATGATGAGGGTCAGCCGCGGATGGCGTCGCAGTAGCCGCCGAATCGGTTCCGGGCCGGTGAACCGTCCGGGCTGTGGCCCCGAACCGCAGTGGATGACGACCGGAATGCCGGAATCCTCGATCACGCCCCAAACCTCGTCGAGCAGGGGGTCATTCGGGTCGTAGTCGCCGACCTGGATATGTGCCTTGAACACGCGGGTACCCGAACGGATCGCCGAAGCGACGTACTCGGCCGCGCCCGGCTCCGGATAGAACGTCGCGGTGGCAAGACAATCCGGTGTCTCACGGGCGAATTCAGCCGACCACTGATTGAGCCATTCGGCCATCTGCGGTTTGTGCGGATAGACCAGCGAGGTGAATCGGCGCACCCCGAACGCCCGCAGTGCTTCGACGCGGGCGGCCTCATCGGTGCGGTAGGTGATGGCCCAGCTGCGGCCCACCATCGGGCCTGCCGAGTCGAAGTAGTTCCACACCTTGTCCATCACCGATTTCGGCATGAAATGTGTGTGCACATCGATGATCCCGGGCAGTCCGAGCCCGCCCCAGATCCGTCGCACCGTGGTGGCTTCATCGTCGTGTGTCACGACTGCTCCCAGCTGTTCTCGGAGACGAACTCGCTCAGCGGTTTCCGGTACGCCCAGTCGTCGAGCTCAAGGGCCGGGCGGTCGGGGAACTCCGGGACCGGGCCCAGACACAGGATCGCCACCGGCTCGGCGTCGGCGGGCATGCCCAACAGCTGCGCGAGCGGCTGCGGTTCGAACAGCGACACCCACCCCATGCCCAGGCCCTCGGCACGGGCGGCCAGCCACAGGTTCTGGATGGCGCACGACACCGACGCCAGATCCATCTGCGGCAACGTCCGGCGCCCGAAGATGTGGGCCTGCCTGCCCTCGCGCAACGCCACCACCAACAGCTCGGCGCAGTCGCGGATACCCTCCACCTTCAGCGCCAGGAATTCCTGTTCCCGCTGCCCGAGCGCACGCGCGGTGCGGTGGCGCTCCTCGTCGACCAGGGCGTGGATGGCACGCCGCAGGGTGTCGTCGGTGATCCGGACGAAACGCCACGGCTGCATGAGCCCCACACTCGGTGCGGCGTGCGCCGCCGCCAGCAGGCGCGCCAGCACGTGCGGATCGACCGTGCTGTCGGGTATGAACCGGCGCATGTCGCGTCGTTCGGCGATCACCCGGTAGACGGCTTGGCGCTCCGGTGCGCTGAAGGAAGGATCGGCCACGCGATCATGGTAGGAGCCACACGAAGGGACACCCGCGATGAAACGTCTGGAACTGCTCGGCCAGCTGCCCACCGGCGATGCCGGGAGCCTGGTCTACGGCGAACCGCACCACACCCCCGACGGCACCACCGTCATCACCGCCACCCGGATCCAGGCCCCCGGACCCGACGGGGCCGCGGTGACCGCCACGCCGGTGGGCGTTGTGGTGATCCGCGGTGACCGGGCCAGGTGGGTGGCCGCGGTCAACGCGGACCGAATCGCGCTGCTGGGGGTGCTCACCGGCCTGGTGTCTGCGGTGATCGCCTCACTGGCGGTGCTGCGCCGCCCACCGTGGCCGGACCTGCGGGCCGCCGTCGTTCGCCGCGAAGGCGACGGATGACGCGTTCGGCGGCGCGCACGACGGTTCTGGTGTCGGTGGCCGCCGCCGCGGCGGTGTATGTCCTGATGCTGCTGGGCTACCGGCAGGGCTGGGGCTGGCTCGCCGCCGTCGACTCCGCCGCGCTGGACGCGAGCCACGACATCGGCATCAAGCATCCGGTCTGGGTGCGGTTCTGGGACGGAGTGTCCACGGTCTTCGAACCGGCGGTGTTCCGGCTGGTGGCCATGGCCGCGGTCGTGGCCGAGGTGGTGCGGCGCCGGTTGCGCTCGGCGCTGTTCCTGCTGGTGGCGGTCGAGATGAGCGGGTTGCTCACCGTGCTGGCCAAGGGTTCGGTCGATCGGCCCCGGCCGGTGACCGCGTTGGCTGCGGCAACGTCGTCGTCGTTTCCGTCCGGGCACGCCCTGGGGGTGACGGTGGGGGTGGGCGCACTGCTGGCGCTGACGCTGCCGATGCTGCGGCGCGGGGCCCGGGTGGCCGCGGTCTGCGCCAGCGTGCTGGTGGTGGCCGCGGTCGGTGTTGCCCGGGTGGCGCTCAATGTGCACCATCCGTCCGACGTGCTGGCCGGCTGGGCCATGGGCTGGGCGTACCTGGTGATCTGGGCGGTGCTGCTCAGGCCGTGGCGGGTTGACCGGCCGGGGCCCGCACCGCAAGATGATCTTGATGACCAGCTGTGAGCCCGACCCGGTCGGGGCGCTCGTCTGCTCCCGCAAGGGCTGCAGCGCCGAAGCGACCGTCGGCATGCTGTGGAACAACCCGAAGCTGCACACCCCGCAGCGGCGCAAAGTCTGGCTGACCTGCCCCGAACACCGGGAGTACTTCCGCGGCTACCTGTCCTCGCGCGGGCTGCTCAAATCAGAGGTCCCGGTCGAAGATCTCGAGCGTCGCGCGGAACCGTAACAGCCCGGCGCGCCGGGCCCGGTGTTTGACCTGCCCCCGGCGGGAACCGATGATGAGCCAATGCGCCGACTGCTGAGCCTGTTCTGCGCTGCGCTGTGCACAGCCGGTTTGACGCCGGTCGCATCGCCGAGCGCCCGGGCTGATGTCAACCCGTGGTTCGCCCAGTCCGTCGGCAATGCGAGCCAAGTGATTTCCGTTGTCGGGGTGGGTGGTTCGGACGCCAAGATGGACGTCTACCAACGCGGTGTGACGGGCTGGCAGCCGGTCGCCGCGGGAATCCCCACCCATGTCGGCTCGGCCGGAATGGCGCCGAAGGCCAAGAGCGGCTATCCGGCGACGCCGATGGGTGTCTTCACGCTGCCGTACGCGTTCGGTACCGCACCGAATCCCGGTGGGGGACTGCAGTATGTCCAGGTGGGTCCGGACCACTGGTGGGACGGCGACGACCACAGCCCGACCTTCAACACCATGCAGGTCTGCAAGAAGGCGCAGTGCCCGTTCGATACCAACGAGAGTGAGAACCTTCAGATCCCGCAGTACAAGCACGCGGTGGTGATGGGTGTCAACACCGCCCGCACCCCGGGCGACGGCGCGGCCTTCTTCTTTCACACCACCGACGGCGGCCCGACCGCGGGCTGCGTGGCCATCGACGACGCCAAGCTGGTGCAGATCATTCAGTGGCTGCGGCCCGGCGCGGTCATGGCCATCGCGCAGTAGGGCACAACAGCGGTCGTCAGGCCTCGGCGCAGTACGTCGAACGGGCGATGCTGACGAACTGGTGCGCCTTGGTCAGGGTCAGGCTGGGGTTGGCGTTCTTCACGCCTTTGGCGGCCTGGTTGGTGCTGTGGCCGGAGGCGAGATACTCGCACACCGTGTGGCCGCCGGCCACCGCGTCGACGGGGTTCGGGTAGGAGATCCCCACCTGGTCTAGTGCGCCGAGGAACCCGCTGTCGGAGGGCTCGGCGGCCGCCGGTGCGGCCAGGCCGAGCAGACCGGCCGCTGTGACTGCGGCCAACACGGGTTTGCGGACCTTCATGACATCCTCCGTGGGTTTCAGCTGGGGCAGAACGCGCTTCGCGAAAACGCCACGAACCGGGCGGCGTTCTTCACCGAGAGGCTGCGGTTGGAGATCTTCAGGGCACGCGCGGCGGCGTCCGGTCCATGCCCGGACTGCAGATAGTCGCAGACCTGCCTGCCGACCGCGACGGCCTCCTGGGGATCGGTGTACTCGATGCCCGCCTGATCGACCGCGGCGAGAAACACTGCGTCAGGGTCGTTCTCGGCGTGTGCGGGTGCGGCCAGGCCGACCAATGCGGCGGCCCCGACCGCTGTCACCATCCATCGTGCGTACTTCACAATGCAATGAGCATCGCTGCCCCGAATTAACCGATTGCAGCGTCAAAATGAATGCCAGGTGAACACCATCCGTCTGGTGCGCGACGTGCCGTCACATAGGGGCCGCGCGCTCAACAATTCATCGGCACGCCACCGTGTTGACCACCTCGTCGTAACCTCCGGTTCACCTGGCGCGCGTTACGTGGAACCTCGCGCAAGACCGCCGAAGACCGCAGGAGCTGAGCGAGGAGACGCCGTGTACCTGGACTACGGGGTACTGCCTCCGGAGATCAACTCCGGACGCTTGTACACCGGCCCCGGCTCCGGATCGATGATGACCGCCGCCGCCGAGTGGGAGAAGCTGGCCGCCGAGGTGCACACCGCCGCGGCCGCCTACGACTCGGTGACTTCCGGATTGGCCACCGGCCCCTGGACCGGCCCGGCGGCGACGGCGATGGCAGCCGCCGCGCAACCGTACGTGACGTGGCTGCGCGGTACCGGCGCCCAGGCCGAACAGACCGCCCGGCAGGCGCTGGCCGCCGCGGAAGCCTATGCGACCGCGCTGGCGGCCGTGGTCCCCCCGGCGGTGATCACCGCCAACCGCACCATGCTCACGCAGCTGGTCGCCACGAACTTCTTCGGGCAGAACTCGCCGGCGATCGGTGAGGCCGAGCGTCAGTACGCCGAGATGTGGGCCCAGGACGCCGCCGCCATGTACCGCTACGCCGGTTCCTCGGCCGCAGCGTCGGCGCTGACCGCCTTCAGTCAACCGCCGCAGACCACGAACGCGGCCGGCCAGCTCGCGCAGTCCGCCGCGGTCACCCAGGCCGGGTCCACCGCGGTCGCCGGCAACACCACCACGGCGCTGTCGTCGCTGACCTCGATAATCGGTCAGGTGTCGCCGTTCACCGGGCTGGCGACGCAGGGGATGAGCGCCACGATGACGGGCTGGTCCGGCACGGCGAACTTCCTCAGCAACCTCAACAACGGCATTGGTCTGACGGCCTTCAACGCCGAAAACCCGGGCGGCCTGGGCGAGATCCTCAACCCGCCGTTTCTCGGCCCGGCCGGCCTGGGCCCGGGCGGGCTGAACCTGGGCGGGGGCCTGGGGAGTGCCGGTCTGGGCGGCGCCGGCTTGTCGGCGAGCGCGGGCAACGCCCTCAAGATCGGTGGACTGTCGGTGCCGCACGGCTGGGCGATGCCGGCCACCCTGGCCTCCAATGTCACCCCGGCGGGCCTGGCTGCCCCGGCGTCCGGCGCGCCGATGGCTCCGGCCGTCTCCGGCGGCGTGCCGGGCACGGCATTCGGCGAGACCATGCTCGGCACCCTGGCCGGTCGCGGCCTCGGAGCCGCGACCGCCCGAGCCGCTTCGAACCGTCGCACGGTGGTGCCGCGCCCACCGGCAGCAGGCTGATCCGAAACCGACATGGATTTTGCGTTACTTCCTCCCGAGGTCAACTCCGGAAGGATGTACACCGGCCCGGGGGCAGCACCGATGCTCGCGGCGGCGGCGGCCTGGGACGCCCTGGCCGCCGACCTGGAGACGGCGGCCGTCGGCTACTCCGAGGTGGTTTCGAGCCTGATCGGCCACGAATGGTCCGGCCCGGCGTCGGCGGCGATGGCCAAGGCCGCGGCGCCCTACATCGCGTGGCTGCAGCAGAGCAGCACCAAGGCCGAAGAGACCGCGATCCAGGCCAAAACGGTTGCCGCAGCGTATGAGACCGCGTTCGCAGCGACGGTGCCGCCGGCGGTGGTGGCCGCCAATCGGACGTTGCTCGCGACACTGGTCGCCACCAATTTCTTCGGGCAGAACACCCCGGCCATCGCCGCAACCGAAGCGCACTACGCCGAGATGTGGGCGCAAGACGCCATGGCGATGTACGGCTACGCAGCGGCCGCGGCACCCGCCGGCACACTGCCGCCGTTCGACGAGCCACGGCAGACCACCAACCCGGCCGGGCTCAGC
>Ga0182736_1002881_pt1 | contig 12268 bp, 7 predicted proteins | sample eDN5th30CKraftBY_FD_128882 | JGI IMG/M metagenome (GOLD analysis project Ga0182736, IMG submission 128882) | Enriched backyard soil microbial communities from Emeryville, California, USA - eDNA 5th pass 30_C Kraft BY (version 2) (version 2) | ecosystem: Environmental > Terrestrial > Soil >...
CAGCACGACCCGCTGCCCCGACGAGATGATGCGCTCCCGCTGCCAGATACTGGTATTCACGGTTGCCAGCACCAGCAACAAGCCGCCCGCCAGCCCAGCCAGCCTGCGCCAGGACCGGGAACCGCCCGGCATCGGCGCGACAGAACCAGCCACCCGCGGCACGGACAGGCGCCAGAAACCCAGCAGCAGCGCTGCGACCAGGCCCAGGAACAGTGATTTCTGCAATAGCGTCGAGTCGAGACGGTAATAAAAGAGAGCCAGGTAGACCAACAGGCCGGCAATGCCGAATGTCAACAGCGGGCGCCTGGACCAGGCAAAGCCGGCAATCATCCAGAGCAGCGCCAGCACGATGCCCGGCGCGCCCAGCCAGCACAGTCCCGCCACGCCCAGCAACAGCGGCGCGTTCCTGCGCATGCCCGGCGACAGCGAAGGCTGGCCGCGAAGCAGCATGAACAATACGGCGGCGGGCAGGGCGGCCCCGGCCGCGCCGGCCGCCATCAGCCAGGCGCCGGCGCCCGGTGCCGCCGCGGCCTGGGCGAAGGTATAGAACGGCGCGATTCCCGCCAGGACCTGGGCCCAGCAGGCCATGGCCCAGGCGGCGGGCACACATGCGTCATAGCGGGAACCACGGCGGGCCAGGCCAAACCCCGCCAGCGCCAGCAACGCGAGCAGCGCAAGCCGACCGTAGGTCGACACCATGAACTCCAGGGCACCGCCACCCGCGAAAGCCTCGGCCAGACCCGGCCACGCCGTGTCCGGCCCGCTCAAATCCAGGCCCGCTCCCGCCACCAGAACGGCCACGAGAAACCGCAAGGCGAAGTTCGCGCCCAGGCTGTAAATCAGGGCGCCCGGAACCATAATGGCCGCGAATCTTGCATATCCCGGCCACTCGTCGGCCATGTAGAAGCCGGCGCAAGCCAGCAGAAATCCGGCGGCGGCCAGGGTCGCCCCGGCCTCTCCCGGCAGCGGCCCGCGGCTGATCCTCTGGATGAACAGGCCGGCCGCGGCCAGGGGCAGGCCGACCCGCCATGCCAGATCGACATCCAGTTCCAGGTCCAGCGTGAACAGCAGGAACAGAATGATCAGGCCCGCCGTCACCGACATCGCCACCCCGCGGAATGCCGCGACGAACCACGAAGCGGCTCCCGTATCTCCCGTATCTCCCGTATCTCCCGTATCTCCCGTATCTCCTGCATCGCCTGCATCGCCTACGGCGTCCGCCGCCGGACGACCGGGGCCGGCGGCCTTCAGACGTTTCGCCATGGCGCCCAGGCCGGTCAGAAGCAGCGCGGTCAGCGCCATCAGCCCCGCGGCGAGGCCCAACAGCCCGAACCCGGTGGGGTCCGGTCCGAGCAGGACAATCCCATCCACGGCCGCCACGCCGAACACCGCCAGCGCGGCCAGGGCGGCCAGCGCCAGGTCGGGGCGCCTGGCCGCATAAAGGCGGGAAACGCCCGCCATGGCGCATACGCTGAGCAGCGCCGTCGCATGCAGCCAGTATGGCGAAGGCGCATCCAGGCATGCCGCGACCGCGACCACCAGCCACCCGAACATGGCCGCGGCCAGCACCCGCGGGCCGATCCGCCAGCGGTCCTCCAGCCTGTCGCCGTACCGCTCCCACAGCAGCAACAGCACGGCATTCAGCAGCGCCAGGCCCAGATAAACCCCCAGGGAGGACTCGATGGGCCGGAGCAGGCCTCCGCCGGAATGAAAATGCAGGACAATACCCGCATTGACCACCAAAACCCACAGCAGGGACAGGAAAACCGTCCTGGCCGCGGCGACCCAGGGCAATATCAAAACGGCCCACCACAGGAACAATTCCCATGAATCGGCGCCGGTCTGATATATTTGACCCACCAGCGCCAGTAAAGCGCCCGCTCCCACCCCGGCCAGCGCCAGCAGGCCGGCGGACACGGAAAAGTTCCGGCCTGCATGTCCGGGGAGCCGGCGCTCCAGCAGCAGGGCCGCCACGATGACGGCCGCCAGGCAGAGCTGCGCGCCGGCCAGTTTTTGAAAGGCCGTGGCTCCGGCCCAATTCGCCGCCACCCAGCAGATCGCCGCGCTCGCCAGCAATAGCGAGCCCAGTGAAAGTGTTGTTTTACGAAAAAAATCCGGCCAATTTTTATAAGGCGAAAAGCCTGTTTGATAGCCCTCGACTTGCATTTAGCGTTTATCCCCTCGTATGATCCGCGCTATCGCTGCCGAAATGCAGCCACTGGAAACTCATGACTAAAACGCTCATTATTGCCGAGAAACCCTCGGTCGCCCTAGATATTTCCCGCGCCCTCGGAGGGTTCACCCGGGAAGGCGACTATTTCGAAAGCCCGCAATACGTGCTGGCCTCGAGCATCGGGCACCTGCTCAGCCTGGTGGCGCCCAATGACCCCGTCCGGGGCAAATGGAGCTTCGCCCACCTTCCGGTGATCCCCGATCAGTTCACTCTGGGGCCCACCGACAAGCGGTCGGCCGAGCGGCTGAAGCTTTTGGTGAAACTGCTCAAGCGCAAAGACGTGGACGCCATCATCAACGCCTGCGACGCGGGGCGCGAAGGCGAGCTCATATTCCGCTACATCGTACAGTACGCGGGCGTGAAAAAACCGGTCCGGCGTCTTTGGCTGCGCTCCATGACCCAGGCGGCCATCCGCGAGGCGTTCGCCAACCTGCGCGACGACGAAACCATGAAACCCCTGGAGGCCGCGGCCCGCTCGCGCGCCGAGGCCGACTGGCTGGTCGGCATCAATGGCACCCGGGCCATGACCGCCTTCAACAGCAAGGACGGCGGTTTCTTCAAGACCCCCGTGGGCCGCGTGCAGACCCCCACGCTGGCCATCGTGGCCGAACGCGAAGAACGCATACGGAAATTCATTTCGCGCGATTATTGGGAAGTGCACGGATCGTTCGTGGCGGCGGCGGGCTTTTATCCGGGGCGCTGGTTCGACCCCAAATTCGTCAAGAACGAACTCGACCCCGAACAGCGCGAATCGCGCCTGTGGTCGAAAGCCGCGGCCCAGACCATCGTCGCCGCCTGCCGCGACCAGCCGGGCTCCGTCACCGAAGAATCCAAGCCCTCGACCCAGATGTCGCCCGCCCTGTTCGACCTGACCTCGCTGCAGCGCGAGGCCAACTCGCGCTTCGGGTTTTCAGCCAAGACAACGCTGGCGCTGGCCCAGACCCTGTACGAGCGCCACAAGGCGCTGACCTATCCCCGCACCGACTCGCGCTATCTGCCCGAAGACTACCTGCAAACCGTCCAGCAAACCATGCAGGCCCTGGCCGCGGGCGGCTCGGCCGCCGCGGCCAGCGTCAAGCCGTTTGCCGAAAGACTGTGCAAAGAGAACTGGGTCCGGCCGAACCGGCGCATCTTCGACAACAAGAAAGTCTCGGATCACTTCGCCATTATCCCGACGGTGCAGATCCCGCGCGACCTGAGCGAGGCCGAAAACAAGATTTACGAACTGATCGCCCGCCGCTTCCTGGCGGTGTTCTACCCGGCCGCCGAGTTCCGGCTGACCACCCGCATCACCATCGTCTCGGGCCATCACTTCAAGACCGAAGGAAAAGTGCTGATCAATCCGGGCTGGCTGGCCATATACGGCCGCGAGGCGCAGGGCGACGACACCAACCTGGCGGCGGTGGCCGATGGCGAAATCGTCAGGACCGACCAGGTCGACATCAAAGAGCTGGCCACCAAGCCGCCGGCCCGCTTCAACGAGGCCACGCTGCTCTCGGCCATGGAAGGCGCCGGCAAGCTGGTCGACGACGAGGCGCTGCGCGAGGCCATGTCCGAGCGCGGCCTGGGCACGCCCGCCACGCGTGCGGCGATTATCGAGGGCCTGCTCAACGAAGGCTACCTGCGGCGCGAAGGACGCGAACTGGTACCCAGCGCAAAGGCGCGCCAACTGATGACCCTATTGTCGGGCCTGAACGTCAACGAATTGACCTCGCCCGAACTGACCGGCGAATGGGAGCACCGCCTCAAGCAGATCGAGCAGCGCCAGCTGGACCGCGACGCCTTCATGCGCGAAATTGCGCAAATGACCCAGATCATCGTAAAGCGCGCCAAGGAATACGAACGCGACACCGTGCCCGGCGACTACGCCACGCTGCGCACGCCGTGCCCCAAATGCGGCAGTGTCGTCAAAGAGAACTATCGCCGCTACGCGTGTACGAACTGCGACTTCTCCATAGGCAAGCATCCCGGCGGGCGCACCTTCGAGATATCCGAAGTCGAAGAATTGCTGACGCGGCGCGAGCTGGGCCCCCTGCCCGGCTTCATCAGCAAAATGGGCCGTCCGTTCGCCGCGCTGCTGCGAATCACCGACGAATACAAGCTCGAATTCGATTTCGGCCAGAATGACAACGACAGCAGCGAGCCGGTGGACTTCTCGGGCCAGACCTCGCTGGGGGCCTGCCCCAAATGCGGCGGCCGGGTGTTCGAGCACGGCATGAACTATGTCTGCGAAAAATCGGTGGGGCCGGATAAGACCTGCGACTTCCGTTCGGGGAAGATGATTCTCCAGCAGGAAATCACCTCGGACCAGATCACCAAGCTGCTGGCCGAGGGAAAGACCGACCTGCTCGAAGGTTTCGTTTCAAGCCGGACCAATCGCAAATTCAAGGCGTACCTGGCCAAGCAGGCCGACGGCAAGATCGGCTTCGAGTTCGAACCCCGGCCCGAGAAGCCCGGCCGGAAAACAGCGGTGAAAGCCGGCGCCAAGACGGCGGGCACGGCGCCGGTGAAACAGACTAGGAAAACAGCGGCGAAGAAGTCGGCGCCGCCGGCCCCGGCGGCCAAGAAAGCCACCAAGGCGCCTGCCAAAAAAGCCTCCAGGACAGCGGCCGGCGCAAAGAAAGCGGCGACGAAAACCGCAACAAAGACCGCGACGAAAAAGGCCGTGAAGAAAGCGGTCGCGACCGGCGACGCGGATATCGATCCGCCGTTCTAGGCTGTTCTCTCGGCGGCCCGGAGCCAGGCCTGAAAACAAGCCGCCTTGTTTCAGGCCTTTGCCCCCGCCCCGGAAACGACGCAGGCGCCTGAAAAAGGCGCCTGCGTCGTTTCATTCCAGGAAAGCATTTCCCAGGCTGAAAGCGGTCCCGGAAGCGGCTACCGCCCCAGGGCCTTCGCGTAGAACTTCTTCATATCCTGATTGATCTGCGCCAGGGCCTTGTCGTCCATGAAAATCCCGTGCCCCGTCTCGTAATAACCAACAGTAATATTGGAGGCCAGTTTCTTGTCAAACGTCATATGGGACAAGTCGTATTCCGCCATGGAGAAAGGCGTGGCGAAATCGAAATAGCCATTCATCTGGAACACCTGCAGCGAAGGGTTGCTGCGCATGGCCACGCCCAGATCGGCCGCGACCCAGGTGTTTTGCGGGAAGATATTGCGGTCGTCGTATTCGCGCTGCGAAGTACCGGCGACCGACGGCGGCGCATGGCTCCAGTCCCACGCCTGAATGATGCCGTCGCCAATGACCTTGTAGCGCTGTTCGGTGCGATAGCCCAGCCGGTTTCCCAGGAAATCCAGCAATATGGCATTGACCGGCATCAGATATTCGCTGACCACCCAATAGTCGCTTTCGGGCTCTTCCCCCGCGTGATCGAAATCCGTCATGAGCGTGCGCCCGTCCATACGGCCGATGACCAGCCCCTGGTCGCGCAGCAGTTCCTTGCGAAAGCGGATCACCGACACCCGCAGATGCGTCTTCTGGATATAGTCGGGGCTTAATCCGATATAACCCGACAGGCGCCTGGCCATCGCGTCGCGCGCCTCGTCCGAAAGACCATTGCCCTGGAAAAGGGCATTCGCATAATCGCCCTGCGCGAAATCGCGCGCCTCGGCCAGGAACTCGGGCAGCGGCCGGTCCTGATAAGCCGTCTTGCCGTGATACCAGGCGGTGGCCGCCATCGTGGGAAGATCCACGACGAACTTGTGGTCCATCCCGTTGGAGAAGGCGCCGAAATTCAACACGGTCGCCACCAGAATCACGCCGTTCAATCCCACCCCGCGGCTTTGCAGCATATTCGAGACCACCGCGGCCCGCGTGGTTCCGTAGGAAACCCCCAGAATGAATTTCGGCGACTGCCAGCGGTCGTTGCGGGACAGATAGCGCGAAATGGCTCGCGACGTGACGTCGGCATCGGCGTCCACGCCCCAGAACTGACTATCCCTGGCCCCGCCCAGGGCCCGCGAATAGCCGGTGCCGACCGGATCCAGGAACACCAGGTCGCTGTGCTGCAGCAGGCTGTGCTCGTTGGGCTTGAGTCGGTATGGCGCGCCCGGCGGATGCCCCTGCTGCGCGGCCGAATAGCGCAGCGGCCCGAACCCCAGGTAGTTGCCGGCGGTGGTCGCCCCGCCGGGGCCGCCATCCCATAGGAATGTGACAGGACGCGTGCCGCTGTCGGCGCCGTCCTGCGTGTAGGCGACATAGAAAACTTCCGCGATGGGTTCATTGTCGTCATTGCGTATCAGGAGCTTGCCGGCGGTGCTGGTGTAATCCATCGCCGTGCCGCCGAATGTGATCCGGTCGCCGGCCTGGGCGGTCTTCTCGACCGTGTCGGCCAGGCCAGGGTCCGCCTCGTCCCGGACATTGCCGTGGGCGAATGCCGCCGGACCCAGCAGAAACGAGGACAATGCCAGTAAGGCAAAGCCGCGCTGTATCGAAGAAAAGAACATGATGGCACCCTTATTGCTGGTTCGTTCTGAAATGAAATTTCATTTGCGGAAATAAAGACTAACGAGACCTGCGGGGCGCCGCATCACCCAAAAGGGTGAAAACACCCACATATTGATGCCGACGCAAAGATTGAAAGCATGGCGATACTGTGCAAAACTGCGTCAACAGGCGCCGTGCCTGGACGACCCACTTGGACGAACCGCCTCGGTGGCCGCGCCAACCTTCGCACGCCGCCTACGCCTTTTTCTACCACGCCAGGACCCGACATGCACTGGAACGACGACGAAACACGGCGCGAGGTGGATGGCCGGCTCTATAAAAAGCTTTGGGAAGCGGTGAACCGCCTGTACGCATTCGACGAAACGCTGGACGAATTCCCGGCTTTTCTCTGCGCGCTGATCGCCGAGGCGCTCGACTCCGACCTGGCCGATTACGGCGAGTACCACCCCGCCAGCAAACAGATGGGCGGCACCTTCTGGACGCCCGGATCCAACTACGCGCATCGCATCGAGGCGCACATGCTGCACATGCACAAGCACCCCGTCTTCACGGCCGACCCGAACTTCTATAAAGAACGGGCGCTGGGCAACCGCGACTTTTTCACCGACGGCGAATTCTTCGCCACGCCCCTGTATCTGGATTCGTTCAAGCCCGATGGCCTGCGCCATTTCCTCAATATCTGCCTGCCCTGCGGCGGATGGATAGTCAGCCACGGCGTGTATCGCCAGGGAACGCAGGGCTACAGCCGCAAAGAGCAGGCCCTGTTCTCGCTGCTGTGGCCCCATATCCAGCGCTGCCACGAACTGGCCCGCGCCCGCACGCTGGACCGCCTGACCCTGATGGAGCGGATCGAGTGGCTGTACCCCGCGCTGGGCAAACGCCACCGGCAAGTCATGTATCACGTGGCCCGGGGCAAGAGCAACGAAGCGGTCGCCCGGTGCCTGAACCTGGACGTCAATACCGTGAAGACGTATCTGAAAGTGCTTTTCGATGTGCTGGATGTCGCCAACCGTACGGAACTGGCCGTGCTGGCCCATCAGCGGCCGCCGTCCATGTTTTTGCCGAGCCGCGCGCACGGGTAGCCGCGTCCGCCAGCCGCGATGACGCTTGTTACATTGTGTGTGTTGGGCGCCAGCCCGGGACTGCGCGCCGACCCCCGCACGGTTCCGGCATACAGCCCTGTGCCCCGCCCATGCTGCATCCTGGCCGCAGCGTGCAAAATAAAACCCGGGTTGCCTGCCAGGCAGCCCGGGTTTTACTTTCCTTCAGGAATTCTCTATATCTTGCCCATGAGAAACAGCACCAGAAGAATGATGAAAATCAGTCCAATGCCGCCACTCGGACCATAGCCCCAGGAGCGGCTGTAGGGCCAGCTCGGTATCGCCCCGATCAATATAAGAACCAGCAGTATCAGTAATATCAGGCCTATCGACATAAAACTTCTCCATATGTAGGAATTAATTCGGCGTAGCAACTTCCGTGCCGCTTTCATATTTATCCTGCGGCACGGACATATCTGCGGGGGCGGCCAAACTGGACGCCCAGTGGCTGTTTGGCACGTCCCCATCCCAGTCGTTGACCCCGCGGTGTTCTTCAAATGCCTCGGTACAACGGGCGTCAATGATCGAATATCCGGAGCCCGCCTATCTCTCTTTGTCCTGTCGTTGATTCAGGCTCTGCCGGAACCCTCGACGAAATAAGCGAATTGCGCTGCCTAACGCGTGGCTCCTTTCATGCCGGCATTGTTAAAAGCAATGCCGCTCCGGTCAGTCGGGCTCTGCCGGCATTGACGGGCCGTCAGGATTTTTTCTTTTTCGGGGGATGATTCTGTTCCGTGTCCTTAGGGGACTGCGGACTTTTTGTCTGCCCAGGTTTCGGCGCCTTTTTGGACGCATCGTTCTGGTTCTTCTCGACTTGCTCGTGCGAGCCCAGGTTGGTCGGATCGCCGAGTATGGTGCAAATAGTCATATTATTTATCCTTTTTGTTATCTATGGTCACTTGCCATCCGGACAGCATACGCTGATACCGCCAGGCTTCCTAAGCCTGAATTGAAAGAAAAACTGTTTTCCCGACTCTCCTAAGTGATTTTGGTGTATTGATCAACCCAATCGTCCGACCCCCGGCTAGTGGCCAAAGAGCGCATGAGCCTCTTTCAGCACGACCTCGGGCTTTTCATATTGAATCCAGTGCGAGCAGTCGCGCACCAGATCCGCTCCCTGGAGCCCGACCGCATCCCGGGTGCGGCGCAGAAATTCATCGATGCGGGAACGGTAGAAGGGATCATGCTCGCCGTAGAGGACGCGCAATGGCATGGCGAGCTTTTCCATGATCGGCAGCATGGACATGGCCCGGGAGATTTCGCGGGATTTGACCCTGCAGCGCCGCACGCCCCTTGCAATGATTTCAAGGACTGTCTCGTCGATCAGCGCGTGGTCCCAAAGCATCGCCTCATGAGCCGTCACGCGCACCCCCGCCATGAAGCCTTCGCGGCGGGCCGATTCCGCCGCCCGGCTCTGGATATCAAGAAGTTCTTTCGGCACGGGCATGATGGCGGGCGGACTGAGCAGCAGCATGGCGGCGACGCGCTCCGGATGCATCCGGGCCATCTCGACCGCGACGGTCGTGCCAAACGAGAAAGCGAGTATCGAACACCTGGGCTGCGCGTTCGCGCCCTTTTTGTTCCGGATGATGCTGCAGGCGGCGTCGGCAACGGCCTGCGACAACACTTCGATCGTCAGGGCGCCCTCGAGCGCATCGGATTCTCCGAAGCCCGGCATGTCCATCCCGATTACATGAAACCGGCGGGACAGCGCGTCGAGGTTGGCCTGCCAGTGTTGCCAGCTCCCATACCCGCCGTGGAGCAGCAACAGCGTTTCGCCCTCGCCCGACTCGACGTAGTTGACCCGGCCGGCGGGCAACTCGATGCACCGCTCCTGGAAACCGGCCGGCACCAGGCCCGGCCCGGCCGTGCCGGCGATGGCGCCCGGCTCATCTGAGCCCGCATGCGTAATAGTGCCTGAACCCGGTTGCGTAATACTCATAGTTTCTCTACTTGACGACGTAATGGATGCATAAACCGGTTACGATGGGCATTCCATCGTGCCCAACCACTCTTTCAACACTTCTGCCGTATCCGAGCCCAGCGGGCCGATGGCCCTTCGCACCGCGGCGGGCGTGCGGCTCAACCGGGCGGGACACGCCAGCAGTTCCCAGCGGCGGTCGCCCTCGACCGCGTCCACGACGAGATTGCGGTCCCGAGCCTGTCCGCTGTGCATGGCTTCCGTAATGGAATTGACCGGCGCGCAATAAAAGCCGCGGCTCTGCGCGGCCTCGGCCAAGGCCTGACGGGTGAGGCCGCACGCCGCGACGCCATTACGCAGCGTCGCATCGGGAAACAGGGAGCGGGCGTTTTCATAGTCGGTGTCCAGCACCACATGGCCGTCGCCGCATTCGACCATGAGACAATCCGGAACAGGCCGGTTCCAGCTGTCCTGAGTCAGCGTGGCGGCGATGTCCTGCATGGAAAGATCGATCCACTGCCCTTTGCCTTGGCGGTCGCGATAGTCCAGCGCGGCCAGGATGGCGGTGAGTCCGTACAGCCCGCCCATCACATCCGCAATGGAAATCCCCACTTTGTTCGGCATTGCACCATCCGCGCTGCGCGTCAAATCCATGACGCCGGACATTGCCTGGATCGTGGTATCCATGGCCGATCGCTTCGCGTAAGGCGATGCAATGCCGAAGCCTGTAATCGAGCAGTACACCAGGCGCGGATTGAGCTCGTGCAGCTGTTCGGGACTGAGGTCCAGCTGGCTGAGCGCGCCGGGACGCAGGTTCTCCACGAATACATCCGCTTCCGCCAACAGGCGTCGAAAGCGCGCCAGGCCTTCCGCGGTTTTGAGGTCCAGCTGGACGGCCCGCTTGTCGCTGTTGCCGATGCTGAAGAAGACGCCCTGATCGTGGCGCAACGGCGGAAGCTGGCGCGCGGGGTCGCCGGTCGGCGGTTCGAGCTTTACGACGTCGGCGCCCAGCGCGCCAAGCTGACGCGCGCACAGAGGCGCCGTCGTATAGTTGCCGATTTCGATTACCCGCAGGCCGCGCAGCGGCGGACCCGAATCGAGATCGGGCGATGCGGACTGTCCCGCGGAAAACGGCGCGGCGCTTTGCAAATCGGCCGGCGCACCGGCGGTTCTGGCGGCCCCGGGAGCCGGGATGTCCAGGCGGGGCCTGCCCGCGGTTCTCGTTCCGCGAAAAGCCGGCCCGGCAATCCGTACGGGGGACGAGGTCACCGGATCGACGGCGTCAAGGAGGATTCCCCGCTGCCGCAGGCTTGGGTCGCCCAAAAGCGCTTCGATGGCGTACACGGGGCCGCAAGGCAGAAGCTGCCCATTCAGCGCTTCGATACAATGCTCGACGGTCTGTCCCAGCGTCCAGGCCTCGACGACCTGGTCGACCTCCTGCCATCGCGTCACGCGTTTCTGCGGTGTATCGTAGCGGCTGTCCGTAGCCAGCGGCTCCTTGCCGATGATGGCGCATACGCGGCGCCACTGGTCATTGGAACCGGTACACAGCACCACCCAGCCGTTCTTCGCCTTATAGGCGTTCCACGGCGACATCGAGACATGCCGGTTGCCGATGCGCCCGGCCTCGATACCCGAAAAATATTGTGAAAGAAAAGTCGTATTCATCGCGATGGCGCAGTCGAACAGCGCGATCTCGACTTCCTGGCCGATGCCGGCCAGCCGGTTCACTCTCAGGCTGGCGAGCAAGGCGCTGGCGGCCCAGGCCGCGGCCGCGCTATCTATATAACGGCACTTGGAAAGAGTAGGCGCGCCGCCGCTTGCGCCCGTCACCCACATCCCGCCGCTGAATGCCTGGAGCAATGCATCCGGATAGGCGTGCCCGCGCAACGGGCCGGACGATCCAAAAGCGGTGATATCGCAACGGATTCCGTGCGGATTGAAGGATTCCAGCGATTCCGCCCACACATCCTGGTCGACGTCGGAAGAAGTAATGACTATATGCGCGGATTCAAGCAGACGCCGCAGGACGCGCCCGTCCGGGGATGAGTCACCGTCGAACAGCACACTGGCCTTCCCCGCGGCGGTCTGGGCGCGGTCATGCCACTTGAGCCGGCGGGACTGTATATCCTGGGCGGACTCCACAAGGACGACGTTCGCCCCGAGTTCGGCAAGCATCGCGCCGCATTTGCCCACCGCCTCGCGCCGTCCCAGTTCGACAACCGTGATTCCATCAAGAAACGTCTCAGCCATTTTTTCGTCTCACTCTGTGGTGCATGCGGGGCTCCGCGGATGCGAATCATATATTATGATACAGCATTCCAAATAACGCGAGATACCCTGCATATCGTAGTCTGGAAGCGTGGACGCCCACGCTTCCAGTGTGCTGTTTGGTTAGTCTGGATGCTCAAATTCGGATGCACGGGCTTGCCAGGCAAGGCGCACGCCGCAGCGATAGCCAGTGCCATCGCGAGGATTTGCAACGCGGCATGGCCCGTCCAGGCGCCGAAGGTGAGCGGGCGAATTAACCAGACAGGACACTAGGCGCCCCCCGCCCAGAGATTCGG
>Ga0182736_1002882_pt1 | contig 12268 bp, 9 predicted proteins | sample eDN5th30CKraftBY_FD_128882 | JGI IMG/M metagenome (GOLD analysis project Ga0182736, IMG submission 128882) | Enriched backyard soil microbial communities from Emeryville, California, USA - eDNA 5th pass 30_C Kraft BY (version 2) (version 2) | ecosystem: Environmental > Terrestrial > Soil >...
AAGGGATGATCTGGCCCACGCAGTTCTTGCCGAACGACGGAATAGGCGTGGTCAGGTCGCCGCCCGCGATGCGCTGGAAATGACCCTTGAGCGAATCCAGCGGACGCTTCACGAAATGCACGACATAGCGGTCGCCCAGGATCAGCAGCAGCAGACAGATGCTCAGGACAACGCCCATGCCGATATAGGCCTGGCGGCGGTTGGCGTCGGCTTCCGCCCACAACTGGATTTCCCGCTCCTTGGCGAATGCTTCGTACTCCTCCATGCTCTTGCCGAAGCTGCGGCTGGCGGTGACGACCGGGCCGGCCGCATGCGTGCGCGCCTTGTCCACCGCGCCCGCGTCCAGATGCTGGCGTTGCACATCAATGCCGCTGACCAGGGCGTCAAAGCCGGAACGCATGGCGTCCAGCAGCGCCGCCGGGGTGTCGTCGCGGGCCAGTTCGATGAATTGCGCCTGCTGCTTCTTCGCTTCGGTCAGCGCGGTGGCGATGCTGCGCCCTTCCGCCGCCGCCAGGTCTTTCTGCCCTTCCGCCACATATTCCAGCTGGCGCGACAGCCGCAGCCGGGCGCGCATGATCTGGTCGTTGACGCGGGAAAGCGCGGATACCTCGTGCAGGAGTTCGTTGCTGGCTGCGAGCGCTTCGCCGGCGCTGCGCAGCCCATTGACGCTGATGGCCGACAGGCCGGCGATGAAAAGGCTGATCATGAGCAAGGTGCCCAGGATCATGCGGCGGATGGTGATGTCTTTCAGAAGCTGTGTCATGCGCGTCGTCCCAAAGGTGCAGCAAGCCTGCTTAAGGACAACGACGGGGCCAGGGCCTTATTTAGCCGGGTGTTGCACATCTTACGAATATGTCGACGCAAAGGGCGAATATATCGACATGAACGGCAACATTGTTGCGATTTCGAGGAGGCGCGGGCGCCGGACGGCCCGCGTGGCGCCGTCAGCGTGAAGCGGGCGTCTGCACAGGTTCGCTTGCGTCGAACCGCAGCCGGGCAAAGCTGGCGATGCAGGCCAGCCCGGCGCACAGGGCGCCCAGCCACAGCGCCGCGATGGCGCCGTGCGTGGTGGACACGTTGAAACACGCGGCCACCATCGCCGCGCCGGACGCCTGGCCTAGCAGGCGCACGGTTCCGATCATGCCGCTGGCGCCGCCAGCGCGCGACGCGGGGGCGGAGGTCATGATGGCCCGCAGGTTGGGCGACTGGAAAAAGCCAAAGCCGGCGCCGCAGATCGCCATGCGCCACGAGATGTCCAGCACGGACGGGTCGGCCGGCATCAGCGCCAGCAACGCCATGCCCAGCGCCAGCATCGCCAGTCCCACGCCACCCAGCATGCCGGCCGGGTAGCTATCCGAAAGCCGGCCCGCGATGGGCGCCATGAAAGCCACCACCACGGGCCACGGCGTGATCAGAAACCCGGTCTGGACCTGGCTGTAGCCCAGCACCGTCTGGAACAGGAACGGCAACGACACGAAGGCCAGCGCCTGCGCGGCGAACGCGCACACGGCCGTGGCGGCGGACAGGGCAAAAAGGGGACGGCGCAGCAGGTCCACGGCCAGGATGGGCGCGGGATGGCCGGCCTGACGCCGCATCAGCAACCACAGGCTGGCCGCCGCCACGGCGCCTTCAAGCGCCACGCGCGGCCACGGCGCGCCGTGGGCGAGTTCGTTCGTCGCCAGGACAAGCAGGCCCAGCGTCAGGGCGCACAGCACCGCGGCCATGCCGTCGAACCCGTGATCGGATCGCGTGGTGTCCGGCAGCCCGCGCAGGGCCAGCGCACCGGCCAGGATGCCGATGGGGAAATTGACCAGGAACAGCCAGTGCCACGAGCCGAGCAGCAGGATGGCCGACGCCACGGTCGGTCCGCCCGCAAACGACAGGCCGACAACCATGGCGTTCAGGCCCAGTCCGCGGCCCAGCATGTGCGAGGGGTAGATAAAGCGCAGCAGCGCGCCGTTCACGCTCATCACCCCGGCTGCGCCCAAGCCTTGCAGGATACGGGTGGCCACCAGCACGGGCAGCGATGGCGCCAGGCCGCTTGCCAAAGAGGCCAGCGTGAAGACCGCGAGGCCGACGATGTAGACGCGCCGGTGACCCAGGATCTCGCCCAGCGCGGCCGCCGGCAGCAGGCCGGCCACCATCGCAAGCTGATAGCCGCTGATGACCCAGATGGAACCCGCTTCGCTGGCCTGCAGGTCTCGCGCGATGGTGGGCAACGCGGTATTGGCGATGGCCGTGTCCAGACTGGCCATGCAGACCGCCAGCATGACGGCCACGAGGGCGCCCAGGCGTTCGGCGGCGGGCAGGCCGACGCCGGCCGGATAGACGGTGCTGCGGGAGAACGAGAGCATGGATGGGCTGCGCTGCGAGGGCGTCCGGGCGGAGCGCCTGGAGTCGTAGGGACAGATTCTAATGCGCTGTTTGAATTCGACGGATCTTCAGCCGGCACGATGATCGCGACTGGGCCGGAGCGTACGACGTCGGGAATGGGGCGCGCGGCTGATTAATCATCCAAAGCATGACGATTATCCAATCGGATAATCGTCCGGCAATTGTCACTTAATGAAACTGCCTAGAAAATTCAAATACAACAATATGTACGCCTATTTTCTCTGTGCATTCAGAGGTAGCGTTGAATATTGCGCTGCGATATTAATGATCGATTCGTTAATAATCGTAAGAAATGCCCCCTGAATACGAAACCATTTGGTTCCGCGTTCCGATATTTGGACGTACGATTATCCGCAGCAGGATTGATGGTGCAACCGTATACCGTGGAGGCATTTTTCATGAAACGCTCGACCTTGCGCGCAGCGACATTGTGTCTGTGCATAGGTGGCGCGGCGCCCGGCATGGCGCTCGCTCAGACCGCCACCGCCAATTTCAACGTCACGCTCACCATTACCGCCAACTGCGTCATTTCCGCGACCGATCTGAATTTCGGCAGCCAGGGCGTGCTGAATACCGCGGTTACCGGCAACACCAATCTCTCCGTTACGTGCAGCAATACCACGCCGTATACCGTCGGCCTTAATGCCGGCACGGGCACGGGGTCCACGGAAGCGCAGCGGTTCCTGAGCGGCACCGGCGCCAATACCGCCACCGTGGCTTACCAGCTCTACAAGCCGGGCAGCACGACCGTGGTGTGGGGCGATGCCGATGTGGCGGCCCGCGTGGGCGGCACCGGGACTGGCGCGGCAACACCCATCCAGGTCAACGGCGTCGTGCCCGCGCAGGCCACGCCGGCGCCCGGCACCTACTCTTCCACAGTCACCGCGACGGTCTACTTCTAAGGGAGCCGCCCGATGCGGAAGTTCTTTCGGGCGGTTCTTGCAGCCTGTCTGGCGGCCTGTCTGACTGGCTGGGGCGGCGCGGCGGGAGCGGCTGCCCTGCAGATTTCGCCGGTGCTGGTCGAGCTTGCACCCACCCAGGGCGCGGGCGGCATCATGTTGCGCAATCCCGGCGCCACGCCGATCTATGGGCAGGTGCGCATTTACGGCTGGGAACAGGCCGATGGCGACGACGTGCTGTCGCCCACCTCCGACATTCAGGCCAGTCCGCCGATCATCCAGGTGCCGCCGGGCGGCGAACAACTGGTGCGGTTGGTGCGCGTGTCCAAGGATGCGCCGGCACGGCAGCAGGGCTTTCGCCTGATCATCGATGAGATCCCCGACCCGTCCTCGGCCGCGGTGAATGGCGTGGTGCTGCGGCTGCGCTATTCGGTGCCGGTGTTCGTGGCGGGCACGACGCCGTCGCCCGAACCGGAGCTGGCGTGGCGGGTGGAACGTGCGGGCGGCGAATGGGTGGTGCGGCTGTCCAACAGCGGCAGCCGCTATGCCCAGGTGGCCGAGCTGCAGATCCTGAACCGGGCGGGCAAACCCGTGGCGCAGCTGGAGGGACTGCTGGGCTACGCGCTGGCCAACCGCGCGCGCCAATGGAACATCCCGGCCAGGCAGGGCGCCGACGGGCCCGTCAAGATCCGGGCGCTGGTCAACGGCGACATGGTCACCTTCAACCCGCGCTGAAAGCGTGACCGCGTTCCGGCCCGCCGGCAACCACAGAAGGGCAGTCTATGGCATTGCGCGCTACCCGTCACCGCGGGCAACGCGCCTTGGGTTTCGCACTCTTGCTGCTGGGTGCGCCGGCCCTGGCGGCGGATACGCCCGATCAACTGGTTTCGTTCGGCAGCATGGCCGAGCGCGACGTGTACCTGGAGGTCAGCATCAACGGCGTCAATACATCCCAGCTGCTGCGTTTTCACGATACGCACGGGCGGCTGTCCGTCAGCGGCGCGGCGCTGCGCTCGCTTGGCGTGGACCTGTCCGCAATCGGCATGACGGACACGCGCGAGGTCAGCCTGGATGCCGTGGCGGGGTTGCGCTATGTGTACAACCCGGCGGCGCAGTCGGTGGACCTGGTCCTGCCCGATACCCTGCGCGTGCCTTATGAGGTGAATACCCGCGGCCTGCCGGCGACCCCGCTGGCGACGGCCGGGCGCGGCCTGGTGGTGAACTACGACGCCTATTCGCAGACCGACTATGACTACCGGCTGTCGCTGTACACCGAACAGCGCTACTTCGATGCGAACGGTGTCTTCAGCAATTCGGGCACGGCCTACCTGGGCGGGCGCGGCGACGAGTACGTGCGCTACGACACGTTCTGGACGCGCTCGGACCAGGAAACGCTGCGTACGCTGCGCCTGGGCGACACGATCACCTCGTCGCTGAACTGGTCGCGGTCGGTGCGGGTGGCCGGCGTTCAGTGGGGCCGCAATTTCGCGTTGCGCCCGGACCTGGTCACCTTTCCGGTGTCGTCGCTGAGCGCCTCGTCGGTCGTGCCGTCATCGGTGTCGTTGTTCGTCAATGGCGTGCAGCAGTACTCGGGCAACGTGCCGCCCGGGCCGTTCGTGGTCAACCAGATACCGGGCATCACCGGCGCGGGCCAGGCCACGCTGATCACGCGCGACGCGCTGGGCCGCACCGTCAGCACCTCGGTGCCGTTGTATATCGATCCGCGCATGCTGGCCGCGGGGCTGTCCAGCTGGTCGGTCGAGGCGGGCTTCGTGCGCCGCCAGTTCAGCGTGCGCTCGTTCGATTACGACAGCAAGCCCGTGCTGACTGCGTCGGGCCGTTACGGCTACAGCAACGACCTGACGCTGGAGGCGCACACCGAGGCCGGCCCGGGGTTGTACAACGCGGGCGCAGGCGCCATGGCGAAGCTGGGACAACTGGGCGTCTTGAGCGGCTCGCTGTCGGGCAGCGCGGGTGACTTCAGCGGCGGACAGGTGAGTCTGGGCTATCAGTATGTGCGGCCGGAATTCAGCGTGGACACGCAGGCCACGCGCCTCGTCGGCAACTACGGCGACCTGGGATCGCGTGAGGACGCGCCGGTGCCTCGCCAGACCGAACGCGTGACGGTGTCGATGCCGCTGGGCCGTTCGCAGAGCGTCGCGCTCAGCTATATCGGCTACCGCATGCCGGACGTGCCGATGGCCAAGCTGGGCTCGGCCTCGTACACCGCCAACCTGAATAGCCGCGTGGTCCTGACGCTGAGCGCATACAAGGATTTTTCCCAAGCGAATTCGGAAGGCGTGTTCCTGGGCCTGTCGCTGATGCTGGGCGAGCGCACGCAGGCAGGCGTGTCGGTCGGACGGCAGGGCGGCCAGGACACCTACAGCGTCAACGCCCAAAGCAGTGTGCCTTATGAAGGCGGCTGGGGCTGGGCGGTGCAGAACGGCCGTAGCGGCGGCATGCAGCTCAACCAGGGCCAGATCCAGTACTTGGGCCAGTACGGGCTGGTGAGCGGGCTGGTGCAGGACTACGGCGGCAGGACGCAGGCGTCCGCGCAGGCCTCGGGTTCGCTGGTGCTGATGGACGGCGCCGTGATCCCGTCGCGCCGCATCAACGACAGCTTCGCGCTGGTCTCCACCGAGGGCACGCCGGACGTCGCGGTGCTGCACGAAAACCGCAAGCTGGGCCGCACCAATGGCAGCGGGCACCTGCTGGTGCCGGACCTGAACGCATATCAGACCAATCGCATTTCCATCGACCCGGAGGACCTGCCCGTGGATGTGCGGCTGGATTCGACGCGCGCCGTCGTCGTGCCGCAATCCGGCGCGGGCGTGCTGACCACCTTCAAGGTCGAGAAGTACGAGGCGGCCTCGGTGATCCTGACCCTGCCGGACGGGGCGTTCGTGCCCGTGGGGGCGGAGGTCGCCCACATCGAAAGCGGCAAGCGTTCGGTGGTGGGCTACGACGGCCTGACCTTCGTGGAGGACGTGGCGGCCACGAACCGGGTGCGCGTGCGGGGCGGCGGCGTATCGTGCGAAGCCGAGTTCGATTACACGCATGCCGACGACGACCCCCTGCCCACGCTGGGACCCGTCGTATGCACGCCCTTGGCGCGAGGCCAGCCATGAAGATCGCCTTGTTGCTTGCGGCCGCCGGGCTGTGCATGGGATACGCGGGCGCCGCGCGGGCAAACACCTGCGCGCTGTCGGCGGGCACGACGGCGACCCTGGACTTCGGCATCGTCAACCCGCTCCTGCCGACCGACACGGTGGCGGACGGACAGATCGCCGTGACCTGCAATTTTTCATTGCTCGCGATTGGCGCGCGGTTGTGCTTCAGCCTGGGCGTGGGCAACACCAGCCCGTCGGTGGCGGCACGCGCCCTGGGCGCGGGCACGAACCGGATGAACTACAACCTGTACACCGATGCGGCGCGCACGCAGGTGTGGGGCGCGGCCACGGCGGGGCAGCCGACATCGCAGACGCTTACCGGTCCGGTGCTGGGCGGCGGCAACGTGTCCACCACGTTCCGGTTTTACGGCAAGCTGCCGGGCGGGCAGTCCACGGTGAGAACCGTGGGCAACGCCAACACGCTTTACAGCGAGACCTACACCACCACCGGCACGCTGGATGTGCTCTTCGGCCTGCTTTCCGGCCTGTCGAACTGCCCGCTGGCGGCGCCCTCCCAGCGCATCACGATTCCGCTGGTGGTCCGGTCGACCGTGCAGAAGAACTGCACGATCAACGCGACGGACATGGCGTTCCCCGCGCGCGGTGTCCTGAATGCGGCGGTCACGGCCAACAGCCAGATCACCGTCCGGTGCACCAATGCCAACGCGTTCTCCGTGGCCTTGAACGGCGGCTCCGTCGCCGGCAACGTGCTGGCCCGCAAAATGAAGCACACGAGCGCTGCCGACACCGTCAACTACCAGCTTTACCAGGACGCGGCCTACGCAACGGTGTGGGGCGATGCCTCGGGCGGCGCGCCGCGGGCAGGCGTCGGTACGGGCGCCAACCAGACCTTCACGGTGTACGGCCGCGTGCCCGCGCAGGCAACGCCGCGCCCGGGCACGTACCGTGACGTCATCACCGCCACGGTCACGTTCTGATCCGGCGGTGTCAGGACTCCACCGGCGCCGGGCGCGGCTTGACCGGCCAGAACAGCGCCGCGGGCCGCCGCAGGATGCGGCGGCGCACGCCGGCCGTCAGGGAGGTGCGATCGTCGCGGCGCATGTCGCGCGAGGCCATCGCCACGTTGAAGGCCAGCGCAAAGCTGACGATGACGTTCAGGGCGCCGGTCGCCACCGTGCCGGCTACAGCCATCCAGAACACCTGCGTGTGCACCACATCCCAGCCCAGCGTGGCGAGCGCGGCGGCGATCTGGCCGGCGCTGAGCGACACGTGGCGCACCTCCAGTGTCGATCCCAGCGCACTGACGAAGACGGGCAGCAGGCCCAGCATCAGCCCTAGCGAGACGTTGGCGGCGATCAGGGACACGTTGCGCTGCCAGAAGCCGGCCCAGCGCACCGCGCCCCGCGCGCCAAGCAGCTGCCGGGTGCGACGGCCATACGCCATCACGTCGTGCACGCGGTGCAGCGCAAACCAGTTGTCGGCCCAGCCGGCGATCAGGCTGGACAGCCAGATCAGCGCGCCGGTCACTGCGGCGTAAAGCGGCGTCGGTCCCCAGAACGACAGTGAATGAAGCGTGTCTTGCGCCTTGTCGGCGTCGATGAGCGGCTGTTCCAGCATCCGCATGGCCAGCCATTGGATTGCCCAGGCCAACGGAAACACCACGGCCAGGTTGCCCGCAATCGCGGCCGCGTTCGAACGCACCATCGCCAGCGTGTCGTCGACGAAGGCGTCGCGGCCGTCGGGCGTGTAGGCCGCGTCCAGCCGGCGGGCCAGCGCCGGTCCCGTCATGGCCGGCTGTTTGGTCGCCAGCGTGAAATGCGCGAACTGGATCACCAGAAAGCTGCCCGCGTAGTTCAACGCGTTCAACAGGCCTTCCAGCCACTTCTCCAGATGCGCCGACGTGATGATGAACTTGACGTAGACGGTGAACGCGACGACAAAGCCGCCGCCCATGGAGGCCTTGAGCATATCCATGTATTCCAGCGTGTCGCGGGCGATGTAGTGTTCGCCGGTTTCCGCGCTGCGGTCCATCACGCGGCGTGCCAGCTGGGCGAGCGATGACGCCGCCAGATGGCGGATGCTGCTGCGCGCCAGCGTGCAACGGATCAGTTCGGCCATCAGGTGCACGTAGCGATGGCGCTGCGTGGGGTCGATCCAGACGCTCAGCAGCAGCTCGATGCGCGCCAGGCGCAGCTTCATGCACTCGATCTGGTAGACCACGTCCACCGCCACGCCATTGCGCTTGAGTTCTTCGTAGACCGCATCTCCCGCCGCGCGGCATTCATCCAGCAATGCGCGCAGCACATTAAGGCGCTGGCCCACGGCCTCGCGCGGCGTGTCCGGCGTGCTGGCAAAGAGATCGGCGGCCGCATCCGACAGCGCAAAGAACGGGGTGTCTTCCACGCGGCCCGGCAGGCGCGAGCGGATGTCCTGGCTGAGACCGGCGGCGCGGACCTGGCTGATGAGCACCTGCATGCTGCTGGTCAGCGCGTGCGCCAGGCGCCGGGCAAGCGCGTCGGGCGTGGGGGCGGCGGGCGCATCCGCTACGCGCGCCGGGGCGCCTTCGTCCCGGTGCATCAGCGCGCGCACGCGGGCCAGTGTCGCGTCGTCCAGCGACTCGATCCATTGCGCGTCGCCGGCGCGGCGAAACAGCAGGGTGAACAACCCGTCCATGTCGCCGCGGTTGGCGGGCGGGGGCAGCATCCAGTCCACGATGCGGCGCCACAATTCGCCCCAGAAGCCCGGCTGCGATGCGACGCCGGTGTCGCACAGCAGTGTGGTGGGATCGTTGTCCACCAGCACCGACCGCAACGTGGCTGCCGTGCGCGCGGCCACGGCGGGATTGTTTTCCAGCACCTGCAGCAGGTAGCGCAGCCGCGCGTGGCGGGGATCCCCCCCATCCTGCCGCGCTGGTGCGCCGCCCGGCCGGTTCAGCCAGCGGCCCAGGTCGATGAGCCACAGATTGCGTTCGGCCAGCGGCGACTGCGGATCGGCATTGGCCAGGATGACGTCGAGCTGCGCCCCGCCGCGCGAAGCCCGCCAATTGCGCCACAAAGAAGTCAGCATGATCGAGCCTCGCGGGTCATCGTGAATGGGGGTCGCGGCGCAACGAGAATCCTTGCGCCGCATTCATGGCCAGGTAGCTGACGTTGCGCGACACCGTCGGCGGCTTGTCGCCCGCGTGCAAGGCGCGCACCTCGTCCAGCACCATCTTGTCGGCCAGCGTCATGCGGTCGATCATCCGCAGGTACTGCATCCAGCTTTCCACCAGGAAGACCTCGCGCCAGACGCCCTCGCGCTCCAGGTCGCGAAACAGCTGCCATTGCTGCGCGCCATTGCGCAGCCGCAACAGGCGCAGCGGCTGGGCGGCATGCAGCAGCGGCGCCAGCTTGTCCGCGTTGATCAGGTATTCCACCGCGACGAGCACCGCGCCGCGCTGCGTGTTGAAGCCGGCGGCCGCCATGGCCGGTTCCGCGTCGTCTGCGCGGGTGAGCGACCGGGCATCCACCGGTTCGGGCAGGCGCGACCGGTACAGCAAGGCCACGGTGACGCCCAGCACGATGCCGGCGGTGGACAGCGCGCCCGACACGCCCATCGTGCCCGCGAAGTGGCCCCACATGAACGATCCGGCCGCCAGGCCGCCGAAGATCGCGGTCTGGTACAGCGCCAGCGCGCGGGCCTTGACCCAGTCGGGCACCAGCAGCTGCACGGTCGTGTTGTAGGTGGCCAGCACGCCGATCCAGCAGCCGCCCGACAACAGCAGCGCGGGAAACGCGACCCACAAGGTGTTGGTCAGGCCCAGCGCCAGCAGGCAGGCGGCCAGCAGGGCGGCGGCCACGCTGATCAGGCCGCTGGATCCCCAGGCCGCACGGGCCCGGCGCACCACCACGCTGCCCAGGATGGCGCCCACGCCCAGCGCACCGAGCATGTAGCCATACAGCAGCGCGCTGCCGCTTTCATGTTCGTGCGCCAAGAGGGGCAGCAGCGCCCAGAGCGCGCTGGCCGACAGGCCAAAGGCGAACGAGCGCAGCATCACCACGCGCGTCACGGTCGAATGCTGCGTATAGCGCACCGCCGCCACCACGCCTTCGAACAGCCCCTCGGGCGGCAGGCGCCGCACGGGCAGGTCGCGCTTCCAGCGCCAGATCGCCCAGATCAGGCTGCCGTAGCAAAAACAGTTCAAAAGAAAGACCCAGGATGCGCCCATCGCGCCCAGCAGCAGGCCGCCGATGGCGGGGCCCACCGCCCGCGCCACGTTGAAGTTCACGCTGTTCAGCAGCACGGCGCTGCCGACGTGCTCGCGCGGCACCTGTTCGCCCACGGCCGCCTGCCAGGCTGGCGTGACGATGGCGCTGCCGATGGCGATGCAGAACACCGACGCGATCAGAGTGATCGGGTGCAGCAGCCCTGCAAAAGCCAGGATGGTGATGAAGACGCCGCCCGCCAGCTCCAGCAGCATCCCGGCAAGCATGACCTTGCGGCGGTCGTGGTTGTCGGCCAGCACCCCCGTCAGGATCGACAGCGCAACCAGCGGGAAGGCGGCCGCCACCTGGATCATGGCGACCATCAGCGGGCTGCTCTGCTCCGTCGTGATCACCCACGCGGCCGCGACGGATTGCGCCCAGGTGCCCAGGTTGGCAAACAGATTGGCGATCCAGATGACGCGAAAGGCGGGAAAGGCGAAAGGGGAAAGTGTGCTGACCTGCAGGACAGGCGCGGGCGCGGCCGGAGGGGCCGCTGGCAGGTCGGTCGACGCCGAAACGGGCTGCAGCATGGGAGCGTGGCCGGACGCGATGATCGCGCCCGTTCTGGGCTGGGTCAGGGTCGCTCAATGGTACGCCCAAGCCATGCGTCGGGGGAGGCGGCAGGCCCGTTTCCGGTAACCTCCCGGCTGCCCCTGTTTCACTATTTACGTTTGCTGATTCAATGACCCTGACTTTCAATGGGCGCGCGTTCGCCGCCCTGCTTGCCGTGACCGCCGTGCTGGCGCTGATCGCCACTTTCGGCGCGCCTTATCCCTTCCTGCGGGGGTTCGTGGGCGACGTGGTGGCGGTGGGCTGGGCCTACCTGCTGTACCGCAGTTTTATCCGCGCGCGCGTGCTGCCGCTGGCCCTGGCGGCGCTGTTCACGGGGTATGCGGTGGAGTTCGCGCAATACCTGGGCCGCCAATTCGGATGGCGCATCGAGCAGCCGGTGCTGCGCGTCGTGTTCGGCAGTGTGCCGGATTGGTGGGACGTGCTGGCCTATACCGTGGGCTTTGTGGTGGTGCTGGCGCTTGCCGGCGGCCTTGCCCGACGGGAGCGGCGCGCCGCGCTGCAAAACGCCCGGATGCAGGCCAGCCTGCGCGCAAGGCGCTAAACGGGGCGGGGCCGGCTGGACGCCGGCCCCGCGGGCACAACTTGATTCTTAACCGGCTTGGCAGACCGTGTCGTCGCGTTGCGCGCGCACGGCGGGCGCGGCTGCGCGCAGCGGTTGCAGGCGGGCATTGCGGAACGGCGCCAGCAACTCCGACCAGGAAGAAGGAAACAGCGGCGTCGCGTGGCGCACGGCATCGCGGCGGGCGTAATGGGTGAGCAGCTGCTGGCCGATCGGGGCGTTTCCCAGAGGGTGCGGGGTGTTCATGGTATTTCCGTATTGCGTTGAAATTGTATTCATTGTACGTCGTTCGTGCGTTGGGGTCCAGCGGGCCCGAGACGGCACAAGTGCTTGATATGTCTGAAACTGTCCCTGATTAAGGGGTTGACTTCGGGATTGCCCTAGCAGCCCAAAAGAGTAGACGGTATACAATGTTCATCATGCCCGGGCTTCGACAGGCCTGGAATTTCTCCCACTGGACCTGGAGCG
>Ga0182736_1002883_pt1 | contig 12266 bp, 10 predicted proteins | sample eDN5th30CKraftBY_FD_128882 | JGI IMG/M metagenome (GOLD analysis project Ga0182736, IMG submission 128882) | Enriched backyard soil microbial communities from Emeryville, California, USA - eDNA 5th pass 30_C Kraft BY (version 2) (version 2) | ecosystem: Environmental > Terrestrial > Soil >...
GCAGTTCGCCCGCGACGCGAGCGCGCAGGTCGAGCAGGCGCGGATGTTCCTCGAGGACATCAACGAACGCATGTCCGCCTTCGCCCGCGAGCGTCCAGGGACCGCGCTCCTGAGCGCCGTGGCCCTGGGCTGGGTGATCGGCAAGATCGCCTCGAAGGCGAGCCGGTAGCGTGGACGAGAGGGAGGAATCGGGGATGGACGACGGATCCCGCACGGTGCAGCAGATCGCTTCCGACGTAGGCAACGCCGCGTCGGAGCTCTACTCGAAGCTCGACCTGGGGCGGGAGCTGCGCGAACACCCCTACCGCACCCTCGCCATCGCGGCCGGCGTCGGCTACGTCGTCGGCGGCGGCCTCTTCACGCCGTTCACCGCGGGCATCCTGCGCATAGGCGTGCGGGCGGCGGCGATCCCCGCGTTGCAGACGATGCTCGCCGACGCGATGGAAGGCCAGCAGGACTGACCCACCATCGCGAGAACCGTCGCAGCAGGTTCCTGGCTACGAGTGGGCTGCCGCGAGGATGGCCGACCACAGCTCGTCGCGGCCCAAGCCCTCCTCCGAGGAGAAGCCGAGCAGCGCCCTCGGCGGGAGCTGCAGCACGGGCTCGATCTGGCGCAGGCGCCCCGCGCGTCGCGCCTTCGGGAGCTTGTCGAGCTTCGTCGCCACCACGATCGGGCGCCGGCCGTTCTCTTCGAGCCAGCGGATCATCTGCACGTCGTCGTCGGTGGGCCCCACGCGCACGTCGACGATCACCACCACCGCCTTGAGCGACTGCCGCTCGGCGAGGTAGGCCTCGATCATGTGCACCCACTGTCCGCGCTCGGCCTTCGACACCTTCGCGAAGCCGTAGCCCGGCAGATCGCAGATCCGCAGGACCTCCTTCGACGCCGCCCGCTCGAGGGTCACGTCGAAGAAGTTCAGCAGGCGGGTGCGCCCGGGCGTGTTCGACACGCGGGCGAGGCCCTTGCGGCCCACCAGCCGGTTGAGCATCGACGACTTGCCGACGTTCGATCGACCCACGAAGGCGATCTCGGGGTGAGCGGCGTCGGGCCACTCCCCCGGCGCGACGGCGCTCTTCACGAACTCGGCGTCCAGGACCTTCATCGAGGGCAGCCGCTACCACGCGGGCGGCACGGCGGCAAGGAAGGTGCGCTATCCTGCCCGCCTCGCGAGCGAGGTGTGGCGCGTGAAGCGGATCGGACTCACCGGCGGGATCGCGTCGGGAAAGAGCGTCGTGGCGGCGCGGCTGGCGGCCCGCGGCGTGCCCGTGATCGACGCCGATCGGATCGCGCGGGACGTGGTGGAGCCGGGGCGGCCGGCCCTCGCGGAGATCGCCGCCCGCTGGCCCGCCGTGGTGCGGGGCGGCGCGTTGGATCGCAAGGCGTTGGGCGCCATCGTCTTCGCGGATCCCGGGGAGCGTGCGGCCCTCGAGGCGATCCTCCACCCGCGGATCCGGGAGGAGCTCGAGCGCGCGTTTCGAGGCCTCGAGGACGAGGGCGTCCCGATCGCGGTCTACGAGGCGCCGCTCCTCGTGGAGACCGGGAGCGATGCGGCCCTCGACGCGCTGATCGTCGTCTCGGCGCCCGAGGCGCTGCAGATCGAGCGGGTGATGCGGCGCGACGGCCTGGACGAGGCGCAGGCGAGGGCGCGGCTCGCAGCCCAGCTCTCCGCCGAGGCCCGCCTCGCCAAGGCCACCTTCGTCATCGAGAACTCGGGCGACCTCCGGGCCCTCGAGCGCAACGTGGACGACGTCTGGGAGCAGGTGGAGCGCCGCTTCCCGTCTCCGCGGGCATAGACTCGGAACACTCACGGCGGGCGGCAGGTTTTCACCGGGTCTTTTCTTCCTCGAGGCAATCGATGGCCAACGTCCATTTCCTCACCGGGTATCCCGGCTTCCTCGGCAGGCGGCTCCTGGCCAGGCTGCTGGAGATCGATCGCAAGAGCCGCGTCGCGGTCCTCGTGCAGGGTCGCTGGGCCAAGGACGCCAAGAAGGCGCTGCACGCGCTCCCCGCCGCGCAGGCGAGCCGCGTCCGCGTCCTCGTGGGCGACGTCGCAGACATGCACCTGGGCCTCTCCGGCGAGGAGTACCGTCGCCTCGCCGCCGAGGTCACCCACGTGCACCACCTCGCGGCGGTGAGCCGCCTGGACACAGACCGTGAGACCCTCGAACGGGTCAACGTCGGCGGAACCCGCAACGTCCTCGAGCTGGGACGGGACGCGCCGAACCTCGTGCGCATCGGCCACGTCTCGACCGTGCAGGTGGCGGGCGATCGACAGGGCGTCGTCGACGAGGACGAGCTCGCCGAGGGGCAGCGGTTCCGCAACGCCTACGAGGAGACGAAGTTCCGCGCCGAGGTCCTCGCCCGCAAGGCGATGGCCGAGCTGCCCGTGACGGTCTTCCGGCCGTCGACCCTCATCGGAGAGGCCGCCACCGGCGAGATCGATCGCCGCGCCGGCCCCTACTCCCTCGCCGTGCAGCTCGTGACGTCGCCGCTGCGCGTGCCGATGCCGCTGCCGGGCGACGGCGCGTTCCCTTTCAACGTGGTGCCCAGCGACTTCGTCGCCGACGCCATCCTCGAGCTGTCACGCCGCCCCGAGGCGAAGGGGCGGACGTTCCACCTGGTGGATCCCAACCCGATGTCCGCCCGCAAGGTCTACGAGCGGATCGCGACGAAGGCGGGGCGCAAGCCCCTGCGCCTCGGGCTCCCGGCGCGGGCGTCTGCCGCGCTGCTGCGGCTGCCGATGTTCGAGAAGCTGATGGGCCCCCACCACGCGACCTACGATCACCTCGCGCAGATCGTGATCTTCAACTGCCGCAACACCCTCGAGCTCCTGGACGGCACGGGGATCCGCTGCCCGCCGCTCGACTCGTACCTCGATCGCCTCGTGGGGTTCGTGCAGCGGCAGGCCGCCGAGGAGCGCGCCCAGCGCCGGCAGGTCGAGGCGGAGGACGATCCCCTCGCCCCGACGGCGTGACCGTGCGTCACTCGCGGGCGGTGACGAGGGGGATCTCGATCGTCCCCATGGTCTCCTGCGTCTCCGCGTCCAGCACGTTCGCGACGAAGGTGAGGTTTCCCTCCCGCGGCGCGACGTTCTGGAAGTAGACGAACCCGCCGATCGAACCGCCGGGCCGCAGCACGCCCTCGGGGAGCGCGTCGTTCATCATCTCGCGCGTCGGTAACGGCTCCACCCACGCATAGTAATACTGGCCCCAGTAGAGCGAATCGAACGCGAACGGGTAGGGCCACGGCGCGAAGTAGCCGAAGTACTGCGCCTGGTACGGCGCCACGAAGAAGCGCTGGTGCGCCGCGTGGATCGCCGGCGGCGCGACGCGCGCGGCGGCCGGCGTCACTTCCTCGGTCCTTCCGTCGTCGAGGTCGCCGTAGGCGGTGCCCATCGGCTGGAACGGCGGCAGCGCGGCGTACCGGAAGCCCGACTGCCCCACCAGCCCGAAGTCCGAGTACCGCACCTGCACCGGGCGATCGCCTCCATTGGAGATCTCGACCAGCACGGGCGTGAGGTAGTCGCCCAGGTTCCGGGGATCGCCCTTCCACGCGTCCCCCTTCACGTCCACGCGCACCCCCGCCACCTCGCCGGTGGCGCCGCCCTGCGGGGCGAGGGCCGCGCCCGGCGCGGGGAGCAGGACGTTCTGGTGGGCACAGCCCGAGAGCAGCGTGGCGAGAGCGGCGGCGGCGAGGACAAGGCGCACGGCAGGGCTCCTCCGAGCCCCAAGCTGGCAGCCGGCGGCCCGCGATGGCATCGCCCCCTGCGTGTGCCCCCTTTTCGTCCGTCGCCCCGGCGGGAGCGTCAGGTCGAGATGACGCCCTGCTCGAGGAGCTCGGCGAGGATCCGCGCGGTGTCGAGGCGGCTCAGGCCGCTCAGGGCGTAGAGATCCTCCACCGTGATCGTCCCGTCGATCTGCGCGAGCACGAACCCGGCCCGGTGATCGAGGTTCAGCCAGACGATCTCGTCCGGCCGGAGGATCACCCGGGGCCGCACCTGCAGCGAGCCGATCTTCGACTCGTACATGTGGATCAGGGTCTCGCGGTTGCGCTCCAGGTAGTCGCTGGCCTCGGCGTGGAAGGGATCGATCGCCAGCGCCTGCTGCACGAGCCGGAGCGAGCCCGAGAAGTCGCCGAGGCCGAAGAGCTCCCGGGCGCCCTCCATCAGCGTGTCCGACTCCGAGCGCACGGGCCCCGGGCGAGGCTCCTGCCGCACCGCGGGCACCGGCAGCGGCGGGCGGGGGGCGGAGTTCTCGAGCATCGACAGCCCGTCCTCCAACCCGGTCTCCACCACGATCTCGATCGCGGAGGTGCTGTCGACGTCCGGCCGCAGCGGCTTCCCGCTCGTCACCATCATCAGGAACTGCCGCGCCGCAGCGTTCTCGGGATCGATCGAGAGGACCTCGCGGAACGCGCCGGCGGCCTTCGTCGGTACGCCATCGGCGTGGTACCGGAGGCCGTCGTCGAGGAGGCGCTGGATCCTGGAATCGAACATCGGCTAGTGCCCTGACTGATCCGAAGCGCGTTGGCGGATCCCCTTGAACAAGGCCAGGGTCCGCTCCAACTCGGCGCCGCTCGCTTCGATGGCGTGGACATCCGCTCCACCCACCGCGTCGCGCGCCCTCTGGATCGTACGCTCGGCCTTCGCGAGCGCATCTTGGCCGAAAGTGCTGTCGAGGATGATCCCACGAACCTGGGGTAGGACCTCGTCCGTCTCCGCCAGGAGCGCGCGCAGGACGTCGGCCCTGGCCAGCGCCTCGGCGTTCGGCCGCGCGGCCACCAGATCCTCCTGGTGCCGGCTCGCGATCTCCTGCAGCTCCTCCCGCGTGAGGCCGCCCGAGGGCTCGACCTGCAGCGACTGCTGCAGCCCCGTCTCGATGTCCTCCGCCGACACCCACACGATGCCGTCCGCCGAGATGTCGAAGCGGACCTCGATCTCCACCTCGCCGCGCGGCGCCTTGCGCAGCCCCGTGAGCACGAACTCCCCGAGGAGCTCGTTCTTCGACGCCTCGTCCTCGTCGCCCTGGAGCACGAAGATGCGCGCGCTCTCCTGGTCGTCGCGCACCGTGGTGAAGCGGTGCGCCGCGGCGGTGGGGATGGTCGTGTTCTTGGGGATGATCACGTTGGCGTAGCCGCCGGCCACCATGATGCCGAGGGACTGCGGCGTCACGTCGAGGAGGAGCACCTCGGCGGTGCCGGAGGTGAGCGCGTTCGCCTGGATCGCGGCGCCCACAGCCACCACCTCGTCGACGTGGACGCCCTTCGACGGCTCCCTCCCGAAGAACCGCCGCACCGCCTCCTGCACCGCGGGCATCCGCGTCTGGCCGCCCACCAGCACGACCTCCGCGATCTCGCGGGGCGAGACGTTCGCGTCGGCCATCGCCTTCGCCGTGGTGCGGATGGTGCGCTCCACGAGGTCGGCGGAGAGCTCCTGCAGCTTCTCCCGGGAAAGATCCCGCTGCAGGTGGAGCGCGGCGCCGCCGGTGGGCAGCGTGAAGAGGAAGGGCAGATCGATGCGGGTCTCCTTCACCGTGGAGAGCTCGCACTTGGCCTTCTCGGCGGCGTCGCGCAGGCGCTGCAGCGCCATCTTCTCCTTGCGCAGGTCGGCGGCGTGCTCGCGGGCGAAGCCGAAGACCAGCCACTCGATCACGCGGCCGTCGAAGTCCTCGCCCCCCAGGTACGTGTCACCCGAAGTGGCGATCACCTCGTACACGCCCTTCTTGAGCTGGAGGATCGAGATGTCGAAGGTGCCGCCGCCGAGGTCGAAGACCGCGAGCTTCCCGTTGATCGTGCGCCCGTGCCCGTAGGCGAGGGCGGCCGCGGTGGGCTCGTTGATGATGCGGATCACGTCGAGCCCGGCGATCTCGCCGGCGTCCTTGGTGGCCTGCCGCTGCCCGTCGTTGAAGTAGGCGGGGACCGTGATCACCGCCTTGCGCACCGGCTTGCCGAGGAAGGCCTCCGCGTCCGCCTTGAGCTCCTTGAGCACCATCGCGGAGATCTCGGGGACCGACAGCGGAACGCCGCCCAGCTCCACCCGGACGTCGTCGTGGGCGCCGCAGAGGATCGGGTACGGCAGGTTCGCCCTCGCCGCCTGGACCTCGTCCGAGGAGAACCTGCGGCCGATGAAGCGCTTCACCGCCGAGACGGTCTGCTCGGGGTTGATGATCCCCTGCCGCTTCGCGATCGAGCCGACGAGACGCTTACCGTTGTTCGCGATCGCCACCACCGACGGGGTGAGCCGCGCGCCGGTGCGGGAGGGGATTACGGTGGGGACGCCGTCGACCACGGTCGCCACGACCGAGTTCGTCGTACCGAGGTCGATGCCGATCGTGGGTTCGTTCGAGGACATGTCGATTTCAGAAGGGCCAGCGGGATTTTCGCTTCAGTTGACTTGTAGCGAACGGCTGGTTCGGATCCAAGCGCAAGGCTCGCTCGAGGGCGGCCTGCGCGGACTTCGCCAGGCCCGCCGCGAGGAGGACCCGCCCGTGGAGCGCGTGGGCGTTGGCGTTCGACGGCGCAGCGACGACCAGCGCCGAGACCAGGGTGCGCAGGTCCACCGCGTCTCCGCCGCAGTCCAGGTACGAGCCCATCGCCTCGATCGACGTGGCCGGATCTCCCGTCGCCTCGGCGGCCTCCAGGAAGCGCGTCCGCGCCGCGGCGAGGTCTCCTGCCTGCTGCGCGGACCGCGCCGAGCGCAGGGCCTTCGCGGCGCGCTCCTGCCGCGCCTTGCCGGCGGTCTCCTCGGCGGCCTTGCGCAGGTCCTCGCTGCGTCCGTGCTTGGCCGCAGCCGCCGTGAACGTGGCGGAGGCCTCCGCGAACTTGCCCTCGTCGGCGAGGCGCTTGGCCTGCGACGCGAGGTCGGCGGCGCCGTGGGCCCGCTGCAGGAGCGGGTTGAAGCGCTTGAGCCGTTCGCTCCTCTCGGCCCTGCGGCGGGCGGTGAGCTCGTCCTGCTCCCGCTCCGCGGCCGTGCGCTTCTCGGGGTTCGCGGCGAGGTAGGCGGCGCGGCGGGTGGGATCGGACAGCGTCGCCTCGGCCTCCTTGAGCTGACGGAAGATCGCCTCGACGGCGCGGCGGTAGCTGCCCAGCTCCCGGCCCCAGAACCTGTCCGGATGGAAGCGCCGGGACCGCTCGAAGAAGGCGTCCTTCACCTCGTCGACGCTCGCCATGCGGCGGATCCCCAGGAGGTCCCAGTGCTTCAGGTGGGGAAGCCGGGCCGACATCTCGCGGATCTCGGCGCGCTCCTCGGCGGTGAGCTGCACGCCGGGCTCGTCCTGCGGCGGCGCGGCTGGCGGCGGCGCGTCGCCGATCCGCAACACCCCCTTCAGGCGCAGGCCCCGGAGCAGATCGATCGCCTTCGGCGGCGGGAGGCCCGTGGCGCGAAGGGCCTCACCCAGGATGGGCTCGCCGACGATCCGCGAGAGGGCGAAGGCCTCCTCGGGCGAGAGGGCGTAGGTACCGATGGGACGCTCCAGGGTCACGCGGACCCGCTCGCCCCTCCGGCCCAGCCCCTCGATCTCCTCGGCCCCCGTCACGCGCGGCTCCGTCCTGTAGGTCGGTTCGGGAATCGACCCACACTAAACGGGGGGCTGGGGGGCGTCAACGCGGCGCCCGCCCCATTTGCAATCCCTCGGACGAGCGGGGGCACACCGCCCCACCCCCGGGCTACTCCGTCAGGAAGAGGACGATCGCAGTCGTGGCGGCCACCCCCGCCCCCACCAGGAGGCCGGTGCCGAGGTTCGCCTGGGCGCGGATCGAATCTGCCTCGCGGGAGGAGGCCTGCCCGTCGGCCACCGAGCGGAAGGAGCCGCTCCTGGCAGAGTCCAGGAGGTCCGATTCGCGGGAGACGGCGTCGAGGCGCAGCCAGACGCCGGCGGTCGCCGCGGCGGCGGCCAGCCCCACTGCCGTCCACTTCGTGGGCGCCACCCAGGCGGCGGGCTCGGGATCCGGCGTGAGGAGCCGCTCCGCCTGGAGCCGCGCCTCCTCCCTCCCAGCCGCGGCGTCGACGACTACCGACTCGGGCTCGTCCTCCTCGTCTTCGCTCTCGTCGTCCATCGGCGCAGGCGGAGGCGCCGCCGCCGAAGGCTCCTCCAGGAGGCGCGCCGCGAGCCGCACCATCGCCTCGCGCGGGCTCCCGGAGGAGGACGCCTCGCGCACGATCCGACCGGTGCGCGGCTCCACCAGGACCGCGGAGGAGGTGGTGGTCCTGCCGTCGGACTCCATCCAGACGACCACGAGGCGGGCGAGCGGCAGGTGCGCCTCCGCCAGGCGACGGGCGGCGTCGCGAGGCGATCCGCCGGCGGCGGCGAACGAAGGGCCGTCGGCGGGATCGGTGGAGCTCTCGAGGGCGAGGTCCACCCGCAGCTCCAGCTCGCGTCCGGCGTCGACCACCACCATGCGCGGCAGGGAGCGGAGAGCGCCGTCGTCGAAGCGATCGCCGACCTGGACGCGGTAGTGGCCGGCGGGGAGCTCGATGCGCTCGCCGGGCGCGCCCCGAGGCTGCGACTCGATCCAGACCTGGCTCCCCGGGCACGCCGCCTCGCACTCCACCCGCAGCCATCCGGCGGGGACACGGGCCGCGTCGGCGCGCACCCTCTCGAAGAGCGCCACCAGCTCGGGCGAGTAGCCCTTGGGATCCGGCACGTCGCCGGGACGCAGCCGCGCGATGGGATCGATCACCTCGGCCGCGCGGACCTCGGCGTCCGGCCCGCCCTGCGCGAGGTGGATCTCCGCGAGGAGGAGGCGAGTGAGACGGTCCCGCTCCGCCGCCCTGGGCCCCACGTGCGAGGAAAGGGCCCGCAGCGCCTGCTCGAGGTTCTCCCGCGCGGAGGTGAGCTCGAGCTGGAACCAGTAGAGCTCCGCGCCTTCGATCCGTCGCTGGATCGAGTCGAGGTCGTCCGTCTCGAGGCCGAGGCGCGCCCGGGTCTCCGCCTCGCCCAGCACCGCGCGGCCGTCGCCGTCGAGGAGCCCTCGGAGCGCCTCCACCGGCTCGCGCATGCCCTGCCCGGCGGCGGTGCGGACGCCTACCACCGCCCAGGTCTCCTCGCTTGCGGAGGCGGGGACGCTCGAGATCGCGGCGAGCGCCGCGGCGGCGAATCCCAGCAGATGCCGGCTCATGGGTTCTCCAGGAGGATCGGCTCCACCGCACCGCGGGCTCCGAGGGCGTCGACGCCGGAGGCGTGGAGGAAGACGAACGAGTGCTGCAAGAGCGAGGAGGCGTAGTCGCACCGGGTGCCGGTCGAGGTGGTGAGGCGGCCGGACATCCGGACGGTGGCGGAGCACGATCCCGACCGCTCCGACGAGCAGAGCACCTCCGTGGTGATCTCGCGCCAGTCGCCGCCCGCCGACGCGATCGCGGCGACGGCGTCGACTGCCTGCGCGGTGGCGAGCTGCAGATCGACGGGATCGCCGTCGGGGTCCTCGACCCGGATCGGCAGCGTCTTCACGAGTGCGCCGGGCCCCACCGCCAACTTGCCGAAGGTGCAGTGCGTGCCGTCGGGATCGCAGCACTGGGTGTTCATGTTTCCGAACGTGGTGCTCGCCGTGACACGCCGGTCCTCCGGCGCGACGAAGACGACGGGCGCGCGGTTCGTGATCCGCACCTTCGCCAACGTGCTCACCTCTCCGCCCCACTCGTCCCGCGCGGTGACCACGACCTCATGGTCCCAGCCTACCACCGACGCCGGGCCGCCGATGAGCCACTCCTTGCCCGCGGAGAGCACCTGGAGGCCCGGCCGCGCGTTGGACGGGAGCGTGATGACGACGTCGAGCGGATCGCCGTCCTCGTCCGCGGCGACGATGGACGACGGGCGGATGAGCTTTCGATATGGGGCGGGGCTCCCGGCTGCGTAGCCGTGGCCCTCGTCGAGCAGATCCTCCATGTGGACGGTCGGTCGCCCGTTGTGAATCGGGAGCGCACCGGTGACAACGGAGGTTCCTCCGTTCCAGTCGGACGCCACGAGCCGCAGCTCGACCGCCTCGAGGGCGGCCGCGCTGCCGATCACCTCGAAGCCGGTGGAGAGGGAGCGTGGATCGTCGAAGGAGACCGAGCCGTCGGAGGAGGACCACTCGATCGAGTCCGGGGCGGGAGGATCGCCGTCGGGATCGTGCCAGGCGACAATGGCGTCCGCGTCCCGGGCGACGCGGTAGAGGCGGGTGCCGTCGAAGGCCATGCCCACGTAGCCGTGAGGCAGGCCGGCGCCGTCGTGCACACGGAGCTCGGGGGGCCGGTTCCCCACCCGCAGCTCCACGACGCCGACGGACTCGCGGCCCTGGTGGTCGTGAACGGTGATCTCGAGGAGGTGGCTCCCGGCCAGCGGGCAGGCGGGGTCGCAAGCGAGGGTCACGCGGGTCGAGAGATCGTCGGCGACGTCGAACGAGGCGGTGGCGGGCCCCTCGCCCAGCAGGCGCCACGACGCGGTCACCTTCGACGACGCGCGGACGACGGGCGCGACGGTGGCCTCGGCGCGGCAGGCCAGGGGCTCGCCTTCGCAGAAGTGGTCGACCTCTGCCGGCGCGGCGATGTCGAGGGTGGGAGCACCGGCCTCGGGCTCGAGGGTGGTGATCGCGTAGACCGCGCCTCCCTTGCCGTCATCGGCGTCGAGACGGACCTGGTAGCGCGCCGGCGCGCCGGCGGCGGTGGCGAGGGACGCACGGGCGCCCGAGGCGTCGAGGGTGCCGGGGCCGGAGAGGAGGGCCCAGGAGAGCGTCACGGCGTCGCCGTCGGGATCGCTCGCCTCGGCCACGAGCTCCACCCGGTCGCCGGCGCCGAAGGACTCCGCCGCGGGGCGCAGGGAGATTCGTGGCGGCGAGTTGATCGCCGCGATCCCGACCGACGTGGAGGCGAGGCGACCGGCTGCCGAGGCGGCGGTGGCCGTGACCACGAGATCGACGTGGGGGCGGAGGATCCGCAGCTCCGCCACCTGGAGGTTCTCCGCCGTGCGGACGAGCTCGCCGGCGTCGGCGGGCTCCACCGAGAACTCCAGGGTCACGGGTGCGCCGGCGAGGCTCGAGGCAGAGCCGTCGATCCGCACGACGTCGCCGCGGCGGGCGCCAGCGCGATCGGGCGCGAGGACCACGACGGGAAGCGGATCGGCGACGCAGTACCCCTGCTCGCAGACCGCGCCGTCGCCGCAGGCGGCGTCCGATTCACAGGGGGAGAAGCCGTCGCCGTCGGCACAGCCGGTCCAGGCCGCCGACACCACCACGATTCCGAGAAGGAACTTCCGCATGCTCGCCTCCGCTCGAAGGAACGGCGCCGCCGAGGAAGGCGACGCGTTCCTCTGAGCTACCAGCGGCAGGCGGAGGGGGGCATCGGTCGGGTGGCGGATGCGGATCGTCCGGCCCCAGGAGGACCGGGTGCCGGCGCGAATTGCAGGACCAAAGGCGTCGGCGAGAAATTCAGGACTTCAGTTCCGGGAACCATTGCGAATCATTCGCCGACCGAGGCAGGAACCTGACATCGAAATGTTTTCCGACGTTGGCCCATGAGACCCGCTCAGAGTCGCATCATGCACCGGCAAAGTGCGGATCGCTCATGAGAACTCGAACTCACCATGCATATCGAGACTGCTCCAGCATGAACCGCGTCGGCAACTACGAGAGCAGCGCCTCCAGGAGGGCCTTCTGCACGTGCAAGCGGTTCTCGGCCTCGTCGAAGACGGCGGAGTGCGGGCCCTCGAGGACGTCGGCGTCGATCTCCTCGCCGCGATGGGCGGGGAGGCAGTGGAGGACGACGGCGTCGGGCGCCGCGACGGCGAGGAGCCTGGCGTCGATGCGGTAGGCGGCGAAGGCGCTGGCGCGGCTCGCCGCCTCCTCCTCCTGGCCCATGGAGGCCCAGACGTCGGTGGTGAGGACGTTGGCGCCGGCCGCCGCTTCGGCCGGACTCTCGCAGAGGAGGACCTTGCCCGCACGGCTCGCCGCCGCCGCGAGGATGCCGGCGTCGGGGCCGTAGCCCGGCGGGCAGGCGAGGCGCAGCTCGAATCCGAAGATGGAGGCCGCCTCGATCCAGGAGTGGGCGACGTTGTTGCCGTCGCCGATCCACGCCACCGAGATCCCGTCGAGGCCGCCGAGCCGCTGCCGCACCGTGAGCAGGTCCGCGAGGATCTGACACGGATGGTGAAGGTCGGTGAGACCGTTGATGACCGGGACGCTCGACCAGCTGGCGAGCTCCTCGAGGCGCTCCTGGGCGAAGGTCCGCACCACGAGCCCGTGGACGTAGCGGGACATCACCCGGGCGAAGTCGGGGATCGGCTCGCCGCGGCCGAGC
>Ga0182736_1002884_pt1 | contig 12264 bp, 12 predicted proteins | sample eDN5th30CKraftBY_FD_128882 | JGI IMG/M metagenome (GOLD analysis project Ga0182736, IMG submission 128882) | Enriched backyard soil microbial communities from Emeryville, California, USA - eDNA 5th pass 30_C Kraft BY (version 2) (version 2) | ecosystem: Environmental > Terrestrial > Soil >...
AGGCCCGGTGCGTCGTCCCCTGCCAGCTTGCGCAGGTGCGCGGCGTAGCGCGGCCGAAGCTCAGGCGGGAGCGCGACGATCGCCGCGCGATCGTAGAAGGCGGTGATCGCGCCGACGTGCTCCGCGCGGACGTCGAAGAAGTCGCCCTGGAGAATGGTGATCCCGCCCGCCGAGCGCTCCACCAACGCGCCGCGCGGTTTGGGTGCAGCGTCGAGTCCGTGCTCTCGAAAGAAGCCCTCCGCGGCGGCCTCCGCCAGCTCGATCCCCACGACCTCGTGACCGAGCGACGCGAGGTACGCCATGTCCTCCGTCTTTCCGCACAAGGGGACGAGCACGCGGCCAGGAGGTCCGAGCGCCTTGGCATGGGAGACGAGGAGATCGTTCGGGCGCCCCTCGTGAAAGCCGATCCGCCCTTCGCGCCAGCGTGACAGCCAGAATTCCGCGTCCATCGGCGCAGCATAGCGACTCCCCTGCCGCGGATCGATGTGGACGGCGGCCGAAGCTCGTTGAATTCCAGATGGGATCCATCGATCTTCGCGGACGTGTCGATGCCCGCCCTCGAAACGAGAACGCTCGCAGAATGGCTCGCCGAGGAGCCGTTCGCGCTGGCGATGTCCTCCGGCTTCTTCTCCTTCTACGCGCACACCGGGTTCCTGGCGGCGCTCGAAGACGCCGGGCTGTTGCCCGCGCGCGTCTCGGGATCGAGCGCGGGCGCGCTGGTCGGAGGCGCCTGGGCTGCGGGCGTCGACGCCCCCGTGTTGGCGGCGGAGCTCGAGCGGCTGGAGCGGCGAGATTTCTGGGATCCGGCCTTCGGCCCCGGGCTCCTTCGCGGCCGACTGTTTCGCGAGCGAATTGAACGCTTCCTGCCCGCCGAGACATTCGACCGCTGCCGGGTGCCAGCGGCCTTCTCCGTCTTCGACGTGTGGTCGCGCGAGACGCGCGTGATCGAGATGGGGCGAGTCGGGATGGCGATCTGCGCGTCGTGCGCGGTCCCGTTCCTCTTCCAGCCGGTGCGGATCGACGGCAGGTCCTACTACGACGGCGGGATCCTCGATCGGCCCGGCCTCGCGGGGATGCCGTCCGCTACACCTCGCGTGCTCCACCACCACATCGCCTCGCGCTCGCCGTGGCGGTTGAGCAGCGTCGCGCCGCCGTCTCGAGAAGGCATGCTCTCGTTCGTCATCGACGGGCTCCCGCGCTCCGGCCCCTTCCGACTCGAGGAAGGGCGGCGCGCGTACCGCCTCGCCCGAGAAGCGACGAGGCGGGCCCTAGGCCTGCCGGTGACGGGTGGAGTCCTCCTCGTGCAGGCCTGACGTCGGCCAACCGGCGCCCTCAGATCTGCCAGGACGGTTCGGCTTCGATCCGCGACGGTCGAGAGCCCACGTTCAGCTGGCGCGCAGCGCTTGCAGCGGCCCGGCCGAGGATCCCGGCGTAGGTGGGAAACGAAAGCGGCACCCGGGCCAGCTCGCCGATTCGCATTCGGCCTGCCATGGCAACGGCCGCCACCTGGACGATGTCGACCGCCCGTTCGCCTACGACATGGCAACCGAGCATCTCGTGGCTCGTGCGATCGACGACGATCTTGCAGAACCCGTTCGTGCGACCGTCGATGATCGACCGCGTGAGTGCCGGGTACGGCGCCACCGCCGTCACGATCTCGTGCTTCGCGCGTGCCCTCGCCTCGGTCAGCCCGACCTGGGCGTACTCCGGCTCGGTGAAGCTTCCGATGGGACTCACCACGTCGGCGACGTTCAGCGAGTCCCCGCGGACCGCGTTGGTCGCCGCGACGAACCCCGCCTGCAAGGCCTGCGGTACCAGCATGAGCCCGCCCGTGACGTCGCCTGCAGCCAGGACGTGCGGGACGGAGGTCCTGAGGAACTCATCGACCCGCACGAAGCCACGCGCATTCGTCTCGATCCCGGGACCGGCGAGGTTCAATGCAGCCGTATCGGCCTGCCATCCAACGGCCATCACGACGAGCGACGCGTCGACGCTGCTCGCCTCGCCGTCCCTCACGACGTGCATGCGGATCCCGTCCGGCACCTTCGAGAAACCTTCGATCGTGCCGAACCCTTCGCGCACGTCGATGCCCGAAGCCCGGAAGGCCTCCGTGACCGCGTGGGAGACCGCCTCGTCCTCGTGCGACAGCAGCCGTGCCCCTGCCTCGAAGAGCTGCACCCGCGAGCCGAACGCGTTGAACACCGAGGCGACCTGCACACCGGTCGCTCCGCCACCCACTACCACCATGGATGGAGGGACCGACGTCAGCGACCACGCATCGCTGTGCGTGGCCGTGAGCTCGAAGCCCGGAATCGGAAGACGCCGGCTCGTCCCACCGGTGCACAGAATGATCGTGTCTGCCCGAAGCTGGAGTCCGCTCGCGGTCTCGATGGCGTGGGGAGCGCGGAATCGCGCGGTGCCCGCGTGTTCGAGGATCGTCACCCCGGCGGCACCGAGCTGTTCGCGCAACGCCGAACTCCGGCGCACCTCGTCGACCACTTCGCCGACGCGCGAGAGCAGCTTGGGGTAGTCGAGCACCGGGTCGCTCGTCGAGATGCCGTACTGGCCAAGCTGCCGTGCCTCCCGCATCAACCTCGCGGCATGTGCCAGGGTCCGCACGGGAACCGGTCCGTCGTTGGCGGCCATGCCCCCGAACGCATCACGCGTGACGAGCGCCGTTTTTGCACCGAGATCCGCTGCCCGCAGCGCCGCGAGGACACCGGCGGGTCCGGCTCCGACGACGAGGACCTCGAAGCTCGACGGGTTCACTCGAGCTCCGCGATCCAGCGCATCGCTCGCAGCCCGGGCATGAAGCAGTACTCGCCTCCCCGCGTGGTGACGAACCTCGCCAGGCCGCGCAAGCGCTGGGGAATGGGCCTCCTCGGGATGGAGAAGGCGCCCTCGCCCTCGTGGGAGCCCGAGATCGGGTCCTTGGCCTCGCCCAACCCGAGGAACTCTCCGGCGTTCATCCACTCGGACTGCACGAACTCGAATTGCCGACCCAGGTGCGCGCCGATGAACGCGAACATCAGCCCGCGGTCGACTCCGTCGTCGTCGAGCACGCCTTCCGGAAGCTCGGGTCCATACGCGGTTCCACGTCGGATCATGCGGTGCAGTCGCACGACGCCGGCGACCGACGCATCCCGCGGGTTCGCCCGCCGGATGTGCGACGCGGGAGGCGTCTTGTGTCCAAGCGCGTCATCGCCGAAGACGAAGTCGTTGTTGCGCCCGCCGTCGGCACCGAGCGCCGGGTCGTCGTGGACCGGGCACAGCGCCAGGGGGGCGCCGCTCCGCCAGCGACCCATCATCTTGGCCGCCAGGTACTCCTGCTCTTCTGCCGAGCTGGCGTTCTCGCTCAAATATCGGCGAAACGCAGCGACCCGCTGGTGCAGCTTGCGGAAGACCGCGTAGGTCCCGTTGCGACCGAGCACGTCGGGCCTAGGCATCGGCGGCAGCGCGCCCGTTTCATCCGGGTAGCCGAGGACGAACTCGCCGGCTTTCAGCGGCCTTTCTCGGGAGTTCGACCCCAAAATCCCGCTCCCCTCGACGGCGGGATATCCGATGCTGTCCCGGAAGCCGAAGGGCTCCCGTTGGGTCGACAGCGAATGGCAGTCCTGCCGCCAGATCGCCTCGATGCCGGCGAAGTTCCGGTAAGCGTCGCGCGCTCGCTCGAGCGCGTGATCCAGCTGAGTCCGGTCCGGTGCGACCGCCGTCAACACCACGTGGACGTCGCTCGTTCCGAGTGGCCGCTCCCAGTGCTCGGGGCTGCTCTCGCCCGTGTCGCCAAGCGCCTTCGCCCTGGCGGCCATCCCCTGGCGGAACTCCCAAGCGAAGCTGTCGAGGGAGTCCTGCGGGAGTCCCAGCGCCTTCAGGCCCGGATACGTAAACGAGACGCTGACCCAGGTATCGGCGAGCGGGCTGGTGGGGTGGGAAGCCGCGCCCACGACCTGGGCGAGACGCCCGACGAGCTGGCGCCCTGCGTGGTGGTCGTCGATGCGAAACAGGACGTACGTGGCGGCATAGGGGGAAGGTCGAGGTCGCAGGACGCCGCTCTGGATGTCATCCAGCTCGAGCATCCGTCACCCCACCGTTGCGATGTTCTTCCAAAAGCGCTCGAGGCTCTCGTCGCCTCCAAAGAGCGTGCTGAAGACCGTCGAGTCCACCATCAGCACGTCGCCTGCCCTGTCTCCCGCCGGCGGCATCCAAACCAGCGCGTTGAACTCCTTGTTGCCCGCGTCGGTGAACGGATGCGGTCGAGTCAGGTCGATCGGCTGCCTGGCGAGGACGTGGATGGCGCTCGTGTCCGGCGTCGTCACTGCGTAGTGCGGCAGGTGCATGTGGAAGTTGAAGTGGCTCACGCCCTCCATCCATCCACGCTGATCGAGGTCCCGCATCACAGTGAGAGGGGCGATGCGGGAGGCTGGCTGGGCCGTTCCCGACATCCAACCGTATTTCTCGAGATCGTCGGCGTTCGACGCGGGTGCGGTCCGGTCCGGAACGACCGCGGGCCGCAATCCCCACTGGTTCTCGATGGGGATCCCGAGCCCCTTCATCAGCGAGCGCGTATAGGCGCCGAAGCGCTGCTGCCGGGGCACCAGCGGGTCTCCGTGGTGTCGGTGCTCGATGTCGCGCACCTGCAGATCCGGCGACCGTCCCACGTCGTGGTGTGGTCCGAGGATCAGACAGGTCCCCTCGCGCTTCAAGAACGCGCGAACCGCCTCGATTTCCGAGGGCGAAGCCTCCTGCTCCGTCACCAGGTGATCCAGCCCGAAGACGAGAAGCGTGTCGGCGTCGTCGAGAACCCGCTCGTCGAGGGGCAACGTGAAGCCTGCCTGATCCACACGTTGGAACATCGGGACGACGTGGCCGGTGACCTCCTCGACGACCTTCTGGAACTTCACCCACGCCCAGAAGAACAGCTCGAGCGAGCCCGCGATCCCCTGCTGGAATCGGACCGGGTCCGCCCACTGGGGTGCTTCGTAGTCGGGCCAGAAGACTCGGCGGACTTCGGCCATCGTGGAGAATCGATTGTCGAGGACGGTGATGTCGCGGTTCGCCTCGCCGGGATAGCTCCAGGCGATGTAGACGCTCACCCGCCTGCGACCCTTCGAGTATTTACGCGGGATGTGGCTCTGGTTGTAGGTCCGTGCGGCCTCGCGGTTTGCCATGTCGCACCTACTGCATCTGATCGAGCATGTCGGAGAAAGCAGCCTTGAGCTTCAGGGCCTTCTTGATCTCGTCGCTCGAAAAATATGGGTACTCCCCGTACTCGAGAAAGCTCGGGCACTGGTGGTCGCGGACGAACTTGATGAACGCGGGCGTGTTCGTCTTCCAGTCCATCGGGAAGTCTTCGAGGTTCTCGAAGACGGTATCAATCCCGGCTTGCTGGAAGAGGACGACCGCATCCTCGGTGTACTTGTCGAAGTCCGTATCGAAGATCCCCTGGTACATGAACCGGGTGTCGTCGTCGAAGAGGACCCAGCGCAGGTAGTGCAGCTTGAGGGGGGCCAGATGGTTCGGATCGGCCTCGACGGCGTTGGCCAGCTTTTCGCCGTATTTTCGGACGGCCTCGGCCCTGCCGGGCTTTACGCTCGCGACGATCGTGAAGCCATAGCAGGCCGGAGTCTTTGGGAAGATCGGGCCGTATTTTCCCTGCTCGAGGTGGTCGGTGGCCTTCGGTATCGCGACGGCCTGAGGCTTGATCTCCATCGCGCACTGATATCGATCCGGCTTGCCGCCCGCCAACCTCTCGTCGAGGCGCGCCGATAGGGGCGCGCCCAAGGGGGAGACGCTGCAGGCCTGATGCCTCCGACCCAGGCGCCGCCATCAAACGGCAAAAACTACCGCAATGGCTGCAAGGTCTTCTGCAGGCGGTCCGTGTCGAAGCCCTGGGCATGGAGCCGACGGACGATGGCGTCGTAGAGCTCGGGATCCATCGTGGGCGTGCGGCTCAGGATCCAGAGATAGTCCCGGCTCGGGTGACCGACCGCCGCGTAGTCGTAGTCGGGGCCGAGGTCGACGATCCAGTAGTCACCCCAGAACGGCCGGAAGAAACTCACCTCGAGCTTCGCGTTGGTCGAGTGGTCCACGATCCGGGCTCTCCCCTTCGCCACCTTCTCGGGACCACCTGGTGAGCCCTCGTCGCAGCGGTTGACGACGTCGATCTGCCCGTCGTCGCGGAGGGTGTAGGTCGCGGTCGTGGCCGTGCACCCTCGTTCGAAGCGCTGCGGAAAGGCCGCGATCTCGTACCAGGTGCCGACGTACCGCTGCAGGTCGACGTACGGGACGGTCCGCACCTCGGGAAGGTAGAGTCGCGCGGTCGTCGAGGTCGCGCAACCCGCTCCGACGAGACAGAGCAACCTCCACAGCCAGGCCTTCATGCGATTCTCCTGCGTTCGCAAACGCCGCAACGGACGGTACGCATGAGGGGTGCGGTGAAGGAACTCCAAACTTGCGCGACGGGACTCGCCTCGCCCGAGACGCGAGACGGTCCCTCGGCCTGCCGGTGAGAGAAGGAGTCTCCCTCGTGCAGGCCTGACGCCCGTTCGGCCTACTTCGCCGAGCAGTTCACCTGCACGTTGCCGACGTCCGCTGCGCCGATGATCCCCGAAGCGTTGGCGACGGTGCAGGCGTGGCCGTTCGGCTGCGCGAACACGCGGACGGAGTACGGCGTGCCGCCGTCCAGCCTGGGCGGGAAGCGGAAGCTTCCGTTCGCAGCCACGGTGAGCTTTTCGCGACCGTTGAGCCACAGGACGACGCTGCCCGAGGTCAGACCGGCGACCGAGCCGCCGACCGTGAACGAGGGCGTGGCGAAGGCGCCCACGAAGCGGTCGACGCCGATGATGTTGCTGTTGGCGCCGGACATGCCGGCGTCGGTGACGTAGTAGCGGATCGCCACGCGGCCCTCGCCCGAGTAGGGGATCCCTTCGGCGTTGGTGAACTCGAGCTTCGTCCAGGTGTCGGGATATCCGTCCGCCACGAGGTTCGGGTTCACCGAGCCGAGGAGCGTGGTGTAGCTGCCGACGCCGGCGTCGTCCGGCAGGTAGCACGGCATCGTCGAACAGAGCCGGACCTCGATCCGATCCGCATACCGCGGCGTGCCGCTGGACGACCGCGTGTAGAACGAGACCGCGGCCCGCGGTCCGAAGAACACCGAGGGGCTGGCGAGCCAGCTGCTGATCGTGGCGTCGTTGCCCTGGGCGCTGTTGAAGTTCGCGGAGATGAAGGAATTCGGGGAGCCATCGTAGGAGTCGAAGGGGCCCCCTGCCTGGACGCTCACGCCCTGGAACCAGCTGTCGTTGCCGCGCGGCTCGCTCCGGTTCGCGATCGCCCAGTTCGACGAGGCCAGCTGCGTGATGTCGTCGAAGCCCTCATCGAAGACCCGGGTGGGCGCGAAGGAGCAGGAATAGCCGTCGCCCGTGGTGCCGATGTCGCAGACGCAGCTCGGCAGGGTCCCGTTCTGGCTGCAGGTGGCCCGGGGCGAGCAGCCGCCGTTCGGCGCGCTGCAGAAGTCGATCGGCGTGCAGATGGCGCCGTCGCCCTCGAAGCCTGTGGGGCAAGCGCAGGCGTCGATCAAATCCGAGCAGAAATACGAGCAGGTGGAGGGCCGCCACGCCCCGTTGGCGTCGCAGTTCTCCACCACGAACGTGTCGGCGCAGCGGTGCGAACCGGGCACGCAGCGGCCGATGCACGCCCCCGCCCTGCAGACGAAATCACACGCCTGGCCGGCGACCCACGCCCCCGCGTCGCTGCAGGTCTGCGGGACGAGTCCGTCGCACCGCGAGGCGCCCGGCGCGCAGACGCCCGTGCACTGGCCCTCGTGGCAGGCGAACTCACAGGCCGCGCCCTCGTGCCAGCCGTCCTCGCCGCAGACCTGCGGCACGAGCCCCTGGCACCGGACGGTGCCGAGCTCGCAGGCGTCGATGCAGGCCCCGTCGCTGCAGCCGAGCGCGCAGGCTTGGCCGCTGCGCCACGTGCCGTCGTCGCCACACGTCTGTGGCACCGCGCCGTCGCAGGTCGCGCTCCCCGGTGCGCAGACGCCGGTGCAGCTTCCGGCGCTGCAGACGAAGTCGCAGGCCGCGCCGTCACGCCAGGCGCCGTCCGCGTCGCAGCTCTGCGGAACGAGCCCATTGCACCGGGACTCCCCCAACTCACAGACACCCGTGCACCGGCCTTCGCTGCAGGCGGAGGCGCAGGTCTCGGCGGTGAGCCAGGAGCCGTCGGCGCTGCAGGTCTTCCGTACGAGACCGTCGCAGAGCGCCTCTCCCTGCCTGCAGCCCTGGGGTTCGTTCCCCGGACCCGCATTGACGACGACGTCGCACCCGAAGAGTCCCCAGACGGAAAAGAGCAGCAAAAACAGCTGGTTCGGGCATCGGAAAGCCGAAGGGTTCAAGGGGGCCTCGTTAGGAAGTCAACGGGCAGGCTCTTCCGCGGTGTCGTCACTGTCAAGATCGTGGCGATCGGGAGGACTTCCGGCGAGCGACGGCCGTCAGTCCTCGATGGCCTCGATGCCCTGCGCGGCGAGCTGCGCGAGGTGGGCCTTCATCGCCGCGAGCTGTTCTGGGGCGTGTCCCTTCCAGTCCGTGATCTCTCCCGTCACCCGGAGCGGCTCCCTCGTGCGGTAGGACTTCGTCGGATTGCCCGGGAACTTCTTGTCCGTCAGGTTGGGATCGTCCTCGATCGGCCCGGTCGGCTCGACGATGTAGATCCGGCCCGGCCCCTCGCCCATCGCGAGCTCGGCGCCCCACGTGGCGGCGTCCAGGGTGGCGGTCAGGTACACCCAGACCGCCTTCCTCCGCGTGCCGTAGTTCGAGTTGCGGCCGGCCTCGATGAGGTCGCCCGGCTTCAGATCGGCCTTCGTTCCGTGGAAGTACGGCTGCGCGGTGGAGGGATCGACGATCGCCATCAGGTCTCCTCGTGAAGTGAGCGCTCAGATTCACGCGTGTTGGCGAAGTCGGCAAGCGTCGAGCCCGATCGACGCGCTGTGTGCGCGCCTCAGCGCGGCAGAGCACCGTCCTGGTACAGCGAGAGGATGTGGCCGTCGGGGTCCTTGAAGTCCGCCGTCCACCCGCCAGGAGCCTCGCTGACAGGGGTGACGATCTCGACGCCCGCCTCGGCGAGCGATCCGACCATCCCGTCGATTCCCCCCTTGGCGAGGCCGAAGACCACCTGGGGCGTCGCTCCTCGAGGCGCATCGCCCGGGAAGAACAGGAATTCGACGTCGCCCGGGAGGCGAGCGAGGAGGAACCCGCGCTCGAAGTCTTCGACCTCGAACGCCAGCCCGAGGGTCTTCGAGTAGAAGCGGTGGGTGCGGACGAGGTCCTTTACGACGAAGACGATGGCGAGGTTCTTGATCTGGGCGTTGAGCATGGGCTTCCTTTCGCGAGAGTCCGACCGTCCGCCCGGGACGCATCGGGGGGTGCCCCGGTAGTTGCCGTGGGGCGGCCCGGTGTGAGCGCCTCGGAAAAAATCAGCCCGTAGCCGTCCGGATCGGCGGCCGCCAGGACGCGCGGCGCGCGGCGATCGTCTCCGCGTGAGGCCGCGAGCCGAGGCAGCAGCTCGACGTGGCTACGCCGGAGCCGGGAGAGAGCGGGGGTCCGCCAGGGAAGCGGGAGAACGGGACGTGCCAGGGGGCCATGCTCCCGCAGGGCCTGGAATCGCTTCCGCAGCGCGGCGTCGGTCACGTCGAGCGCCAGGCGGAGCTCGGCCTTCTCGAGTCCCTGGACCAGCAGGAGCAGGGTCGTCCGCAGGGAGGGCGACAGGACCGAAAGCGGGGCGCCTTCGACGCCGTCGTCTCGGGTGTCGGTTTCGTCGCTCGCGGTGGGGCCGACAGCGATGCGCATCTCGCGGGTCCGGCGGCGTCCGGCGCTGCGGGCGAGGAAGGCGCCGTGGCGCCGCGCCGCACCGTGAGCGCTGTGGAGGAACGCCTCGCCGTCGAGGTGGAGCCCACGCCGCAGGGTGGACAGGATGATGTCGTGAGCGAGGTCCTCAGCTTCGTGGGCCGCGTGGCTGTATTGCAGTGCGGCTTTGACCAGGGACTCGCGGACCGTTTTCAGAGGCGGCATCGCGATGAAATGTACCACCAGTGAAAGGGCGCAATCCAGGCCGGTTGGACGTCCAATCGACCGATGCGGGGGAGCCTCGTTCCCGGTGTGCATCGCGCCTCGCTGGGCGTGCGTCCGTACACGGGGGGCTTCTGTATGCTGGGTAGCACGGTGCGATTTGTGGGAGGAGGGCAACTTGGTCGCTGCACCTGGTGCGATGTTCGTCGTGATCTTCCGAGCCAAGGTTCGTGCGTTGGACGACGAGTACGCGCACGTCGCCGCTCGCATGCGCGAGCTCGCGCTGATGCAGTTCGGCTGCATCGAGTTCCATGCGGTGAGCGAGGGCGACTCGGAGGTCGCCCTCTCCTACTGGCGAGACCAGGAGAGCATCCGCGCGTGGAGAGCGCACGGCGAGCATTTGCTCGCGCAGGAGCTCGGGCGAGCGCGTTGGTACGAGTCGTACGTCGTCCAGGTGGCCAGCATCGTCCGCGACTACAGCTGGCCCTGAGTCGTGGTCGCGTCCCTCAGCTCGTCGGCTGCGCTCCCTCGGTGAGCTTCTTCCCTCCCGATGCGAGAGCGAGGCCGACGGCGGCGCCGCCGAGCCCGAGGAGGGCGACGTAGGCGCCGGGCGCGAGCGGATCGAGCTCGAGGAGGAGCGAGACCGCGATCGGCGTGAGCCCGCCGAAGATCGCGTACGCGAGGTTGTAGGAGAAGGAGAGCCCCGAGAACCGCACCGGTGCCGGAAACACACGGACCATGACGGAGGGCATGGCGCCGACCGCGCCGGTCGCGAGTCCCGCGAGGGCGTAGAGCGGAAAAAGCCAATCCGGCCGATGGCGGACACCGGCGAAGAAGGCGAGGCAGGCGGCGCTCAGCAGAAGGCAGCCGACGAGGATCGTCCGTCCGGCGCCGAAGCGATCCGCGAGCCAGCCCGAGCCGACACAGCCAGCCGTCAGGAATACGATCGCGACGCTACCGGCGATCATGGCGGTCGCCGGCGCGATGCCGTGGAGCGTCTGCAGGAGCGTCGGCGCCATCAGGATCACGACCACGATGCCGGCCGAGATCACCCAGGTGAAGAACATCGAGAGCACGACCGCCTTGCGGTGATCTCTGAATACGCGCCGCAGCGGGAGCTCCCGCGCGAGCGCCTTTCGCGCCTGGAGCTCCGCGAAGACGGGCGTCTCGTGGAGCCAGCGTCGCAGGCGGACCGACAGGAGCCCGAAGCCGCCGCCGATCAGGAAGGGCAGCCGCCACGCCCACGCCTGCAGCTCCTCCGGGCCGAAGGACGCGTTGAGCCCGGCGGCCACCAGCGAGCCGAGGAGGATGCCGAAGGTGAGGCCGCCGGTGAGCGTCCCGCACGCGAAGCCCACGTGCCGCTCCGGCACGTGCTCGGAGACGAAGACCCATGCCCCGGGGACCTCCCCGCCGATCGCTGCTCCCTTCGCCACGCGCAGGAGCAGGAGCAGGATCGGCGCCCAGATGCCGACCATCTGCCAGGTCGGCAGGAGGCCCATCGCCAGCGTCGGCACCGACATCAGGAAGATGCTCAGCGTGAACATCCTCTTTCGACCGAGGCGGTCACCGAAGTGCGCGAGGACGATGCCGCCGAGGGGCCGCGCGAGGTAGCCCGCGGCGAAGAGCCCGAAGGTCTGCAGGCGACGCAGCCACTCGGGGATCTCGGCGGGGAAGAAGAGCTTGCCGATCACCGCCGCGAAGAAGACGAAGACGACGAAGTCGTAGAACTCGAGCGCCCCTCCGAGCGCGGAGAGCGCGAGGGTCTTCACGTCGGACCGGTTCAGCGGGCGTGAGGTCGGCATCCGGGCCTCGAGGGCGGAGCGGCGGCGTTCATGGGCAGCGTATGGACGGGCACCTTCCACGTCGAGCAGGTACGGGAGCACTCCCAGCACCGCGAGCAACCTGGATTCCGCTCAGGAAGAAGCTGCCGACATCGGGCCATTCAGTCGGCGCGGACCCAGTGCTGCGTTCGGCCGAGGAGCGAGATCCCGAGGTAGCCGCGGACCTTCAGCTTCTTGCCGCCGTCCTCCAGCTCGACCTTGCAGGAGTAGGTCTTCCCGTTCGCGGGATCGAGGATCGTCCCGCCCGTCCACTCGTCGCCGTCCTTCTCGAGGTCCCGCAGGATCACCATCCCGATGATCGGCTTTCCCTCGAGGGGACCGCTGCACTTGTCGCAGCGCGGATCCTGCTCCTCCTCGGGCGC
>Ga0182736_1002886_pt1 | contig 12259 bp, 19 predicted proteins | sample eDN5th30CKraftBY_FD_128882 | JGI IMG/M metagenome (GOLD analysis project Ga0182736, IMG submission 128882) | Enriched backyard soil microbial communities from Emeryville, California, USA - eDNA 5th pass 30_C Kraft BY (version 2) (version 2) | ecosystem: Environmental > Terrestrial > Soil >...
CCCCCACACATCCACATCTTCACTCCCCCCCCCCCCCCCCCCCCGCCTTTTGTAGCGGGGGGGCCCCCCCCCCCCCCCCCCCCCCCCCCGCTGTAGGCTTGCGTACACTTGTCGAGGTGGCGGCAATGGTAGAAATAGCGTTGAATCGTTCGGAACGCATCAGTGCAGGAATGGGAATGAAGTCATCGGACCGTCTGAGTTCATCTCTTTCTGATGACGGGCGCTACCGGCTGCTTATCGAGGCCGTCACCGATTACGCGATTTACATGTTGGATCCAGACGGCATCATCTCAAGCTGGAACCCTGGGGCCGAGCGATTCAAGGGGTATAAAGCCAGCGAGATCGTCGGACAGCATTTCTCACGGTTCTATACAAAAGAAGACCAAGTGGATCATCTGCCCGCCCGCGCGCTGGAGACAGCTGCCCGCGACGGAAAATTTGAGCATGAGGGCTGGCGCGTCCGCAAGGACGGAAGCCGCTTTTGGGCCTATGTAGTTATTGACCCCATTCGAGATCCGTCAGGTGAGCTGCTAGGCTTCGCCAAGATCACGCGCGATCTGACGGAGCGAAGAGCCAGCGAAGAGGCCCTTCGGCAGAGCCAAGAGCAATTCCGCATTCTCGTCGAGGGGGTGACCGATTACGCCATTTACATGCTCAGTCCGGCAGGCCTCGTTACAAGCTGGAATCGGGGTGCTCAGCGCATCAAAGGGTATGAGCCCACAGAAATCATCGGCAGTCATTTTTCTCGGTTTTATACCAAGGAAGACGTGGATGCAGGCATGCCACACAAAGCCCTCGAAGTAGCGGAGCGCGAGGGTCGATACGAAAGTGAAGGCTTGCGCGTGCGCAAGGACGGCACGCGTTTCTTTGCCAGCGTGGTGATCGACGCGATACGCGATGATCAGGGCCAGCTAATCGGCTTGGCGAAGATTACGCGAGACATTACTCAACAGCGTGAGACACAAGCTAGATTAGAGCAGACTCGAGAGACGTTGGTTCAGTCCCAGAAAATGGAAGCGCTCGGTCAGTTAACTGGCGGCATTGCGCATGACTTTAACAACCTATTAATGGCCATTACCGGAAGTCTCGAACTTCTCAAAAAGCGGCTTCCAGAGGATCCCAAATCCGTCCGTTTTCTTGACAATGCTCTCCAGGGAGCAAAGCGGGGCGCGTCATTGACGAAGCGGATGCTCGCCTTTGCGCGCCGTCAGGAAATGAAGTTAGAGGCGGTCGATGTTCCGGAGCTTGTACGGGGTATGACAGATCTGCTTCAAGGTTCCCTCGGGAGCGTGGTGTCGATCGAAACTCGCTTTGGCTTGGGCATGCGACCGGTTTTCGTTGATCCGAATCAACTTGAAATGGCCGTTCTCAACTTGGCTGTGAACGCGCGAGACGCGATGCCCGACGGCGGCCATATCGTCATCTCAGCGCGAGAAGTTGCTGTCGACGATACCGGTTTGATAGAGCCGGGTGCTTATGTCTGCCTCTCTGTTTCTGATACCGGTATCGGGATGGACGAGGAGACGCTTAGGCGGGCCACCGAACCCTTCTTCACAACCAAAGGCCCGGGCAAGGGAACAGGCCTCGGTCTTGCGATGATCCACGGCATTGCAGGACAGTGTGGTGGCACGTTTCAGCTTAAGAGCCGCAAGGGCGAGGGCACAACGGCCGAATTGTGGCTGCCGGTAGCGAAGCGAAACTCAGCGGTTTCTACCCGGATTCACGCGGAACAGGAAACGGTTCACACTCGGTCGCTTTCCATACTTGTTGTCGACGACGACAACCTCGTGCTCACTAATACCGTTGCAATGCTTGAAGACCTTGGGCATCGCGTCACAGCAGTGTCTTCGGCTGCAGACGCCTTGGCAGCGATTCATGAAGAATGCATCTCATTTGATCTGGTCTTAGCTGATCATATGATGCCCCATATGAGCGGACTGCGATTAATCGAAGAGATTCGCAAAGTTGCTCCGAACATGTCGGCCGTCCTTGCGACCGGATATACTGAATTGGAACCCGTGCTGGCTGCTGGCATTCCGAGGTTGGCCAAGCCATTTTCGCAGGCCGAGCTGTCAGCTTGTGTCGGGAACGTTGCATTGCAGCGGCCGGGCACCTCGCGTGTGATTCCGCTGTGCACGGGCAATTCCCACTGATGCTCGCGACCCAGTGGGGCTTCGGAAGCCAACCGAGATGGTGGAGCGCCGTGTATAGCCCTTGCGCATTTGGCAACCCTCCTAGCCAACCTGCTGGTCTTTGTGTCGATATATGTCACAGAGGCGAGGGATATAGAGTTCCAGGTGGTGCGGTAGCTTGTGAGGGCTCGGCATCATTTAGCGGCGGCGCCGCTGGTGTTAGGCGCACTCGGAGCATTGATAGTGACGCTAGGGCCAGCACCACCGCTCGAAAACATCTTCGTACCTCCGGCGAAAAAGACAATGACTCCGATTACGAGCGCGGCACCAACCACAACACCAAGAACGCCTACGCCAGCGCCGCCGCTGCTGGTATGTGTGTGGACTTCACGATCTGCCATGTCGATCTCCTCGGGTTAACTGGGGAGGCACCGCTGCACATGCCATGCAGCGGCACCGCTCCTACGAGCCAAGATTAGTCGATCACTTGAACGACACGGCGAGAGCCGGGTTCCACAAGAAGCACCCGATCATCCGAATAGACGTAGCGGTACTTAGAGACAGATGTGCCCCACTCTGCGGGAACTGCCGTTAGTTCGATATCGGCGGGGACTGTGGCGCCAACTGCTACTCGTTCCTTGATGACCACCGGCTTCATTTTCTTTTCGGTTACATAGGTTTTGATCTTGGACCGCTCCTCGGTGCTGATAGTCACGTTGGTGCTCGCGCCGGGCGAGGTGGTCGTGACCGTGGTCGATTGAGCGGCTGCTGACGCGCTCAACGCAATAAGGGCAGCGGCTGACGTCATTAGAATGCGCTTCATGTTGTCCTCCGTGTAGCAGCCGAGATTGGCGCCCCGACAATCGGCAGCAAACGGAATCGTTCCAGAAACGGAGTCAACATACTGAATTTGAATGTCTATTCATTTAGGTGGTGCAGTTATGACCCCCTGAGATGGATCGCCATCTCGCCCGGCTGGACGCCAGCAGCGCAAATGGAGTTTCGGCCTCCGGGGCCGTCCGAAGCCCTCTGGGCGTTTCCTCCCATATTCGCCCCGCTGCCCTCACGGGTGGCGGGGCTCTTTTTGCGTTCTGGAGGATTTACCTCGAATTCAAACTAGCGAAGTAGTAATCCTCATTCGTCAGGAACCCTCGGCAGGGCCGTACCTTGTTCTAGCATGATTGGAGAACCGCCGGTGCCACAGGACGAACTTCATTGCCTTCGGTGCGGGGCACCGATGCGTGTGGTGATGCCGCTGACGCCCATGGGTGGGAAACCAGGCGGTGACATACTTGAATGCACGGAATGCAGCTTTACTGACGTGAAAGAAAGCGGGCGACCTCAGAGCCGCTGGCCGACAGGCTAGTGGACGCGCTAGGAGTTGCATCATTGAGGCGTCGTTCGGAGCCGGCCTTCACGCCTCCGAAGGAGCCTCTGGCAAGTCGGGGGCGCGGTATCCCTTCGGGCCTTTGCGATGAAGTCGCCGGAGTTCCGCCGCCCGCTTCAGAAAATCCCGCTTCAACTCCGGTGCGATAGCCGCTTCCGAGAGGGCGACTAGTTCCGCTATCTGCGCTTCCAGTTTATTTGTCATAATAATACCTGCAAATTGAGAAGACCGGCAGGATTGCGGTCGACCGATTACCGATTTGCGCTGTCTCCGATCATAATCGGGGCTTTAACTAAATGGACCAAGCAATAAAATTCGTTAGGCGCTGCTCATACCGAATGGCCTGAGCCTGCTGTTCTTTCACGGTCGCGATTTCGGCCGCGAAGAACTGCCGGACCTCGCACGTGAGTGTTGAAGCAGCAAATGCTTCCAACTCGATAAGTCGATGGTCGTTTGATTGAGCGGACATAGCTCCTCCTGCTGCTAGGCTAAGGCGGGAGCGCAAATTGTCTCACAGGTGTCGGCGCCTAATCGGGTCGCTGCCAACAATGACGTCAGCCTGTCACGGCGGCGTTGGAATGTCTAGCTTGGTGACATCGCTATCGCCTTATCATTTGATGAGATGGAATTCGATGCGACGACCAATCTAGATCGCCGGTGATCGGTCACTGGTCGAGGTTGCCGACCTTTCAGTCACCTATGCTGTGTTACCGGGATCGATACTCCTCGGGATTCGCTTCTTTTGGTCTGGGGTCATTTTACGCTCATCTTGAGCGCCGGGCACGCCCTGCGGGCCAAGTTCTTCGCGCTGAATGTCGTCTTCTGTTTTTGGATGTTCGTTCGCGCGTGATCCGGAATTCATGACCAACCTCCACGGGTCCAGCCTAACGTGACGCAGGTGCGCCGGGTTCCGTGCTGGTAGGCTAGCTTGTTCCGCCTGTTCCATGTGGTCGTCCCCCCCAGGAGAATTTTTGCGCGTTCGGGCTTGAAGCCTGCGGAAGTGCTCCTAAATTTCTTGCCGTCCGAAAACAGAAAGGAGCATGGAGGACAGCTATGACACAGCTGAATGGTGGTTTTAGCGGCTCGCGAGCGCCATTTCTGACCATTGGTACTGTCTACCAGCACCCGAACGAGGTTCTAGCGGATCTCGGGACCCCAAAAGCGTGCCCTGCTTGCTGAATGGGCATCAGATGCTTGTGCTCTCGACTCCGCGCCGGCCCTGAGGCAGTTGCGCGGAGTTCGAGCCTCGATAGACGATATTCTTCGAGCTCTGTCCGAACTCGACGTGCCTCCCGATCCTCCGACGGGGGCGGTGCGTTCGGCACAGGGCCAGGCTCAACAGGAGGCATCTTTCGCTAGCGTCGCCGCAGTTGGACACGCTGGCTGATGCCAGGTTCTACGCACTCTCGTTGTCGGTTCATGTTTCCGCCCGCCAGTCATGGCAGGAGGCCCTCGAGCAGATGATGATATCGGCGGAATCCGGTAATCCCGCCGATATCGAAACTGCAACCCAACAGCTTACATTGGCCTTGCTCCAGGAGGGTGGATTGCGCCTGGAGTGATAAAAAAGCCCCGCAGTCGGGCGGACGCGGGGCGAGGGGGTCATCTAGCTTGAACGAACGTGACCGTGGCCGATCACGCACCAGAAAATTCTCCAGAGAATTGGGCGGGAATATGGCGGGGTTGCTCGAGGCGGTGGTCCGGTTCACCGGCTACGGGCGATTCCTGCAATCTGATGTTACCGTGACAGGATGTGCAACCTCTACAGCCACACCAAGGGCCAGGCCGCGATCATCGCTCTGACGCGGGCGATGCGGGACGCCACGGGCAACTTGGCGCCCCAACAGGGCATTTTTCCGGATTACAGCGCTCCCATCGTCCGGAACGCCCCTGACGGGGGGCGGGAACTGGCCATGGCGCGCTGGGGTATGCCGTCCTCGGCGCAGGCGCTCTATCAGGCGGCGATGCGCCGGGCGGACAAGCTCCGCGCCAAGGGCGAGGAGCCGGACCTTCCCAAGCTGGTCAAGCAGGAGCCCGACAAGGGCACCACCAACATTCGGAACGTCCGGTCGCGGCACTGGACCCGCTGGCTTGGCGTCGAGCACCGGTGCGTGGTGCCGTTCACGTCCTTCTCGGAATTCCACAAGCCGTCCGGCGGCGACATCTGGTTCGCCCTTTCGGAGGAGCGGCCGCTCGCCGTCTTCGCCGGGATATGGACGCGCTGGACCAGCGTGCGGAAGATCCGAGAGGGCGAAGTGACGGCGGACCTCTACGGCTTCCTGACCTGCGACCCCAACGCGGAGGTCGGTGCCATCCACCCCAAGGCAATGCCGGTGATTCTGACGGAGCCGACGAAATCGAGACGTGGCTCAGCGCGCCGGCGGAGGTAGCGCTGCGGCTGCAACGGCCGTTGCCGGATGGGGCGCTCGGGATCGTGGCGAAGGGTGTGAAGCAGGACGGGTGTTGAACCGTGATGCCGAGCCTCGGCAGCACTACCGAGTACGCCGTTTCTCTTCTTCCTCGGCTAGATCATAGACCTGGTTGGTTGCGCGGTCGCGGACACGCTCGACGGCTCGATTTCGCGATCTCCGCCGCGAGGACCAAATGCCGTAGGCAAGACCAGCACCGAGTAAGATAACCGATCCGAAGCTCATAATTAGCGTCATGACGCCGCCGGTGTCCGCTTCCATTGCAAACTCCTTTTGGTGAGGTGCCGCCGACCCACGGGGAGGCGGCCGCCGGCGGGCCCATGAACCAGCGTGGGACGCTGGAACGTGGGCGTTGATGTAGGATGACCTACGATGGAGGGGTTATTTTTACCGGTTCCTCCAACCAGGATTTCTGCTGATAGACTGCATCGACGACCGCCGCCGGCGAGGTTCCCACCCACGCTATTGTGAGCAAAAGTTGGGCGCGATCGACCTTAAGGACATGGCACCAATAACCGATTTCCTCGGGGTCCGACGTGTCAATGAACGCTGTCCTCGAGATTTCAGCCATCAAGCCCTCCACACTCAGACAATCGGGCGTCAAACGAGTGTGGCCGCAAAGTGTTCCCCGGCATTATCGTCTACTCCAGCGCCATGACGGCATTCTGACTCCGTTTCATCACCCCTTTGTCGGGAACTTGGCCGCGGCCTGCGAATTGGGGCGCAGAGCAAGGAGGAGAGTTGCAATGGCAGACGATCCCAACAATCGCGGTCCGGAGGACCGTAGCCGCATCAGTCTCAGCTAGGATTACGAAGTCCGCTACTGGACCCAGAAGTTCGGCGTCTCGGCCGAGGTACTGAAGGCCGTGGTCCAAAAGGTCGGCGCATCGGCCGATGCCGTGGAAACAGAGCTGAGCAAGAGTGGATAAGACACCGGCGGCCCGGGCAGAATGGAGTTGGGCCGCCGGTGAGCCCCGATCCGGGGGGCGAGGTTGGATCGGGGCCGTGCCAATTACGGATTGGTATCCCGGCATCGAGGCCGGTTGCCCTCCTTTCCTCCTGCACGGCAGTGACCACAGCCGCCGGCGAGGTTCCGACCCGAGCTATTGTGAATAAAAGTTGGGCGCGATCGACCTTAAGAACATTGCACCAATAAGCGATTTCCTCGGGGTCGGACGTGTCAATGAATGCTGCCCTCGAGATTTCAGCCATAGCCCTCCACACTCAAACAATCGGGCGTCAAACAAGTGTGGCTGCAAAGTGTTCCCGCGGTATTTCCGGGCCCCCGGCGAGGGGGGCGAGAAGGGTGGGTCGTCTAGCGCTCGTTTTTGATTGCTGGTTCGACCCGGAGAAGGACTTTGCCGCCCTGCCTGACTTCGGCTGGCCGGCCAGAAACAAAGGCATCTGCCAACTGGTCGAGGCCAGCTCGGTGCAATTGAACGGTTCCTGCTTTCACTTCGTAGTCGACCTGAGGATCGAGCACGATTACGGATCGAGTGCCCTTCATCTCGCCTCCACCTGTTTCAGCGGGAAAAGTCCAAAAGCTGGCCGCTGTTCCTTTAAAAAATGATCGCTCCATGGCCACAAGGTTTGGCTATGGCTATCCGGTATTGGAGGATTCGATGTACGGGATACGAGTCGGAACGGGCGATGGAGCGGTGGCGGTAGCGCACCCCACAGCCAAGGCAGCCGTCGAAACGCTCAAGCGCGCGGAGGAAGAAGGGCAGGAGCACATCTCGATCTATACCCGCGATGGCAAAGATTATCCCGCGCAGCGCTGTTTGAAATTGCGGAAAGCGAAGCGTGACCTAAGCCTCGTCCAGGTCATTCACCATGGAGGGCGTGGCGGCAGGCGCAGATCGTTCAGACCAGCCTATGCAGGCGACGTTGCTCCGAATGGCATTGGTAGAGGGAGGCAGCGCCGAGAGGCCACCGCCCTTGACGGCGGCTGTTCTGCGCCGCCGGTGCTCCACTAAAATTTCAGATGAATGTCCAGTTTCGCCAGCAACTCTGCGCCGACGGTGCGGGCCATCGACCGCGAGGCCAAGAAGCGAGGCAGCGAATGCCGCGGGGCGACGCCATCCAGACACCTGGAGTGACCCCAGTCAACGGCGGATCGTCTGATCGAGGCGGGCTAAAAGGCCCGGGTGACTCGGCTCTATCCGCTTGACTCCCCACCTGACCTGATTCCACGATGCGGGAAATGGGAGGAAGTCTCTAGATGTTTTATGAGCCGTCTAAAGGCGATCATGGACTCAAATATAATCCGTTCAAGTCCATAGCCGTGCCCCGACCGATAGGATGGATCACGACACTCGATCAGGACGGAAAAGTTAATCTGGCACCCTATAGCCAGTTCCAGAATTTGGGCGCCGACCCGCCATATGTGATGTTCTCGGCACAAGGGACAAACGACAGCCCGAGAAACGCGCAGGATACGGGCGAGTTCGTGTGCAATATGGCGACGTACGATCTGCGTGAAGCTGTCAACATCACGTCTGCTCGATACGATCCCGGTATCGAAGAACATCTGAAGGCGCAGCTTGATCTGATGCCATCGAAGCTGGTGAAGGCGCCCCGCGTAGCGGCATCGCCGGTCCACATGGAATGCCGCTATCACTGCTCGCTGGTGCTACCCGGGCGGCGGGCTGGCGCGTCGAATGTGGTCATTGTCGGCGAGGTTATCGGGATCCATGTGAAGGACGAGTTTATCGGACCCGATGGAAAGATAGATATCGCACGGATACGGCCGCTTTCCAGGGTTGGTTACCACGACTACACAACCATCGATAAGGTTTTCACGATGTCTCCGCCACCCAGCGAAGGCGGCGTTCTCGATAGAGGTCTTGAGGGAGCGCCTCAAAACGGAGCCGCCAAAAATCTTCGTCGATAAGAACTGAAAAAACGGGAGGGAAACGAATGCTGTTTGGTTTCGGCAGGACGGCGCTTGCCGCCACCACAATCGGATTGGCCCTAGGCCCCGCGGCGGCCGACGATTATCCGACGCAGGATATCCACTTAATCTGCGCCTATCAGGCGGGGAGCAGTTCAGATGCCATCGTTCGGTTCGTGGGCGAGAAGTTGAAGGTGCTGTCGGGCAGGACAGTGATCGTGGAGAATAAGCCGGGAGCGAATGCCAATATCGCGACAGAGCACGCTGCCAGAGCCAAACCGGACGGCTATACGGTCTTTATCCATGCCGGAAGCGCTCTTGCTGCGAACCAGAGCTTGCTCAAGAGTCCGCCCGTGGACCCTCTTACCGCTATTCAGATGGTGGGCACCATCAATAAGCAAGCGTTCATTCTCGGCGTTGACTCCGGAAAGCCTTGGAAAAATCTCGCGGATCTGACTGCTGCAATGAAAGAGAAGGGAAAGAAAGCCAGTTATGCGAGCTATTCCACGACCGGCACGATCATGGGGGAGCTGTACAAACAGGCCGCGCAGCTGGAGGCGACTGAGGTTCTTTACAGGATCGGCGCGAACACCCTCAACGATCTGAAGAGTGGAGCCCTTGATTACGGGATGTACGACCCGGCTTTTGCGCTGGCCCAGGAGCGCGAGGGACGTATGAAACTTCTCGCTATCGCATCCAACGAAAGGCTTTCGTCGTCACCGCACGTGTCGACGTTCAAAGAACAGGGCATCGAAGGCATAAATCTCATCGGCTGGTTCTCAGCCATGGTTCCGGCAGGGACGCCCGCTCCGATCGTCCAAAAATTGAGCAACTGGATCAATGAGATTGTGGCGATGGAGGATACCAAGAGGTTTCTTGTCGCGATGGGAAGTGACCCGTGGGTCTCGTCTCCGGAGATAGCTCAAAAGCAGCTTGCCACCGATATCGATGAGATGCGGCGGCTCGTCGGGGTTGCTCGAATTCAGCCACAGTGATCCGGTGCAGCCGCGCCGGCCCACTCGGCCAGGATTGCTACATCACCACGCCGCCGATCCCGCTGAACTTAGCGCCGGGCAAGGCCCCCTGCCGCATCATCTCCAGCTACGTCTGCAACCCGCTCCACCTCATTTCAGCCATCGTCACCGAGGCGGGGAATATCGAGTGCGAGGTGTGCCGTAGCCAGCTTGCCAGGCTGGAGGCTGATTGCGCTAATGCTCTCCGACCTGCCACGGGTCGCATTCTTCTGGATTGCCTTGCCCCGCTGCCCTCACGGGTGGCGGGGCTTTTTCTGCGTTTCGGGGCGTGGTGTCCTCCTGCGGGCAGGATGGAGGTCAATGACCATGATGGCAATCGATAGACTGACAGGCGGCTGGTCATGGCCGGCCGTGCCTTGGTCGGGATTGGACAGAATAAGCTTGTGGTAGCGTCAGGAGTGCCGCTGGAGACGCGCGCCAATTGGAAGCGAAGGGCTCGGCGTGGATATCCGCGGACGCTTCGGAGGCGATCAAGCGCACGTTGGAGACGTACGGTGCTTTCTTCTTTTCAGACAACGATGGCATGGGTGATGGCGTCCGGCTCAAATTCACACGGAACGATGTCAAGCAGTTAGGTCAGCTCGAGAATGAAGGTGGCCCCTCGCGCGCGGACGATGTGCCGTGATGGGATCAAATAGCATCCAGACCGCCCGTGAGCGGGCGCCAAGAGCACTCTGTCGCCTAGAGGGCAATCCCGAGGACACGATGTTCGAGGGCAGGCCTATGTGGGAATCGTATCTCCCGGAGGTCGATGTCGTGCTGGAGGCGGCGCTGGGACCTGGTGCTCTTGCAGGTGTCGGCGGCCAGGGATGCGGCCGACGGGGCAGACATCGGCCCCTAGAGCCGGTCGCCGTCCCCGCGCAGCCGCACAGGTCCCGGCTCACTGAGATCGAAGCCGGATGGCTCCGCGGAGCGGCAGAGGTCGACGTCTGGAGAATGTTGGAATCTCTCGGGAATACTGTTCCTGAACTACACCGACGGAAGTTCATGGTTCTTTCTGAATCCGAGGGCGAAGCATCTTCTGCGCAAGGACCATGTCCGGCAGATCTTCGACTTCATGCCGCCGCAAAAGATGACGATCGACGACTTCGCCTACGACAACTACTGACCGAAGCGGCGGATCGCGACCGGGAGAGACGGATGGATTTCGACGACCTCGTACAGGAAATCGCGCCTCCCCCCAACAGGGTCGGCAAATGCGAAGGCGGAGTCGAGCAACATCTGCACGAGGGCGCGGTGATGATCGCCTACGCCATGCATGTGCTCCGGACGACTACCGCCGGCGCAGCCCCGGTCCACCCGGACGGCGAACGGCAAGCGGTTCGATTTCTCCTCCCGGCTCGCCAGAGAGAAGTTCGAAAGGGCCACCCATACCGGAACGACCGGCTACACTGGTCGGTGCGGCCGCGTCATCGTTGTCAACCCGTGTCGGGAAAGGGAGACGTGGTGGCGGATCTCGGAAGAACGGTAATCTCTGCCTAATGCAAGGGCGGGATCATCAACACCCTCCATTCCGGCCAGATCTCACGGCTCTACGAGGGCCGCTGCGAGACGGTCGGCCTCCTGCACGCCGTCGCTTCGCCGGACCGCTAGGGTGGCCGGTCGTTCCCCATACCGAAGGCACGCACCGACTGGGGCCGCGCTGCGCGCTTGCCGGGATCGAGGTCGCGCTGGTCGGGAGTCGCAGCGAGATATTCGACGTCAGGGCAGGTGGCGCGCCGTCATGATCCTGTACAGAGGACTGTCGTTACCATCCGGCACTGTGGATCAGCACGTCGAGGAGAACCAAATTAATATAGGCAGCCCAAGCCACAATTTAAGCAGTCATTGGCTGTGTTCTGCCAGCCGCGTAGCTAAAGGAGCGAGATGCCTCATCTCGATATGGCAGAGGAATATAGTGCGTAGGCGGGATCGCAGATAACGGATAGACAGACGTCATAAGTTCCCTGATCCAGAGCTACGGGAAAACACGCCTAAGCCCCCCGTTATTACGCCATTTCCTGACGTTCGAGGCGCTCAGAATGCCGACATTGTGCAAAATTCCCTGTTTATTTCCCTGTTGTCGGGAATATTACCCGTAGAGAGGTTCGCTTGTGTCGTCCCGCTCCGCCAGAAACATGCGCAAGGTATTGTTTTGATTACTTATTTTTGAATGATGGATTTCCTATCCCTCATTCCATCCCATATTTCGCGTCGGATTGAACTGGATTTATCTCGACCTCAATCAATCCGTTCAGGTCAGGCCCTGTACGATTGCATCCTCGGGTTGAATAACCTGATCGGTGAGAAAGACGGTCAGATCCCCCAAGCGTGGACGTCCAAAGGGCCGTAAGGGGCCGGCGGCTATCCGCATGCCAGCCCAGGTCGATCGCGTTCTGGCTTCG
>Ga0182736_1002888_pt1 | contig 12251 bp, 11 predicted proteins | sample eDN5th30CKraftBY_FD_128882 | JGI IMG/M metagenome (GOLD analysis project Ga0182736, IMG submission 128882) | Enriched backyard soil microbial communities from Emeryville, California, USA - eDNA 5th pass 30_C Kraft BY (version 2) (version 2) | ecosystem: Environmental > Terrestrial > Soil >...
CCACCCGCCACTTCCGTCCCCGCGCCTGGGGATAGATGTCTTGTCGAATCGGATAGCGCATGCGCTACTACCGGCCATGAACCACTACACGTATCGAGCCGAATGGTCGCGCGAGTACGACCGGTACGTCGCCCTGTGCCTCGAACTGCCCTGGCTGACGCATTGGGCGCCGACCATGCGGGAAGCCATCGCCGGTGTCGAGCAGACCGTCGATGAGTATCTGGCCGAGCGCGAAGGCGAAGACGTTCCACCGCCGATCACCGACCGGAAGTTCAGCGGCAACTTCCTGGTGCGGACCTCACCGACGCTGCACGCCCGGCTCGCCGTGGAGGCCGCCGACCAGAACGTGTCGATGAACCACTGGGTCGTCCAGAAGCTGGCAGATCGCCCGCCGAGCAACCTGCTGGACTGGTGATATCGCCCGCGCTATCCGATTTGAACTCACCTCACCCCACCGGACACGGTGCGCAAGTGACGCCTGCGACGGAAGAGTCTCAGAAGCCGGTGCCCTCCACCTCGTGCCCTGGGGCCTCGGCGATCAGCCCGCGGTAGGCCTGCTCGACGGTGGAGCCGTGGTTGATCACGCCGTCGACCTCACGGGCGATCGGCATGTTCAGCCCGTACTGCGCGGCGAACTTCATGATCACGCTGGCGGCCCGCACCCCCTCGGCGACCTGGTTCATCGAGGCGATGATCTCGTCGATCGACTTTCCGGAGCCCAGCTGTTCGCCGACGAACCGGTTGCGGCTGCGCTGGCTGGTGCAGGTCACGATCAGATCGCCCATGCCGGCCAGCCCGGCGAAGGTGTCGCGGGCCCCGCCCATAGCTTCGCCCAGTTTGGACATCTCCCGCACCGATCGCGCCATCACCATGGCCCGGGTGTTCTCGCCGATCCCCAGCGAATAGCCCATCCCCACCGCGATCGCATAGACGTTCTTCAACGCCCCGGCCATCTCGACCCCGACCACGTCGTCGCTGGTGTAGACCCGGAACCGCTTGGTGCGGAAAAGCAACGCCAGCTGCGCCGCCAGATGCTGATCCGGCATGGCCAGCACCGCCGCGGCCGCGTAGCCCTCAGCGACCTCGCGGGCGATGTTCGGCCCGGCCAGGATGCCTGCCGGATGCCCGGGCAGCACCTCGTCGACGATCTGCGACATCCGCATGTTGGTGCCCTGCTCCAGGCCCTTGACCAGTGACACCACCGGCACCCACGGCCGCAGCTCGTTGGCGAGCTCGGTGAGCACGCCGCGGAAGCCGTGCGAGGGCACCGCCATCACCACGACGTCGGCGCTGTGGGCGGCCTCGGCGAAATCGGTGGTGGCCCGCAGGGTCTCGCTGAGCACCACCTCGTTGCCCAGATAGCGGCTGTTGCGCTGGTTGTCGTTGATGTCGGCGGCGGTCGATTCCGAACGCACCCATTGCAGCGTCGGGGCGCGCCGCGAGCAGATCGAGGCCACTGTGGTTCCGAACGATCCGCCGCCGAGCACGACGACCCTGGGTGTGCGAGTAGCAGCTGGCATGCAGCGAAGTTACCTCGGGTCAGCTGGCCAGCGGCACGCTTTCGCCGGCCCGACCGAACACCATCGACTCCTCGATCCGGTCGAAGCGGTAGTCCAAGGCGTCGGCGAAGTAGTTCTGCCGCACGTTCCAGGGCCGCTTGGTGCCGGATTTGGGCAGGGCGTGCAGGGCACGCAGCACGTAACCGGCCTGAATATCCCAGGCCGGCTTCTCGGTGAGCGGCTCGTCGCCGAGATGCGGGTAGGCGTGGGTGTACCCGCGGGCGGCCATGTACGACATCAGCTTTGCGGTGGCGCGGGCCGTCATGTCGGCGCGCAGCGTCCAGGAGGCGTTGGTGTAGCCGACGCACCAGAACAGGTTGGGCACGTCTTCGAGCATGTGCGCCTTGTAGACGAAGCGATCGGTGGGCTTGATCTCGGTGCCGTCCAAGCTGATCCGCACCCCGCCGAGGGCCTGCAGTTGCAGACCGGTGGCGGTGACGATGATGTCGGCATCCAGGTGCGTCCCGGACTGCAGCGTGATCCCGGTGGCGTCGAAGTGATCGATCCGGTCGGTGACCATTTCGACTCGCCCGGCGCTGATCTCGGTGTAGAGGTCCGCGTCGGGAATCAGGCACAGCCGCTGGTCCCACGGCTGATACGGCGGCTTGAAGTGGGTGTCGACGTCATAGCCCGGCGGCAGGTTCTGCACGGCCGTCCGGCGCAGCATCCATTTCAAGAGCGGCGGCGTCTTGCGGGCCAAAAACCAGACCACGCCCTCGAACAATGCCATGGTGAACCGGATGATCGGGTGAGCCAGCTTGCGGGGCAACAGTTTTGCGATCGCATCGGTGAAACGACTGTATTTCGACGCCGAGATCAGGTACGTCGGTGTGCGCTGCAGCAGGGTGAGCTGGCCGGCCCGCTCGGCCAGCGCCGGAACCAGCGACATCGCCGTGGCGCCGCTGCCGATCACCACCATCTTCTTGCCGGCGTAGTCCAGGTCCTCGGGCCAGTGCTGCGGGTGCACCACCGTGCCGGTGAACGTCTCGACACCGGGGAAGTCCGGGGTATAGCCCTCGTCGTAGTTGTAGTAGCCGGACCCGAAGAACACGAACCGGCTGCGGTAGGTCCGCGTTGTTCCAGTGGTGCCCTCCTGCACCGTCACCGTCCAGGTATCGGTCGAGGAATCCCAGTCGGCGGCGACGACGTGGCTGTTGAACCGGATGTGGGAGTCGATGCCGTACTTGCGTGCGGCATCGGTCAGGTAGTCGCGGATCTCGTCGCCGTCGGCCACCCGTTCGCGGCCCGTCCACGGCTCATAGGGCAGGCACAGCGTGAAGATGCTGCTGTCGGAGCGCACCCCCGGATAGCGGAACAGGTCCCAGGTGCCGCCGATGCGTTCGCGCCGCTCCAGGATGACGTAGCGGGTGCCGGGGTTGCGCTCGGTGATGCGGTAGGCCGCCCCGATTCCGGAGATGCCCGCTCCGATGATCACGACGTCGAGGGAATCTTCGGTGGTCACGGCTCCCAGCGTAGGCACAGCCAGGGCCGCGGGCTAGGGTCTTTGGGCTACCGGTAGTTGACGAACTGCAGCGCCACGTCGAGGTCGGCGCCCTTCAGCAGTGAGATGACGGCCTGCAGGTCGTCGCGCTTCTTCGACGACACCCGGATCTCGTCGCCCTGGATCTGGGTCTTGACGCCCTTGGGCCCCTCGTCTCGGATCAGCTTGTTGATCTTCTTGGCGTGCTCGCCGTCGATGCCCTGCTTGAGGCTGCCGCTGACCTTGTAGGTCTTGCCGGAGGCCTGCGGTTCGCCGGCGTCGAACGCCTTCATCGAGATGTCCCGGCGGATCAGCTTTTCCTTGAACACGTCGACGGCGGCCTTGACGCGCTCCTCTGTGGAGCTGACCAGCTCGATGGTCTCCTCGCCCTTCCAGGCGATGGTGGTGTCGGTGCCGCGGAAGTCGAACCGGGTGGCCAACTCCTTGGCCGCCTGGTTCAAGGCGTTGTCGACCTCCTGGCGGTCGACCTTGCTGACGATGTCGAACGATGAGTCGGCCACGAGACGTCCTTTCTCCATGCCGTTTGGCAGGTGCTGGCCCGTTTGTGTTCGGGGTACATCTTCGTTGTAGTCTGCTAGGCGCGATACGGCAGGTTGCCCGAGCGGCCAATGGGAGCGGACTGTAAATCCGTCGGCGCAAGCCTACGCAGGTTCGAATCCTGCACCTGCCACCCAGATCAGGCCCCTTCTGCAAGGGGCCTGATTGCTTTTACAGCTCGCCGGAGTAGTCGGCGGTCAGCCAGCGATCGGGCCGGATGGTGAACAGCACGCTGGAGGCGCCGTCCATCTTCGCGGCGAACGCCCGCCCGCCTTCCTCACCGAGGTAGCGAACTGCGATGGCTTCGCGGGGTTCCCTCGGCGCCGGCGTGGCGGCCTGCACCACGGTGCCCTCCACGACGACGTACTGGTAGGGCAGTTCTTCGCGCTGCACCACCAGGGTCACCGCACCGGCGCGCTCGATGAGCTTGGCCTTGCGCGACCCGGCGCCGGTGTTGACCCGGATGTCGCCGCCGGGGGTGTAGTCGTACCAGATCGGGACGCTGGCCGGGGGCCGGCCGTCGGTGGCATCGACGGACAGCACGCCGACGTGCGTGTCGGCGAGGAATTGTTGACGTTCGGCTTCCGTGAATGGTTTGGGCATGCCGAGACGAACCGCGGCGGTCTCGGTGCTATTCCAGCCGTGGCGTTGAACTGGGCGTGGCCGCATGTCGTGTCGAGTAATGGAGCCGCTAGCGCCGACCGTGATGGCTTGTGGGGGAGGCATCGCCGTCACGGTGGTGGTCGACCTAGCCGTCACCGGTGCCGCGGTGGACGGCGCTGGCGGCTCCGACCGCGTGCCGGCGACACCTCTCCGGCTCCATCACCGATTTAAAGGAGAAACAGGGTCTAAAGTCCTCTAGCGGCCGCAACATGGCTAGGCTAACCTTCCCCGCATGACCCTGCCCATGTCTGACCGCAAAACCGCTGATCTCCCCGGCCACTGGCTCTTCGCCCGCCTCGGCAAACGGGTCCTGCGGCCGGGCGGCCTCGGGCTGACCCACCGGATGCTGGCCGACGCGCAGCTGCCCGGCGCCGACGTCGTCGAACTCGCCCCCGGCATGGGCCGCACCGCAAAAGAGATCCTGGCGCGCACTCCCGGCACCTACACCGGTGTGGAGGCCGACGCGAACGCCGCCGGCGTGGTCCGTTCGGTGGTCGGCGACCGTGGAAAGGTCGTCACCGGCGAGGCGTCGGAGACCGGGCTGGCCGCCGGCAGCGCCGACGTCGTCGTCGGCGAAGCCATGCTGACCATGCAGACCAACGCGCACAAGTCCGAGATCATGCGCGAGGCGTTCCGGGTGCTGCGTCCCGGCGGCCGCTACGCCATCCACGAGATGGTGCTGCAGCCCGCCGACGTGCCCGAGGCCGTCAAGGACGAGGTGCGCACCGCGCTGGCCCGTTCGATCAAGGTCAACGCGCGACCGCTGACCGCCGCGGAATGGACCGAGCTGCTCACCGAGGCCGGCTTCACCGTGGAGAAGATCTCCTATGCGCCCATGGCGCTGCTCGAACCGCACCGGCTGATCGCCGACGAGGGCCTGTTCGGGGCGCTGCGGTTCGTGTTCAACGTGCTGCGCGACTCCGACGCGCGGGCCCGGGTGCTCAACATGCGCGCGACGTTCCGCCGCCACCGCAACCACATGGCGGCCATCGAGGTGATCGCCGCCAAACCGGCGGCGTGACCCACTTGTCATGATGAACGGGTGACAACCCGCGACCGCGACGACTCCGGCCGCCCCCGCAATGCCCGCCCGCGGGACCGGCTGGGTCGGCCGCTGCCCCGCGGCAGCCAGGGCGGGGTCGAAGGCGTTCCCGACGATCTCGACCTGCCACCGGCGCAGACGCTGGCCTACGCCCAACTGCTGCTCGACGACGGTCTGGCGTTCAACGCCCACGAGGTGCTCGAAGCCGCCTGGAAACACCGGCCCGACGCCGAACGCGATCTGTGGCAGGGCTTGGCGCAGCTGGCGGTCGGGGTCACCCACGTGCAGCGCGGCAACGTCGTCGGTGCGGTGAGCCTGCTGCGCCGCGGCGCCGACCGTCTAGCCTCGGTGCCCGGCCCGGCACCGTACGGGATCGACGTCGCCGGCCTGTTGCGTTTCGCCACCAGCCTCGCCGACGACCTGGCGGCCGGTGCCGAGATCGACCCGCACCGGCTGCATCCCCGGTTGGTCGCGTGAGTCTCCCGACGAGCTGGACGCTCGCCGATGGCCGCGACCTGTTGTTCTTCTGCCTGCCCGGTCACACCCCGGCGCCGGTGCCCGACCGTCGGCCGCTGCCGCCGCGCGACCCCGAGCCGTCGCAGCTGCGCTTCGACCGCACCACCGGCCAGTGGGTGATCATCGCCGCGCAACGCCAGGACCGCACCTATCACCCGCCCGCCGAGGCGTGCCCGCTGTGCCCGGGGCCGAGCGGGCTGACCAGCGAGGTGCCCGCGCCCGGCTACGACGTGGTGGTCTTCGAGAACCGGTTCCCCAGCCTGGCCGGGACCGGGGCCGCGATCGCCACCCCACCCGACGGCTCCGGATTCGTTGCCGCACCCGGGCATGGCCGCTGCGAGGTGATCTGCTTCTCGGCCGATCACACCGGCTCGTTCGCCGGCCTGCCCGCGGCGCACGCCGCGCTGGTGGTGCAGGCCTGGCGGCACCGCACCGCCGACCTGCTGGCGCGTCCCGGCGTCGAGCAGGTGTTCTGCTTCGAGAACCGCGGCGAGGAGATCGGGGTGACACTGGCCCACCCGCACGGCCAGATCTACGGCTACCCCTATCTGACCCCGCGCACCGCGGCGATGCTGGAACAGGCCCGCGATCACCGAAACACCCACGGCACCAACCTGTTCGCCGACCTGCTTGCAGCAGAGCTGGCCGACGGGTCGCGGATCGTGGCGCAGAGCGACTGCTTCACCGCGTTCGTGCCGTTCGCGGCGCGCTGGCCGGTCGAGGTGCACCTGTATCCGAATCGGCGGGTGCACAACCTGACCGAGCTGCATGAGGCCGAGTTGGACGACTTCGCGCAGATCTACCGAGATCTGTTGGGACGCTTCGACCGTATTTACGATGCACCGCTGCCGTATATGGCCGCCCTGCACCAGTACCGCGTCGACGGGCCGCAGGCCGACGGGTATTTCCACATCGAATTGATGTCGATCCGGCGCAGCGCCACCAAGTTGAAGTATCTGGCGGCCTCGGAATCGGCGATGGACGCGTTCATCGCCGATGTCACCCCGGAGTCGGTTGCCGCCAGGCTGCGTGAACTGTGATCAGCTATTCCGCGCCGGGCCGGGTGAACCTCATCGGTGAACACACCGACTACAACGGGGGTTTCGCGCTGCCGATCGCGCTGCCGCAGCGCACCACCGTCGCATTCAGCCCCGCCGAGATCGACACGCTGACCGTGCTCTCCGATGCCGCCGACGCCTCGGTGCGCATCCCGCTGGACACCGTCCCCGGCGGAGTCACCGGCTGGGCGGCCTATGTCGCCGGGGTGATCTGGGCCTTGCGCGACCGCGGTGTTGCGGTGCCCGGCGGAACGTTGTCGATCAGCAGCGACGTGCCGATCGGTTCGGGTCTATCATCGTCGGCGGCCCTGGAGTGCGCGGTGCTCGGCGCCCTGATCTCGGCCGCCGGGGTGCAGATCGACCGGATCGAGCAGGCCCGGATCGGTCAGCGTGCCGAGAACGACTACGTCGGCGCCCCAACGGGTTTGCTCGATCAGCTGTCGTCGCTGTTCGGGGAGGTCTCGGCCGCGCTGTTGATCGACTTCCGTGACATGGCGGTGCACCCGGTGCCCTTCGACCCGGACGCCTCCGGGGTGACGTTGTTGTTGTTCGACTCCGGCCAGCGCCACGGCCACGTCGACGGCGAGTACTCCGCGCGGCGCGCGTCGTGCGAGCGGGCCGCCGCTGCGCTGGGGGTGGCGTCGCTGCGGGAGGTGCAGCACCGCGGGGTGCAGGTGCTCGACGGCGTCGCCGATCCGGTCGACGTCCGCCGGGCCCGGCATGTGTTGACCGAGAACGAGCGGGTGCTGGATTTCGTTGCGGCGTGCGCGGAGTTGGACTTCCCCGCGGCCGGGCGATTGCTCACCGCGTCGCACGCCTCGATGCGCGACGACTTCGAGATCACCACCGCGCATCTGGACCTGATCGTCGACGCCGCGGTGGCGGCCGGAGCCCTGGGCGCCCGGATGACCGGCGGCGGGTTCGGCGGCTGCGTGATCGCGCTGGTGCCGGCCGAGCTGACGCTGAAGGTCGGCGACGCGGTGCGGGCCGCGGCTACCGCGGCCGGCTACCCCGAGCCGGAGGTGAGCCGGGTGTATGCGGCGGCCGGGGCCGGATAGCGTCAGATCGCGTAGTCGGGCAGGTCGAAATCGTCGCGCACCGAGTCGGCAAGCAGGCCGGTGAGCAGCCGCAGGTTCATCGCCCGGATCGCCAGGTTGCGAAACCACAGCCCGAATCGGGTTCGGGTGGCGAAGAACCCGAGGAACTGCGTCGCGCTGGACTGTTTGGCTTCGATGAACGGGCGCAGCCGCTTCTCGTAGGCGGCGAACGCGCGCCGATGGTCACCGGCGGCCCGCTGCAGCTCGCCGGCCAACACGTAGGCCTCGGTGATGGCCAGGCCGGTGCCCTCACCCCCCAGCAGGGAGATGCAGCCGGCGGCGTCGCCGATCAACAGCACCCGCCCCCGTGACCAGCGTTCCATTCGGACCTGGCTGACCACATCGAAGTACAGGTCCTCGACCCCGGCGACCGCGGCCAACAGCTGTGGGCACTCCCAGCCCGTGTCGGCGAACCGGTGGTGCAACTGCGCCCGCGGGTCGGCCACCTCCGGGGAGTCGTCGCGGAACACGAACAGCACCAGGGTGCGGTCGTCGCGCAGCGCGACCCGGGACACCTGGCGGCCCGGCACCGCGTAGCTCACGTAGACCAGTTCGTCGCGGGGCCGGTAGCCCTCGACGACGGCCGCGGCCACCTTGCAGCCCAGGTAGTGCTCGAAATCGGTGTCCGGGCCGAACACCAGCCGGCGCACGTTGGAGTGCAGTCCGTCGGCGCCGATCACCAGGTCGAACTCGCGCGGCCCGGCGTGGGCGAAGGTCAGCCGGACACCGTCGTCGTGGTCGTCGATGCCGGTGATGCTGTCGCCGTAGATCATCTCGACGTGGTCGGCGATGGTGGTGTGGATGGTGGCGGCCAGGTCACCGCGCGGCAGGCTGGTGAAGTCGTCGCCGAGCAGGTGCTTGAAGACGCCTGCGTTCAACGCCGCGCGGATGCGGCCGTCGGTGCCGACCGATCGCACGGACTCGATCTGGTAGCCCTTGTCGAGGATCTGTGCCTCGATGCCCATCCGCTGGGCCACGGTGTAGCCGACGCCCCAGAAGTCGATCATGTAGCCCCCTGAGCGAAAGGCCGGCGCCTGTTCGATCACGGTCGGGGTGTGGCCGGTGCGGTGCAGCCAGTGCGCGAGCGCCGTTCCGGCTACTCCTGCACCGCTGATCGCGATCCGCATCGGCTCAGATCATCTCGTTCTCGGTCAGCCAGCGCATCACCGGCCAGCCGACGAACACCGGCAGCCAGCAGGTCAATACCCGATACAGCAGCACCGACGGGACCGCCAGCGCGGCGGGGACACCGAATGCGGCCAGCCCACCGATCAGGGCGGCCTCCACGGCGCCGACCCCGCCGGGAGTCGGGGCGGCCGAGGCCAGGGTGCCGCCGACCATCGTGACCACCGTGACGGTGACGAACGAGGTGTTGCCGCCGAAGGCTTCCACGCTGGCCCACAGTGCCAGGGCCGCACCCAGGGTGGTGCCGGCCGCGCCCAGCACGATCAGCGCCAGCCGCTGGGGTTCGCGGGCCAGCTCCAGCAGGTCGGCGGTGACCTCGGTGAGGCGCGGGCGCAGCGCCGTGGTCAACCACCGGCGCAGGTTGGGCACCAGCAAGAAGATGCCGGCCAGGCCCAAGGCCACACCGGCGATCAGGTACAGCATGGTCGCGCTGGGTACGAAATGGGACAGGTCGGCCCGGGCGCCTGCCGCGGTGGTGAAGATGATCAGCAGGATCACGTGCACGATCACCTGCACCGACTGCTGCAAGGCGACCGCGGCGGTGGCTCGCAGGGCACTCAGCCCGCCCTTGACCAGAAATCGGGTGCTCAACGCCAGCCCGCCCACACCGGCCGGGGTGGTGGTGGCGGCAAAGGTGTTGGCCACCTGCATGATCGCCAGGTTGCGGAAGCTGACCGCGCCGTTGGCGCACGCCCACAGGGCCCCGGCGGCCCCGACATAGGTCAGCGACGACACGATCAGCCCCACCAGCGCCCAGGACCAGTTCGCGTGCCGCAGTTGGGAAAAGAACGTCGGGACCTGGCTGATGAACGGATAGGCGACGTAGACCAGCCCGACCAGCAGCACCAGCTGGATCAGCTGGCTGCGGGTGAAGCGGGTGATGGTCTTGGTGTGGATCGCGTCGGTGTTGGTCTGCCGTTTGACCTCTTCGCGGGCGGCCGAGATCACCGCACCGACCTCGGGCACCGCCTTGCGAAGCCGCGACGGCACAGCCGATTTGGTGAGTCGGCGTGAGGCGGCCAGCACCGCGGTACGGCCGAAGTGCTCGATCGCCGCGGCCACCGCCGACGACGCGTCGTACAGCGATGACGTCGTCACCAGCAACTGGGCGATATCGGACTGCAGCTGGCTGTCGGTGGCCCCGTATTCGGCGTTGCCGAATCCGCCGAACAGCACCCGGTCGCCGTCGACCGTCATCTCCTTGGCACGCAGATCCCCGTGCGAGATCTGCTGATCATGCAGCCGCCGCAGCGCCTTCCACGCGGAGCCCACCGGGATGGCATCGGTGCACTCGGCGATCGGCACGCCGCGGGGCGGGGTGTGCGCATACAGCGTCCAGCCCCGGTCCAGGGAGGCCACCGCGACGGTGTTTGTGTTGGCCACCCCGGTCTCGGCGATGGCGATCGCCATCAGCGCGCGGTGCTCGACGGCGCGGTGCAGCGAGGCGTGCAGCGGCGCGGTCTCAGCGGTGCGCAGCCGCAGCTTGCGCCAGAGCTGACGCACTGCGCCGCCGCTGCGCTGGTTGGGGCCGTACAGCTCGATGATCGCCGGGTGCTTGCCGACGGTGGACAGCACCAGCGGCCCGCGCCCGGCCGGGCGGACCACGGTGAGCTCGGTGACGGTGCAGCCGCGGCGGGCCAGGGTGCGCACGGTGCCGTCCAGCGGCACCTCCAGTGCGGGGGTGCCGACGATCAGGATGACCAGGGCTCCGACGAACCAGCCGACGGCCAGTCCCAGCAGTGAGCGGGCCGGCACGATCGCGCTGACCACCAGGTGGATCGGCACGAACGCCAGCAGCAGTGCCCACCACCAGCGTCGCCAGCGGGCCGGCAGCCACGGGCCGGAGACGGTGAGCATCGCGGCGAGCATGGCGATCCACCGCGGGTCGTCGAGGAACTGGGCCAGGGTGGTGGCCAGCCGTTCGGACAAGTCGAAGTGCCACCGCGGTGCCGCCAGCCCGTTGCTGCGGATCGACAGTGACGCGACCGCGAGCAGCCCGGCGACCGCGTAGGCGGCCAGCAGTTTCCATTGCCGGGAGACGACCAGGCCGATCAGGATGGCGAACGGCAGCACCACGATTGCGATGCCGTAGGCCAGGTAGACCTGGTTGGCGTGGGTCGGGGAGAGCACCCCGACGATCTGGGACACCGAGCGTTCCAGTGCCACCCACTCGTAGCGGGTGACCAGGGAGCTGGTGATGACGGTGGCGAGGAACAGCGCCGCCAGCACGAGACGCAGAATGTCGTTGGTGCGTCGGGTCAGCGGTTGCAGCAGGTTGCCGGTGACGGCTACCTCGCGTCCCTCAACTCGCATGATCACTTTCGGTCCATCTGGTGCCGCAGATTGCGGCTCGCCACAACTTAACCGGTGAGCTGGGGTATCACGTCAGTTTGTCGGCGACATCGGGGCGCGTCGCCCGGGGGTGAGCCTCATCTGCCCCAGCCGTCACGGCGGGACGGGGGTGTGAGGTGTGCCCGGCTCTGCGCGACAACTCCTCAGAGCGGGTAGTGCACCCCGGTCATCTTCTCCGACTCTTCCCACAGCCGGCGCCATAGCCGCTGATCTTGTGACAGCCTGTTCGACGGGCACGGGCCGACCGGGCCGCGGGCCTGGTTCAGCTTCGTCGGCCCCCAGTAGGTGTCCGGGTCGGCGTCGGCGGTGGCGGCGGCGAAGACGATCGCCTCGGCGGCCCGCTCGGGCGCCTGGCCGATCAGCGTCATGCCGTACTTGGCGACCAGACCGGGCAGGGTCTTGTCGTTGTCGAACAGCTCGGTGGCCGACACCCCGGGGTGTACCGCGTAGGAGCGCAGCGGCGATCCGGCCGCGCGCAGCCGGCGCTGCAGCTCGCGGGCGAACATCAGGTTGGCCAGCTTGGACTGCGCGTAGGCCAGGTTGCGCTGATAGAAGCGGTCGGAGTAGTTGAGGTCGTCGATCCAGAATTTCGGCGTCTGCTTGTGCGCGATGCTCGACACCGTCACCACCCGGTCGCCGATGCGGTCCAGCAGCAGACCGGTCAGCGCGAAGTGGCCGAGGTGGTTGACGCCGAACTGCATCTCGAAGCCGTCGACGGTGCGCCGCATCGGGATGTTCATC
>Ga0182736_1002891_pt1 | contig 12247 bp, 9 predicted proteins | sample eDN5th30CKraftBY_FD_128882 | JGI IMG/M metagenome (GOLD analysis project Ga0182736, IMG submission 128882) | Enriched backyard soil microbial communities from Emeryville, California, USA - eDNA 5th pass 30_C Kraft BY (version 2) (version 2) | ecosystem: Environmental > Terrestrial > Soil >...
ACCGGGATGACCAGGTCGGCCTCGACGGGGCTCTCCTGGGCGAGCCTGCGGCCGATCTCGACGCGGGTGGCGTGCACCGACCGGCCGGAGATCGTCGTGTCCGGGCGCGCGATGTAGACGTACTCGAAGACGCAGCCCTTGGGCTCGGGGACGCCGAACCGGCTGCTGCGCATCCCGTCGGCGTCGATGGCGATGAGCTCGCCCGGCTCGACCTCGCGCACCATCGACGCGCCGACGATGTCGAGCGCCGCGGTCTCGCTCGCGACGACCCAGCCGCGCTCGAGGCGGCCCAGCACGAGCGGGCGGACGCCGTGCGGGTCGCGTGCGGCGTAGAGCGTGCGCTCGTCGGCGAAGACGAGGGAGAACGCACCGCGCACCCGCGGCAGCACGCGCAGCGCCGCCTCCTCGAGCCCGGTGTCGGCCGCGTCGGCCGCCATCAGCTCGCAGAGGAGGTCGGAGTCGGTGGTCGCGCGGACCGCGTTCGCGTCGATCCCGCGGGTACTCACCTCGTCGCGCAGCTCGGCGGTGTTGACGAGGTTGCCGTTGTGGGCGAGTGCGACGCCGCTGCCGGTGGCCGTGGTCCGGAACGTCGGCTGGGCGTTCTCCCAGGTGCTCGACCCGGTCGTCGAGTAGCGGTTGTGCCCGACCGCGAGGTGCCCGCGCAGTGACGAGAGCGTCTGCTCGTCGAACACCTGGCTGACCAGGCCGAGGTCCTTGAAGACGACCATCCGGTGCCCGTCGGACACCGCGATGCCCGCGGACTCCTGGCCGCGGTGCTGGAGGGCGAACAGGCCGTAGTAGGCGAGCTTCGACACCTCCTCGCCGGGCGCCCACACGCCGAAGACACCACATTCGTCGTGGGGGACGTCGTCGCCCTCGGGGTCGGGCTGGTGGGAGTCGGGGTGGGGGGCAGGGTGCTCGTTCCGAACGGAACTCAACGCACACACTCTCCTCGGCTGACGGCAGGCAACACCGTTAACCGATCGTACGCCGGGAGAGGTCGGGAACCCATGCCGCGGGACCCGCGTCACCGAACCAGCGACCCTGTCCGAGGTCGCAGCCCAGCCGCTCCAGCCGCTCGGCCTGCACGCGCGTCTCCACCCACTCGGCGGTGACCTCCAGGCCGAGCGCGTGGGCCAGCTCGACGAGCGCGCGCACGATGCTCTCGTCCATGGGATCGGGGTCGGGGTGGCGCAGCCCGTCGATGAACGAGCCGTCGATCTTGAGCGCGTGCACCGGGAGCCTGCGCAGCCAGGCGAGGCTGGACCAGCCGGTGCCGAAGTCGTCGAGGGCGAGCCGGACGCCCTCGCTGCGCAGCGCGCCGAGGACGTCGAGCGCCACGGCCTCGTCGCCCAGCACCGCCTGCTCGGTGATCTCCAGCTGCAGCTTCTCGGCCGGGAGCCCGGACTCCGCGAGCATCTTCCGCACCCCGGCGAGCCAGCCCGGGGCGACCAGCTGCACCGGGGAGACGTTGACACTGACGTAGGGCGACTGCTCGCCGAGCTCGGCGTACCAGGCCGCCGCCTGCCGGCAGGCCTCGCCGAGCACCCAGTCCCCGAGCGCGACGATGGCGCCGCTGCGCTCGGCCAGCTCGATGAACCGGCCCGGCCCGAGCAGCCCCTCGACGGGGTGCTGCCAGCGCACGAGCGCCTCGGTGCCGCACAGCCTGCCGCTCGCGAGGCGGACCAGCGGCTGGAACGCGAGCCGGAACTCGCCGCGTTCCACGGCCTCGGGCAGGCCCGCGAGCAGCGTGAACCGGGCGGCCTCGCCCGCGTCGCGCTCGGGGTCGTAGGCGACGCGCCGGCCACCGCCCTGGGCCCGCGCCCACGACAGCGCGACGTCGGCGGCGCGCATGAGCTCCTCGGGCACCGTCGTGGCCGTCGGCGCCTCGCTGACACCGATGCTCGCCGTGACCGTCAGCGAGCGCTCGCCGAGCTGGAACGGGGGGCCGAACGCGTCGAGGAGCCGGTCGGCGAGGACCTTCACGTCGTCGGGCCCGGCGGTGTCGACGACGAGGACCGCGAAGTCGTCCCCGCCCGTCCGGGTGACGAGATGGTCGCCCGCGGCCATCTGCAGCCGCCCGGCGACGGCCGAGAGCAGGCGGTCGCCGACCGCGTGCCCGAGGCTGTCGTTGACCGCCCGGAAGCCGTCGACGTCGACCGCGCACAGTCCGACGCGCCGCGCCGCGCCCGGGCTGAATGCCTGCCGCAGCTGCTGCTCGGCGAACGCCCGGTTGGGCAGCCGGGTGAGCCGGTCCTGGGTCGCGGCCAGCTCGAGCCGCGAGCGCAGCCGATGCCGTTCGGACACGTCCTGGACGACGGCGAGGATCCGGTCGGGCTCGCCGCGGTCGTTGCGCACGAGGGTGGTGCTGAGCCGGGCCCAGACCACGAGCCGGTCGGGCCGGACGAGCCGCACGTCGATCTCGGCGCTGTCGGGACCGGAGTCCGACGCGACCCGGTGGTAGGCCTCGACGAACGTCTCGACGTCGTCGGGGTGCACGAAGTCGGCCGCGGCGTGCGGCAGCTCCGGGCGGACGTCGGCGCCGAGCAGCCGGTAGAGCGCGGGGTTGACGTCGATGACGTCGCCGGAGAGGCTGCCGACCGCGATGCCGACGCGGCCGCGCAGGTAGAGCGCCCGGTAGTGCAGGTCGCCGTCGGTCAGGACCCGTTGCAGGTCCTCGGGCGGCCACCGGGTCGCGGTCAGCAGGTCCTGGCGTTCGCTCTCGGCGCGCTCCCGGGCCGCGGCCAGGTAGCCGGCGACGAGCTGGTCGAGTGCGACGAGCAGCCGGCGGACGCCGTCCGGCCCGGCGGTGCCGATCATGGCCTGGGCGTCGCTGCGCAGCAGCCCCAGCGTCGGCGGGAGCAGCTCCTCGGGATAGGGTCCGCCGGCGCCGAGCGGCCGGGTCCCGGGGCCGCAGTGGTAGAACGACGCGCCGATCCGCCGGGCGGCGGGCGGCCAGAAGGGGTCGGCGCGCAGGACCGCGGACAGCCGCCGCAACAGCGTCCGCAGCTGGGCGAGCGTGGGGCGGCCGAGGGCGGGCAGCAGGTCGGCCCAGCGTTCGGCGAGGCTGGCCACGGGGTCACCGCTCTGTCCCCCGATGGCGACCGGTTCGACCGGGCGCAGGCCGCGTGGCTCCGGGAACGAGCGGTCGTGCGGGCCGGGCAGCCGTGCCACCACCATGCCCGTCACCTCCGTCGCCCAGCGCGGGACGACCGCGAGATCGCGTACTCCGCGCGCGCAATCTTCGGCCCCCGATGGGCTTTTGACCACCGGTGGGTGTCACGGATCATCCGTCCAGGTGACCTGAGCGTCACTCCGCGTCAGCGCAGTGGGAGCAGTGCCGCCACCTCGGGTGCCCGCGATCCGGAGGCCGAGACTGCACCCGTGTGAACCGCATCACGCCAGGTCAGGGTACCCCGCGCGAGCGCGAGCCATGTCCGTGCGTCGGTCTCGATCACGTTGGGCGGGTTCCCGCGGGTGTGCCGCGGACCGGCCACGCACTGGACGGCCCCGAACGGCGGCACCCGCACCTCGACGGTGCGGCCGGGCGCGCGCTCGGCGAGGCTCGCCAATGTGGCCTTGACGGCCGCCTTGAGCGTCGCGCGGTCGGGTGCGTCGCCGCCGTCCAGCCAGAGGTCGACCGCGTCAGGCACCGAACAGCCCCGGCAGCGTCCCCTCCCACGCCTCGCGCAGCTCGTCGGCGCCCAGCGGCGCGAGCGTGCCGATCCGCAGGCCGGAGCCGCCGGTCGTGCCGATCCGCCGCGCCGGTACGCCGGCCTCGGCCGCCCGGGCCAGCAGGGCGTCACCGTCGGCGACCGTGACGAGCACGCGGCCTGCCGACTCGGAGAACAGTGCGACGAAGGGGTCCAGCTCGTCGGGCAGGTCGATCTCGGCGCCGTGGCCGCCGACGAGGACCGCCTCGACCAGCGCCTGCGCCAGCCCGCCGTCGGAGAGGTCGTGCGAGCCGGTGAGCACCCCGTCGGTGGCCGCGGCCGCGAGCAGGGCGGCGAGCCGCTGCTCGGCCGCGAGGTCGACGACGGGCGGCCGGCCGCCCAGGTGGCCGTGCACGACGTGCGCCCACTCGCTGCCGGCCAGCTCGTCGCGGGTCTCGCCGAGCAGGACGACCGCGTCGCCGTCGCCCGTGAAGCCGCTGCGGACGCGGCGGGCCACGTCGTCGAGCACCCCGAGCACGCCGATCACCGGCGTCGGGAGGATGGCGCGGTCGCCGGTCTGGTTGTAGAAGCTGACGTTGCCGCCGGTCACGGGGATGCCCAGCTGGGCGCAGCCGTCGGCCAGGCCGCGCACGGCCTGCGAGAACTGCCACATGACGTGGGGGTCCTCGGGCGAGCCGAAGTTCAGGCAGTTGGTGACCGCCGCCGGGACCGCGCCCGACACGGCGACGTTGCGGTAGGCCTCGGCGAGCGCGAGCTGGGCACCGGTGTAGGGGTCGAGCGCAGCGAAGCGGGCGTTGCAGTCGGTGGAGACGGCGATGCCGCGGCCGGTCTCCTCGTCGACGCGCACGACGCCGGTGTCGGCCGGCTGGGCCGACGCGGTGTTGCCGCGGACATAGCGGTCGTACTGCTCGGTGACCCAGGCCCGGCTGCACAGGTTCGGACTCGCGGCCATCCGCAGGATCTCCGCCCGCAGCTCGGTCGGCGCGGCGGGCCGGGGCAGCCGCTCGGGGCCGTCGGCCAGCAGCGCGTCCTGCGTGGCGGACCGCTCGACGGGCCGCTCGTACACCGGGCCGTCGTGGGCGACGGTCCGCGGCGGCACGTCGACGACGGTCTCGCCGCGGTGGGTGATCCGCAGCCGGTCGCCCTCGGTGACCTCGCCGATGACGGTCGCGAGGGTGTCCCACTTGGCGCAGACGGCCATGAACGCCGCGACGTCCTCCGGTCGCACGACCGCGCACATGCGCTCCTGCGACTCGCTGGAGAGGATCTCCGCGGCCGTCATGCCCTCGGCGCGCAGCGGCACCGCGTCGAGGTCGACGGCCATGCCGCCGTCACCCGCGCTCGCCAGTTCGCTCGTCGCGCACGACAGGCCCGCGCCGCCGAGGTCCTGGATGCCGACGACGAGCCCCGCGTGGAACAGCTCCAGGCAGCACTCGATCAGGACCTTCTCGGTGAACGGGTCGCCCACCTGGACGCTCGGGAGCTTCTTGCGGCCGCCGCCGTCGTCGCCCGCGAACGTCTCGCTGGCCAGCACCGAGACGCCGCCGATGCCGTCGAGACCCGTGCGGGCGCCGAACAGGATGATCTTGTTACCGGTGCCCGACGCGAAGGCGAGGTGCAGGTCCTCCACCCGCATCGAGCCGACACACAGCGCGTTGACCAGCGGGTTCCCCGCGTAGCTCGCGTCGAACACCACCTCACCGCCGACGTTGGGCAGGCCGAGGCAGTTGCCGTAGCCACCGACGCCGGCCACGACGCCGGGCAGCACGCGCGCCGTGTCGGGCGCGTCGGCCGGGCCGAAGCGGAGCGGGTCGGCCACCGCGATCGGGCGGGCGCCCATCGCCATGATGTCGCGGACGATCCCGCCCACGCCGGTGGCCGCGCCCTGGTAGGGCTCCACGTACGACGGGTGGTTGTGCGACTCCACCTTGAACGTCACGGCCCAGCCGTCGCCGATCTCGACGACGCCCGCGTTCTCGCCGATGCCCGCGAGCATCTTGGCGCGCATCTCGTCGGTGGTGGTCTCGCCGAAGTAGCGCAGGTGCACCTTCGACGACTTGTACGAGCAGTGCTCGCTCCACATCACCGAGTACATCGCCAGCTCCGCGTCGGTCGGGCGGCGGCCGAGGATGTCCCGGATGCGGGCGTACTCGTCGTCCTTGAGGCCGAGCTCGCGATAGGGCTGCGGCTGCCCGGGGGTCGCCGCGGCGCGCTCGACGGAGTCGACGGTGTCCAGCTGGGGAACGGTCCCGGTCACGCCACCAGGGTAGTCAACGTGCGCGCGCGACCTGGGGAGACCGAGACGGGCCTCACCGGAGGGCCGGCTGCCGCGCGCCCAGGCCGGTCCAGCGGAAGCCGGCGAGACCGACGACCGCCGGGTCGAGGAGGTTGCGCGTGTCGACGACGACGGCCTGCCCGACCACGTCGGCGAGCCCTCCTCGCCGATGTCGGCCTCGGCCCTGCGCAGCCGTGTGACCTTGAGCGCGTCGACGTCCGCGCACACGAGCACCGCCGTCAGTGCCGCCGCGACGCCCATCGGCCACCGGGCACGAGGACCCGCCACCGCGCCTCCTCGTCCTGGTCCGGCCGCGGCAGTCCAGGCGCGCACGCGGCGTGGGACGGGGACGACGAGCGTGCCCGACCGGGTGATCCTCAGTCGCGAGCGCCGGGCAGCTGGACGACGCTGACGAAGAAGTGGTCGATCTGCTTGATCGCGTCGATGAACCGGTCGAAGTCCACCGGCTTGGTGACGTAGGCGTTGGCGTGCAACTGGTAGCTGCGCAGCACGTCCTCCTCGGCCTGCGACGTCGTCAGCACGATCACCGGGATCGCCGACAGGCCGGGGTCGGCCTTGACCTCGGCCAGGACCTCGCGGCCGTCGCGCCGGGGCAGGTTGAGATCCAGCAGGATCAGGTCGGGGCGCGGGGCGTCGGCGTACTGGCCCTCGTTGCGCAGGTACGACAGGGCTTCCGCACCGTCGGTGACGACGTCGAGCCGGTTGTGCAGGTACTCGTCGAACGCCTCCCTGGTCATCAGCACGTCGCCGGGGTCGTCCTCGACGAGCAGCACGTTGATGACCCGGATGTCGTCTGTCATGCGGTTCCCTCCCGGCCGGCGCTGCCCGGCACGGTGTCGTCGGTTCCGGCCGCGCTCTCGGATCCGCTGCGGCGCGGCGGGACGAGTGTGAACCGGATGGTGGTGCCCGGTTCGGGCCGGGCGCCGGTGTCTACCCAGATGCGCCCGCCGTGGAACTCGACGATCTTCTTCGCGAGTGCCAGGCCGATCCCCGTCCCGGTGTAGACGTCGCGCCCGTGGAGCCGTTGGAAGATCACGAAGACCTTGTCGGCGTACTCGGGCTCGATGCCGATCCCGTTGTCCGACACCGCGATCTCCCAGCCCTCGGCGGCTTCGCCCGCCGGTGCGGCACTGATCCGCACGACGGGCGGCTCGTCGGATCTGCGGAACTTCATCGCGTTGCCGATGAGGTTGGCGAACAGCTGCACCAGCAGCTGGCGGTCGCCCTGGACCGTCGGCAGCTCGCCCTCGACGACGATCTCACCTCCGGCCTCGGCGCGGGGTGTCTCCTGCTGGTCGGCTGCCGCCGCGACGACGTCGGCCAGGCTCAGCGTCGTGAAGCCGGCCGTCGTGCGGCCGACGCGGGAGAACGCCAGCAGGTCGTTGATCAGGCGCTGCATCCGCTGGGCGCCGTCGACGGCGAACTCGATGTACTGGTCGCCGCGCTCGTCGAGCTTGTCGCCGTAGCGGCGCTGCAGCAGCTGGCAGAAGCTCGCGACCTTGCGCAACGGCTCCTGCAGGTCGTGGCTCGCGACGTAGGCGAACTGCTCGAGGTCGCGGTTGGAGCGTTCGAGGTCGCGGGTCTGCTCGTCGAGCCGCTGGGCGCTCTCCCTGGCGCGGTCGAGCTGGCGGACGATGTGCGCCCGCATCGCCTCGACGTCGTCGCCGAGCATGACGATCTCCCGTGGCCCGCTGCTCTCGACGCGGTTGCTGACGTCGCCCGAGACGACACCGCGGACCTGGGCCGCGAGCCGCGAGATCGGCCGCAGCACCGCCCGGCGCAGCACGATCCCCGTGGCGATCAGGAACAACACGGCGACGGCCGCGACGACGATCCCGACCGCGCTCACGAACCGCGCGGCCGTGTCCAGCCGCTCCCTGGCCGCGAGGCGCTGCTGCTCGAGGTCGGCCTGCAGGGCGTCCGTCGCCCCACGGACGGGATCGAAGAGGCTGCGTCCGCCGTCGGCGACGACGGTGTTGCCCGGCCCGCCGGCACGGACCGCCGCGATGGTCGGCTCCGCGTACCCGCTCCGCCACGCGGCGGCCGCGTTCTCGACCACGTCGACGTGCGCGCCGAGGCCGGGAACCACCGGATCGAGCGACCGCATCATCGACACGGCGTCGCGCTCGGCCGCCGTCCCGGACGTGTACGGCGCCAACGACTCGTCACGGCCGCTGAGCTGGAAGCCGCGCACGCCCGTCTCCTGGTCGACGAGTGCGGTCTCCAACGACTGCCCGGCCCGTACGGCCGGGCCGATCTCGTCGAGCAGGTCGGCGCGGGCGTCGTTGAGCCGCACCAGCGAGATCGTGCCGATGATCGCCGCGATGACCGCGAGCACCAGCGCGACCAGCGCCACGGCGCCGAAGATGCGTGCGAGCGGCCATCGCCTGTGCTCGGCGACCCGGGCGTCCCGGTCCACCCGCATCGTGACCCGCGGCGCCCGGAGGCGCGTCCGCCGCCTGCGGAGGGCGCCGGGGTCCGGGGCCGGGGCGGTGCCGCCGCGGGGCCGGGCGGAGCCGGAGTCGACAGGGCCGGTCGCCGGATCGGTCGTCGCGCCGGACGCCGGGTCGGTCGTCGGGTCCGTCACGACAGGTGCTCCCCCGACAGCAGCAGGATCGCGACGTCGTCGGCGAGTGGACCGCCGTTGAAGCCCTCGGCCAGCTCGACGAGCCTGCCGGGCAGCTCGTCGAGCGGGGTCGCGGCGTGGGTCTCGAGCAGCCGCAGCAGCCCCTCCTCCCACAACGGCTCGTCGGGGACGGGACCACGGCCCTCGATGAGGCCGTCGGTGTAGAGCAGCAGCGACCAGCCCGCGTCGAGCGACATCTCGGCCGCCTGCCACGTCGCGGCCGAGTCGATACCCAGCGGCAGCCCGACGGGCGGCGGGCCGGTCCGCGGCGGCGGCCCGAGCAGGACGGGCGGCGGGTGCCCTGCCAACCGGACCAGCGCCCCGCCGGCACCGTCGGAGCCGTCGGAGCTGTCCGAGCCGTTCGGGGCGATCGCGACCGTGCAGACGGTGGTGAACAGCCGGGCGTCGTGCCGTTCGCTGACCAGCACCTCCTGCAGGTTCGGCAGCACCTGCGACTCGTCGACCCCCGCCAGCACCAGCGCGCGCCACGACACCCGCAGCAGCGCACCGAGCGCCGCCTCGTCGGGACCGTGGCCGCAGACGTCGCCGACGATCGCGTGCACCCGGCCGCGCGGGTCGCGCACCGCGTCGAAGAAGTCGCCGCCGATGACCGAACGCGTCCGGCCCGACCGGTAGAACGTCCTGGCCGCGACGCCGGAGCCCGCGAGCAGCGGCGTCGGCATCAGGCCGCGCTCCAGACGGACCGACTCGGCCGCGGCCAGCTGCTCCTCGCGCAGGCGCACCAGGCCGGCCTCGGCGCGCCTGCGTTCGATGGCGTACCGGATCGCGCGGATCAGCACCGCGCCGTCGGCCTTGCCCTTGACCAGGTAGTCCTGCGCCCCGATCCCGACGGCCGCGATGCCGAGGTGCTCGTCGTCGAGACCGGTGAGGACGCACACCGCGGCGCTCGGGTCGGCCCGCAACAGCTGCCGCAGGCTGTCGAGACCACCGGTGGTGCCCGGGGTGTTGAGGTCGAGCAGGATGCAGTCGGCGGCCGCCCACAGCTCGCGTTCCAGCACCTCGGCCAACGACCCGGCGATCGTGAGGTCCACCTCGGGATCGACCTCGAACAACAGCTCCTGCACCAGGAACGCGTCGCCCGGGTCGTCCTCGACGAGCAGCACCCGGCGGGCCGTCTCGGCGGGAAGGACGCGCGTCACGTGATCGTGCTCCTCCTCCGGCGGTGGTCGCGCATGGTGCGGTCGCGACAGCCTAGAGCCGAAGGTCCCGCTCGGCTCGACCCGGGACGCCGGTCAGGCCGCCGCGGCCGCCCCGATGACCGACGTGAAGAGCCCCAACCCGTCGGTCGTGGGCCCGGTCAGGGTGTCGATGGCGTGCTCGGGGTGCGGCATCAGCCCGACGACCCTCCCGTCGGCCGACGCGACCCCGGCGATGTCGGCCATCGCGCCGTTGGGCGCGCCGCCGACGTAGCGGAACACCACCCGGCCCTCGGCCTCCAGCTCGGCGAGCGTCGCGGCATCGGCGACGTAGCGCCCCTCGCCCGACTTCAGCGGGACGACGATCTCCTGGCCCGCGGTGAACCCACCGGTCCACGCCGTCGACGTCGACTCGACGCGCAGCGCCTGGTCGCGGCAGACGAAGTGCAGCCCGGCGTTGCGCACCAACGCCCCCGGCAGCAGGCCCGCCTCGCAGAGGATCTGGAAACCGTTGCAGATGCCGAGCACCGGCATCCCGCGCCCGGCCGCGTCGACGACCTCCCGCATGATCGGCGCCTGGCTCGCGATCGCGCCCGCGCGCAGATAGTCGCCGTAGGAGAAGCCGCCCGGGACCACGACGGCGTCGACGCCGCGCAGGTCGTGGTCGCCGTGCCAGAGCTCCACGGCCTCGGCGCCCGCCCGCCGGGCCGCACGGGCCGCGTCGACGTCGTCGAGCGTGCCGGGGAAGGTGACCACACCGATGCGCATACCCGCGCCGCTCATACCCGGGTCACCGTCCAGTCCTCGATCACCGGGTTGGCCAGCAGGTCGCCCGCGATCCGGTGCAGCGTCTCGTCGTCGAGGCCGTCGTCGACCTCCAGCTCGAAGTGCTTGCCCTGGCGCACGTCGGCGACCCCGGAAATGCCGATCCGGGCCAACGCACGCGTCACCGCCTGGCCCTGCGGGTCCAGGATCTCGGGCTTGGGCATCACGTCAACGACCACTCGCGCCACGCCCCAAGCGTACGGTGACGAATTGGGCCGATCATCGCCACCTGCGGTGATATCGCGGGGCGGAGCTGTGACGCTGCCGACGCCCAGGCCCCGTATCGGGTCCGTCCGCTGGCGCAGCGTGCCGCGGCGGGAGCAGAGTGTCGCCGTGCAGATCACCCACTTCGGCCACGCGTGCGTGCTCGTCGACACCGGAGCGGCACGGCTGCTCATCGACCCGGGGACCTTCTCATCGGGTTTCGAGAGGCTCGGCGGCCTCGACGCGATCCTCGTGACCCACCAGCACGCCGACCACCTCGACGAGGACCGGCTGGCACCACTGCTGGCGGCCAACCCGGAAGCCCGGCTGATCGTCGACGTCGGCACCGTGACGACACTGCACGACTACACGCACGAGGTCGTCGCGCCGGGTGAGTCGTTCACCGTCGCGGGCGCGTCGATCGACGTCGTCGGCGGGGACCACGCGGTCATCCACCCCGACATCCCGATCGTGCCCAACAACGGCTACCTGATCGACGGAACGGTCCTGCACCCCGGCGACTCCTTCACCGAGCCGCCCGGCGAGCTCGACGTCCTGCTGCTCCCGACCGGCGCGCCCTGGCTCAAACTCGCCGATGCGGTCGACTACCTGCGTGCCGTCGCCCCCCGCACCGCCGTGCCGATCCACGAGGCCGTCCTCGCCCGCCCGGCCATGCACTACGGGCTGTTCGAGGCCCTCGGCCCGGCCGGCACGACGCTCCAGGTCCTCGAGCGCGAGGCCGCGACCAAGGTCTGACGGTCCGCCCGGCTCTGCTCGCCGCGAGACCGGGCTCGCCTGCTGCTCGTGGGCGCCCTGGTGGGCCCTGCCGCTCGTGGGCCCTGCCCTGGCTTAACCCCGCCTCCGGGTGAGCCCGCCGGCTGACCTCGCCGCGGCTCGCGTGCCCGCGGCTGGGACCGACCCCGCGGGGCCAGCTGGACGCGTCGCGGGGCCAGCGAGACCTGGGTGATCGCCGAACCAGGGACATGAGCGCCACCAGGAGCGCCCATGTCCCGCAACCGACGATCACGACCAGCCGCAGCCCTCCTGCCTGGCACCCCCACGCCGTGATCGCCAGACCAGGGACCTGACCGCCACCAGACGCGCGCATGTCCCGCAACCGGCGATCACGACCAGCAGCCAGCTCTGCCAGCGAAACCCCGCCCGCGGCTGGGCGTGTCCGCGGCTCCACCGAGCCCCGCGGCCGAGCTCGACGCGGGTGATCGCCGAACCAGGGACATGAGCGCCACCTGGAGACCCCATGTCCCGCAACCGACGATCACCATCCGCGCCCCCCGGCACCTCAGCCCCACCCGGTGATCGTCGCAACCGGGACACGCGCGCAGTCTGCGTCCCCATGTCCCTACAACGGTGATCACCCGGTGGGCGGCTCGACCCCGGATCGCTGGCCCAGGCGCAGGAGTCGATCAGGCCGCGCCCGCGTGCAGACCCTCCGCGTAGGTGAGCG
>Ga0182736_1002892_pt1 | contig 12235 bp, 13 predicted proteins | sample eDN5th30CKraftBY_FD_128882 | JGI IMG/M metagenome (GOLD analysis project Ga0182736, IMG submission 128882) | Enriched backyard soil microbial communities from Emeryville, California, USA - eDNA 5th pass 30_C Kraft BY (version 2) (version 2) | ecosystem: Environmental > Terrestrial > Soil >...
CCCGCGCACGGAAAAGCGCTCGCGTGCGTCGCGGAGAATGGTGGGCATGAGTGCAACCGTGCAGGCGAAGGGGGTCGCCGCCGGTTTCGGCGACCGGGAGCTGTTCACCGGAGCCGATCTCGTGGTCGCACCAGGTGACGTGGTGGGTCTCGTCGGGCCGAACGGGTCCGGCAAGTCCACGCTCCTGCACATCCTCGCGGGCCTGCGTGCGCCGGAGGCGGGCAGCGTCCAGGTCGCGCCGCCGGGCGCGCAGCTCGGGTTGCTCGCGCAGGAGGTCGAGCGCCGGGCCGACGAGAGCGTGGCCGCCCATCTGGAGCGCCGCACGGGCGTGACCGACGCGCAGGCCGCGATGGACGCCGCGGCCGATGCGCTCGCGGCGGGCGAGCCCGGCGCCGACGACGCCTACGCGCACGCCCTGGAGCGGTGGCTGGCCCTCGGTGGGGCGGACCTCGACTCGCGCATCGGGACGGTGGCCGACGACCTCGGCCTCGACGTGGACCTCGACCTGCCGATGACCGCGCTGTCGGGCGGGCAGGCCGCGCGCGTGGGACTCGCGGCACTGCTGCTGTCCCGGTTCGACCTGTACCTGCTCGACGAGCCGACCAACGACCTCGACGCCGCCGGCATCGCGCTGCTCGAGGAGTTCGTGCAGAGGGCCGACGCGCCGATCGTCGTCGTGAGCCACGACCGCGAGTTCCTCAGCCGGACCGTGACGTCGGTCGTCGAGCTGGACCGCAGCCTGCGCCAGGTGCGCGTCTACGGCGGCACCTACGACGCCTACCTCGAGGAGCGGTCGATCGCCCGCCAGCAGGCGCGCGAGGCCTACGAGGGCTACGCGGCCCGGCTCGAGACGCTGCAGGCGCGGGCCCGCAGGCAGCGCGCGTGGATGGAGAAGGGCGTGCGCAACGCGCGCCGCAAGGCCTCCGACCCGGACAAGCACGTCAAGCACTTCCGCGGCGAGACCTCGGAGAAGCAGGCGGCCAAGGCCCGCCAGACCGACAAGGCGATCGAGCGGCTCGAGGCGGTCGAGGAGCCGCGCAAGGAGTGGCAGCTGCAGATGTCGATCGCCGCCGCGCCGCGCTCGGGGGCCGTCGTCGCCGTCGCGCGCGCGGCCGTCGTCCGGCGGGGCGGCTTCACGCTCGGGCCCGTGGACCTGCAGCTCGACTGGCAGGACCGGGTCGCGGTCACGGGCCCCAACGGCTCGGGCAAGTCGACCCTGCTCGCGCTGCTGCTGGGCCGCCTGGCGCCCGACGAGGGCTCCGCGTCGCTCGGCTCCGGCGTGCTCGTCGGCGAGGTGGACCAGGCGCGGGCGGCGTTCGAGGGCGAGGAGACCCTCGTGGACGCGTTCGCGGCGCAGGTCCCCGACTGGCCGACGGCCGACGTGCGCACGCTGCTCGCCAAGTTCGGGCTCGCAGGCCACCAGGTGCACCGCACGGCCGCGTCCCTGTCCCCCGGCGAGCGCACGCGCGCGGCACTCGCGCTGCTGCAGGCGCGCGGCGTCAACCTGCTCATGCTCGACGAGCCGACGAACCACCTCGACCTGCCCGCGATCGAGCAGCTCGAGGCGGCGCTGGACGCGTTCGACGGCACGATCCTGCTGGTCACGCACGACCGGCGGATGCTCGAGACCGTCCGTCTGACGCGCCGGTGGCACGTGGAGGACGGTGCGGTCACCGAGGTGACGCCCGACGAGAGCTAGGCGGTCACCTTCTCGGCGGCGGTCCTGCGCACGTGGTCGACGAACCCGCCGACGAGCGTCTCGCCGATCTCGACGAGCTCCGCCTCACGCTCGGCGTACTCGGCGAGGATCGCGTCGGTGTCGACGCCGCCGTCCCACGTCGCCCAGTCGCGCAGCGTCGTCGTCGAGGCCTCCGGGTGGAACTGCACGCCCCACGCCGAGCCGATCCGGAACGCCTGGTACGGGTACTGGTTCGACGACGCGAGCCAGGCCGCGCCGCGCGGCAGGTCGACGACCGCGTCGGAGTGCAGGGTGGGCTGCGGCGTCACGCGACGGTCGGTCAGGCCGGCGACGAGCGGCCCGACGACGGCGTCGGACACGGCCTCGTGACGCCAGAAGATCGGGACGACGCCCGCCTCGGTGCCGGGGGGCGCCGCGACGGCGACCTTCCCCCCGCGGGCGACCGCGAGCAGCTGCGCGCCGAGGCAGATGCCGAGCGTCGGGACGCCGGTCGCGGAGGCGTCGGCGAGCAGGGTGCGCAGCGCGGGCAGCCAGGGGGCCAGCTCGTCGTCGTACGCGTTGTGGTGCCCGCCGAGCACGACGAGGCCATCACCCAGCTCGTCGACGGCGGGCAGGGCCTCGCCCAGGTCGGGGCGGACCAGGCGGATGGTCGCGTCCTGGAGCCACCCCTCGAGACGGTCGAGGGGGACGTCCGGCGCGTTCTGGACCACGGTCAGCACGAAAGTCACGCTTGGACGGTACCCGCACGGCACCGACGGTCCGAAATGCCCGGACACGGCGCGCCCGGGTGACGTACAGGAAACTCTCAGCGGACGGCGCGATGATCGATAGATGACTGCGCACGAGCCCGAGGCGACCCTCCTGGTGGTGGACGACGAGCCGAACATCCGCGAGCTGCTCGCCACGTCCCTGCGGTTCGCCGGCTTCGAGGTCCACGCCGCCGCGGACGGCGGCTCCGCCCTGCGGATGGCCCGCGAGATCGAGCCCGACCTGCTCGTCCTCGACGTGATGCTCCCCGACATGGACGGCTTCACCGTCACGCGCCGGCTGCGCGAGAAGGGGCAGCACACGCCCGTCCTGTTCCTCACCGCGCGCGACGACACCGCGGACAAGGTCCAGGGCCTGACGGTCGGCGGCGACGACTACGTCACCAAGCCGTTCAGCCTCGAGGAGGTCGTCGCCCGCATCCGCGCGATCCTGCGACGCACGGGCCCGGACGGCGACGACGACTCCCGCATCCTGCGCTACGCGGACCTCGAGCTCGACGACGACTCGCACGAGGTCCGCCGCGCCGGCCAGGAGATCGACCTGTCCCCCACCGAGTTCAAGCTCCTGCGCTACCTGATGCTCAACCCGGGCCGCGTGCTGTCGAAGGCGCAGATCCTCGACCACGTCTGGCAGTACGACTGGGGCGGCGACGCGAACATCGTCGAGTCGTACATCTCCTACCTGCGCCGCAAGGTGGACCAGGTCGAGGACGCGTCGGGCGAGAAGCTGCCTCCCCTGATCCACACCAAGCGGGGCGTCGGCTACCTGCTGCGCGCGGCGACATGACGGCTCCCACGATGCTGCACGACGTCGAGGCACCCCCCGCGACCCCGCCCGTACGGCGTCTGGCGCGGCAGCGTGCCTGGTGGGACCGCGTGCCGCTCGTCGGGCGACTCATCGGGATCATGACGGTGCTGCTGGCCGTCGGGCTCCTGGTCGCCGGCGCGGTCGCGACGACGCTGCTCCACCGCAGCCTCGTCGACCAGATCGACACCAAGCTGCAGACCGAGGGCGTGTCGTCGGCCCAGGCGCTCGCGCAGTCGACCCTGAGCCCGTTCAGCTCCGGGATGGACGAGACCCACATCCCGACCGACTACTACCTGCGCCTGTCCGACTCCACCGGCGAGTCCCGGGCGTACGCACGCCGCACGGTCCTCGAGGAGTACGGCACCCCGCGGGTCCCGACGCTCACGACCGCCCAGGCGATCGCGCGCTCGGGCGAGCCGTTCACGGTGCCGTCCGACCAGTCCGGCTCGTCGTGGCGCATGGTGGTCTACCCCGTCATGCAGGGCACCCAGGCCATCGGCTCGGTGGCGATCGGGCTGCCGCTCAGCGGGATCCAGGACACGATCCGCACGATGGTGCTCGTCCTCGTGCTCAGCGGCCTCGTGATCGTCGTCGTCGGCGCGCTCGCCGGACGGTGGGCCGTGCGCCGCTCGCTGCGACCGCTGCGCGAGATCGAGGCGACCGCCGAGGCCATCGCCGCCGGCGACCTGACCCAGCGTGTCCCCGCTGCCCCGACGTCGACCGAGGTCGGCCGGCTCGGCGCCTCGCTCAACGGGATGCTCGCGCAGATCGAGCAGGCGTTCGGCGCGCGCACGGCCTCCGAGGCCCGCATGCGCCGCTTCGTCGCCGACGCGTCGCACGAGCTGCGCACGCCGCTGGCGTCCATCCGCGGCTACGGCGAGCTCTACCGGATGGGTGCGCTGACCGAGCCCGAGCAGGTCGACGACACGATGCGCCGCATCGAGCAGTCGGCGGTCCGGATGGGCGGGCTCGTCGAGGACCTGCTGTCCCTGGCGCGGCTCGACGAGGGCCGCCCACTGCAGAGCACGCCCGTGGACCTGACGGTGCTGGCCGCCGACGCGCTCAGCGACCTGCACGCCCTCGACCCGAGCCGCGCGCCGCGGCTGGTCCCGCTGACCGAGGGCGGCGAGACCGGGCCGTGCGTCGTCGTGGGCGACGAGCCGCGGCTGCGACAGGTGCTCAACAACCTCGTCGGGAACACGGCGCAGCACACGCCGGCCGGCACCGCGGTGGAGATCGCCGTCGGCATCGAGGGCGCGTCGGGCGTCGTCGAGGTGCGCGACCACGGGCCCGGCATCGACCCCGAGCACGCGGCCCGCGTGTTCGAGCGGTTCTACCGGGTGGACGCCTCGCGTGGCCGCTCGTCGGGCGGCTCGGGGCTCGGCATGGCGATCGTCGCCGCGATCGTCACCGCGCACGAGGGCTCGGTCGCGCTGTTCGAGACGCCCGGGGGTGGCACCACGGTCCGGGTCACGTTGCCGGTCGGCGGGCCGACGACGACCTGAGCGGCCCTCACCCCCAGGAGAGCAGGGGCTCCCCGGCGGCCACGGTGTCACCGGGCCGGGCCAGCCGGGTGAGCGCGTCGGTGCCCGCATCGAGGCCGACGACCGGGCACACGGGCGAGCGTCCGCCGGCGGCGACCTCGTCCGGGTCCCAGCTCACGACCACCTGGCCTGCACCCACCTGCTCGCCCTCGGCGGCGTGCAGCGTGAAGCCCGCGCCGCCCAGCTCGACCGTGTCGATCCCGAGGTGCACGAGGACGGCTCGGCCGTCGTCGTGCTGGACCACGAACGCGTGCGGGTGCAGCTTCGCGATGGTCCCGGCGATGGGCGAGAGCACCTGGGCGCGCGGCTCCCGCGAGGGGTCGAGCGCGAGGCCGGGGCCGACGAGCTCGGCGGAGAACACCGGGTCCGCGACCTCGGAGAGGCTCAGCACCTGGCCGGTCACGGGCGCGAGCACCGTGAGCGGCGCCGTCAACGCAGGTCCTCGATGTCGGAGGCGAGCGTGTCGGCCTCGGGCCCGACGACCACCTGGACCGCGATGCCCGACCGCACGACAGCGATCGCACCCGCCGCGCGCAGTGCGGGCTCGTCCACGAGCGAGGGATCCTCGACCTCGACCCGCAGCCGCGTGATGCACGGCTCGAGGTCGACGACGTTCGCGTCGCCACCGAGCGCCGCGAGGATCTTCTGCGCCTTCGTCATCTGCTGCTCCCTGTCACATCAGCTCGTCGAGATCGGTTGCGATGAGGTCGACGTGCGGGCCGACGACCACCTGGACGACGCGACCGGAGATCATCACCCCGAACGCACCCGCCGCCCGGAGGCCCGCCGCGTCGACCCTGCCGGCGTCGCGCACCAGCGAGCGCAGCCGTGTGGTGCACGGCTCGATCTCGTCGACGTTGTCGACCCCGCCGAGTGCGGCGAGGATCGCTGCCGCCTGTTCCCTGCCTTCGGGCCTCATGGCCGTCCTCCCGATGCGCCGGCGGTCGCGGGGGCGGCTGCCGGGGTGGTCGTGGCGTCGGACCCGGTGGGCACCGGGTCCGGGGATGTCGTGTCCGCACCGCGTCGCCGCGGCACGAGCGTGGGGCGCGGTGCGCGCAGCGGGACCCAGATGCTGTACCGGTCGGCGCGGTAGCAGGCGCGGGAGAACATCGCGGCGCCGTCGACGCTGAACGTACGGCGCTCGGCCCGCAGCACGGCGCGCTTGTCCCCGAGCCCCAGGAGGGACGCCTCGGTGTCGGTCGCCTCGTCGGCGGAGAGCGTGTCCTCACCCCACTCGGGCGCGAGCCCGAGGTCCCGTAGCGCGGCGTACATGCTCGCGGGTGGTCCGTCGACGAAGAGCTCCGGGGCCAGGGCCACAGGGACCCAGACCTGCTCGATGCACATCGGGGTGCCGTCGGCGCTCCGCACGCGGTAGAGGAAGTGGACCTTGTCCCGGGGCTCGATCTCGAGGGCGGAGGCGACGTCGGGGGTGGCCGCGACCACCTGGGCGGTCAGCACCGTCGTGGCGGGTTCCATGCCGCGGCTGCGCATCTCCTCGCCGAACGTCGTGAGCCGCATCTCGAAGTCGATGCGCTGCGGCGCGACGAACGTGCCGCGCCCCTGCTCGCGGACGAGCACGCCCTCGGTGACGAGCGCGTCCACGGCCTGCCGGACGGTCATGCGCGACAGGCCGAACTGCCTGGTGAGGTCGCGTTCGGAAGGGATCGCGTCGCCCACCCGGAGCTGCTGGGCCACGAGGGTGGCGAGGTGGTCGCGCACGGTCAGGTACTTGTGCGCGGCACCGCGCTCGAACTCGTCCACCTGGCGGCTCACCCCTTCGCGCGGCTCCGGTCGGCGCCGTCACGGGCATGCTGCCGCGGGACGAGCTCCTTTGCCGCACCTCGCGACGTGACCCTTGACACATCATGAGGTCTAGACCAGTCTGCTCGCAACTGGTCCAGACCAGATGACACCAGCTCCCGACGACGGACCTCGCGCCAGCGCCATGCGCCCCGACCGCCCGCCGTCCGCCGTCCCGCCTGCCCGCACGTCGTCGACACGCAACGAGGAGTGCTCCATGACCACCGCCACCGCAGACGTCGCCCAGCGGCGCGGCTTCCCCGGCCTCGCCCAGCTCCAGCGCATCGGCCGCTCGCTGATGCTGCCCATCGCCTCCCTGCCGGCCGCGGCGCTCCTGCTCCGCCTCGGCCAGCCGGACATGCTCGGGGCCGACGGCCTCGGCGCGCACGCGTCGTGGCTCCTGCCCGTCGCCGACGTGCTCGGCGCCGCAGGGAACGCGCTGTTCAAGTACCTGCCGCTGCTCTTCGCGGTCGGTGTGGCCGTCGGCTTCGCCCGCAAGTCCGACGGTTCCACCGGACTCGCGGCCGTGATCGGGTACCTCGTGTTCACGGGCGTCACCGACGCCCTCTCGCCGTACGTGCTGGACAAGGCCGGCGAGGGCGAGACGCAGGAGCTCATCAACTACGGGGTGCTCGGCGGCATCGTCATCGGCCTGGTGACGGCGCTGCTGTTCCAGAAGTACTACCGGATCAAGCTGCCGCCCTATCTGGCCTTCTTCGGGGGTCGGCGCTTCGTGCCCATCGTCACGGCGGGCGCCGCGGTGCTCATCGCCGTGCTCGCCGCGCTGATCTACCCCGCGTTCAACTCCGGCTTCAACGCCGTGGGCGACTGGGTGACCGGATCGGGCCCGCTCGGCGCGTTCGTCTACGGCACGCTCAACCGCCTGCTCGTGCCCCTGGGCCTGCACCACATCCTCAACTCGCTGCCGTGGTTCCAGTTCGGCGAGTACACCAACGCCGCGGGCACCGTCGCGCACGGCGACATCAACCGCTTCCTGATCGGCGACCCGACGGCCGGGACCTTCATGACCGGCTTCTTCCCGATCATGATGTTCGCGCTGCCGGCGGCTGCGCTGGCGATCGTGCACACGTCGAAGGCCCGCAACCGCAAGGTCATCGCCGGCATCATGGGCTCCGCCGCGCTCGTCTCGTTCGTCACCGGTGTCACCGAGCCGCTGGAGTTCGCGTTCGTGTACGTGGCCTACCCGCTCTACGTCATCCACGCGATCCTGACGGGCACGTCGATGGCGCTCGTCAACGCGCTCGGCATCAAGGACGGCTTCGGGTTCTCCGCGGGCGCGATCGACTACGTCCTCAACTTCCGCATCGCCACCATGCCGCTCGCGCTCATCCTCGTCGGGCTCGGCTACGCGGTCGTCTACTACTTCCTGTTCCGGTTCGTCATCGTGCGATGGAACCTGCGAACGCCGGGACGCGAGGACGACGACAGCGCGCTGGGGATCGACCCGAGCGCGGACCAGGTCGAGGCCGTCGCCCCCCGCGACGCGAGCACCTCCCCTGTCACCGACCAACAGCCCGCCACGCGATGACCGCGACGTCGGCCGCCCTCGCACCCGTCGTGCTCCGCGGCTTCGGGGTGAGCCCCGGCCGGCGCGCGGGGACCGTGGCGCGGATGCCCGACGCCGCACCGGCGCCGTCGCCCGAGCCGGCGGCGCCGGGTACCGACCTCGACGCGGCCGCAGCGGCCGTCGACGAGGCAGCGGCGCGGGTCAGGGACGCCCTGGCCCGCGCCGCCGAGGCGGCGACCGGCGACGCGGCGGACATCCTCGCCGTCACGGCCGCGATGGCCGCGGACCCGTCGCTCGCCGCCGACGCGCGCCGCCGCGTGCTCGAGCACCGGGCCACGCCCCCGCGCGCGGTCTGGGACGCCGCAGAGCTCGTCGCGGAGCAGCTGCGCGCACTGGGCGACCTGTTCGCCGACCGGGTGACGGACGTGCAGGACGTGCGCGACCGCATCGTCGCCGAGCTGCTCGGGACGCGACCACCCGGCGTGCCCGACCCGGGCTCGCCGTTCGTCCTCGTCGCGCGCGACCTCGCGCCCGCGGACACGGCCCGGCTGGACCCGGAGCGCGTGCTCGCCGTCGTCACGTCGGGAGGCGGGCCGACCGCGCACACCGCGATCCTGGCCCGCGCGCTCGGGATCCCGTGCGTCGTCGCGGCGCCGGGGGCCGACGAGATCCTCGACGGCGAGACCGTCCTCGTCGACGGCTCGCTCGGCGAGGTGGTCCGGCACCCCGACCCCGCAGCGCTCGAGCGTGCGTCACGCGTCCGACGCCGTCCGACGCGGCTCGAGCACCCCGGACGTACGGCCGACGGGCTCCCCGTGGCGCTGCTCGCGAACGTCGGCGACCCGCACGGTGCCGCCACCGCGGCAGCGGCCGGGGCCGAAGGCATCGGGCTGTTCCGCACCGAGTTCGGCTTCCTCGGCCGGGCCACCCCGCCGACGGTCGACGAGCAGGTGGCCGCCTACACACGGGTGCTCGCGTGCTTCCCGGGCGGGCGCGTCGTGATCCGCACGCTCGACGCCGGGGCGGACAAACCGCTCCCCTTCGTCACGCCCCGTGGCGAGCCGAACCCCGCGCTCGGCGTCCGCGGGCTGCGCACGTCCTGGTCGTACCCGCACGTCCTGGAGGACCAGCTCACGGCGATCGCCCGCGCTGCGGCCCACACGTCCGCCGACGTCTGGGTCATGGCGCCCATGGTCGCGACGGCCGACGAGGCCGACGCGTTCGTCGCGCGGTGCGAGGACCACGGCCTGCGGCAGGCGGGCATCATGATCGAGGTCCCGTCCGCGGCGCTCCGCGCGGGCCAGCTGCTCGCGTCAGCCCGGTTCGCGAGCATCGGCACGAACGACCTGACGCAGTACGCCATGGCCGCGGACCGCGAGCTCGCCGACCTGGCCCGGCTCTCGACGCCGTGGCAGCCCGCCGTGCTCGACCTGGTCGCGGCGGCGTGCTCGGGTGGGGCGGACAGCGGTCGGCCGGTCGGGGTGTGCGGCGAGGCGGCCGCCGACCCCGCGCTCGCCCCCGTCCTGGTGGGCCTCGGCGCGCGCTCGCTCTCGATGACGTCGCGGGCACTCCCGGACGTCGGCGCCGTGCTGGCCTCCGTGACGGTCGACGAGTGCCGTGCGCTCGCCCGGCTCGCGCTGGCTCAGCGCACCGCCGACGACGCGCGCGCCGCCGTGCGGGGCGCGTTGCCGGTGCTCGAGGAGCTCGGGCTGTAGCGCCCGCGTCAGACGACGGCAGGCTGGAGCAGGAACTGCTCGAGCGCGTCGATCGAGGCCGACGCGTCCGCGTCGTCGTCGGCGGTGGCCAGCACGACCTCGTCGCCCACGCACACCCCGAGCATCATCACGGCGAGGATCGACGCCGCCGCGACGGGCGCTCCACCGGGCCTCGCGATCGTGACGACGGCCGGCTGCCGTCCCGCCGTAGCGACGAACTGGGCCGCGGGCCGCGCGTGCAGCCCCTCCGTGAGTGCGACGACGACGGCGCGCTGCATGGTCTACCTCCGAGGACGGATGACGTGACTCGACGACCCTACTGGTCTAGACCAGAAAGGTCGATTCGAGCGGCTGCCGGAGGGCCAGGCCGACGGGTCGCACCGCACGGGCGCTCGCCCGCCCACCCCACTGGGTACGCCCACCCGTCGGGACGAAGGCGTCGCGCACCCACGCTGTCGGGACGAGGGCGTCGCGCACCCACGCTGTCGGGACGAGCGCGTCGCACCGGCGCCATGGGGTCGCAGGCGCCTCGTCGCGCACGAACACGCGCCACGGAACTGCGATCCGTCACCTGTACGGACCCGCGACCCCGTTCGCCCGGGGCTACGATGGCGCGTCCCAGTCGTCGTCGTAAGGTTTTTCCATGGGCGTCCATGACGCACCGCAGTGGTTGCTGTCAGCCTTCCAGCGCAGTGCTCGCGGAGCAGGCGCGACCGCGTCGGACGAGCAGGTCCGGGACGCAGGACAAGCCCTCGTCGACCGCTGGTCGGGCCCGGGCCGGGAGTTCCACAACCTCAAGCACCTGGTCGACGTGCTGGTCCGGGTCGACGAGCTCGCCGAGGAGACGCACGAGCCGGACCTCGTCCGGCTCGCGGCCTGGTACCACGGGGTGGTCTTCGACTCCGCCGACGCCAAGTCGTACGCGAACAAGGGCGGCGAGGACGAGGCCGCGAGCGCGAGCCTGGCCCAGTCGGAGCTCATGGCGCTGGGCATCAGCAAGGCGAACGCCGACCGGGTCCACGACCTGGTGGTCGCCCTCGTCCGGCACACGCCCGACCCCACCGACTTCGACTGCGCGGTGCTGTGCGACGCGGACCTCGCGATGCTCGCGGCCGAGCCGCAGCGCTACAAGGCGTACCTGCACGACGTGCGCGCCGAGTACGCGCACCTGCCCGTCGAGGACTACGTCCGGGCCCGCGTCCGCATCCTGAAGAAGCTGCTCGCCCGGCCCACGCTGTTCTCCTCGCCGCTCGGCGCGGCCTGGGAGGAGCCCGCGCGCCAGAACGTGTCGGCCGAGCTGCAGCGGCTCGAGAAGGAGCAGGCGCGGTTCGCCGCCGTCGGCGAGGCCGAGCCGGACGCGCCCGTCGCACCTGCCCCGGCCGAACGGGACGCCCAGGCGGGATAGGTCCCGCGGCCCTCCTCGCCGTCGAGCCGACCACAGCCCCGCCCGTTCGCACTGCTGTCCCCAGCCTTGCCCTCGGCAGCCCCGCACCCGCGCCGGGCTGCCTAGCGTCGTCCCCGAGACACCGGCCGTCGCGCCGGACGGACGAGCCGGGAGGCACAGCATGAGCAGGTACGAGGTCGACAGCGCCCAGGTGACGACGGCAGCGGCAGCGGTCCAGACGCGGGCCGCGACGATCCGCACCGAGGTCGCCGCGATGCAGCGGCAGCTCACGGCGTTGCAGGACTCGTGGCGGGGTACGGCCGCGACGCAGTTCGCGGGAGTGATGCACGAGTGGTCGGCTGCCTCGACCCGTCTCGACCACGCGCTCGGCCAGATCAGCCAGGCGATGCAGGCGGCGGGCCGCACCTACGCGGACGCCGAGTCGCAGGCCGCCCGGATGTTCACCCCGTCGTGAACGGGCCGGGCGACCGGTCGGGGCGGCCACTCCCCATGCTCGGCGACCGATCCCGAGCGCCGCTCCCCCACGCTCGGCGACCGGTCCGATCCGCCGCTCCCCCACGCTCGGCGACCGGTCCGATCCGCCGCTCCCCCACGCTCGGCGACCGATCCCGAGCCGCCGCTCCCCACGCTCGGCGACCGGTCCGATCCGCCGCTCCGCAGGGCCGGCGACCCGCCCCCGCCACCAGTCCGCGGGCACGTCGGAGCCGCGCCGCGCACGTGGTCGCACCGGAGGCCTAGTCTCGACAGGTGACCGTGCTCGTCGACCCCCCGATGTGGCCGCAGCACGGTCGCCTGTGGGCGCACCTCGTCAGCGACGCGTCCCTCGACGAGCTCCACGCGTTCGCTGCCCGGGCGGGCATCCCGGAGCGGGGCTTCGACCTCGACCACTACGACGTGCCCGACGAGCGCCACGCCGAACTCGTCAGGCTCGGGGCGGTCCCGGTGAGCGCGGGCGAGCTCATCCGGCGG
>Ga0182736_1002893_pt1 | contig 12226 bp, 12 predicted proteins | sample eDN5th30CKraftBY_FD_128882 | JGI IMG/M metagenome (GOLD analysis project Ga0182736, IMG submission 128882) | Enriched backyard soil microbial communities from Emeryville, California, USA - eDNA 5th pass 30_C Kraft BY (version 2) (version 2) | ecosystem: Environmental > Terrestrial > Soil >...
GAAGCTCGCCGGGAACGGCGGCTTGAAGCGCGGCTGGCCCTTCTTGCCTTCGAGCGATTCGAGCAGCGCGGTTTCTTCACCGCAGATGTACGCGCCGTAACCATGGTGCGCGTACAGCTCGAACGAGAAACCCGAGCCCAGGATGTTCGCGCCCAGATAGCCGGCCTGACGCGCTTCTTCGAGCGCCGCTTCGAACACGCGATAGACCTCGAAAATCTCGCCGTGGATATAGTTGTAGCCGACGGTGATGCCCATTGCATACGCGCCGATGGCCATGCCTTCGATCAGCGCGTGCGGATTCCAGCGCAGGATGTCGCGATCCTTGAACGTGCCCGGCTCGCCTTCGTCCGAATTGCAGACGAGATACTTCTGCCCCGGAAACTGACGCGGCATGAAGCTCCACTTCAGGCCGGTCGGAAAGCCCGCGCCGCCGCGGCCGCGCAGACCCGACGCCTTGACGTCGGCGATCACCTGCTCGGGTGGAATCTTTTCTTCGAGAATGCGGCGCAACTGCTTGTAGCCGCCGCGCGCGACGTAATCTTCGAGATGCCAGTTCTCGCCATTGAGGCCAGCGAGGATCAGCGGCTTGATGTGACGATCGTGGAGTGACGTCATTTCGAAAGTTCCTCGATCAACTGGTCGATCTTCTCGCGGCTCATGAAGCTGCACATGCGATGGTTGTTCACGAGCAGCACAGGTGCGTCGCCGCACGCGCCGAAGCACTCGCCTTCTTTTAGCGTGAACTTGCCGTCGGGCGTGGTCTCGCCGAAATCGATTCCAAGCTTCTGCTTGAGATATTCGGCAGCGCTGTCCGAACCGCCATCCGGGCCGAGCTGGCAGGGCAGATTCGTGCAGAGCGTGATCTTGTGCTTGCCGACCGGCTTCAGCTCGTACATCGTGTAGAACGTGGCGACTTCCTGCACCGCGACCGGCGGCATGCTCAGGTAATCGGCCACGAACTGCATGATTTCGGGCGAGAGCCAACCATGCTCTTCCTGAGCGACAGCGAGCGCCGCCATCACCGCCGATTGCTTTTGCTCGGCGGGATACTTCGCGACCGCGCGATCGATTTCTTTCAGGCCTTCAGCTGAGATCATTTTCAGACACGACTCTTTCAATTCCTACCGAACGAAAACCTGCCGCGCCCTTCGTATTGCGGCAGACCTGGCGTTCCTGCGGGTTCCTGTTATTGCTTTCGCGTTTCTTGCGCAGCGGCTCGGCGAGCCGACCGCGCAGGCGCCGATGAATCAGCGATCGATCTCGCCGAACACGATGTCTTGCGTACCGATGATCGTCACTGCGTCGGCGATCATGTGGCCTCGCGCCATTTCATCGAGCGCTGCGAGGTGTGCATAGCCCGGCGCGCGAATCTTCAGGCGATACGGCTTGTTCGCGCCATCCGAGATCAGGTAGATGCCGAACTCGCCCTTCGGATGCTCGACCGCAGCGTACGTTTCGCCTTCCGGCACATGGAAGCCTTCGGTAAAGAGCTTGAAATGATGAATCAGCTCTTCCATGTTGCTCTTCATGCCGACGCGCGACGGCGGTGCAACCTTGTGATTATCGACCATCACAGGGCCAGGATTCTTGCGCAGCCACGCAATGCACTGTTTGGCGATGCGCGTCGACTGGCGCATTTCTTCCACGCGCACCAGATAGCGGTCGTAGCAGTCGCCGTTCACGCCGACGGGGATGTCGAAGTCGAGCTGATCGTACACTTCGTACGGCTGCTTCTTGCGCAAGTCCCACTCGATGCCCGAGCCGCGCAGCATCGCGCCGCTCAAGCCCATCTGCAACGCGCGCTCCGGGCTCACCACGCCGATGCCCACGAGACGCTGCTTCCAGATGCGGTTGTCGGTGAGCAGCGTTTCGTACTCGTCGACACAGCCCGGGAAACGATTGAAGAAGTCCTCGATGAAGTCGAGCAACGAGCCCTGACGGTTCTCGTTCATCTTGTCGAGCGCCTTCGCGTTGCGGATCTTCGACGCCTTGTATTGCGGCATCGCGTCCGGCAGATCGCGATAGACGCCGCCCGGACGATAGTACGCCGCGTGCATGCGCGCACCCGACACCGCCTCGTAGACGTCCATCAGATCTTCGCGCTCGCGGAACGCGTAAAGGAAGACCGCCATCGCGCCGACGTCGAGCGCGTGCGAGCCGATCCACATCAGATGGTTCAGCACGCGCGTGATTTCGTCGAACAGCACACGAATGTATTTCGCGCGGATCGGCACGTCGATGCCGAGCAGCTTCTCGATAGCGAGCACGTAGCCGTGCTCGTTGACCATCATCGACACATAGTCGAGACGGTCCATGTACGGCACGGACTGCAGGAAGGTCTTGGTCTCGGCGAGCTTCTCGGTCGCGCGATGCAGCAGACCGATGTGCGGGTCGGCGCGCTGGATCACTTCGCCGTCGAGTTCCAGCACGAGGCGCAGCACGCCGTGCGCTGCCGGGTGCTGCGGGCCAAAGTTCAGCGTGTAATTCTTGATCTCTGCCATGGCGTTCTCTTAATGTTTCAGACCGCCATAGCGATCTTCGCGAATCACGCGCGGCGTGATTTCGCGCGGTTCGATCGTCACGGGCTGGTACACCACGCGCTTCTCTTCCGGGTCGTAGCGCATTTCGACGTAGCCGGAAATCGGGAAGTCCTTGCGGAACGGATGACCGATGAAACCATAGTCCGTGAGAATGCGGCGCAGATCGGGATGGCCTTCGAATACGATGCCATAGAGGTCGAACGCTTCGCGCTCGTACCAGTTCGCCGACGTCCAGATATCGACCACCGAAGCCACGATGGGCACTTCGTCGTCCGGAGCGAATACGCGCACGCGCACGCGCCAGTTGTGCGTGATCGAGAGAAGATGACTGACTGCCGCGAAACGCGGACCGTCGTAGACGCCGTCGCCATACGTCGAATAATCGACGCCGGAGAGGTCCATAAGCTGCTCGAAGCGCAGCGACGGGTCATCGCGCAACTGCTTGCAGACGTCCAGATAGTCGGCCGCCTTGACGACGACCGTCACCTGACCCAGCGACTCGGTAATGCTCTGGAGACGGCCGCCAAACGCCGTCTCGAGGTTCGCTTTGAGGGTCTCGAGTTTGCTTGCCATAGTTTGGGGAGACTCAGGCCCTTACTGACGGGCGATGGTGTTGGTGCGGCGAATCTTCGCCTGCAACTGGATCACGCCGTAGACCAGCGCCTCGGCGGTCGGAGGACAACCGGGAACGTAGACGTCGACCGGGACGATCCGGTCGCAGCCGCGCACGACGGAATACGAATAGTGATAGTAGCCGCCGCCGTTCGCGCACGAGCCCATGGAGATGACCCAGCGCGGCTCGGCCATCTGGTCGTACACCTTACGAAGCGCGGGCGCCATTTTGTTGCAGAGCGTGCCGGCGACGATCATCACGTCCGACTGGCGCGGGCTCGGGCGGAACACCACGCCGAAACGGTCCAGGTCGTAACGGGCGGCGCCCGCGTGCATCATCTCGACCGCGCAGCATGCGAGACCGAACGTCATCGGCCACAGGGAGCCGGTGCGCGTCCAGTTGATGAGCTTGTCAGCCGTGGTGGTGACAAAGCCTTCCTTCAAGACCCCTTCGATACTCATTTGTTTTCCACTCCAGATGAGCAGCCAGCCAAAGCCGCCCATGAATCCGGTGATCTAACTGTCATTCCCAGTCGAGTCCGCCCTTTCTCCAGATGTAGGCGAAACCGAGCAAAAATTCGAGCAGAAAAATCATCATCGCGATGAAACCAGGCCAGCCGATATCGCGCAGGGAAACACCCCACGGGAACAGGAACGCCGTCTCAAGGTCGAAAATGATGAAAAGAATCGCGACGAGATAGTAACGCACATCGAACTTCATACGCGCGTCTTCGAACGCTTCGAAGCCGCACTCGTACGGCGCGTTTTTCTCGGTGTCGGGCTTGTTGGGACCGAGGATCTTGCCAATGCTGACCAACGCTATACCTAAACCAAGGCCCACCAGAAGAAACAAGAAGACGGGGTAATAGGGTGCGAGGTTCAAGGCTATCCTCAGATCGGTAGATGTGGCCTGTAATTGATTGGGGCGCTTCAGCCGGGACGGACCACCCGGCAGGAGATATCACTTGGGACCGCTCACGATATCAGCACAACGTGACAACCGCTTTGATGTTGTCGATGCCGCCGTAAAAACGTAAGCGTACTCCAGAAGTGACAATGCCAGCCGAAGCGATGCAAGCGGCTGGCATTGGATAACTTTGGTGCCGACGGCGAGACTCGAACTCGCACAGCTTTCGCCACTACCCCCTCAAGATAGCGTGTCTACCAATTTCACCACGTCGGCACTGTACTGCAATCCGGGAAAACTACTTCTTAATTGCCGCGAATCGCTTCAAGACTTGAATTATAACTGGGCCCTTGGAATTGTTCAACGCACAAAATGCAAAATCCGCGAAAAATCTGTTCCGTCGTTATTTGGGCACGTCAGCACCCGGCGCCGACGATGCAACCGGTGCCGACACAGGCGCAGACGCTCCCGATGCGGCCACGGCCGGAGCCGATGCCGGCACAGGAGCCGCACCGCCCAACACACCCGCGGACGTCTGCGGCTTATAGCTTCCGAGATAGGTCAGCGCCAGCGTCGTCACGAAGAAGATCGCGGCGAGAATGGCCGTGGTACGCGACAGGAAGTTGGCCGAACCCGTCGCACCGAACAGACTGCCCGATGCGCCGCTGCCGAACGCCGCGCCCATGTCCGCGCCCTTGCCGTGCTGGAGCAGCACGAGGCCGATTACACCCAACGCCGACAGCAACTGAACGACGATAATCAATGTCTTCAAATACAGCATTTCAACTCACCCGATTCCTGATGTTTCCGTGACACCTTCGTGTCGCACTATGCTCTTTCGCCTGCCGTGCCCGCTCGCCGTTCGACGCTCAATGCGTCACGGTTTGCGCCGCCCGGCAGATCGCCAGAAAATCTTTCGACTTCAGCGACGCGCCGCCAATCAGCCCGCCGTCGATGTCTTTCTGCCCGAACAGCTCTTCCGCGTTTTCCGGCTTCACGCTGCCGCCATACAAGAGCGGCACGTTCGCAACCGTTGCGCCCTTCTCCAGCAGCTTGTGACGCAGAAACGCATGAACATCCTGCGCCTGCCCCGGCCGCGCGGTCTTGCCCGTACCGATCGCCCAGACCGGTTCGTACGCGACCACGATGCCCGCCGCCTGCTCTTCCGTGAGCGCCTGCAACACGGCTTCGAGCTGCGTGCCGATGATCCGCTCCGTCGTGCCCGCCTCACGTTCTTCCAGCGTCTCGCCGACACAGACGATCGGCGTAAGGCCCGCTTCGATCGCGCGCTGCGCTTTCGACGCGACGAGTTCCGGACTTTCGCGATGATACGCGCGTCGCTCCGAATGCCCGACGATCGCGTACGTGACGCCGAAGTCCGCCGCCATCTCGGCCGCGACTTCGCCGGTGAACGCACCGCCCGTATGCGCCGACACGTCCTGAATGCCCCAGCGCACCACCGAGCCGCTGAGCAGCGCTTGCGATTGCGCGAGATACGGACACGGCACGCACACGCCGACGCTCACGCCCTTCTGCAAAGCCGATGCGCCCGCGGCGACCTCGATCAGCAAGGTCGCATTTTCTCCGATGCGGCCGTGCATCTTCCAGTTGCCCACCACCAGTTTCGCTCGTTCTCTGGACATATGTCTCGTCAGTCGGTGGCGGCTTGTTGCATGCACGTGGTCAGCCGCCCTGTTATAAGAATGAACCGCTACGAACCGCAAACTGCCTGCAAAACAGGCGATTTTACTGTGTTACGACGAAACCGGTCAAACCATCAAAAGCGAGCCGCAACATGAAACGCTCGCTCCCGGCGAATTTCACGCGTCGTCGCGCCAGTCGAGCACGATCTTGCCGACGTGCGTACTGCTTTCCATCAGTGCGTGCGCGGCGGCGGCATCGCGCGCCGGGAACACCTGATGGATCACCGGCTTGATGCGCCCCGCCTCGATTTCCGGCCAGACGCGCTCCTTCAGCTTCGCCGCGAGCTTCGCCTTGAATGCGACGGGACGCGGACGCAGCGTCGAACCCGTGATGACGAGACGCCGGCGCAGCACGTCGTTCAGATTGATCTCCGCCTTCGCGCCGCCGAGCAGCGCGATCACGCAGATGCGCCCGCCGTCGGCAAGCGCCTTGAGCTCGCGCTGAAGATAGTCGCCAGCGACCATATCCAGAATGACGTCGACGCCGCGATCGTTCGTCAGCGACTTCACCACTTCGACGAAATCTTCCGTCTTGTAGTTGATCGCCCGCTCCGCGCCGAGCGCTTCGCACGCGCGGCACTTTTCATCGGTGCCGGCCGTGGCGAACACGCGAAAGCCGAGCGCTTTGGCGATCTGAATCGCCGTCACGCCGATGCCGCTCGACCCGCCCTGCACGAGCAGCGTTTCTTCCTCGCCGTTCTCGCCCGCGCCCAACTGACCGCGTTCGAACACGTTGCTCCACACCGTGAAGAACGTCTCCGGCAAGGATGCCGCCTCGATGTCCGACAGACCCTTCGGCACCGGCAGACACTGTTCGAGCGGGGCCACCGCGTATTCGGCGTATCCGCCGCCCGCGAGCAGCGCGCACACGCGATCGCCTTTTTTCAGACCGAACGGGTTGTGCTTCGGATCGAAATCGCCATCGACGATTTCACCGGCAACCTCCAGCCCCGGGAGATCCGACGCGCCCGGCGGCGGCGCATAAGCGCCCTTGCGCTGGAACACGTCCGGCCGGTTGACGCCGGAAGCGGCCACCTTGATCAACACCTCGCACTTGCCCGGCGCAGGCGTCGGACGCTCGCCGAGTTTGAGAACTTCGGGTGCGCCGAACTCAGTGATTTCGATGGCCTTCATATGCTCTCCCTGTGCCGCCCAGAGTTAGTGTGCATCCGAACCGGATGGCACTGCGCGCGCCTCGAAGCAATCCGCGCTCCACACACTGCCATCGAGTCCGATGACGCGTCGGACAATGCATAGCGTCCCAAGCGTCATACATGAAAACGGCCGGCTCGCTGAAGCGGCCGGCCGTCTACACATTACCGCATTACTGCTGCGGGTGCGTCGGTTCTGCCTGCTGCGCGCCTTCGTTCAGAAGCGCCTTCGCCGACAGACGCACACGACCCTTTTCGTCCGTCTGGATGACCTTGACCTTCACGATCTGGCCTTCCTTCAGATAGTCGTTGATGTCCTTCACGCGCTCGTTGACGATCTCAGAGATGTGCAGCAGACCGTCCTTGCCCGGCAGAATGTTCACGATCGCGCCGAAATCGAGCAGCTTGAGCACCGGGCCTTCGTAGACCTGGCCGACTTCCACTTCCGCCGTGATGTTCTCGATGCGCTTCTTCGCGTCGGCCATGCCTTCCGCGCTCGTGCTCGCGATCGTCACGACGCCGTCGTCCGAAATGTCGATGGTCGTGCCGGTTTCTTCCGTCAGCGCGCGGATCACGGAACCGCCCTTGCCGATCACGTCGCGGATCTTCTCCGGATTGATCTTGATGGTGATCATGCGCGGCGCGTAGTCCGACAGTTCCGTGTTCGTCGTCGGAACGGCGGCGGTCATCTTGCCGAGGATGTGCATGCGGCCTTCCTTGGCCTGCGCGAGCGCGACCTGCATGATTTCCTTCGTGATGCCCTGGATCTTGATGTCCATCTGCAGCGCCGTGACGCCCTGCGACGTGCCGGCGACCTTGAAGTCCATGTCGCCGAGGTGATCTTCGTCGCCGAGGATGTCGGTCAGAACCGCGAACTTGTTGCCTTCGAGGATCAGGCCCATCGCGATGCCCGCGACGTGCGCCTTCATCGGCACGCCGGCGTCCATCAGCGCGAGGCAGCCGCCGCAGACCGAAGCCATCGACGACGAACCGTTCGATTCAGTGATTTCCGACACGACGCGAATCGAATAGCCGAACTCGTCGGCGCTCGGCAGGCACGCGACCAGCGCGCGCTTCGCCAGACGGCCGTGGCCGATTTCGCGGCGCTTCGGCGAACCGACGCGGCCGGTTTCGCCCGTCGCGAACGGCGGCATGTTGTAGTGAAGCATGAAGCGCTCGCGGTATTCGCCTTCGAGTGCGTCGATGCTTTGCTCATCGCCCTTCGTGCCGAGCGTCGCGACGACGAGCGCCTGCGTTTCGCCGCGCGTGAAGAGCGCCGAGCCGTGCGTGCGCGGCAATACGCCCGTACGAATTTCGATTGGACGAACGGTGCGCGTGTCGCGGCCGTCGATGCGCGGCTCGCCGTTCAGGATCTGCGTGCGGACGATCTTCGCTTCGATATCGAACAGGACGTTGCCGACCGTCGCCGCATCGGCCGCGACCGTGCCGCCCGTCGCGGCTTCTTCCGCCAGCTTCGCCGACGTCGCCGCGTAGACTTCCTTCAGCTTGGCCGAGCGCGCCTGCTTGTTGCGCAACTGATAAGCCGCTTCGAGTTCCGGCTTGGCGATTTCCGTGACGCGCGCGATGAGCGCTTCGTTCTTCGGCGCCGGCTGCCAGTCCCACTCGGGCTTGCCGCCTTCGCGCACGAGTTCATGGATCGCGTCGATGGCGGTCTGCATCTGCTCGTGGCCGAAAACGACCGCGCCGAGCATCACTTCTTCGGACAGCTGCTGCGCTTCCGATTCGACCATCAGCACCGCGCGCTCCGTGCCCGCGACGACCAGATCGAGCGCCGATTCCTTCATCTGCGGGCGCGTCGGGTTCAGCACGTACTCATTGTTGATGTACGCGACACGTGCCGCGCCGACCGGACCGTTGAACGGCAGTCCCGACACGGCGAGCGCGGCGGACGCGCCGATCAGCGCCGGAATGTCGGCCGGAACATCCGGGTTCAGCGACAGGACGTGGATCACGACCTGAACTTCGTTATAGAAGCCTTCCGGGAACAGCGGACGCAGCGGGCGGTCGATCAGACGCGAAATCAGCGTTTCGCCTTCCGACGGACGGCCTTCGCGGCGGAAGAAGCCGCCCGGGATCTTGCCGGCGGCATAGGTCTTTTCGAGGTAGTCGACGGTCAGCGGGAAGAAGTCCTGGCCCGGCTTGGCGGTCTTCGCGCCGACGACGGTTGCGAGCACGACGGTATCTTCGACATCGACGATCACCGCGCCGCTCGCCTGACGGGCGATTTCACCCGTTTCGAGGCGGACGTTGTGCTGTCCCCACTTGAACTCTTTGACGATCTTATTGAACATTTCGACTCCTTCTACGTTTGCGCCGCGCCGGTCGACTGGCGCGTGCGGGAAGGTCCGGAGCCGCGCTTGAGAGGTGTGTTATGCCATTCCAGCGCGATGCGTTTCGATGAACGTCGTCGCGCTGGAATGACACAAAGCTCCGCTGCGAGGCTGGACCGAGTGTCGGACCGGATGGACTCATCCGGGATAAAGCTTATGAACTGCCGAAACTTCCGACTGCGTGGCAACTCCGGGCGCCGATTGCCGAAAACACGATCGGGCACCACTTCGTGACCGAAACGCACAAAAACAAAGTGCCTGTATCAGCGGACTGACACAGGCACTTCATTAGGACGTTGGCCGCAAAGCCACGCTTGGCGCCAATTACTTGCGCAGACCCAGCTTTTCGATCAGCGAGCGATAACGATCCGCGTCCTTGCCCTTCAGGTAGTCGAGCAGCTTACGACGACGGCTCACCATGCGCAGCAGACCGCGGCGGCTGTGGTGATCCTTCGAGTGCGACTTGAAGTGGACGGTGAGTTCGTTGATGCGGCTCGTCAGCAGTGCGACTTGCACTTCGGGAGAACCGGTGTCGTTTGCGCCGCGTGCGTATTCAGCGACGATGTCGGATTTCTTGATTTCTGCTACGGACATTTGCTTTTCCTTTGATACAGACAGGCGGTCACGGAAGAAAGGCCGTGCCGTGGATTTACAAAAAGTGAATCGTTTCCGGCAATGCGCCAAAAACGAAGCGCAAAGTATAGCACAGTGCAATGTCTCGCCGAAGCACTTCTGCGCGGGGCGAATCGGCGCCTTAGCGCGGCGGGCGCGACATGCGGCACGTCGTCGGTTGCGCCGTCCTGTCGGCGGGGACGCTCTGAAGCGTGCGGAAGCCGTAGCCCGAGCCTTCGTTATCGAGCGCGACGCCTTTCGTCCCCGCCTTGTCCATTTCCATGACGTAAAGGGGCTGGATCACCTGATGATCTTCGGCACGCACGGTCATCGGGTGGAAGCCTTCGCCGTCGAACTTCATGCCTTCGAGCGTGCGCGCCACCGCGAGCGGGTCCGCGCTTTTTGCGCGCGTCATCGCGGCGGCGAGCATTTCTACCATCAGCGGCATACGCGCGACAAGGTAATCGTCCGCGGCGGCAGGATAGCGGGCTCTGAACGCGCGATAGTACGCGTCCGACGCAGCGCTGCCCGCATTCGGATGCCAGTCCGCCACGGCGATCACGCGCTTCACGCCGGCATCGCCGAGCGCGGCCGGAGCGCCCAGACTGTTGCCGTAGAACGTGTAGAACTTCGTGTCGAGCCCCTGCTCGCGCGCGGCTTTGACGAGAAGCGTCAGATCGTTGCCCCAGTTTCCGGTGATTACCGCGTCCGCTCCACTCACGCGGATTTTCGCGATGTAAGACGCGAAATCCTTCACGCGCCCGATCGGATGAAATTCGTCGCCCGCGATCGCGATGTCCGGGCGCCGCTCCCTGAGCGCGCGCTGTGCCTCGCGGCTCACGTCGTGGCCGAAGCTGTAATCCTGATTGAGCAGATAGACCTTCTTCACCGCGCGATCGTCTTTCAGCGCATCGGCGAGGGCATCCATCCGCATGCCGGCGTGCGCGTCGAAGCGGAAATGCCAGAAACTGCACGCGTCGTTGGTGAGCGCGGGATCGTCGGCGGAATAATTGAGGAACAGCACGCGGCGATCCGGCTCGCGAGCGTTTTGGCGGTCGACAGCCGCTACGAGCGCCGCCGCCACCGCCGAACTGTTGCCCTGCATGACGAAGCCGATCTTCTCGTCGATCGCCGCACGCAGCTGCACGAGACTCGCCTCGCTGCTGCCCTTGCCATCGAGCACGACGAGTTGCAGCGGATGCGCGCCGTCCGCGAGCTTCACGCCGCCTTGCGCGTTCACGCGCTCGACGCCGAAACGCAGATTGCGCTCGACCATTGCGCCGGCGTTCGCGAACGGGCCGGACATGCCTTCGATCAGCGCGAGCTTGATGGGTGGCAATTCGGCCGCCCGCGCCGTCATGGACAAGGCAAGACACGCCGATGCCGCGATGCGCAGCCATTGCATCGCGCGCGCGCTGGTTCCGTTCTTCATGAGTTTCCGCCGATCCGCCGAAAGCGCGGATCATAGGCTGCAGCGCGCGCCCCGCGCAAGTCGCGATTGCCGACACATCGGCTTGAATGCCGCGACGTATCGGAGAATGCTTTGCCGCGCGCGCATGTCAAAATCACGGGAAACATCGAACAAACGCTGCTCGCCGCCGCGAGGAGCAAGCACGTGGAGGCTTCAATGCTGCACATACTCAACCGCATGCGCGCATCGCTGACATGCGCCGGGGTCGCGCTCCTTCTGTCCGCCTGCGCGCAGCCGTGGCAGAACTATCAGGCTGGCGCGGATGCCTCGACGATCACCGCCCGCCTCGGCCCGCCGCGCGAAATCTACGATCTGCCCAATGGCGGCAAGCGGCTGATGTGGCCGACGCAACCGCTCGGCGAATTCACCACCGCCGCCGATATCGACGCTTCCGGCAAGATCGTCAACGTTCGGCAAGTGCTCGACGAAAACGAGTTCTACAAGGCGCAAATCGGCACCTGGACGAGGCAGGACGTGCTCGTGAACTTCGGGCGGCCCGTGGAGACGTCGTACTTTCCGCTGATGAAGCGCGAAGTCTGGAGCTATCGCTACATGGAGGCGAACATCTGGTATCTGATGTACAACTTCTATTTCGACGAGCAGGGCATCTTGCGCATGACGCAGAAAACGCCCGATCCGTTGCACGATCCGGATCGGCGCAATCTGTTCTGAGCGCATCGACGCCATGTAAAAAGCCCTCGCGAATGAACTGACCCCGCAAAGTTGGACAGTTTTGGGCTAGGCCGCTAAGGGCTGTGAACCGCTTGGATTTCTTGGACAGTGCCGAGCGTTAGTGTTCGGTCTTTCATGAGCCTTCGGCCGTGGGCCGGAGGCTGTATTGCCGGGCGAATTCACCCGGTGTTAGCTCTTTGAGCGCCA
>Ga0182736_1002894_pt1 | contig 12223 bp, 11 predicted proteins | sample eDN5th30CKraftBY_FD_128882 | JGI IMG/M metagenome (GOLD analysis project Ga0182736, IMG submission 128882) | Enriched backyard soil microbial communities from Emeryville, California, USA - eDNA 5th pass 30_C Kraft BY (version 2) (version 2) | ecosystem: Environmental > Terrestrial > Soil >...
CCTCGGGAGAGATGCGGTCCACCTTGATCGGATCATATTCATCCAACCCCTCGCCCTGGAGCAGCGGCAGGGTGGCGATGTCGTAAAAAGGGAAGCCTAAATAGGCCTTGAGCAAGGCGCGCCGCTCGGCCGGCTCGATGTCGAGAACGGCGGCGGCGAAGCGCTCATCGACCAGATCGTCAAGCGCCTGCAAATCGCGCAGACGGCTGACAAGCTCGATGGCGGCGGCGGGATCATCCAGCACATGGCGGGCACGCTCGCGCACGGCCGCGCCGAACCACGCTGCCTCCTGCCGTTCGGAATAAAGCGTGATCGCCTCATAGAGCATTTCCAGCATGGCCGGGCGGGCGGCGCCTTGCGGGGTTTCTTCCTCATCCTGCCCGGCGCGTCCGGCAAGGCGGCGGGTGAGGAAACGCAGGCGGCGAATGCGAAAGGCGACGTCATGACTGCGATAGAAAGCGATCAGCGCCTCGCTTGCGCCATCGGCCGTGCCGGCACCGACGCGGTCGACACCGGCATGGTGAAGATGGGCGTGCAGCCGGCGGTGAATCGCTTCTCTGGCCGTCGGGTTCGTCTCGCCGGCGAGTGAGGCGATCAGCGCGGCAAGATCGGCCACGATGCCGGCATATTTGAGATAGCCATAGGCGGGATAGGTGAAGCCGGCGGCCTGCGCGGCCTTTTGCTGCATGCGCGCGCGCCAGTGGGCGAGACGGCGCGGAGTCGGCCGACTGAGGAACAGGGTGCGACCCAGCGTACGGTCCACAGTGCGGTCAATCTCCGGCCGCAATGCCCGGGTGATATGCTGCATGCGGCGGATGCGCATCGAGCGCTCGGCAATCAGCTCCAGATTGTCACGGATCGGCTGTTCGCGCGGGATATCGCTGACCGCGCCGAAGATGGTGCGGAAGAAGCCGGGAAGCAGACTCTCGCCCGTGGCATGTCGCTGGAGGGAAGTGAGGCGGAAGCCGGCGGCGCTGGGCGAGGGCTCCACATAGACGAAGCGGCGATCGACCGGGCGGCGCGCCGGGCGATCGCGCAAGGCGGCAATGGCCTGCGCGAAAGGTGCGTTGGCGAGCACGGAGCCATCGATGAGCACGGCATCTTCCGCCACGCCGGCATCGCTGTGCTGAGGCAGAACGCGGCGCAGGAACCGCTCCCGGCCCGGCCATGGCCGATCGCGCTCATGCAGAACGGCGTCCAGTTCGCGCACGGTGAAAGGCGGGAAGGCACCGGGAAAGCTGGCAGTGGCGCGAGCAGCGAAGACCAGCTCGGCCGGATCGGCAAGACTGCGCGGCCGGGCGCCGCGCGCGCGGAAATTGATTGCGAGGCGATGTTCTGTTTCGCTGATCTCCGGCGGGCTGTTGAGCCGCAGCACTTCCTCATGCCCGGTGAAATCGGTGACGGTGACATTGAGATCGAGCGGATGGCCATCCGGTAGCAGCGGCTCGCCTGTTTCACCCGCCGCCATGGCATCGAACGCATTGAGGATCAGGCGCGAGAATCCCTTGCCGCCAAAGGGCGGCGCGAACCAGCGGGCACGCACGAAGTTTGAAAGTTTGCGACGCACTTCCTCGCGCGTTTCCGGCGCCACGGTGCGCTCTACCGTATCGCCGCGCCGGCGCATCAGCAGCCACAGGATAGGCGCCGCCCAGAATTTCGTGAAGCGCGAGAGCGGCCGGGCATCCGGATCGAGCAGGATGTCGGCATCGGCGCAGCTCAGCCATAATTCCGTCAGCGGATCGAGCGACTGGCCAGTCTCGATCGCATGGGCGAGGAACACACCGTTAATCCCGCCGGCGCTGGCCCCCGATATGATATCCGGCAGCACGCGCAGCTTGACGCCGGCTTCAGCGCGGCAGGCCTCCAATATCCGGCCGTAAACCGCGGCGGTCGGCGCTTCCGACGGGCTGCCATGTGGATCGTGACGACAGAAATCGCGGCTGGCGCGGGCCAGTTGCCACACCTCCTTGGTCACGCCATGCATATAGACCGCAAGGCTCACGCCACCATAGCAGACGAGGGCGAGCCTCAGTTCCTTCTCCCGCATGCGCTCCTGATAGGCGTGGCGCGGGCGACTTGTCGAGCCGTCAGGCAGCGCGGGTGAACTCCGCCCAGATCGGCAGATGATCCGAGGCGCGACGGGCCAGCGGAGACATATGGACGCCGCAATCGGCCAGCGCCAGATCGCCCCGCCACATGATGCGATCCAGCGACGCGACGGGGCGGCGGGCGTGGAAGCTGCGGCCGCACGGCGCAATCTCGAAATGGCGGCTGAAATCCGCGAGGCAGCCGCGACTATTGCTCCACTCGTTCAGATCGCCCATCAGGATGGTCGCCGCCGCCGGATCATGCTCGTGGCGATGCTCGACCTGACTGACGACCGCCGCCGCCTGCCGACGCCGCCACAGGCCGGACAGATCGAGATGCATGCCAACCACGCGCAGCCGATCGCCCTTCACATCCAGATCCGCCGTGATCGCGCCGCGCGGTTCGAGGCAGGGCAGGTGCACCAGATCGCCCGCGGCCTGCGCGTGATGATCCTTGCGCACGAGCAGGGCATTGCCGTGCCAGCCCATGCTCTCCAGCCGGCTCGGCACGGCGACCGTGCGATAATCCGAATGAAGTTCCAGCAGATGATCGGGCAGCACGGCGTGGCGCGGGCCAAACCGGCGGTCGGCCTCCTGGAGCGCGATCACATCCGCATCCAGCTCATTGAGCACATCGATGATCCGCTCGGGCGCGCGGCGGCGATCTGTGCCGACGGCTTTGCGGATATTATAGGAAGCAACCCTGAGCATATTTTTCGTTGATCGTCCTTTCAGATCGCAAGTGCAAGAAGATCGCGCTGGCGTTCCCTCTTCGTTCTGAATATGGGATCGACCATGGCCAAGGTCAAACGTCGCTATGTCTGCCAGAATTGTGGCTCGCTCGCTTCTCGCTGGCAGGGGCAGTGCGACGATTGCGGTGAATGGAACACGCTGGTGGAGGAAGCGCCGGCGACTGCCTTCTCGGTGAAGCATGATTTGCAGGATGGCGGCCGGGCGATCCAGCTCATTGGACTGGATAGCGAGGTGGCGCTACCGGACCGGCTGGGAACCGGCCTTGCCGAGTTCGACCGGGCGCTGGGCGGCGGCCTTGTCGCGGGATCGGCCACGCTGATCGGCGGCGATCCGGGCATCGGCAAATCCACCTTGCTGTTGCAGGCGGCGGCGCAGTTGGCGCGGGCCGGCCGGCGCGTCGTCTATGTAAGCGGCGAGGAGGCGGCCGATCAGGTGCGGTTGCGTGCGCGGCGACTGGGGCTTGGCGATGCGCCGGTGCAACTGGCCAGCGCAACCTCGGTGCGCGATATTCTCACCACCCTGGGGCAGGGGCGCGAGACGGACCTGTTGGTGATCGATTCGATCCAGACGATGCACAGCGACATGATCGAGGGTGCGCCCGGCACAGTCAGCCAGGTGCGCGCCTCGGCCCAGGAGTTGATCCGTTTCGCCAAGAAGAGCGGCGCGGCGCTCATCCTCGTCGGCCATGTCACCAAGGACGGCTCCATCGCCGGACCGCGCGTGCTGGAGCATATGGTCGATACTGTGCTGAGCTTCGAGGGCGAGCGCAGCCATCAATATCGTATCCTGCGCGCGATCAAGAACCGCTTCGGCGCGACCGACGAGATCGGCGTGTTCGCGATGGTCGAGGAAGGATTGCAGGAAGTCGGCAATCCGTCCGCCCTGTTCCTGACCGACCGCGACGAGAAGGTGCCGGGTGCGGCGGTGTTCCCGGCGCTGGAAGGGACGCGGCCGGTGCTGGTCGAGATTCAGGCGCTCACCGTGCGGCTGGCGAGCGGCGCGACGCCGCGCCGGGCTGTCGTCGGCTGGGACAGCGGGCGGCTGGCGATGACGCTGGCGGTGCTGGAAGCGCGCTGTGGCCTCAGTTTCGCGACTTGCGAAGTCTATCTCAACGTGGCGGGCGGTTATCGGCTACAGGACCCGGCGGCGGATCTGGCGGTGGCCGGCGCGCTCATCTCCGCCCTTTCCGAACGACCCGTGCCCAGAGATGCCGTGATGCTGGGGGAAATCGCCCTCTCCGGCGAGATACGGCCGGTGGCTCATGCCAGCTTGCGGTTGCGCGAGGCGGCCAAGCTCGGCTTTACGCGCGCGCTGCTCCCCGGCTCCTGCGCGAAGCTTGCAAACGGTATGGGGACGAACGGCTTCGACCGGTTGAGCGAGCTTGTTGACCATATGCTCGGGCGCGATTAGCGACCGCAGCATGACCGCTCTCGACATTGCTGTTCTGCTGCTGATCGGCGGCCTCGCGATTCGCGGCTTCCTGGCCGGTTTCGTGACGGAATCGCTCGGCCTTGGCGCGCTGATCGGCGGCATTGTCGCGGTGCGGCTGTTCCATGCGCCGGTCACGGCCTTGCTCACAGGCTGGATCGGCTCGGAATATGGCGCTGCGCTGTTGGCTTTCGTGCTCGTTTTCGGCGTCGTCTTCGGCCTGGGCAAGATGTTGGCCGGCGTGATTGGCGGCAAGACGAAAAGCTCCGTTCTGGGTATGGTCGACCGGCTGCTTGGCCTCGGTTTCGGAGCGATCAAGGGCCTGCTGGTGGCGACGATCTGCTATGTGTTGTTCAGTATCGGCTATGATGCGCTATATGGCGTGGAGAGCCACAGGCCGGACTGGATGCGGCTCTCGCGCTCCTACCCGCTGCTGAGCGCGAGCGGATCGGCGATGAGCGAGTGGATAGCGGAAAACAGCCGTCAGGGCGGATTGCTGGGCGATATCGATCTGATGCCGGGCGAGAAGGAAGACGCCAGTGATGGCACGCAGTGAAATAGTGCGGCGATGAGCGGTTCGCTTTACAGCATCGATGTGTTGCGTATGGCAGCGCGTGTGGCGGATTTTCCGCCGCTTGCCGAGCCGGACGCAGCCGAGGAACGGCGCTCGCCCACTTGCGGCAGCCGGATGACCGTGACGCTGCAGCTCAATGCCGACGGACGGATCGCCGCGATCGGCCTCGATGCCAAGGCGTGCGCGCTGGGGCAGGCTGCCGCCGCGATATTGGCACGTGGCGTCGTCGGTGTGGACCATGCGGCACTCGCGGCAGCGACGGAGGGCTGGCGGGCTTATCTGGCGGGCGACAACGAGGCGCTGCCGGACTGGCCGGATCTTGCTCTGCTCGCTGCCGGGCGCGACTATCCGGCGCGTCATCCCTCCATGAAACTGGCGTTCGAGGCGGCACTGGCGGCGCTCAGCCATGCATCTGCCGACAGGGCCGCGCATGATTGACAGCGCTTCAGCGGCCGTCTCCGGCACGGAGCTGCTGCTGAGCGAAGGCGTCATCATGCTGGGCGTCGGGCTGGTATTCGTCATCCTGTTCCGTCGCCTCGGGCTGGGCGCCACATTGGGCTATCTGGTGACCGGCGCGCTGATCGGGCCCTATGGGCTGGCGCTCGTGGGCGGCGGCGAGAGCAAGATGAACATTGCCGAGATCGGCATCGTCCTGCTGCTGTTTCTTGTCGGGCTCGAACTCAAGCCATCGCGGCTCTGGCGATTGCGGGACGATATTTTCGGCCTCGGGCTGTTGCAGGTGGCGCTGTGCGGCATCGTGCTGGCCGGCATCATCTTCGCGATCACCAGCTTTACGCCCGGCGCGGCGATCGCACTGGGGCTGCCACTGGCGCTCTCCTCCACCGCGCAGGTGCTCCCGGGCCTGAAGGAAAGCGGCCGGATCAACTCGCCTTTCGGTGAGAAGGCCTTCTCCATCCTGCTGTTGCAAGATCTCGCTATCGTGCCGCTCATCACCATCATCGCCGCGCTCTCGCGCGCGCCGGCCGATCCCCATGCGCCGCCGGGCTGGATGCTGGCGCTCTATACGGTGGGTGCGATCATCGGGCTGGTGCTGGCCGGGCGGTTCATCGTGCAACCGCTGTTGCGCCTGATTGGCCGGCTGGGCGAGCGGGAGCTTTTCGTGGCCGTCGGCCTGTTCGCCGTGCTGGCCTCCGCCGGCCTCATGAACCTGCTGGGCCTCTCCACCGCGCTTGGCGCATTCATCGCCGGCGTGATGCTGGCGGATTCGCCTTATCGTCACGAGATTGAATCGGACGTGGAGCCGTTCCGCACCATCCTGCTCGGCCTGTTCTTCGTGGCGGTGGGCATGGTGCTGGATATCACCGTCATTCTCGATCAGCCATTCTTCATCATCGGCATGGCCATGGCGCTGGTGGTGGTGAAGGTGGCGCTGATTGCTCTGCTGGCCATGCTGTTCGGCATGCCGCGCGGGCAGGCGCTGGGGCTTGGCCTGTTGCTCAGTCAGGGTGGTGAACTTGCCTTCGTGCTGTTTGCCGAAGCGCGCGACGCCTTGCTGATCGCTCCCGAGGCGGCGAGCATGTTCAGCGCCATCGTGACGCTCTCGATGATGTCCACCCCCTTTCTGCTGATGATTGCGCGGCGGTTGGAATTGTCCGATGGCGACGGGGACACCGATGGACTTAATGGACCGGAACAGGCGCCGCGCGGCACGGCCATTATCGTGGGCTATGGCCGGTTCGGCCAGACGGTCGCGCAGATGCTGACAGGGCAGGGCTGCGGGGTCACGCTGATCGATCGCAAGCCCGCGCAGATCGAGCGCTCCAGCCAGCTCGACATCGAGGTCTATTATGGCGATGGCACCCGTATCGACCTGCTGCGCCGCGCCGGGGCGGAGGAGGCGACGCTGCTGATCTTCTGTCAGGATGATCGCAGCCTCGGTGCACGCACGCTCATGCCGATCCTGCGCGCTTTCCCGCAAGCCGCAGTGCTGATGCGGGCCTATGATCGCAGCCATCTGATTGCGGTGAACGACCTGCCGCTGGCCGGTGTGGTGCGGGAGGTTTACGAGTCCGCGGTGAGCATGGGCCGCGCGGCGCTGGCGCGGCTCGGGCTCGATGAAGAGCAGATTGACGAGGTGGAGCGCCAGTATCGCGAGAATGATCGCAAGCGGCTGGACGTACAGCGATCGTCTGGCATTCTGGCGGCCAAGGATCTGTTGTTCCGGCCGGGGCGAACCATGGTGCTGCCGGAAAAGCAGATATTGGGAGATGACGCATGATCGGACTGGCAACGGCCGGCGCAGTGAGCGCGGCGATCGCCATTGGTTTTTCGGCTTTTGGCGCGCATGCTGCCGCTAATGCACAGGCGGCCGAATGGCTGCGGACCGGCGGCACCTATCAGCTTATCCACGCGGTGGCGGTGGTGGCGTTGATGATGAACCCGGGCGGTGGAAACGCGGCGAGCGGCCCGTCGGCCGTGCTGCTGGCCGGCAGCGCGCTGTTTGCCGCCACGCTTTACGCCATGGCATTCGGCGCGCCGCGCTGGCTGGGGGCGGTGACGCCGATCGGCGGCGTGCTGATGATGGCGGGGTGGCTATGGCTGGCCTGGCATCTGACGGGGAACCGCGCCGGCTGAGGGCGGTTCTAGCGCTCGGCCTCGTCCAGAAACGCTGCGACGTCGGCAAGGTCGACATCCCTGGCGAGATAGGTCTGGCCGATGCCGCGCGCGAGCAGGAAGGGCAAGGTGCCGCCGCTCATCTTCTTGTCATGCAGCATATGGTCGACCAGCGTCTGGCCGGACGCCGTCACGCCCGCATCCCGCAGCGAGACTGGCAGGCCCGCCGCGCGCAAATGGGCGATGACGCGCTGCGCATCCTGCCCCGTGCACTCGCCGCGCCGGACGGAATAGGCGAAGGCCAGCGCCATGCCGGCCGCCACGCCCTCGCCGTGCAGGAGGCGGTCGGAAAAGCCGGTTTCCGCCTCCAGCGCATGGCCGAATGTGTGGCCGAGATTGAGCAGCGCGCGCCGTCCGCTCGTCTCGCGCTCATCCTCCGCCACGATGGCGGCCTTGGCGGCGACACTGCTGGCAATGGCCTGCGCGCGCGCATCGGCATCGCCGGCGAGCAGAGCGGGGCCGTTCGCCTCGCACCATTCGAAAAAGGCGGCATCGTCGATCAGGCCATATTTGACGACTTCGGCATAGCCGGCGCGCACGTCCCGCGCGGGCAGCGTATCCAGCGTCGCCGGATCGATCAGCACCAGTGCGGGCTGGTGGAAGGCGCCGAGCAGATTTTTGCCGGCGCGGCTGTTGATGGCGGTCTTGCCGCCGACCGAGCTATCGACCTGCGCGAGCAATGTGGTGGGGATCTGGATGAAATTGCAGCCGCGCTTGACGATGGCGGCCGCGAACCCGACCAGATCGCCGATCACGCCGCCGCCCAGCGCGATGACATGATCCCGCCGCTCGATCCCGTGAGCGATCATCCGGTCGGTCAGCGCTTCGAGTTGCCCCCAGCTTTTGGTGGCTTCTCCGGCGGGCAGGGTGACCAGCTCGGCGGCCAGCCCGGCCGCGCGCAGCGATGCATCGAGGCGCGACCATTGCGCGGCGGCGACATGCGCGTCCGTGACGACGAGGAAGGGCCGGCCCGTCGCATAGGGAGCGAGGGCCGCGCCGGCGCAATCGAGCAGGCCGGTCTCGATACGGACATCATAGCTGCGCGTGCCGAGTGCGACGGGAACGATTGTCATCTGCCGATTGCCTTCATGATTTTTTCCACGGTTGCGTCATGCGGCGAATCCGAACTCATGATTCGGATCGGCGCCTGCGCGTAAAAGGGCGCGCGGTTGCTGGCGAGCATGGTGAGCACCTCGCGCGGATCGCGGTCCTTGAGCAGTGGCCGGCCATCACGACGCGAAACGCGCTCGACCAGGATGTTGATGTCCGCATCCAGCCAGATGGCGGTCGCTTTCTCCAATATCAACCGGCGCGTTTCATCATTGACGAAGGCGCCGCCGCCGGTGGCTATCACCTTAGGCGTGCCGTCGATCAGCCGTGCGATCACGCGCCGCTCGCCATCGCGAAACTGCGCTTCGCCATAGGTGTCGAAAATTTCCTGGATGCTCATGCCGGCGGCGCGTTCTATCTCATCATCGGCATCGACAAAGGGTAAATCGAGCCGCGCGGCCAGCCTTCGCCCGACCGTCGATTTGCCGACGCCCATCAGCCCGACGAGCACGAGCGACGAAAGCCCGGCCTCATCTGCACATTTATCGTTTCGCCCCATGACCTGCGCGGCTATACAGCCACCAACGCTTGAGGCAACGATGAACGTCCGCCCGTACACTCCCGAGAGATGGCAAGGCCCTGGAACATCCATGAAAATCAGTCGTAACGATCCCCTCCGCCGCCGCAGGCACCCGCTGTCGATGATCGTCTGGATCGTGCCATTGCTGGTCGTGCTGCTGCTGGCGCTCTCCTGGTGGAAGGGTGGCGAGCAGGCTGTCGGGTCGATCGAGATACCGGTTCCGGCAGATCAGCTGGGCCAATAGCGCCGGACCATGCCGATCAACCGGACATATTGGCTGGCGGGACTGAGCGCATTGGCGCTCGCCATTCCCGTGCTCGCTCAGGGCGGCCCGGAATCGCTGCTGCCCGAGGGTTTTGGCGAACCGACGCCGGCCGCGCCTGCGACGCGCCCGCAGCCCGCACCTGTGCAGACGCCAGCGGCTCCTGCCGCGCCGTCCACCCCGGCCCCTTCTGCCGCCGTACCCATTTCCTCGGCCGCGTTGAACGAAGCCGAGGCGTTGTTGCCGGATGCGGCAAATGCCACGGCGAGCGACGAGATCGCCGAGAAATATGATCTGCCGCGATCGGCCCGGCGATCGCTGGACCGTATCGGGCCGCTGACGCCTGAGCTTGGCGGATTGGGGCAACGCGCTTTCGGTCATGAAAACGGCAAGGCGCTGGCGGCGATCATGGATGCGACGCGCGCGCCGTTTCTCTCGCGCTGGGGGAATATCCTACTGCGCCGGGCGCTGCTCTCGCAATCGGATACGCCGCGCGATATTGGCGGGGCCGATTGGGCGGCGGAACGGGCCTGGCTGCTGCTGCGCATGGGCGAGGCGGATAATGGCCGGCTGCTGATCCAGAGCGTCGATTCGGATCATTATACCAAACGCCTCTACGCGGTGGCGATGCAGGCCCAGCTGGCGACCGCGGACCCGGCCGGGCTCTGCCCGCTGCTGCCGCGTGCGCGCGATTTTTCGGATGAATCGGGCTGGTTCATGGCGCAGGCGATCTGCGCGGCCTTCTCCGCGGATCAGAGCACGGCGAGCGCGCTGCTCAGTCAGGCACGGCGGCGCGGGATTGCGCATAATGTCGATTACCGGCTTGCCGAGAAGATGGTGGGCGCCGGACCGAACAGCCGCCGCTCGGTCAAGATCGAGTGGAATGGCGTGACGGGGCTCACCAACTGGCGCTTCGGTCTGGCGACGGCCGCCAATGTGACCATCCCCGATGCGCTTTATGCAAATGCAGGGCCGCAGGTGCGGGCATGGGAGGCCCGTGCACCGGCGCTCTCGCTCGCGCAGCGCGTGCCGGGCGTGGCGGTGGCAACGCGACTGGGCGTTTTTTCCGGCGCGGCCTCACTGGATTTTTATTCCGCACTGGCCGAGCAGCCCGGCGCCGACGAGGCCGCAACGACGCGCGGCGATCTGCTGCGCACCGCTTATGCAGGCTCGTCCGCCAGCGAGCGGATCGGCGCGATGCGGCGCTTGTGGAGCATGCCATCGGCACAAGGTGAATGGCGGGGCGCGGGCGATGTCTATTACGGAACATTACCGGTGCTGGCGCGCGCGGCGGCGGTTCTGCCACCAACGGCAGATGCCGGCGAGGATATGCCATGGCTTATCGCCGCGATGCTATCGGGCGGTTATGATGGTCAGGCAGCGCGCTGGAGCGGCGCGGTGAACAGGCTGGATGGCGCGGCGCGCGAGCGCAGCTGGGCCTTGCTGGCGACGGGGCTCCCCAGTCCACAGCTGGACCTGTCGCGTGGCCGTATCGAAAATTTCATCTCTCAGGACGAAGGCGAGAAGAAACAATTTGGCCGCAGTCTTGTGGCGGCGCTCGCCGGCCTTGGCCGCCTGCCGGAGGATGCTCGCGCGCAACTGCTGCGCGACAATGCCATTGAGACCGCGCCAAAAAACCGCTGGCAGCGGGCGCTGATGGCGGCGGCGGGGCGGCAGGAGGCCGGGACGGTGGCGCTGCTCGCCGCGGTTGGTATGCAGGGTGCGAACTGGCAGGCGTTACCGCCCGAACATCTCTATTTCATCGTGACGGCGCTCGACCGGGTCGGCCTTAACCCCTATGCCCGCATGATCGCGGCCGAGGCCATGGCGCGGATCGGATGACAGGCGCGGCCGGAGCCGGGGACGCGGAGCCGGCCCCCCTCGGCAAGCGGGACGCCATCTTGATCGACCGATATCTGGCCATGCTCGCCGCCGAGCGCGGGGCGCCGCGCAATACGCTGCTCGCTTATCGGGGCGACCTGACCGACGCCGCGCGTCATCTGCGCGACCTTGCCGGCGCGACGCAGGCGATGCTGGGCGAACTGGGCCTGGCCTGGGCGGAGCTGTCCCCCGCCAGCCTCGCACGAAAATCCTCGACTTTGCGTGGGTTTTTCGCGTTTCTGAAAGCCGAATCGGTGCGGGAGGACAACCCCTCCGCTGCGTTGCCCCGCCCGGGCGTGCGCCGGCCCCTGCCTAAAATCCTCAGCCATGGCGATGTCGACGTGATTTTTGCGACTATCGCGGCGCGGCTGCGTCAGGCGCCTGTCAATCCGCTCGACCTGCGACTCGCGGCATTGTTCGAGTTGCTTTATGGATCGGGTCTGCGCGCCACGGAGCTTGTCTCCCTGCCGCTGCGCGCGCTGGCGAGCGACCGGCCGTTCCTCATCCTGCGCGGCAAGGGCGGGCGCGAGCGGCTTGTGCCGATCTCGGACCGTGCTCGCGCCGCTGTGGCCGCATGGCGCGCGCATGTGCCGGCGGATGGCTTGTGGCTGTTTCCCTCCGGCAAGGCGCATTTGAGCCGGGTGCGCCTGTTCCAGATCGTGCGGGAACTGGCGGGCGAGGCCGGAATCGATCCGCAGCGGGTCAGCCCGCATGTGCTGCGTCATGCCTTCGCCTCACATCTGCTGGAAGGCGGCGCGGACCTGCGCGCATTGCAGGCGATGCTCGGCCATGCCGATATCGCAACGACGCAGATTTACACCCATGTCGATGCGGCAAGGCTGGTCGCTCTCGTCAATGCGCGTCATCCGCTCGTTGACCTTGCGCCGCGCTCGTCCTAACGCGCGGCGATGGTCAGTTATCTCGATTTTGAGAAGCCGGTTGCGGCGCTTCAGGCGCGGATCGACGAATTGCGC
>Ga0182736_1002895_pt1 | contig 12219 bp, 9 predicted proteins | sample eDN5th30CKraftBY_FD_128882 | JGI IMG/M metagenome (GOLD analysis project Ga0182736, IMG submission 128882) | Enriched backyard soil microbial communities from Emeryville, California, USA - eDNA 5th pass 30_C Kraft BY (version 2) (version 2) | ecosystem: Environmental > Terrestrial > Soil >...
GTGCTCTATTTCACCTTCATTGAACTCGATCGCAGGGTGAAGCGCATCGCTCGTGATGATGTCATTTGCCGGCGCTTCATGAGCATTCCAGGCGTCGGCGAGATTGCCGCCCTAACTTTCAAGGCCGCAGTGGACGACCCTACCCGATTCAAGAGTTCGCGCACTGTCGGAGCACACTTTGGTTTGACGCCGCGGCGCTACCAATCCGGCGAGACCGATAATCCAGGCCGAATTTCTCATGCTGGCGATGCCGATGTTCGCACCGCTCTTTACTGCGCGGCGAACACCATGATGTCGCGTTCGCTGAAATGGTCGCGCCTGAAGGCGTGGGGCATGCGGCTGATGAAAAGTAAGGGCCGTCGCCGGGCTTTGGTGGCAGTGGCCAGGAAGTTGGCCGTTATCCTTCATCGCATGTGGATCGACGGCAGCGAATTCCAAATGGGATCGAAGGAGGCCGTCGCATGAACTGACGACAGTTCCGACGATCCCGCCAGGGTCGTCCCTACCGCGGACGATGGGGTGGATGAAGCCGACAATGACTGCTGCGCCCTGAGCGCGACCAATAGCGAGGCTCTCCGCACCTTTCCGACCCATGCGTGCAGCGGCCCGTGTAGACGGGACACCGACTGCGAAGAGAAACTTGACCCGCGATAGCGACGCACTGGCAGATAGAAATAGGAGCTTGACCCGGCGGCCCGATTAGAGAAGCTGCCATGTCTGTGCGAGTGGTCGGCGTCTCCAAGATGATCGCCGACCAGGTCCGCTCGTGGCGGAGAACCGGCTGTCAGATGTCGATCTTCTCAGCGATCTCGATAGCCTCCTCGACCTCGGTGTAGACCGTTCCGACGGTAGTGTGTGTCCCACTGACCGATCGAACCACCAATCATGCTACCTGACCAGGTGGAGGGTTCTCTAGAGCGCGGCGTCGCTGTTCGAGTGCATTTTTACGTTCATGGACCCGACGCCGATAGCTCGACAGAGCATTGAGATCAGTTCGCATTGTAGCTTTGTCGGCAACTGGCACCTGCCTTCCGGCAGCCATGTCATGACCTGAAAATTCCGAGACGCGTTTCATTGCGGCAAAGATAACTCGATAATCGTCATCTTCGACCAGAACGCTTTTAAGGCTTTGCGTTTTTACTCCAGCACCAAAACGCTCGACCACGCCTCCAAGGAGAACCTCCTCAACGAGACGCTCCCACGTTTCGCGGAGATCCGTGTAGAAATCCTTGCAGATTCGTCGGTGGCTATCGCCCGCTAGATCGGCATCATTCGGGATTTCACCGACGCGCCGCTCCAACGAACCAATCCGCTCCGTCACTTTTCTAGCAATCCAAGGCTCTTCATTCTCCGTTACAAGACCGAAGCTGCTGCCAGATCGAGCAACAAGATTCTTCAGCAAAGGCACTTGCGGATTAGCTGCGGCGGCTGCCGAGATCACTTCCTGGAAGAATACCAGGTTATGGGTGAAGATGATAAGCTGTCGCCCACTCACGGCTGCCTTCACAAGGCGCTCGGCGACTTTTCGAAGCCGCACATGGTCGAGAGAGGAGACGGGATCGTCAAAGATGATGGCGTGCCTGCCCGGCAGACGCCCTACCTCGGCTAGAAAGCATGCAAGACCAAGGGCGGTTTGCTCACCCTCGCTGAGAACACGAGCCTTCTTCGCACTCTGACTAGTCTGTAACGCCACATCAAAGTAGTTCTTTCCTCGTTCGGTGCTCTCGGCAACACGAAGCGGAATATGTGTAAGATCGAGCGATGCAATCTCGTCAGCAATCAATCGTTGAAGTTCAGGGGTGACGAGTTCGCGTCGGCGCGCTGTAAGGAATCGGGAGATCGGACCTGTTTCGACATTTACCTTGCAGGTCTGCAGACAGTGACGCTTAGCCAAGTCGTCTCGCCGCGAGACTACAGTTTCAAGTTCTGCTGAAAGTCGTTTTTTGTCAGTCAGCTCAGCAAATCGCGCGATATCATTCGGGTTTTGATCCGGCTCTGCCTCGCGTTCCGCGGCGGTCGCCGCAGCGTGCGCGCTAGCGTTGCGAAGCAGGGAGCAAATGTCTCCTCCGAGCGCGACAACATCGCCAAGCGAGCAATCCGCGATCGCTTTGACGAGAGTGGATCGGCGCTCCGAAAGCGCCGCGTAGGCCTGGACAACTTTATCACCGAGGAGACGTTCGCCCTCGCCTCTTGCGACATACTCGGCTAGGTTACGTGTTATAATTTCAGTGGTGCCAATGCCTAAACGCTCAAGGTGATCCGACAGTTGAGCCAAATCAGCATTCAACTCAGAGGCGGCAGTCGCCACACGATCCGCAATAAATAAGTCGAAGCGCTTCAGTCGCGCAACGGCATCAGCGGAAAGCGGCTGCTGACACGTCGGACATAGATCACCCTCCAGGAACGTTTCATCTGCCGCGCGCAATTCGGCGCTTGCAGCGAACGCCCGAGCGGCTTCGTACATTGCCCTCCACGGGCCCAACCCCGTCGTCCCAACAGGTTCATTTTTGAAGCCTTCATCGGCGGCGAGGCGGACAGCTTCTGCAGCATCAACGGCCCTGACAATGAGCTGCCGGGTAGTTGCGACAGCTTCATCACCCAGGGTTTCCAGCAAACCTGCGAAGTCTTCGGCGGTCGTTGACAGCCCGCCTTCAATCCGACGCAAGGCAAGAGCTTCAGCTCTTGGGTTGGTTTTGAGCTTTTCCTCGAGTGCTCGGCGTTCGGATTCCAGTTCTTCTGTCCACGTACCCGCAGCCCGGATTTCTTCAGCTAGCTTCAGATCGGCAGCTGAGGTGGCCAATATGAGTGCACGTACGATGCGGCCGACCTCTGTATCTACCGCGTATGCAAGGCCGTAAGACGCGCGATGGGCTGCCTCGATTGCGGCGATCTCATCTGTAAAGGCTTTGGTCAGGCCTCCCAGCAAGTCGCCATAGGAAGTCGCAATAGCAAGTTCACGAGGCAGGTAGGTTAGCTCACTCTGCTTATCGATGTAGGCTTCGGCGACGGCTTTGTCGAACACGTAAGTTTTCGTCATTGCGGAGAGTGGCGGCGAACCATCGTGCCAGTCTATCTCTTGGATTTCGCCGTTTGGCGGCTTGATACGAACGTGTGCTTGCGCAGGCTGTGATGGTTGATCTGAAAATACATCCCCCCGTAGCTCATCAAGAACGCGTGACCCGCAGATCTTCTTGGCCACGCGCGCATATCCGCTTTTGCCGGTGCCGTTGTCTCCGTAGATGAGCGTTACCCCATCGATGGCAAACCGCATTTGTTGATCGGCCGCCAAGCGATCGACGTTCTGCAGCGGGCCTAAACCGCAGATCACTACGGCTTCGTCATTGTCGGGTGGTGCGGGAAGATGATCGTCACTGATCGGAGTGCAAAGGTGCTCCCCTTCGATCGTCAAGCCGCAGTACTGGCGAACGCGATTTTCGATTGCCTGGCGATCGGCGGCAGTGAGAGTGTTAGAGATCGCAATACGTCTCAGGGCATCTCGAACCCAATCGGGGTAATTTGCGCTCCATTCCACAATGCTGACCATTATGTCCCCGCCGACAAAGTGCAATTTCTGAAATCAAGCTGCGCCAAGTTATCTAGAAGTGCTGGCTTCAGGGAAGCCCTTGAGGATGGGAGGTCGACCATTGTCCACCTCAACATCGATGCTCGTCTCACCGTCTTAGCAGGAATATGAATAGCGTGCCGGCACGTAACCGGCATACGACCTGCAAAATCTGCACAGACGCCCCGACGCGTGGAAGACCTGTTTCCTCTGTCATACGACGGCAAAACGAGCTGTTGGGCCAGACACGGCTACATCGTCCACGTGACCAACCAGCTTCATCGTCGTAGGGCGCAAGGCCGCGCAGCTGTGGAAAGATCGCGCTAAACCACCCTCGATAACCGCTGCAGGAGTAGCCTGATCGTGTCGTAGCGAATCAGCGGTACGGGCGGATCGATGGCACTTCCGGACTTCACGCAATTGCGACTCGGAGCGATGAACGAGGCCGATGTTCGAGAGACCATTGTGCGTCCACTGATCTCTGCGCTCGGCTATTCAAATGGCATGGAAGCCTACGTTCGATCCGAGCGCACGCTGCGATATGACAGGGCATTCTTAGGTCGACAAAATTCCAAGAAGGATCCGCCTTTGGTCGGGCGTGCCGACTACGAATGCGGCGTAACTTCCTTTGGCCGGTGGGTTGTCGAAGTCAAAGCCCCCGACCAAGAACTCACCACGGAAGACGCACAACAGGCTCACACCTATGCTGCCCACCCGGAAGTCGCAGCAGAGCTATACATGGTCACCAACGGTCGACTGTTCAGGCTCTACCAGACAAGCTTCCCTGACAAACCGATCGTAGAGTGGCCGCTCGAACATACGGAAGCCCGCTTCGATATCATCGAGAACATTCTCGGACCTGAGGCCGTCCGTAAACGGGCAACGCGGCGCTCGCCGGACGTGGGCAAGCCCCTTGGAAGAGGTTTGCCTTCGCGGATGCGTTTTGTCGGAGGGACGGTGACCTACGCAGAGTACCGGTCGCCGGTTCAAGCGGTCACGGCGATGACTGCCAACCTTTTCCAAGGACATCGAAGCACGATCACTAATGGCGGACTTAGTCGAGATGCTCACGGACTGCTGTGCGCAGACATCCATGTAGCCGCGTACTTATCTGGACTCGATCAACTTAATCAGATGTTTGGCATGGACCGATTCACGTTCGTGTCGTCGGATGAGCTTGTCTCAACGAGCGCCGACTGTCCGACCATCTTCCAGAACTTCGCTTCAGCTTTCGTGCCATGCGGGACGCAGTTTACGCTTCACGGGCAGACGATCACTACTCCGTTCGGGTTCCGCATGGTCGCTCACACTCAGGCGGTTGGCTTCGCTATCGATGAAGAGCTGCGCGGGACATTCGAGATTCGATACGAAATGACTGACATCGACAGGCCCATACCGAACGCCGCAACGGTGATGCTCGCTGGTTCTTTGGAAACGAGCGGCGAGTTCGCAATTCGATTCGCAGAAGGATTGACCTGACGTCCGCTTCAGGAAGCATCGCGTTGGCGAAGCGACTGCCGCCGCCATAGGCCGATCCAGATCAGTGTGACGTCCGCAAACTCGGCAAGCCGGCGGCTGCGACGTCCCAACAGCGGAAGTCGGCCCGCCCAACGATGCGGCAAGCGCAGGCCACGCCGAGCGCGTCCGCTTTCGGTGCGACATCTGCCGATAGTCTTGGCGCTTGATGCGCGCAGATGACTCGCGGCGGACCATTTGCTTGCACGTTCGTCACCGCGTAAAAGGCGCAGCGCAGCTTAACCGCAAAACAATGTGATTTATATCCATGACCTTTTTCAATGCCAGCCGCGGCCTGCGGATCCCCGGTACCGACTTCGAATACATGACTGAAGGCGCGTACGGCTTAATCTTTCTCGACCGAAAGTTTAGGCGGATCCGCAAGGTCTACAAGCGACGTCTGGACACCGATGAGGCACACTGCTTGGCCGTCTTTGAATCCGAACGGGAGGCTTTCGAACTGGCTGCGCGCGCCCCCAAGGTTTGCACGCTAATACCGGAATATTTCGGTGAGAGCAGAGCGGGCACGATCATCGGCAGTGGCGGAAACGACGTTACCGATGAGGTCTACCCCCTGCTTTCGTTTGAAGCAGAATTCCTTGACGGCAGCTTCGACAAGATCGGTACCGTCATCGCAGAAGAGCGGAACCGGATCGTGTCTCTTTTTCACGCAGTGGGCATTCGCCACATGACCGACGCATCGGTGCGCGTTACTAACCAGGCCATAGACAAAGTGATCGATTTCGCTGTTCGTGAGATCGAACTGGAGGCTCAGCCTCTCTAGTGCACACTCTGTTGGGATGCCGAACCGGTCTTCAGCCGATTGCTTCGGGCGCTGCAGGCTCGGCTCGCAGTATTCCGACGCATCGGGCGGCAGTCCCGGACTCCTGGTGCAACCACACTTCCACAGCTCGGAGGTCAGGTATCTGACCAGCGATGTTGGCGATTCTGCTGAAGATCCGAACGTCTGCGCCTTCGCCGAAGACCAAATAAATAGCGCGCTGGTACCCGACAACATTCAAGAATAGTGCCAGCTTTTCGAGATCGCTACGAATATCGACGTTAGCCGCTCGATAGGTCTTCACCTCGATTATGGCGTGGTTACCCGCCATATGTCCGGGACGATGCACGAGAAAGTCGGGCTTGGCGTGTGCCGCGCCAAGCTGCATCAGGATTGGGTGTGCGGCCTTGTCAATCTCGCCGTTGAGACGATAGTCCGTCTCGTGGGGCCAGCGGATCCGCATCCGGTGGTAAAGTTCGTAGCAATAGACGCGCTCGCGATACACTGGGTCGCCACCGTCGATGTTGAGTCGGAAATACTCCGGGGCGATGGCGCGTGTGGCACGCGTTAGGATGCGCGTCAGCTGGTGCATGAGCGTTCTAGCCAACGCGTCTGATATTGGTCATCGGCAATCTCGATTGCGTTACCACTTCGATGCGCACGCGTCCCGCAGTTTGGCTTGTTGACCGTAGCCTGCTGCAGAACTCCGGCGTAAGTTCCCCCAAATTCTGCCAAACATTTTGATCGCGGAGACATTTCATGATGGAGTGGCCAGCTATCCCAGAAGACGTTGTGTCGTGGTTCCGCACTATATTTGCGGAAGCGAACCGTTCGGTGTGCGAGAGGCTCGTCAACCTCCCTAATATCCGTGAAACTTCATTGGACGATGGTCTCATCGAGGCCCTCGTCCCTGATAGTGCTCCAACTCTCTTGCCCTCTGGAGCAATCGTGCAGATGGATATTCACAATATTGGTGGGCTCCGCAGGATTAGCCGATGGGAGGTCGCGGACATAGCCATACTGGTCTTCGTTTTTCGGCGAGAACAGTTGATGGCGAGGAAGATCGGCCTACTACAAGCTAAGCGCCTTTATCCCACGAACAACGACGTGATCGATGAGGACGAGGAGGGCTTCCGCTTCGGAATGAACGCCTTCATCGGAAGAGAGGTGCAACAAGCGCTCGCCGTCCTCCAGCGAGAATATGCGTTTAACGATCAGTGCGTCTATGGATCGATACGCGCGGGCGACCCCCAGCTTGATCGATTAGAGGAGTTGAACCGACAGTTCGGCAAGACGGCCTTCTATCTTTTATACAATCCCGCCTTGCTTCCGGTGACCGTCCACTATCCGCTCAAAACGCGAACGGTCGTGAGCGAGATCGACATAGGGTGCAGGGTCGTCGATTCCGACCGTATCAGAGACGCGCTGAGCGGCCTCGAGAAAGGGCAGACACCTTCTTACAGGCGGGTCAACGATGCATCCGGTTCCGGCAATTGGCCGCTGCAGACCTGGGCGGCGGACATGCTCCTCAAGTGTCAGGTGGGCCAACAGTTTGATGAAACACGCGATGGGCAAATCACATCTCTGCTAACGCGCAGGTCGGGACCGATCGGCGCCGCCCTTGCCGTGTCGATTACTTTACCTGATTGAGGGACCGCCTATCCGCGGGACATAATGCGCTCGACGCTGATTGAGTTAGACCACCAATGGCTTATTGACCCGCACTTTTCAACGCCCGCGCATCGCTCAGCATTATGTACTGAACTAGGACGTTACTGATGTTAGCTGAAGTTCAGCTGCATGATGCACATCCCCTGAATAAGTTGTCGAAGGTGCAAAGTCGGCGCAACAAGGCCAACGTAGCATAGCGAGTCATGCTAAGAGTCGCATAAATAAAAGCGATATCGTTCAGTCCTCTCTTACTTGCATGCTAATGTTCAACGCAATTTTGATGACGGCACATGAGCGGCAGCAGAGCGCAAGAGCATAGTTCTCCGCCTCCCTCCGACGCAGGAGCGGTCGCTTCACGGCGTGGTTATAAGTTCCAGGACCACGTCGCAGTTCACTTCATTCTCCGCATGATAGCCGATCCGGATCTGGCGAATGTCGAGTGTGAAACTGCTGACGATATCGTTCTTACCTGGTCTGACGTCCCTCTGGGTCGACCCGAGTACGTCCAAGTTAAGACAGCAGACGCCGACAGCAAGTGGTCACAGAAGGAGGTTTGCAAGCGAGCGATTGCCGGTCAGCCAACGTCTCTCATCGAGAAATCTCTCCTGTGCGACAGCAAAAGAGCCAATGCGCGGTTCCGGATCGTAACGCAACGCGGCGTCAACAAGAGTCTGGCGTGTATTGAAGCAGAGCTGAATCGCCGTGTGAAAAATTCGAGTGTCGAGTCACTGGGGCGCAAGTTTGCCAAAAAATATTCCACACAATCCGCGAATGGGCACGACCTAGCTTACTGGACTGCCAACACCGTATGGCAGGCGGTCGGGTCGATGGATGCTTTGATTGCCAAAAACCAGCAAGCACTTGCTCGTCTGGCGGAGCAACATGGAGCCAACCCCACTCATAGCCACACGGTCACGATCTACGAGAATCTTTTGAACTGGGCGGACGCCGCCGCATCTGCATCTCGCGTAACAAATCCAGACGACAAGATAATATCCCGCGACGGAGCGCTTGAACGCTGGTCCGGCCACATGGCTAGCACCACCGCGGCGCAGCGGCGAACATCCAAGCCCTATCGGGTTCGCACAGAGCAGTTTTTTGCAGAGCTGCACCACATCAGCGAAGCGGAAATTCGACGCGCGCTTTCGGGCTACGACGCGCGTTACGACCAGCAGCGGTGGCGCAGCAAGGAACTAGCCGAGTACTTGGCGGACTGGCTTCCGGAACTGGCCTTGAAGGCAAGCGAACTTGTCGAAGTTCAACACCTGAACATGAGGCTGAAGCGACGCGGCGCGCTCAACGAAATTCGTCGACATCGGAACATCGATCCTTCCCGGCTTCTTGGAGAGGTTCTTCTGCACGCTGTGTTGCGTCATCACTTTCAGAGCGAGCCAATCGCCTGCAAGTTGTTCTACAATACTCTCGACGGAACCAAGCCATTTGGGAACGCTCATATTGTTCATCGGGTGGATGGCGACGAACTCTGGCTGGGCCATTCAACGGTGTGCGATGGCTCGTCTTACGATGCGGTTGTTTCAACAATCGTTGAGGAGTTTGAGCGACTGGCCGACCCAGAGTTCCTCAAGGCTGAGAGGGAGGTCATAGTTACTCTGCGCGAGCCGCACCATCTGCTGCCGACGAGCCTTGAGAAGGCGTTTGAGCGCTACGCCCCAATCGATGACCTGCTCGATGTCTTATCCATTTGTGTCCTGGTGGGCTACGACAGCAACGTGCTTGCCGGTGGTTTCAACGACGGCTATCGGCAAAAACTCGTACAAGAGGTTAGTGCGCGCTACGAAGAGATAAAGCCGAGACTGCCTTCGAGCGTGGCTACTTTACGGGTGCATGTATTTTTGATCCCAACCGAGTGCGTAAAGACGCTCACAGGTCATTTTCTGCGAGCGATCGAGGAAGCTTGAGATGGAGTTTTCGGCGCTCAAAGCTACATTGGCTGATCCCCACGAGTTTACGGCCAATGCGTTTGCTGTCTTGCGCGAGATTGCTCGCCGCGTGAACCATCTGGAGACGCACAACGAAGGACGCGAACTTGTCATCCGCGCCCTCCCGTCAGCGGGAAAGCTCTCTGAGCCCAATCGTGCGATACTGATGTCATTGGTGCGCAGCGTCGGACTATTTCCCTACATGACCGAGCACCTTTCGGCGACCGATATGCAGGACTACATCGCATACGAGCTTCACAGGGCGGACAACTTAGGTCAGGGAATCATCTTCCACAGTCTGCAGGCGCATATCTACCACCAGCTGATGGCCGGCGCGAACGTAGTCTTGAGCGCCTCCACGAGTGTTGGGAAGAGCCTTGTTATCGATGCGGTGCTGGCATCGAAACGCTTCCACAAAGTGGTGATTGTGGTGCCCACCATCGCGCTGATCGACGAGACTAGAAAACGTTTGGCCAAGCAATTGGGCGACTCAGGGAATCTGATCACCCACCCCACGCAACAGGCCAAAAACGGCCGGATTAACGTCTACGTTCTCACGCAGGAGAGAGTTCTGCATAGAGACGACTTGCAAGACATCGACCTTTTCGTTGTCGACGAGTTCTACAAGGTGAACCTTGGCGATGACGAACACAATGATCGTGCTGTGGACCTAAATCTTGCGCTTCACAAGCTGCTGCGCACCAACGCTCAATTTTACTTGCTCGGTCCTAACATCCAAAAAATATCTGGGCTTGAGCGTTATGAGTATCACTTCATCCCTTCGGAATTTTCCACTGTTGCGGTGGATGTAACCAACTTGAACCTCCCAACGCGAGGTGAAGCACGAAATGAGAAGCTGCTGGAGCTATGCGAAAGCTTAGATGGCCCCACGATTGTGTACTGTCAGTCACCGAGAAGTGCGAGTGATGTCGCAAGCCTGCTAGCAGATAAAGCACGCCTTGGCATCTGCGAGGCGACTTCTGATGCGGTGCAGTGGATCAATGAGCATTTCCACCCAGACTGGATTGTTGCTAGAGCGCTCGCTCAAGGCATCGGCATTCACCACGGGGGCGTACCCCGGGCGCTTCAACAGTATTTTATTCGGCTCTTCAACGAGCGACAGATTCGTTTTCTCGTCTGCACCTCGACGATCATCGAAGGAGTCAACACTGTAGCAAAAAATGTCATCGTCTATGATAGGCGCAAGAGCCGGGATGTGTTGGATCATTTTACTTACAAGAACATCGAGGGTCGCGCAGGACGCATGCGCGAGTATTTCGTTGGCAAGGTGATTGTGCTTGAAACACCGCCGGCCGACAAAGGCTACGCGGTAGAATTTCCCATTGGAAAGCAAGGGCCAAGCACCCCGCTAAGTCTGCTTTTGGATTTGCCGAGCGGCGACCTTATTGCACCCTCGCGCGAGAGGCTGGATGCGCTCTTCCGTGAAAGCTCCCTGTCTCCGGAGACCTTACGCCTCAACCGCCATACTCCCGTAGACGCCCAGGAAAGCGTCGCGGCTGCGATTAGGGAGAACCTATCGAAGTATGGGAAGGTGCTGTCGTGGACGGGGACCGTGCCGCGGCAGCCGCAACTCCTCGCCGTTTGCAATCTCATTTTTGACCATCTCTCCCAGCGGGCGTTGCAGGAATACGACGTGCATTCCGGCAGGTCACTTGCGTGGCACCTGAACGGTCTCCGAACCACGCACAACCTGTCAGCCTACATTCGACAGTGCGTTGACAGTCGACGTGACGGAACTCCGAGCGAAGCGGTAGAGAATTGCTTGAGGTTCGTACGAAACATGATCAGTCACCGGTTTCCGCGCGACTTGATGGCAATCGACTCCATCCAAAGAGAGATATTCGAGGCAGCAGACATGCCGGCGGGCGACTACAGCTATTTTGCTGAGCAGGCGGAGACTATGTTCATGCCTTCAGTTTTGTATGCGCTCGACGAATATGGAGTTCCTGTACAGTTAGCGCAGCGGCTATCTCGTGACCTCCTGCCGTCTCTATCGTTAGATGAGGTGCTAGAGAAGCTCAAAAGGTTGCGCGCACCGCACCCCCAACTATCCGCCTTCGAAGGAAATGTTCTCGAGAGGGTTCGAGAGGGAATTTAGATGCCAGCCAGGAGGGATCCCATGGGGGGACGCGCCAAGCCAGTGGTCCTGTCAACGCGAACGTTTGAAACACAGACACAAGCAAACCTGTATTTCAAGGAGATGCTAAACCGCTATGGCGTAGGCGACAGGGTTTCCGAAGCCGATGAACTTGATCTCCGCGCATTGCTGCAGCGTCATAACGAGGTCGACGACAAGGTCGGCTGCGGAATATCTCACTTCGAAGTGATGCATGCGGACTTCAGTACACAATGCTTCTGTGTCGCTCGATCCGACGGCAGCCGAGTAGATTTCTCATATCAAAGATGCATAGACAGGCGGCACACCTGAGTGGCGTTAGTCCGCGCGAACGTCGAAGGTTGTCGCTTGGAGGGATATGTCTGTGAGCCCTTGCTCGCCCCCCGTCAGGAGTCGCCTCTCCGCGAGCAAACGTAAAACAAGAAGCGTCCACGCGAACACTTCAGGTCTGCCGTTGTACACGAGCGCTGGTCTGGCATGCCGACAGCTAACGTTCGCTTCCGATCCATTTGGGAAGTCGACCGTTCGTCCGCTCAAAGCTGAAGTGCGGACAAAGGTGCGCAGGCCGGCAGCTCACGTAGTCGTCAGCAGTCGCACGTCCGCAAACTCGGCA
>Ga0182736_1002896_pt1 | contig 12217 bp, 13 predicted proteins | sample eDN5th30CKraftBY_FD_128882 | JGI IMG/M metagenome (GOLD analysis project Ga0182736, IMG submission 128882) | Enriched backyard soil microbial communities from Emeryville, California, USA - eDNA 5th pass 30_C Kraft BY (version 2) (version 2) | ecosystem: Environmental > Terrestrial > Soil >...
AAATTGCCACGGTAATTCCTGAAATAAAACAAATCGATCCATACCTAGTAGAGACGTTTCAAGAGGCTATTCGTAATTTATAGTTTCGATTGACGATGAAGTACAAGCATTGTATCGATTAATTTGTCAAAGGGTTCATCCAATACACATAGCAGCTCATATAATGAAAAAATACTCAATCGATGTCTACCAGTTTCAATGTTGGAAAGGGATGAACGTGACAGCCGAAATACATAACATATATCTTGCTGTGTAAGATTTTTATTTTTACGCAACTCTTTAATATAACTTCCTAACCAACGATAAAATTCATCTTCATGCATTAATTACTCCTCCTATGAATCTTTTCTATTAATATTTTCTATTAATCTATTATGTTCAAATAGTTTTGCTGTGATACTACATATTTTGCATAAATAAGGGTATAAATGTTGATAATTATAAGCAATCAACAAGAAGCAAGCAAAGAGGGAGGTTTTTGTAATGCAGCAACCCAAGATTATGCCGAGAGGCTCTAAATACGGAAGTAACTATTGGATCTCAGAAGGACCAAAAGTAGGAATGAGGCAAGTCACATTTTATAGTGATCTTGAATTTGATCACTGGGTTTATGTAGAGACTGAACCGGAGGTTGAAAAATATTGCGAACAATATCCTGAGATCTCTTATGTTTTGAATGGTGAGCTTCACAGTAGTGTATTCGATATGTGGATACAGTTTAGAGATGGATCAATTAAATGTTGTGAGATCAAGTACGAATCGGAACTTACTATTCAGAATCCACAATACGAACGAACACTTCGTCAAATTGAAGCACAACGAGCCTATTGTGAACAAAACGGGATCCATTATGAAATAGTAACGGACAAGCATTTAAGACAAAACCCTTATGAGTTAGAGAACAGATTGAAGATAATCTCATTTGTTAAAAACAATCCTGAGCCAAGTGCCACAGCGCAATTAAGAAAATATATCCGAAATGAACGTAAGAGCATGCAAGTTTTAACGGATTTAACCTCAATACCATATCAGCTAGTACATAATGCATGCTTATGGTTGTATTATCACGGAGTAATTCAGCTCAATCTTGACGAATCAATAGTTTGTAGAAAAACGGAGGTATGGTTACGTGAGCCGTGTTAAGGTAGTCGACCGGGGGGAACTATCAATTGGACAAAGAGACCAGGAGCTGTGGCTTGAAGTAGATATAAGTGGAATGGAAGATGAAGAGAGGGTACAGTTTCTTAAACGTAAAGAAGCAATAGACCTTTATGTAGCCAACGAGAAAAGCCATGAAGAAATCCACTCTTTAACCGATATTAATCGAAGAGAAATTAACCGATTGTACACAAGATGTATCTCTCTCGATCCAAATGGTATACCTTGGGGATACAGAGGATTGATACCAAATAAGAAGATAAAGAAATACGAATTAAACCCGTTATCAAAAAAAATTAATGATTCCAGAAAAACAGGAGAGTTTAGTCTACTTCTTGATAAGTACCCAAAAATTCGTGATGAAATTGAAAATTTATTTTTTGGTCGAAAAAAACTGTCCGAACCGGTCATGAGGCCAAAATATATCCATAAGAAATTTGTTGAAATGTGTAAAGAAGTGGGTATATCCCGAAACGAATATCCGTTTAATACAAACCACTTAGGATATAGGGCGTTATGTCGATTCCTAGTTCAACTTAGGAATAGGCACTTTGGTACAGCGTCGCGTCGTTACGGTCGAGACGCTGAACAAAAAGCGAAAAATGCGGGGATAGGGCAGCAAAACCATCCTTCGACCATAACACCATATCAAGATGTTGAATTTGACGGTCATCGTATAGATGGAACATTTGTAATTACGGTGAAGACCTTAGAAGGCGATGATGCAGTTCTTACACTGGATAGACTTTGGTTTTTAAGTTTTATAGATAGAGCAACACATTCAGTTATCGGTAGACCACATATATGTTTAAATAAAGAATATAACGCTAGCGATGTCATGATTGCTGCCAAAAAGGCAGTAATGCCTGTTAAAAAAATGAATCTTACTATTCCTGGACTTACATATCAACCGCCCGGTGGATACCCATCTGAAAGATTCCCTGAAATCGAATGGGCTGTTTGGGATGTTGTTTATTTCGATAATGCTCAAGCACATTTAGCTGATTTGGTGAGAGAACGTTTTCGCAACTTAATTGGATGTACTACATGTTTGGGAGCAGTAGGTAAACCGATGAGACGTCCGCATATTGAGCGTTTCCATCAAACACTTACTTCAAGCAGTGTTCAACGAATGCCGAATACAACAGGTAGCCACCCTAATGACCCAAGGCGTGGAAATCCTGAAGAGATGGCCATTCAATATAGGATTACATACGAGCATTTAGAGGAAATTCTAGACGTTGCTGTTTCCAATTATAATGGCACTCCACATGGTGCGATATTCTACAATTCGCCTCTTGAAGTACTGGAGCAAAGAATAAATAAAGGGATGATACCTAGATTGTTAAATGAATCAAAACGCTCAGAATTTCTATTTACGCAAATTGAAAAAAATAAAACTATTCGCGGAAGTCACCAATCTGGCAAGCGTCCATACATCGAATATATGGGGGTCGAATACCGAAACGATTTATTGGCTCAATCTGCCCATTTGATTAACACAAAGGTAACGATACATATAAATGTTGATGATCTACGCACAATCCGAGTGTTTTTGCCTGATGGAAGTGAGTTTGGTGAAGTCGTAGCAGCAGGGAAGTGGTCATTAACACCGCATAACTTGCAGATGAGAAAGGCAATCAATCTGTTGAAAAACAAGAAATTAATTCACTTTACTCAATGGGATGATCCCATCTTTGTTTATCACGAATATTTGTTGTCGCAAAAGAAAAAGAAAAAGACTACTGCAAACCAAATTGCAAAAGTCCAGAAAGTCCTTCGAAAAAGAGATGAAGAAATTAACAAAAACGCTGCATTGGCGCAAGCACATGAGGATATTAATGCGCTTGATCAGGCAAGGGAGCGGCAAGAAAAGACACAGTCTACATCAAAAACGCCTACTGTCAACAGACGATTTAAAACAATAACATTATAGAAAGGAGTAACTTGGAATGGTTAGACCAATTATACCTCCAGGTACACATCCGATTGAGCAAGGACAATATATATTGCCGACCTTGGAGATAAACAGATTAATGGATAAAATAGTCCAGATTATTAAAGACGGTGCACCCGGCATGATTGTTTATGGACGCCCCAGGTTAGGTAAAACAAGAGCAACCATGTTCGCAGTTACCTACTTACCCGAACTGTTAGAAAGTCTTTTACCAGTTTTTGTGGCTGATAGTAAAAGCTATAAAGTTCCTTCAGCAGAAAAATTTTTTAGAGATATGCTGGCTGACTTCCGCTTTGTATTTGAAGGGAAAAGAGATGAAATCGTACTTCGAAATCAAATTGTGAACTTAATGCATGAGAAAGCCGAGCGCTCAAATCTTCGAAGATTGGTTCTAATAATGGATGAAGGCCAGAAATTAACGGAGTGGCAATACGATTGCTTAATCGATATTTACAATCAGTTAATAAGAAGAAATATAAGAATGACTACGATAACAATAGGTCAAGAGCAACTTGTCAATCGTCGATCATTCTTCCTTGCTAATGAGAAATCACAGATTGTTGGAAGGTTTATGCCAACTGAATACCGCTTTAGAGGAATCACCACAAAAGAAGAGATGGAGTTCGTCCTTCAGAGTTATGATGAATCAGAATATCCTCTAAATAGTGGATGGAATTACACACGCTTTTACTTCCCAAATGCATTCGATTCAGGAAAAAGACTTGCCGACTATGCGATTAGCTTATTTGATTTATTCTTAGCCATTAGAGAGGAGTTCGGTCTTTCGAGAAAAGAAGTTGAGCTGCCTATGGAGTACGTTGCATTTACAGTAGAAAATGCATTGAAATTAAATGGTGCCAATGGAAAATGTTCAGAATGGCTATCTATGGACCAATGGAAAGAAGCAATACAAAGATCAGGTTACATTGAATCAGAAATCTATATGGCATTAGCGAAGAAGGCGAACTAAATGATCGTTTGGAGAAGAGAATGGATAAATGATTATGAAACACCTTGGTCCGTTTTTGAAAAAGTATGTTATGCAAACCATGTGGGACGGACGGACATACTAAAAAACTTGGGAGACGCTGAAGTAAAAGGAATCAAAAGTGTAATTGGGGATAAGAGGAGGGAGCTAATAAAATTAAGTAGTTTTAATCCACACCAATTAGAAGATATATTAAATTATGATCTAATTGGTCACAACAAAAAAATAATTTCAAAGTTATTATTACCGATTAAAAGTAACATTGAAAGAGATGTAGTATGGTTTCCAATTAAGTTGCGTTGGTGTGAGCAGTGTATTCATTTTGGATATCATAGTTGGCTACATCAATTCGCATTAATTCACTATTGTCCAGTTCACCAGACAAAATTGCTAGATTCTTGTCCTTCATGTCAAAACGATATCCCATTTTTATTAAGTGATAAAAGACTCGGAGAGCCTTTCACATGTACATGCGGATATCGATTAGCCAACTTTGAAGGGAAAGGGTGGACAGATTGGAAAAATTCAATTGAGTTAGTTGATAAATCTGTAATCAACTGGCTCGAACAGGACGTTATTAATGATAAACAAAACACATATTTGGTATTTAACACAGTTGCCGCTAGTGTTCATCTACTAAATCTAGCCCCGATGTTATCCTCAAAATTTAGACGGAAGGAAACGATTGATTATCAATCGTACGCAAAAAGCAATGAATACCAGGATAATATTTACAAAGAAAATGAACAATGCTTTAGAACCATTGACCGCTACATTAAATCAAAAATTTTGTACAAGCATCGTGAATGTGTTCGAATTCTTCATGAATTGAAAAAAGAGGAGCATGAAAATTTTCCACCTATTTGCCCATTTGCTTATGCATATGTTTTCTGGAAGCATACTCTTCTAAAGAATGATCGTTTTTATATTGAGGGTAAGAAAGAGGATAGTATAAAGTTAAGACAGTATTCAGGATTAAAATTTGTAACTGGTTTGATACAAGACCATATCATTGACATATTAAACAAAATCTCAATTAGTCACTATTTCAATAAGAACTTAGTCCATTGGACAGTAAATCGGTTTACTACAGAATTTTGCTTAAACTATTTCTACCAATGGCTCAATATCGCTAAAAAACATTCTGAAGCGATAACGACACCTTCTTGGACTGAAGTTCTCAAGATGGTTGAAAATAGTTTACCAAAATCTTTATACAAAATAAAGTTAGATGGAAGTGCAAATCTAACAGTTGAGTTGTTTGCCTTGCACAATATTAGTATTATTGAGAATTTAGAATACGTAAAATGTAAACTAAGAACAAAACATATGCGTAAGTCATATCGAAACATGAAATCTATCACACCAATGATGGCAGCTATGCGAATTTTTGATAATCCATCAAAAGAAAATAAACAGCAGCGTGATTACGTTGAAGCTTACGTATCTCGACTGACAATTTGAAATTAAAGGTAAGCGTCAAATAAGAGAGTGTATGGAATCACCTATTCAACTTTGAGATAATCCTTTTAGAGTAAAGTCACAACTGTCTTTAGAGTTTTTAGACTTTACTCTAAAAACTCTAAGGAGTGAATGGAATTGACACCTGCCAAACTAGCTCAACAGTATCGCCTCCAGCAATGGATCGAGACCATTAGAGATTGCAAAAATAGTGGACAAACGGTCACCACATGGTGTGCTGAAAACCAGGTCAGTACGAAAAGCTACTACTACTGGCTTCGAAAAATTCGTGAATCCATGTGCGAAGCTGCTTCGATCCCTTCCATTTCTAATACGAATGAAACCACACTCATCCCTGTCCCTTCCTCTATACGGACGCCTTCCTTACCGTCCAAAGCAAACGATGAACAAGCGGCCATCATTCTCCGTACCGATGCCGTGACCATCGAAATTCATTCGCACGCTTCTGCTCCGTTAATTGAACAGATGCTTCGTAGCCTTCACTATGTTCGGTGACATTTCGAAGGCTGAGCAGCTATACATTGCGTGCGGCTATACGGATATGCGTAAGTCCATTGATGGATTGATTCATTTGGTTCAGCATCAGCTGCAACTCAATCCCTTTCAAAATCATCTATTTTTGTTTTGTGGTCGGAAACGTGATCGGATGAAGGCGCTGTATTGGGAAGGAGATGGTTTCGTTTTGTTATATAAACGATTGGAATCAGGACAGTTTCAGTGGCCCATGGATGCTGAGGCTGTACGCTCCATTACCCCACAGGAATTTCGATGGCTGCTTGAGGGACTTTCTATTCATCAGCCTAAAGCAGTAAAAAAACTAGATTTTATGCCTACGCTATGATGATAGAATCCTATGAATTCCGTTTGAAAGATAGGGTTAAACTCTCTTTTATGGTATAATTATGTACATAGAAAAGAGCAAAGGAACCGTATCTTATGAGCCCTATCGAACAAATTCAAAAGATGGAGCATCGCATTGGCGATCTTGAAAAAGAGAATAAACGATTGCAGGAAACCGTACAGTTCTTAACCAAAAAGCTGTACGGTAAAAGCTCTGAAAAGACAGCTGTACTCCCCGTAGGTGTGGAGCAATTGTCGTTATTTGATGAGGTCGAAACCGAAGCTTCTCGCAACGCCCCAGAACCAACCGTGGAGCACATTAAGAGCTATGAACGGAAAAGACATCAGGGCGAACGTGCGGAGCTACTTCAAGATCTTCCTCATGAGAAGCACCTGTGTCAGGTCGAGGATCGCTGCTGCGAGAATTGTCAAAGTGAACTTGCTTTCGTAGGTGAAGAATTTGTGCGTACAGAAGTAGCGTTTATTCCTGCACGTGTTCAAGTCATTGATATTTATAGAGAAACACTAGAGTGTCGTACGTGCCGAAAGGCAGAAAAGCCTTATATGAAAAAGGCTCCAACGCCAACGCCGGTCCTTCAGCATTCGATTGCATCCGCTTCGTCGGTGGCATGGGTGATGCACCAAAAGTTTGTCAATAGCATGCCCTTGTATCGTCAGGAAAAGGAATGGAAAAGCATCGGCCTTGATCTAAGTCGTGCTACGATGGCGAATTGGTTGATTGCGACAACAAGAGATTGGCTGAAGCCACTTATGAATCGTCTACATCAGCTGCTTGTAGCAGAGCAGTATCTCCATGCGGATGAAACGCCACTACAAGTGATGAATGAGAAGGGTCGAAAAAACACGACGCCTTCCTACATGTGGATTTACAGTAGTGGGCAGCATAGTGCGCATCCGATTCGACTTTTTGAATACCAGCCTGGGCGAGGAGCCAAGTACCCACAGGCATTTCTGAAGGGGTTCAAGGGTTATCTGCATCGTGACGCCTATTCAGGATATGCGAATCTGAGTGGGACAACGTCTTGCTTATGCTGGGCACATGTTCGACGAAAATTCGTGGAAGCCCTGCCGCCAGAAGTGAAAAGTCCGCTCGATTCCTTGGCAGGCGAAGGCGTTGCTTATTGCAACCGATTATTTGAGTTAGAGGCACAGCTTGTGAGCTATTCAACAGAAGAGCGAAAAGAACAACGTCTGGTTCAGGAAAAACCTGTACTCGATGCTTTTTGGTCATGGGTAGAAACAGCTAGAGGTAAGGTACTTCCAAAATCTAAGCTAGGTGAGGCACTGAACTATGCTCGCAACCACAAGCAAGAGTTGATGAATTACTTAAGAGATGGAAACTGTGTGATCTCGAACAACCTAGCAGAGAACAGCATTCGTCCGTTTACAGTGGGTCGAAAAAACTGGTTGTTCAGTGGTAGTCCTCGAGGCGCCACGGCAAGCGCTACGATTTACAGCATCGTAGAAACAGCAAAGGCAAATGGATTAAATGCATATACTTACTTGGTCTATTTATTGCAACGATTACCTAATGTGGCCTTTCGACAACAGCCCGAATTGCTCGATGCTTACCTACCATGGAGTCCAGAAGTTCAAGCACACTGCAAATAACATACAGCCTGTGAATCCACGATGGAGCACAGGCTGTTTTAGTCAATACACAGAGTTATTTGACGCTTACAATTAAAGAACGACTAATGATCGGTACCTAATGTACCGATTTTTTATTTCTTCAGGAAAAGACATAGAGGGAATGGGATAAAGTTCTTGTCATTTATGTCCTAAAGTTCTTGTCATCCGACAAAAATTAGATAATGAATAGCTCCCTAGGAATTACCCTTATAACTACTTCACAAAACTCGTATTTTGTACATATGTAATAAAGTTTGAATAATCCCTTGTATATCATGGTGTTTCCTTTAGTGTCATACATCAAAGAATACATTTTTTCCACGATAAAAATATAAGTTCTTTGTATTCACTCTTATTATAAAGTGTTCATCAATAAAACTCATTTATTCGTGCTACAAACCATCATAAGCAACGGCTAGCTAATTTAAGCCGTTGCTTATGATTATTAATATTCTCATGAATTAATTAATTTAAACGCATGAGTTCTTAATTATCCACTGTAGATGTCTATTGATTATCCTTGATTCCAATTATTATTTATTTGTTCGTTGCCTGTATAATGAGAATTTACTTTTTCCCCCACCTTCTGTCTTTCAAATCCCAAAGAGATGGTCATACAGCATTTAACATTATTTATACCTATGCCTTTAGTCGCTTTATATCTTGTTTTGGTGGAAAGCCAAACATTCGGGAATACTCACGGCTGAATTGCGAAGGGCTTTCATAACCTACCTTAAATGCCACATCGGTTGCATCCGCTGATTCAGTTAATAATAGTCGGCGGGCTTCCTGTAGTCTTAGCTGTTTTTGGAACTGAATAGGACTCATGGCTGTTACCTCTTTAAAATGCCTATGGAGTGAAGAAACACTCATATTTGCTATTTCAGCAAGTTCTTCAATTCGAAAAGAATGATCATAGTTATTCGTAATTTGTTCAATAACATCTTTAATTTGATAGGTGGAGCTTCCTTCCATAACAATTTGCTCCAAAACAGTCCCATGCTGCCCTTGTAGCACCCGATAAAGAATCTCCTTTATAACTAATGGAGCAAGCACTGGAATATCTTCAGGTTTATCTAATAAACGTGCTAACCTGAGGACTGCATCCAATAAAGACGACTCCATTCGGCTGACAAACATTGCTCGCTTAGAATTTTCCTTCGGATTAATTCGAATTTCGGAATTATGTAGCACCTCTAAGATTTGACTCGTTGAAAATTCAAGCTTTAAACCCAGATATGGAACATCGCGAGTGGCTTCGGTGACTTGGGCGCTAACAGGCAAATGAACGGATGCAACAAGATAATCAGCAGGACTATACCTAAAACGCTCCTGTGCCAGCCATACCTCCTTCGCCCCTTGAACAACTATACATAAGGAAGGTTTATAAACTCCATGTTTTGGTACGGAAGCATTCGAGTCACGCAAGAAAAATAAGGACTGAATATTGGTTGAATGAACACCGTCCTTTTCTGCGTAATGCTCAATAATTTTGGCAAGCTCATTCTGCTGTTTAGTAATTATCTCAATCATCTGATCCTCCCCTTTTGTAATTCTTTATCGTTCAATTATAGTCCATGTTTATCTATTATATAAGTAGTCATGAGAGGATTAGGCAAACATTCGGCACGAATGGGATATCGGGCGCTTTGTCTTTTAGTGCATAATAAGGATGTAAGCGCGGTGATTGAGTGAGCCACTTATGAATGAAAAGGATAGGAATGAGTTGGTTTACATTTAACTTTTCAAACAAGGGAGGATCTATATGAAAGAAAAAGTATTATTGAACAATGGTATCGAGATGCCTATTCTTGGTTTTGGTGTCTTTCAGATTGCTGATCCAATTGAATGTGAACAAAGCGTATATGACGCTATCATGGCAGGATATCGTCTGATTGATACTGCCGCCTCTTATTTAAACGAAGAAGCAGTTGGCAGAGCAATTAAGCGCAGTGGAGTGGCAAGAGAGGAATTATTTATCACTACGAAACTTTGGGTGCAGGATACCGGCTATGAAAGCACAAAGAAAGCATTTGAAAAATCACTGAATAGATTGCAATTGGATTATTTGGATTTGTATTTGATTCATCAACCATTCGGCGATGTACATGGCTCATGGCAAGCTATGGAGGAATTGTATCGTGAAGGAACAGTTCGTGCAATTGGTGTTAGCAACTTTCAGGCAGATCGTCTGATTGATTTGATTATTCACAATGACGTAGTTCCTGCCATAAACCAGGTTGAAACACACCCCTTTAACCAGCAAATTGAGAATGCAAAATTTATGAAAGATAATAATGTTCAGATTGAATCATGGGCGCCTTTTGCTGAAGGAAAAAATAACTTGTTCCAGAACGAGGTATTAGTATCCATAGCTGGAAAGTATAATAAATCCGTTGCTCAGGTAGTATTACGCTGGTTGACACAAAGAGAAATTGTTGTGATTCCTAAATCTGTGCGTAGAGAAAGAATTATCGAAAATATCAATATCTTTGATTTTGAATTAAGCCAAGAGGATATGGAGTCGATTGCCACGTTAGATACGAAACAGAGCTTGTTCTTTTCTCATAACGATCCTGAAATGGTGAAATGGATCGGAACCCGGAAACTTGATATTTAACAAACGATTTCTAAAGATCACCTGTAGTTTTGATTAAGCAAAAGAATTTAGAAATCAATCTATTTTAGGTGTTGGTTGTTATTATAGGAGCAGATGCACTTAAGCGATCTGCTCCTATTTCGATTACATTATCCATTATAATTAGTAAACAGTTTGATTACATAGCAATCTTTTCTCAACAAAAAGAGCTGATATCTTTCTCCACTGGGTTGGTATACTGTAGCGTGCATCATTTTAAATGTTCATTTTTTGTTTAATACACGATTAGTCAAATCGTTGAGGTTTCTTGTAAAAGATCAAAATATTATTGCTGTCTTTTCCATGTATACTATAACCAGACTGACTATCTAAATAAATATAGAGGAGAAACTGCACAGCATGAAAAAACGACTCACTGCACTTTTTATGATTCCCTCTTATCCCCTACTCTTTTTATGTATGTTTCTACAGGGAATGGCTATTTCACTCAGCGTCCCCTTTTTATCAATTTATTTCACGGAACAGCTTGGAGTATCTATCGGGATGTTTGGTATTTTTCTATCCGTGACGTTAATTGCGGGGATATGGATCAGTTCGCTTATTGGTAGACGCTCTGATCACGGCTTGAATCGAAAAAATATTTACCTTGTCTCTACGCTCTGTAATGCTTTGGCTTATAGTGGATACCTGTTAATTGAGAACTTTACGATCTTGTTCATCTATATGATTGTCTTCACTGCCCTCGGTTCACCTGGGATGCCTCAATTATTCGCCATTTCTAGAGAAGCAGTTAATAAAAGTAATTTTACTGATCATGCTTTTGCTAATTCTACCTTACGTTCTGCTTTCGCTCTCGGCTTTATTACAGGTCCTTTAATCGGTACCCTTCTAATCGACGGTTTAGAATTTAAGGGAATTTTCTCAGGTACGATCAGCGTTTTCCTGCTTGTTGCTTTACTTATTTTCCTATTTCTCAAATCAAATACTAATCATAAAAGAACAAACGATCAAATAAAAGTGAAAAGTTTCTAGTTGCGCCAGAACCCTAAGATACTGCTCCCTTTTCTGATTCTAACATTCATGTACGTCGCTCACTGGACGAGCAGTCTCAATACCGCCCTTTTTATTACAAACAATCTAGGAGGAACGACAAGTGATGTCGGACTAGTCAGCAGTATTTGTGCTGCATTGGAAATTCCTTTTATGATCATGCTCGGTCTATTCAGTGCAAAGTACAGTAACCGCATCTTAATGATGAGTGGTGCAGTTTTCGGGGGAGTTTATTATCTCATTGTCATTATTTCAGGCGCGATGTGGCAGATGTTTGCAGCTCAAATTCTGCTCGCCGTCTTTGTTGCTGTTATTTCAGCGATTGGCATTAGCTACATTCAAGATCTGCTTCCAAGCATGCCTGGGTATGCATCTACGCTCTACTCTAATTCATCCACGATCGGAAGACTGATTGGCAGTCTTGCTGGTGGGGGATTAGCCAGTGTTGTAGGTTACCGGTATTCCTATGTTTTTTGTTTTATACTTATCT
>Ga0182736_1002897_pt1 | contig 12213 bp, 7 predicted proteins | sample eDN5th30CKraftBY_FD_128882 | JGI IMG/M metagenome (GOLD analysis project Ga0182736, IMG submission 128882) | Enriched backyard soil microbial communities from Emeryville, California, USA - eDNA 5th pass 30_C Kraft BY (version 2) (version 2) | ecosystem: Environmental > Terrestrial > Soil >...
CGAGGGCGGCTGGGTGCCGCTGCTGATCGCCTTCTCGATCATGCTGATCATGCGCTCCTGGGTGCGCGGCACGAAGATCCTGTTCGACAAGAGCCGCCGCAACGACGTGCCGCTGGTCGAACTCGTCAAGAACCTCGAGAAGAGTTCCGTCGTGCGCGTTCCCGGCACGGCGGTGTTCCTGACCTCGGACCCCGAGACGGCGCCGTCCTCGCTGCTGCACAGCCTCAAGCACTATCGCGTGCTGCACCAGAAGAACGTGCTGCTCACCGTGATCTCGGCCAATGTGCCGCGCATCGACGATGCGGAGCGCGTGCGCATCGAGCCGGTCAATGACAGCTTCACGCGCGTCTTCATGACCTTCGGTTACATGGAGACGCCCAACGTTCCCCGTGCGCTCGGCCTCTGCCGCAAGCAGGGCTGGAAATATGACATCATGTCGACGTCGTTCTTCCTCTCGCGCCGCTCGATCAAGCCTGCCAACGACCGCATCTTCTCGCGCCTGCAGGACAAGCTGTTCATCAAGCTGGCGATCAATGCGAGCGACGCGACCGAATATTTCCACATCCCGACCGGCCGTGTCGTCGAGATCGGCACGCAGATGACGATCTGAGGGCGAGCCGGTCAGGCTCGCCGTCCGCCGCGGATTCTCAGTCGGCGTTTCGCGCGCGGCGCAGGCCGCCTGTGGCGACCAGAAGCGAGAGCAGCAGGAAGCTGCCGCCCACCGTCGCCGGAAGCGCCTCGACGCCGAACAAGTCGATCAGATAGCCGATCGGCGTCGCGCCGATCACCGATCCGGCCGAATAGGCCATGCCGAAGGCGGTCGACACCAGCGCGAGGCGCTGGCCGCGATAATCCTGCCCGATCAGCACGATGCCGAGCGTATAGACGCCGGCCACGGTGCCGCCGCTGAGGAACAGCGCCGCCTGCAACGCCGCCACCGAGCCGAAGACGAAGGGCAGCGCGGCCGTCGATACGGCGGCGATCAGCGTGGCGGCGGCGAGCACGGGCCGCCGGCCATACCGGTCCGCGGCCCAGCCGAGCACGATGACCAGCACCGCCTCGCCGAGCGCAAAGGTCGCCACCATGCGTGAGGCGGCGGCATCGCTGAGCCCATGCGCGAGGCCATAGAGCGGCAGCAGGCTCTGCATGGCGGTCTCGCCCACGCCGCAGATGAAGGCCGTGGCGAGCACCGGCCCGGCGACAGCGAGGGCGAGTCGCCAGGAAATGTCGGCATGCGCGTCCTCGCCCGTCTCCCCCGTCGGTGCCCCCTTGCGCAGCGACAGGAAGGCGGCCACCAAGGCGCCGGCCGCGAGCGGGATCATCGCCGCGACGAGCGGCAGCGCGCCGGCCACGCCGACGACGCCGAGCATCAGCGGGCCGACAAACTGGCAGGCGGCATAGAGCGTGCCCGAGGCCGCGATGATCCGGCCGCGCCGGCGGTCATCGAGCTCGCCGTTCAGCCAGATCTCGGTCGTGGTCCATAGCGCCGAGAAGCAGGTTCCCATGACGAAGCGCGCCGCGAACCAGGTGACGGTATCGCCGCGAAGGAGGATCGCGAGAAAGGAGAGGAACGGTATGGCGAAGAGCAGCGCGACCAGCCGCCCGACGCCGAGCCGGGCGATGACCCGGGGGAGGAACGGGCCGACAAACAGGATGCCGATGCCGGCGAGCGAGGCGTTGAGGCCGATCAGCCAGTTGGCCAGCCCCTGCTTTTCGAGCGCGAGGGAGAAGAAGGGATAGCTGAAGCCGTAGAGCAGCGCCTCGGCGCCGATCAGGAACAGGATCGCGCCGATACGGAAGCTGCGGCGGCCACGCAGCGACGTCACGTCGGGCCGCATCGACATGGTCAAGGACGAAACGCGGCGGCGATATCGTCGAGCTCGAGATGGAGGCCGCCCGACTGCCCGTCACGCGAGGGAACGAGTTCCGCATTGTCGTATCGGGCTGCGATCCATTTCTCGCAGAGTCGCGCAGCGTAGATCACCGGCATTTCGTGACTGTGGGTCTGCTTCTCCAGCTCCGCGAAGACCGGATCATTGTGCGGCGCCGTCCACCAGCGGCGATCGTCCGACAGAGCGACTGCGCGCTCCGGCGCGCCTGCTATGCGATTGTAGCTGGTGATCGTGTTGATCGACATGTTCTGCCAGGCTACCGCACATTTGTGCAGGAGCCGCTCGAAGTCGGCGCGGTGGGCAATCTCGTAGGGCGCGCAGTGGAAATGCCGCTGCGCCAGATCATGCACCAGCATGCCGAAGGCGAAGCTGTCGGACGTCGTATTGATCGCCAGGAACGGCGCGCTCAGCGAGGGATCGTAGAGCGGGTCGGCCAGAACGGCGGCGTGACGGCAGAAGGCAACCGGAAAGAACTCGTAGATCGTGTCGATGCCGGTCACGGGGCAGCGGACCTCCAGCGGGATTGCGATGGTCTCGCCCCGGATGAGCGCACCGGCGCTCTCGGCATAGCCCGCCTCGACCATGATCTCGCCGAGACGCTTCAGTTCGCCGACCGAATCCGAAAAGTCCTGATCAAGGCTCGGAACGACCGCGAGAAAGCCCGTCTTTTCGTGCCGCCTGACGCCGTCCGCGAAACTGTCGAAGGCGCGGCCGAACTGGTAACCGTTGCGGACCTGCTCGACATGATAGCGGCCGAGCTGGAACTCTCGCTTGCCGGCCGAGCAGCGCACCTCATTGTCGCGCCAATACTCGAAGTCGGTGCGCGAAACCGCGCCACGACCATGGCCAAAAGGGCATTGCTTCTGCTCGGCGCGCGCTGAAATCAGCTCGCCATCGTCCTGGTCCCGCCGCATCACAGCCCCGTCTACGCACGACACATTCCCTGCCTCCGGGCTGTTGGCCCACAACCCTGACAGGAATTTACTGATGGTTAACCTTATCCTCAGCCCGCGGCCGTCGCAAGACGGCCGATCGAACTGTATGGTACGCGAACTATCCGCAGAGGGGCTTCGAGGGTCGGCGCGGAATGCTGCCTGCGATGAGGTTTTTGCAATTGTCTTAAGGCTATTTAAAATCTTGATTTGCAGGATGGCGGGGAAGGGGAGCCGTCCGTCCCATGTCGATCTCTATCGCCGGTCGCATTACGCTCAATCTTGTCGCCGGCATCGTCGTGACCATCATCACCGTGGTGGCCGCGGTGCTATGGATGGCCGAAGCTCAGAACGAGCAGGCGCAGAACAACACCCGAACCATGGTGACCGGTGGCATCGTCGCCATGGAGGACAACGTCAAGGCCTTCGCCAACGACTATGCGTGGTGGGAGGCGGGCTACAACGCCTACGTGGCCCATGACGAGGCCTGGGTCGACGCCAACTTCGGATCCGGTATCAAGGATACCCAGATCTCCGACATTCTGGTCATCATCTCGCCCGAGGGGGACATCCCCTATGCCTGGGCGATCGACAATGACCACGGCCAGCCGCGCGACATTTTCTCGCCGGAGATCCGGGCCAAGATCAAGAATCTGGCCGTCGGAATGCCGGTCGAGAACGAGGCGGCCCGCGCCGCCTATTTCCGCGTCGGCAACGACGTTCTGCTCATCGCCGTCGCACGCATCGCACCCGTTTCGCGTGCATCGGAGGTCGATCCGGCGACGCTGCCCTTTCTCGTCCAGGGCGTCTATCTGAACGAGAAGCGGCTGCACGACCTTGGACGGCAGTTCCTGATCGAGGACCTGTCGATCGACCTCGCACCGAACGATGCGGTCCTTGCGGACGGCTTCCCGCCGATCCGTGACTTCGGCGGCAATCTGATCGGCGCCTTCGTCTGGTCGCCGCCCAATCCCGGCTTCGTCGTGCTGCGGAGCGTGGCGCCTGCGATCGCTATCGGCGTGATGGTCTTCGTGCTGATCGCGCTGTGGACGGTGCTGCGCGCCCGTCGCCTTGCGCTGTCGCAGGCCTTCAGCGAGCGCCAGGCGATGACGGCGGCGCGGCGCGACAGCCTGACCGATCTTCTCAACCGCTTCGGATTCAACGAATTCAGCGAGGGGCGCGCCTTCTCCTCCGCCTGCGCGCGCGGCGAGGCGGCGATCATCTATCTCGACGTGAACGGCTTCAAGTCGGTGAACGATTCGATCGGACACCAGGGCGGTGACGAGCTGGTGAAGCGCCTCGCCGAACGGCTCGCCATGGTCATGCCGCCCGACGCCACCTTCGCGCGCGTCGGCGGCGACGAGTTCGTGGCGGCGCTGCTCGGCCCGACGGCGTCGCATGCCGTCGCCGGCATCGCTTCCGCGATGGTGCACGTGCTCGACCAGTCCTTCGCGGTCGGCGGGTTCCAGTTCCAGGTCACCGCGGCCGTCGGCTATGCCGTGGCCGAGGGCGGCGACGTCGTCCCGGCCGAATTGATGCGCCGCGCCGACCTTGCCATGTACCAGGCCAAGAACTCCGCCGAACGGGACGCCGTTCAGTATCACAGCGGCATGGAGACGGGCGCGCTGCACAAGAAGCGGCTCGGCGTCGCGCTGCGCACCGCGGTGGAGGCGGGGGAACTCTCCGTCGCCTACCAGCCGATCGTGCGGGCGAGCGATCTCACGGTCATCTCGGTCGAGGCGCTGGTGCGCTGGGATTCGCCGGAGTTCGGCCGCGTCTCGCCGGCCGATTTCATTCCCGTCGCGGAAGAGACTGGCCTCATCCACGATATCGGCAAGTTCGTCTTCCAGACCGCCTGCCAGGACATGGCCGACTGGCCTGGCCTCAAGGTGTCGATCAACGTCTCGCCGGCGCAGCTGCGCGAGCCGAACTTCGCCAACGACTTCGCGGCGATCGCGCGGCGCAACGCCGTCGTGCCGAACCGCTTCAAGCTCGAACTGACCGAGGGCCTGCTGGTCCGCAACCCGACCATCGCCAAGCGCAAGCTCGCGCGCTTGAAGTCGATGGGGTTCGGCCTTTCGCTCGACGATTTCGGCACTGGCTTCTCGTCGATCGGCTATCTCAGGCAGTTCCCGTTCGACTGGCTGAAGATCGACAAGTCCTTCGTCGCCGAGCTCGGCACCAATCCGACCTCGAACGCGCTGATCCAGTCGATGATCGCGCTCGGCGACGCGCTCGACATTGCCGTGGTCGCGGAAGGCATCGAGACGGCCGAGCAGCTCCAGCTTCTGCGCCTGCTGCAATGCGAATATGTGCAGGGCTTCCATCTGGCGCGGCCGATGCCCGCCAGCGAGGTGACGGCGCTGCTCGCGCGGCTCGGCGACGGCCGCAAGATCGTCGAAGACGTCAGCCGCGCCATCGAGCGCACCTCCTGAGTCCATGGCGCTTCCCACGGATCAGCAGCTTTCCGCATCCGACGCCCGCCGCATTGCGCTCGCCGCGCAGGGCTTTGATTCCGCGCGATCGGCGGCGACCTCACGCTGGCCGCTGGCCGAGGCCGCGATCCGGCGCATGGGGCTGCTGCAGCTCGATTCCGTCAATGTGCTCGTGCGCTCGCATTATCTGCCGGTGTTCAGCCGAATCGGCGCCTATGCGCGCACCGATCTCGACGCGCGCGCCTTCGCGGGTGGCCGCGGGCGGCGCCTGTTCGAATATTGGGCGCATGAGGCCTCGCTGCTGCCGATCGAGATGCAGCCGCTGATGCGCTGGCGCATGCGGCGCGCGGAGGAGGGAACCGGCATCTATGGCGGCGTCCACCGCTTCGCGGCGGAGAACCCGGCCTATGTCGCCGCCGTCCTGGACGAGATCGCCCGGCACGGCGCGCGCGCCGCGTCCGATCTCGACGATCCGGGCGCGCGCAGCGGTCCGTGGTGGGGCTGGCACAAGGGCAAGACGGCGCTCGAATATCTGTTCTGGACCGGCAAGGTGACGACGGCCTCACGCCGCGGCTTCGAGCGAGTCTATGACCTCGCCGAGCGGGTCATTCCCGCCGACGTGATGGATCAGCCGACTCCGGCCGAAGCCGATGCGATCCGCGAACTGGTGCGCCTCGGCGCGCGGGCGCTCGGCGTCGCGACGGAGATCGAGATCCGCGACTATTTCCGCCTGCCGGTGGCCGAGACGCGGATCGCGCTGGCCGAACTGGTCGAGAGCGGTGTGTTGGAGGCGGTGGTCGTCGAGGGCTGGCGTCAGCCGGCCTATCTCGATCCACAGGCGCTCCGCCCCGAGCGTATCACGCCGACGGCGCTGCTCTCGCCCTTCGATCCGCTGGTCTGGAACCGCGAACGGGCCGAGCGCATCTTCGCGTTCCGCTATCGCCTCGAATTCTACACGCCCGGCCACAAGCGCAGCTTCGGCTATTTCGTGATGCCGTTCCTCTATCGCGGCCAGCTCGTCGCCCGCGTCGATCTCAAACTGGATCGCAAGGCCGGCGTGCTCCTCGTCCTCGGCGTGTTCGCGGAGCCGGGACTGCGCCGTCCGGAACCGATGCTCGCCGCACTCGCGCTCGAGCTCCGCCGCATGGCCGGTTGGCTCGGTGTCGACGACCTCGTCATCCGCGCCGAAGGACCGCTCGCCGCGGCGCTTGTGGGCCTTTCTCCGCAGTGAGTTTCACGCGTTCTTAAACGCCTGCAGGCTTCTATGCGGGAGGGTATGGCCGGACCTCCGGGGGGAATGTGGCGCGATTGCTGAAATCGACCTGGGGCTTCGGCCTCAAGGTTGCCATTCCGGCGGCTCTGGTGCTGGCGGCCGCGATCTTCGCAGCCTCGCTGGTCCTGAGCGACATGTCCGCCCAGGTTGATCGGATCGAGGAGGCCAGCCGGACCAAGGCCGCCAATTCGGCGCTGCGCGCCTTCTTGACCCGCCTGTCCGAAACCCACGCCGACTACGCCGTGTGGAACGATGCCTTCGCCGCGCTCTATGGCACGGTCGACAATGACTTCGTCGACAACAATCTGCGCGCCGGCACGGTGAGCGGCGTTCTCTTCGACCAGGTCTATCTGCTCGACGAGAACGATCGCGACGTCTTCGGCTTCCGCAAGGGCGATCGGGTGATGCGCCCGCTGCGCGAGGAGTTCGGCAAGCCGATCAACGTCATGATCGAGCGCGCGCGCGACCGGTCCAACCTCCGGGGCATCCAGACGGCCTTCCTCACCGATCATGCCGGCGCGCTGCAGGCCGTCGCCATCGGCTCGGTGATCCCGTCCGACGGCGCGCGGCCTTTGCCAGAGCGGACCCGGCTGCTGGTGATGGCGCGCCCGTTCGACTCGAAGGCCATCGAACGGCTCGGCAATGATTTCGTATTCGCCGACCTGCATGTCGAGCCCAAGCCCTCGCCGCAATCCTCCGCCCTGCCGATCCTCGATCCCAGCGGAAATCGGATCGCGTCGCTGGTCTGGACGCCGTCGCGCCAGGGCACGGAGGCGCTGGTGCGCGTCGCGCCGACGGCCGTGCTCGCGATGGTCCTCGTCTGCGGCACCATGGCGTTCCTTCTCGTCATCGGCTTCCACAATCTCGTCGAGTTGCAGCGGCGCGAGCAGGAGGCGCTGCGCTCAGCCAGCCATGACGGGCTCACCGGCCTGCCCAACCGGCGCGCGCTCGCCCGCGAGCTCGGCGCAGCGGTGAGCGCCAGCCGGGGCGGCACCGTCGCCGTGATCTATCTCGACCTCGACGGCTTCAAGGAGATCAACGACACCTATGGCCACGAGATCGGCGACCGCCTCCTGGTCAAGGTCGCCGCCGCCTTCTCGTCCATCTGCGCGGGGCAGGGTCTGCTCGCGCGGGTAGGCGGGGACGAGTTCGCCGTCGTGGTGCATGCTCCCAACGCGTCCGAGCAGGCGAGCGCGCTCGCCGAGATCATGGTCCGCTCCTGCGATGCGATCTTCGATCTCGACGGCAGGCAGGTCCAGATCAGCGCCAGCGCCGGCGTCTCCGGCAACGAACACGCGCCGCTCTCGGCCGACGAGCTGATGCGCCGGGCCGATGTCACCATGTATATCGCCAAGGAATCCGGCCGAAACCGCGTTGAAACCTACGATCCGTCGATCGACGCCGCGCGGACGGAGCGCGTGCGCCTCGCCGAGGACCTGCGCAACGCGATCCGGCAGGACAGGCTCGCCGTCGTCTACCAGCCGATCTTCGAGGCGGGCTCGATGCGCCCTTCAGGCGTCGAGGCGCTCCTGCGCTGGCTGCATCCGGAGATCGGTCTCGTGCCGCCCGACAAATTCGTGCCGATCGCCGAGGAGAACGGCCTGATCGAGCCGATCGGCGAATGGGTCCTGCGCCGCGCCTGCGAGGACGCGCTGAACTGGCCCGACGTCAAGCTCTCGGTCAATGTCTCTGCCGTGCAGTTCCGCAATCCCGGCTTCGATTCCCTGCTGGCCCGCGTCCTCGCCGAGACCGGGTTCCCCTCGCGCCGCCTCGAGATCGAGATGACCGAGACGCATCTCGTCGCCAATCCCGATCGCGCGCAGGCGATCATCGCCAGCATCCGCGAGCTCGGCGTCACCATCTCGCTCGACGATTTCGGAACCGGATACTCCTCGATCGGCTATCTCCGGCGCTTCACCTTCGACAAGCTCAAGCTCGACCGCTCGCTGGTGGTCGGCATCACGACGAACGAGTCGGTGCGCGAGCTCTGCGGCGCGACGATCTCGCTCGGCCGCGCGCTCGATCTCTCGGTCACGGCCGAGGGCGTCGAGACCGAGCAGGAGGCCGCGATCCTCCGCCTCGCCGGCTGCGACCATCTGCAGGGCTATGCCTTCGCGCGTCCGATGACGGCCGAGGTCGTCGGCAGCTTCCTGGTTGCGACGCTGAGCCGCCCGCTGGTCGTGCCCTGGACCGCCTGACGGGTGGCGTTGGCGGCTGGATCGGCCGAAGATGATGCACCCGAACGCAATGACGAGGACCTGACGTGAGAAAGCCCGCCCCGGCCGCCTATCCCATTCTGGACGTGATCGCCGAGCGCTGGAGTCCGCGCGCCTTCGACCCGGATCGCACGCTGACCGAGGCGGAGATCGCGCCGCTCTTCGAGGCCGCCCGCTGGGCGCCCTCGTCGAACAACACCCAGCCCTGGCGCTTCGTCTATGCGTTCCGCGGCGAGCCGGCATTCGATGCCCTCGTCGCCTGTGCCGTTGAAGGCAACCAGCGCTGGATCAAGCGCGCCTCCGTCCTCGGCTACACGGTGGCGCAGCTTCGCACCGAGGACGGCAGCGGCCTCTGGCACAACAGGCACGACACCGGCATCGCGCTCGGCTATCTGCTGCTGCAGGCGACCGCGGCCGGATATGCCGTCCATCCCTTCGGCGGCTTCGAGAGCGACAAGGTCGCGTCGGCGATCGGCATGCCGGACGGTTTCGAACCCTGCACGGGCTTCACGATCGGCTTCCCGGGCGATCCGGAGCTGCTCGGCGAGCATGGCGCCGAGCGCGAGCGCGCCCCGCGCACCCGCCGCCCGATATCGGAGTTTGCCTTCCACGGCCACTGGCCCTCGCCATAGGGCCGGCGCCGCCGGTTCGCCGCCTCAGCGCACCGCGCAGGCGCCTCCACGGCGCTCTCGTCGGGACGGTACCGGCGCACATCCGCGGCTCGTCATGCAATCGCCCCGGCCTCGCGCCGGGGTTGTTGCGTTTGGGGGATGGCTCATCACGGCCGCTCGGAGCGAGCGGCATCATGGCTCCGCGCTACGTCTCTTCGTTCGAGACGCGAAATTTTTTGCATCAGGCGCTTCCGGGATCATATGCATCTATTCCGGGATAGTAATATCTCGGCGATGCTCCGCTATCAGGGATGCATTGCAGCATCGATATATGTTGCGGCTTTCTGGAGATAGTTACCCAACATATTGATGAAATCGTTCCACTATCGCTGCATTTGCGAAGGGTTCCGAGCTCGACTTGACAGCCTTGGTCGATGACCTCCTAATGATCCCGGAATTAATGAGGGCGTTTCGGCGGCTTGGCCGCGCGGGAGGAGACGGGAGCCGAGGCTTCCGTGCCGCGCGGGAAGCGGGCGGGTGCTCCGGATTCTCAAGGGAGGAACGACATGAAGACGACAGTCGCAATGCGTCCCGGCTTTGCCGGGCGGGCTCTCGCCGCCACGCTGCTCGCGGGAGCGACGCTGTTCGGTGGCGCGGCCCATGCCGCCGACGATGTTTCCGGCGAGATCACGGTCTGGAGCTGGAACGTCGCTGCGGCGGCGCTGCAGGCCGTGGTGCCGGCGTTCAACAAGGAATATCCGAACGTCAAGGTCACGGTGCAGGACCTCGGCAACCAGCCGGTCTATGACCGCGGCCTCGCCGGTTGCGCCGCGGGCGGCACCGACATGCCCGACGTCTATTCGGTCGAGAATGGCGAGGCGGAAGTGTTCTGGAACCGCTTCCCGGAATGCTTCAGCGATCTGAAGACCATGTCGCCGGACGAGGGCGCGCTCCTCGCCAAGTTCCCGGCGTTCAAGCTCACCGAGCTCACGGTCGGCGACAAGGTCTATGCGCTGCCGTGGGATTCCGGTCCCGCCGTCGTCTTCTATCGCCGCGACCTCTATGAGGCGGCCGGCGTCGATCCGGCGACGATCGCGACCTGGGACGATTTCATCGAGGCCGGCAAGAAGGTCATCGCCAAGGCCGGCGGCAACACCAAGTTCGTCTCGACCAATGGCGACACGAGCTGGTTCCGCATGCTCGCCAACCAGGCCGGATGCGCCTATTTCGACGAGAAGGGCGAGAGCATCACGATCGGTCAGCCGGGCTGCGTCCAGGCGCTGGAGACGATCAAGAAGATCAACGATGCCGGCCTGTTCATGAGCGGAAACTGGGACGAGACGCTGACGGCGATCAAGGCCAATGCGCTCGCCAGCGCCGTCTATGGTGGCTGGTATGAAGGCTCGATCCGCGGCAACGCGCCGGACCAGAGCGGCAAGTGGGGCGTCTTCAAACTCCCGGCCTTCGAGAAGGGCGGCAATCAGACCGCCAATATCGGCGGCTCGGCGCTCGCCATCCCCGCTTCGTCGAAGAACCCGAAGGCCGCGCTCGCTTTCGTCAACTTCGCCAATGGCCGTCCCGACAGCCAGATCACGCAGCTGAAGGCCTCCGGCCTTGTGCCGACCCTGCCTGAGGCGGTGAACGACCCGTTCGTCAAGGAAGCGCAGCCCTATTGGGGCGGGCAGAAGGTCTGGGAAGTCGTGCTCGGCACGCTCCCCGACATCAAGCCCTCGCGCGGCACGCAATATTTTGCCGAGGCCGACAGCCTGGTCAGTGCCGCCTACACCAACTTCCTGAAGGGTCAGGGCGGCTCGGCGCAGGCCGTGCTCGATGACGCCGCCAACCAGATCGCCAGCGCCACAGGCCTGCCGATCGCCGGCAAATAGCCGAACACGCGAGGCCCGGCCCCGCGAGGGGCCGTTCCGCGTCCCGGAGACCAGCCCCTTTTCCCTCGGGGCTGGTCTCCGAACCAAGCGCAGGTTTCCCATGGCAGCGACGATCTCTCCGAGCGTGACGACGAGCCGGCCGGCACGGGCAGGGCGCGGCAAGCCGATCGACCGGCAATGGTCGGTGCCCTATCGCTTCCTGCTGCCCTATCTCGTCGTCTTCGCGATCTTCTGGCTGTGGCCGCTGATCTATTCCTTCCTGCTTTCCTTCCAGAATACCCGCGTCAATCCGTGGACGGTCGACGTCGCGATCAACTGGCGCCGTCTCTGGGTCGACCAGGCCTTCCATGCGGCGCTGCGCAACACGCTGGTCGTGCTGGTCTTGCAGGTGCCGATCATGCTGGCGCTGGCGACCGCCATCGCCCTGGCGCTCGATTCGCCAAAGCTCGCGGCCCGGCCGCTGTTCCGCTTCGCCTTCTTCGCGCCGATCGTCGTTTCCGACGTCGCCTATTCCGTCGTGTTCCGCCTGCTGTTCAACGGTCAGTACGGCGCGGTCAACCAGGCGCTGACGGCCATCGGCCTCCCTGCGCTCGACTGGCTGCATGACCCGACCTGGATGATGGCGACGATCATCATCGCGGTGACCTGGCGCTGGACCGGCTACAACGCCATCATCATTCTCGCGGGATTGCAGACGATCCCGAAGGATCTCTACGAGGCCGCGGCGATCGACGGGGCAGGGGCGTGGCGACGCTTCCGCCACATCACGCTACCGTTGCTGAAGCCGGTGATCGTCTTCGCGCTGGTGCTCTCCGTCATCGGCACCATGCAGCTCTTCACCGAGCCATGGCTGATCACCGACGCGCAGTCGAGCGGCGTCTCGATCGAGATGCTCGGCACCTATCTTTTCAAGCAGGGCTTCCGCAACCTGAACTTCGGCTATGCCTCGGCGATCGCCTATACGATCG